>Ga0207050_1019_pt1 | contig 31636 bp, 37 predicted proteins | sample Alteio_BWMinCont_64_FD_153291 | JGI IMG/M metagenome (GOLD analysis project Ga0207050, IMG submission 153291) | Enriched cells from forest soil in Barre Woods Harvard Forest LTER site, Petersham, Massachusetts, United States -... | ecosystem: Environmental > Terrestrial > Soil > Temperate forest >...
TTCCTGTCTCTGGCCGCCGCGTACGCTCAGCGGGCGGGCGATTCATCCTGGACCCCCGATCGACTTCAGAAATTACTGACGGCCGACATCGATTACTACACCCTGGCCAAGATGAGAAGCGTTCCTCTCCTTCGCAACACACTGGCGCTTCTGAACGCGCCTGGACCCACCCCGGACGCCGTGCTCCTGGTCGCCGGAGGTTTCCATACCGCGGAGATGGCGGCTGACCTTCGGCGTCGCGGTATTTCGTTTGCCGTCCTCACGCCCGTGGTGGACGACCTGCCGCCGGAGCGCGATCGCCTGTATGAAGAGCGTCTCTCCGGTTCCACCCCCAGCCCGTCGGAAATGTTAGTCGACGCGGAAACCCCGACGGGATTTCTCCGTCTGCCGGGTCGAGGCTGGGACACCCTGGCCGTGCCATTCTTTGGACGGTTGATCTGGAACGATTTTGTGTTTTACGCGCTGGGCCATTCGAAACGCCATGACCTGCTGCTCATGGAGCTTCGATCGCGATTTACGGGCCGGCCGGATTGGAGTAAGGCCCTGGAAAGCGCCGAATTGCTTTATCAATCGACCCGCCGCGCGCGCGAGCAGCTGCCTTGGCGGCGGGCCCGCCGAATCTCCGTTCTTCAATGGCTGGACAACCATGCGCGCTGGTGGGAAAGCATCGCCATCGGGATTTTGTCATCGGGTATCGCGCAAGGCGGCCTTCATTACGGTTTATTGCATGCGCCGATCAGTCCCGCCTCGGCCGTCGGCATCACCGCACTCTTTGCCGTCTCCGCAATGATCGTCAGCGTGCCGCTTTTCCGCTTTGCGCATCCCGTATCAATATCGGACGATACCGATCCTTTACCCTGGAAACCGCTCTGGCAGGCCTACGGGACATCGATGGCGATAACGGCGGCTTTATCCGTTGCGATGATCGCTCTCATCGCCGCCGGGCTGGCGATTCATTCAGGTCTCCTTCTCGGGATCTCCAGTCTGGTATTTTCGACGAGTCATTTCATCGCGCATGGCGGCCATCCGGAATGGAGCATTCTCCGCCGTCGCAGGATGACCAAACCCGCCGTATCGTTAACTCAAATGCAAATTGATCCACAAAAGGAAGCTCAAGAGCGGTTAAGACAATTTCCCAACGCGTTGTTACAGACAACGTTCCAGCAACTCCAGGAAAAGGAAGTTGCGTTTCGCGCCGCGACCAGGACCTTCGTCGAAGCCAAGGAGATTTTGGAGTCACGGTCGATGCGCCAGAAACTGGATGAACGGGATCAAATCCCTGATCGGATCCGCGCACTGCAGAAGGTTCTGGAAGAACCCGAGAGCGCGGACTCGGTCCTCAGGAAGCGCAGCGCGGACAGGGAGTTGGACAGGCTCTTGACTAGACAGGCCGCCCTGGAGCGCGATCTTGAAAAAGTCGAAACCGCTCTTCGGCAGTCGCAAGTGAAAATGCAGACGGCCTCCGCTGAGCAGGAAGCCGCATCGCTTCGCTGGAAGGCCACTCAGGAATTCATCAAGAAGATGAAACCCGACCGCTGGCCCCCGGATGGCTTTGACCGGTCGGGGCGATCGATTTCCTCGGGAGAAATCGTTCCCGCCCTGCGAATTTACGCGATTCACCTGGCGATCGCCGAGTCGGCATTGCCGCATCGCCCGGCCGCACTGAATCAAGTCGCCAAGTGGATGGAGGTTCGCCCGAATGATCTTCGCGATTGGGCCACTGATCAGCTGGATTGGCAATCCTTAGGCGTCCGCGTTGAAGCCAGAACAATCCGTACAGCGCGCGCTCGCCCATCCCAGCAGACCTTCGAAGAAGGCGCGTCCAATCCTGCTTTCATTCTTCGGGTCATCGTCACGATGATGGATCTGACCCGGTTCGAAGTGGAAATAACCGAGAAATCCGTCGCTCAGAAGATTAGATTTACGGGCGAAAGTCTGAGCAAGCTAATCAAGCGGGACGGCGGCGGCCTCTCCTGGGAACAGATCGTCGCAGAAGCAAAATCCCGCGTCGCCGCGGAGCTTCCGCCGCCCTCTCCGGATCAGGCGCGGATTTCCGATTTCGAAATGCTCATCCGGCAGAGCATGCTCTATCAGATGCGCCGCACAAACCGTCGAACGGTCAGAAAGGACTGGCTGGCCAAAGACCTGCGGATGGCCAGCGCTAATTCCATGATCGTGCAGATTTCAGAACGCAAGCTGTCCTATCCCAAAATGCTCTCCGAAGCAAAAGAGGCCCTGGAGGCGAGCCAGGCCGAGATTCGATCCGGGCGCGAGAAAGAAGAGGTGGAAACGTTCCGGGTCAAAACGCTGACGGCGATTCAGGCCGTGATGAGACGACATCCGCGCGTCTACAAACAGAAGGGCCCTGTGAGCAAATCGATTCTCGATGAAATAGCCGTCGAATCCGGATACAAAAATTCGGAAACATTGGTTGTGATGATCGCCCAATTGCCCAAGCCGCATCCTACGTTGAATCAGCTCATTTTCCGGGTGCGAAGCCAGCCGTTAGATTTTGTCTTCAGGACATCGACGGAGGCGCCGCCGCCACCCGCGCCGGTATCCGAAGTCGTCGTCGAGCCGGAGGCATTGCCTTCCGATGCATCTCAAACCGCCGAAACGCCGGCGGCGCCGAGGTTGGCATGGGATTCGGCCAGCCTTCAGTCCTTTCAGACGACTCTGACACGCAGCAAAACGCGATTGCAGTCGCAAACCGAAATGGAATTGAAGCGACTTGACCGTGCAATTTCCGAGAACCTTCTGGATATCGTTGGCGAAGTCAACTTTCAATACACCGCGTTGCCGCCGGTCAAAATCCCGGGGTTTCTCGCCTTTCGGGAACTCTACCGTGCGCTCGAAACCTATTCAGCTCATGATGGCGTGCAGGACCTGGTCGATTGGCTGCAGGCCTGCCGTCCCGAGCTTCGCGAGACGGCGTTGCAAGGGCTCTACCTCGCGTGGCGCGACACACCGGCAGGCATCGAATTCGTCAAACGCTGGAGCGAGCCGACTTCGGGTGATGCGCCGGCGATGATGGAAGAACCTGAGCCGGACTATGCGTTGGAGGCTCCGCCGCCGGAAGCCAATCCGCTTTCCAAAGTGGAACGCGCATTAATGCGCTCGATCCGCTATGGCGAACAAGTCTCCGACCTCATCAGCGAGGCGCAACGCAGCCGACGAGAAGGAGAAAATTCGGAAGCTTTAGAAAAATTGAAACAAGCCAAGTCGCTGATTCGAATTGCGGTCGACGGCGACCCGGTTCAGGATTCCGCGGACTCGGTCGCGCTCAACGATCTCGACGAAACCCAGATCCTCGACACGGCGGCGGCCGAGGAGCTGACCGACCTGCGCCAGAAATTCGATTACCAGCAGCAATTGATCAACCGCCTGCTGGATCTTCTGGAGGCCTGGCAGGACGTTCAAACTCACAATGCGTACTTGTCGGAAGGACAACAGAGAGACTTCTCCGCATTACGAGATCCAACCCCACAATGGTCGCCGCTGGACTGGACGGAGCGGTTTTCCCAGTTTCGTACGGATATCAACCGGCGTAAAGATTTTGAGGACATGATCAGCCTGCTCTACAACACGTTGGACGTAACCCCGATCAACGACCGCACTGTGGATGACTTGCTCGACATTATCCAATCGGCGCGGGACGACGAATGGGAAGCGCAACATTTTACCGATTACAGCGAAAAGCTGGAACAAATTCTCGATGCCGTTCTAGCGCAGGAAGGTCCCTCGCGACGGCTTCGCGCCGCACTTGTTCCGTTGCAGGAAGCGGCCCGCGGACTACAGCGTCAGGACAAAACGCTGGGCGATTTCATTTTGGGAGCCTTGCGGTCGCTTCAGGCGGTTCCCGTTCAGATCGTTGATCTGAATGATGCGGGACAGAAGCTGGCCAAGGCAAGCCAGATGGCTTCGAGCCTGACCCGCCAGGCCGTTAGCGATGAACAGGAAAATGATCTTGAAAAGGCGGTGGCGTCCTATGTGGCGGCGGAACGGCAGTTGCGCAGCGTGATTATCGATTCGCAAAACCTTTCCATTGCGTCTATCCGTCGAGATGAGAATCTCAGCCGGCGGGCGCGGGAGGGCATTCGAACGCTGGAGACGCAACTGAACACGGTTCGAACTGCGCTGAACCGTCTGTTGCCCGCGTGGGCATATGCTCAGGCCACCGGGAGATTTCAATTGAAGCAGCGGATGACCGAAGTCACCCATGGTGGAGGCATGGCCTTGCTGGCGGATGAACTTTCCAGCCGCATCATGGAAGAGGGAATTCCCGCGGAATTTCGGAACCCGGTCCATGCCGGTGTGCTCGAAGCCATACAATCGCTGACAGTGATCTCGCCGAAACCGCGTGATACGCCAAAGGATCCGGAAGATTCAGGATCATCGGTCCCATTTCCGCGGGAAGTCGTTACACGTTATACCCGGATGGTGCGTGCACTCGGCCTGGAGAAATTATCGACACCTCCGACGATGAAACAGATGAACAGAACTTTTCACCAATTAGGTGCACCCAAACGAAACGCATTACAGTCCGAATTTGGTGAATTCCAAAACGACCCTCAAATCTTGGAGTACCTGACGTACCTTAAGCATGCTCCGGCGAGAAAGCGGATGGATAAGGCGAAACATTCTGCGGCTATTTCAAACCTTGTGCGCCTTCATCTTGGAAAATCAATTCGCTTCTGGTGGGCGACCGCGCGGTTGGCCTGGGCGCTGCGCTTCGACCGTGCATCGATCGGCAATCGGATGGCTGGAGATGATCTTCAGGAAGTGCGGAATTTCTATCGCGGGAAACTCGGACCGGCGTTCCGGCTTCATGTGATCCGACCGACGCTGCGCGGTAATGTGGCTGCGCTCAATCCCGATGGGAGCCGCGCCATCAATCCGTTCCTGCCGGCGCTTGATCTCATCTCCGAGTTGACCCATGAAGACCTCCACGAGGAAAAGGGCGATGAATTCCGGGAAGCCGGAGCCTCGACGAGAGCGTTTCGCTTCCTGAACCGGCTTTCCACGGGATTCGGAGACGCCTATCTGAACAGCTACGAGGAATCGCAGGTTATGCAGGAGACGGAACTAAAAATGAACGGATGGATCGATCAGCTGATGGCCAGCCCGTTCTCCGCGCTGCACGTGATGCAGAGCGCCGTCGGCACCGCGAGACTGGCGACGTCACTGCTGATGAATCATTTCAGGAATCAGGAACAGGAAAGGAACTTCCAGAAGGTCCGGCTCTCCTACTTCTTCACCCAAGCTTAAAGCTTCATCAACAATCTGGTGCCCCCAACGGGAGTCGAACCCGTGCTACCACCTTGAAAGGGTGATGACCTAACCGCTAGTCCATGGGGGCACCCGATCGTCGGTGAAGTGCCCAACAGTTGTGTATTATACTTTAGAAGTTTAGTCCTATTTTAGTCCCCGATTTATTAGGACTCTTGGGGTACTATCTCATCGACCTGCTTGCACAGGTCATCTACAAGAGGTTGGAGTTTTTCAGCTTCGGTGATGGTATAGAAGGACTCAGTAGTCTTACTGTCTGCATGTCCTGCCAGTTCCGATATGAGCTTCAAATCGTGTCTCCCCTTTAACCAGTTTAAGGCAGACTTTCTTAAATCCCTGAATTCCAAATCCTGAAGCGTTGCCAGCTTCCTAGCAGCGACCCAGCGACGGCGAAAATTGCCCCAATTAAGCTTCACAAGTATCGTTAGGGGTATTTGGACAGGAACACCAGTTTTAGCCCTCTCAAGCGAAACTGTCTGCCCCAATTTGAGCTTTCTAAGGTCCTTAAGTGAAAGAGCAGTTTTGAGAGCAATTTTACAGATTTCCCAGCCGTCATTATCCCCGAGCTGGGTAAAGGCGTTCATAAGTTTACCACACTCATACTTGGTAATAATTCTGGTTCTCTTAATCCCCTTCGACTTTTTGATGTATTGGCAGGGATTCTCTGCTGGGAGCTTGAAAGCTGGAATCTGTTCCCGTTTCACATACCCTTCAATATTATTAAATATTGAACTGAGGACTGCCTGAGCCCGATTGATACTGGCAGCTTGAATCTTTTTTACGGCTGCATCTCTCCATGCTTGTACATCTTTAGGAAGGATTTCATTAAACTTTCTATTGCCAAAATGGGGGTTAAGCCACACCGCTAGGATGCTCTTACAAGTAATTTGGGCATTGTGCGAATGCTTCAAAGTCCCATCGGGGTTTGTTTCCTTACACCAGCGTTCATAGTAGATTGCTGATGCTTCGCTGAAAAGTCTTTCAGGAATTTCAACGGGGATATGGAAAGTGCCCATCAAGATTTCTTTTTTCTTTTCTGCCAGATGTATCTTGGCTATATCTAAGGACAGCGGTGTTAGAGGACCAAAATTACGGATATACTTAATTCCCTTTCGAATGATTTTGAGCTGAAGATATCCGTTAGAAATACGGAGATGGGTTGGAAGCTTTTTGTTCATATTGGAAGTATAACATACTTTTATTATAATTACAACATATTTATAATTGTTATCTACCTCTATTGACTTTATACCATATTTCAGTTATATTTGTCTCAGAAGGCAATTCAAATTGGAGGTATTCAATGGCTGAGAAAAAAGCTCATCGCCGTACTGAGGCTGAGATTGCAGTCCTCGTAGATAAAATCAAAGACCGAGTAGCCAAGGGCGAAAGGTACACCGTCGTTTGCCGGGAATTAAACCTTGCTCCTCAAACCTATATTTCAAAAGCAGGAGTCCGGGTCAATGCAGGTAAAGGCTCCGACGCTCTCAAGCTTATCGGAGATGCAAAAGCAATTCTAACACAACTTGCTAAAGTAATAAAAAAAGACAGCAATGAACTTGCGTCCGTGCGTGAGAAAATCCAAAAGGTGTTTGGGTAATTTTATTGAGAGGCTATTAATGACAAGGGAAGAGAAATTAAAGAAGTTGGATGAATGGGAGTGGGAGCGTTCTCTGGTTGGGACTTCCATGGCCGACAATAATCCACCTAATTATTCTAAGGAATGGAAGGATGCAATTTATGCAGCAGAACGTGTTCTGTACGAAAAGATTCTTCAGGCGAAAAAGGAACTTGGCTTAAATAAACAATAACCACTTAGACAGCACAATACCCTGCCAAGGCGACAAGTCCAAGGTAGGGTATCTTTATGTGCCGGAGTCCCGTTCACACGGCAAATTATTTTAAGAAATGCCCAACTAAGCCGCCCACCAGACCTCCAACAAAAACGGAGAACAGATTGGTGATAATTAGCCATTTAATATTCTTGGATGTATTTTCTTCATCCTGAAGATATTTTTCCCCTTCCGAAGTAGCTCTATAGTTTGGATATGCCCTTCCACCATTTTCTTGAATATATCCCAGCTCTATGAGGCGTTGAATTTTTACATCAGATTCCCATTTAGCTGAACTATTATCATTTCTTCCGCTATAGCTTATTCCAGAGTCATCGAGCCTTTCCTTAGTGGCAGGTCCTTTCTCGGATATGAATTTCAGTAAGTCTTTCACATCTTTGGTCATTTGTTAATCTCCCTGTTGATCTTCCTTTGCTGCCAGATATTCTAAATATCCTATATTGTCTCTACTATCAATGAAATTGTGGTCTAAGTCCTGAGCCTTCCAATAATGAAAATCCTTACAAATCCAGCATAGAGGTATAGTCCTATCCCACTTAATCCAAGAGGAATCTAATGTTTCATGAGCATAAATGATGTAGTCACCGTAGTTTGTAATCTTCATCCCTTGACATCTCCTTTCAAATTGATACATTTGTATTATGGTCTGTAGGCACTACTCCCCTTCAAAGTTTGACTGCCCAATCTGCATGAAGACTAAGGCTGATGAACTGTCTGAGCAGATTAAGAAGCTAGAACGGAAACGAAATGAGCTAGAGCAGGAAGTTGGGGAGCAGCCTACCGAGGATTAATTTCTCTCCTTGAAAATCCAACTATTTGACTCTACCCTTCAACGTTGGTCTGGGTTGGGGATACCCTGCCTACCGTGATCTTTCAGGATTAGATTTCTCCAATTAGGGGCTTGTTGGTAAGAAGTCTATGAAAGGAGATCAGCCTAATGAGCAAACGGCATTGGCGGGTAACAAAGTTCTTTGAACCTTGGATTCCCGTTATCGTCTTACTTCTGCGTATTGTGCTTGAAGAACTTAAGCACCTGAAAGCGTAGAAGCAGACAGGGAGGGACCCCGCCCAGACCACATTATTTCTCCTTTTGAATCCATTGTTTTTTCTTCCCCACCTTGACCCGTTCATATTTGATGGCTGCTTTGATGGGCACATTCACAAATGGCTCAGGTTGTTGAGAGAACCGAGTTTCAACATTAATAATGGGTGAGGATGCCACCGTAGTGCCACCAAATACAAACATCTGAGAGCAATCAGCGTTGCAGATGCCGAATGTCATTGGTCCTGATGTAGTCCACTTCAATACCCTCGCTGGGAACCTGATATTATCCCCATAGGGATAAATTGTTGTCCAAGACACCTTCACTGAGACATCAAACTTGGATGTATTGCCAGCCGTATCAGTCAAAATGAAATCGGGGTCAAATTTCCTTTTACGAGTTTCTACTTTGTATCCCATGTCCTCTAAAAGTGATTTCACAATCCTTCTAGACTTAGGTACAGCTTTCTTATAGGCTTCACGATCAAACGGTTTGTAGTTATTGCTCATATGTCGCCTTCTCTTACCAACGAATTTTGAGGGCTGAGTTGATGCCTTCAATTCCACCTACGATATCGACCTTGTACCCTTGGCTTTTCAATACGGCGATACACTGCTTTTCCTGCTCCCATGAGGAACCATAAAGATCAACATAAGTGAAACTCCTTCCATCACTCACAGCGTCTTTGATAGCGATATCAATTCGTTGCAGATAACGCTCAAGGGCCTGATTGTTTTGATTGACTTCACCCTGATGTGCTTCTGTGGCAGGGATAATATTTATAGCGTTTGAAACTGTGGCGAGACTTAACAGCAATGGCAACATCAGAATTGCACTCTTCATATATAACTTTCTCCTTTAGTTTTCGGAATCAAAGTTTCCGTTTTCTTCATCTTCAGGTGGGGTTGGGACATCCGTTAGGATGTAGCCAAGTCCACGTCTTTCCATTTCCATTTGTGCCCATCCGTGATGGCAGATATCAGTGTTTTTCTTAAACTCAATATTTGGATGAGGCACGTCACAATAATTACAGCGTCTTGTCTCCATTGGGATTCATTTCCTTTTTCAAATTCTTTTTAATGGCACTCACTAGCTGCTCGACTCTTTTCAGGGAAATCCCCAATTGCTCAGAAGTGGCTTGAGCGGTCATATGATCTACGTAGACACACTGGAATACTTCCTGCTGTCTATCTGTGAGCATCTGATTGGTGAGGCTTAGAACTTCATTCCACTTGTCGGCTTTTCGATCAAAGCTCTCATCCCACTCCCTTTCTGAACCGTTCACTGAGAGGATGTAGTCGTTCACTTTTTTATCCCTAACTGGAAGGCAATGATCTTCAATACTTCGGTTGCGCTCATAGACTTCATCTCCATGGACAATCTCTGCTTTCCCGTTACTCAAATGAATTTCCTTTCTGCAATGTGCATCACAGCCATAAACACATAGGGACACTGTTTGATCTTTCCAATTTGAATCCATAGCTGGATCAGATATAGCTGAAGTTTCAATTTGATTTAGTCCTTCATCGCTGACATACCACTTTCCGTTACTGCTTGACTTTTTAAATAACATTGCACTATCTCCTTTTTGTTTCCCCGTTCATACATTCCTCAAATACCCTAGAGGTTGGAGAATTTATTTATTTTCTATTTTTAAGTTTTCTAACTTGTTCTAATAGCTGTGCACTCCTTTTATTTTTAAAGGCGACCTCTTCGACTGTTGGAAATCCCCTTTTTATAATTGCTTCCACCATTTCGTCTGTGAATCCTTGGTTAGCCCATTTCTGCTGCTCATTCAATTCAGCGGACAGAATTTGAATATGTTCTCGATGCTTCTTATTTTCTAGGCGGTAGGGGTCAATGCTGGACCAATTCATATTTTCAGGAACGAATCCCAGCTTGAACTTGGTAAGAAAAACCACTGGCTTTAGGTTCTCGGGATTACCCGCATTTTTCCACATCAAGAAAGCTTTCTTAAACTCGGGTCTATCAAGTTCAGCTTTAAACACTTCCCTAGGGCATATGGGGATACCTTTAGCATGAGCAAATCTATTCAAGGCTCCATAGAGATGCCACAGGAATACACTCATGCTAAATTGAGCCCTTTTAAATTCCTTGGCTGCTTCATGCACTTTGTGCTTTGCTCGATATCTCTGCTGCTGCAATTTCTTGGTGAGTCGCTTTTGCTCAGGTGTTTTCTTTGGCATATTGGCTCCTTGACCCCTACTACGTAATGGTTTTGACTTTGATGTTGTTGTTGACTTAGATGTTGAAGTTAATAAAAAAGAAAAAAGATACTATTACGTAGTAGGGGTGTACTACTTCGACTATCTGCTGTTTATAATACGCTCTCCAAATATCTTAGATTGCATGGTTGCCATTTCTTACATGTACAATCTGAATGCCATTTATAAGATTTCCATTCTGCTGTTGGGTCTTTTAAATAATTGCACCATGATTCATTCATCGCTTTGCTTACAGTGTGTTCCTTTCTTTTGTGTCCACATTCACAAATCATCTCTTTATTTCTCATACTACCTCCATAATATTCTCTATCACATATTTGATTAGTTACAAACTTATAAATCGCAATCCATAGCTCCCTACAAGTACTAATACTTTTTATTACACTTTTAATATTCTCCCCCATTGTTATCTACTAGCTTATTCTTTGTATTCAATATTTCCTCACTGACCCTAGGGGGTATAGGGTATTTGAGGTAATAAGTGTAAGGGGAACACTTCTGAGGAGAGAGGATAATGAAACTATTTAAAGCACTTTTGGCTAAAGCTGATCGTATTACCGAACTTGAAGCTCAATTAGACACACTACTTTTAAGAGTCTCTAGACTTGAACTGCAAAACAATTTTAATAAGGTCCAAGATGCCTTGAAGGGGAATTCCAATGACTAATATGGATTCCAGAGCCCAAAATATAATTATCCTTCAACATGTTCAGTTTCAGGCTTTGCTACAGGTCTGCTTTGATAAGGGGCTCATCTCGAAAGAGGAGTTTGATGCCAAAGTAAAAGCTTTATCACTCGAACTAGAAGCTAAAGCAGTCCAGATGCAATCACAACAGATTCTTACTCCCAATTCTGATTTCATCCCTACTTTGCCAGATTTAAAGAAATCATGATACGGGTTGATGTTCAAAGTTCCAACCTCCTCAGCATGGGCTATGACGCTGAACATATGCTAATGGAAGTGGAGTTTCACGATTTTTCTGTCTACCAGTATCCCAATGTGTCTCAGGACACCTATGCACGAGTTTTCAATGGGGAAATCAACGGGTCAATTGGTCATACTTTCTTTATTCTAATTAAGTCATTCCCAACAATTTATCCCCCCAATAAAGTCATTGGCAGTGAAGATACACCCGCACTCACAGTGGATGATTGGGCCAATATTCAAGCCACTCAGAATGGGATGCCATTAATTCCAGATATGAGTGTTCCCGGCCTAGTAGATGCTGCACCAGCCGCCTTACCAGCTCTTGAAGTGGCACCAGCAGCCTTTGACCTGCCAATAATCCCCTTACCAGTTCCAGCACTCCCAAGCCGTCAAGGTCATGCAGATATTAATGCTCCAAATAATCCCATTAATATTAATGTTCCGGGGAGTCGATAAATGGCGGTCCATACAAATCCTGTCACCCCATCTGCACCTAGCAATCTGGTAAACAATCCTGCTCTAGTGGGTCCTAGCACTAAGCATCGAATTGATATTAGACAAACTCCTTTCTGTAATGTGTGTCGAAAGGAAATGGTGTTGAACGTTGAGACTACCACTTGGACCTGTCCCCGTTGTGTCCGTGAACCTCAAGAGTATGCAACTCCCATGGTGCTAGATGCCGAGATGAACATAACAACCGGGAAAAAAGAAGCTGCCAAAGCTGCAAAAAGAGTGAGGAAACCCAAAGTGGTAGAACCTAATGAATCCCCCAAGAAGAAAAATAAGGGAGCTATTGGAATTACCCTTTCAATTTCTGAAGTTTTAGGGCTGGATGAGGCTAGTTTGAAGAAAATACTGCTTGTTAAGCTATTTGATGGGATTGGAAAACTACCCGCTGTTACCCTAGAAGATCAAGAAAGCCTTTTCAATCTTCGCAAACAAATCAAAAGTTTTATTTCTGAGGAGAAAGCATAATGAACATACTTCCCGTTGATCGTTCCCGTTTTAAAGATTTGCAATCCCTTTATGAAGCCCTGTACAAGGTCTACTTCACTGAGCTAACAAAAGATACTAGTTGGTACACTCAATTTATTTTGTCTAAGAGCACAATCTTTTTCGACTTTGATCCTATCCGGGTAGTGATACAAGCCACCGCTGATGGCCCATTCGCCGGGAGGGATAAGAGTCTCTTGGCTTCTATCGCCTATCAAAACGCTCTCAGGGATGCCCTCGCTGCTCCCTCCCGTGAAGTATTGCCAGAGGTCAATGGTCCTCTACTATCTACTCCTACTCCTAAAGCTTTAGTAGGCCGTCCCCCTAAGGCCAAAGCGTCTAATGCCAGTCCTATACTGTAAGTGTGGGCATATCCAGAGCTTCCATGGAAATCCCAGCCCTCTCTGGCATGATTCCTGTAATCGCTGCCGATGGCTTGCCATTGAGGGGATTACAAATATTCTCTGCTACAGATTTAGAGAAGATAATTTAAAGATGCTAGAAGCTCTTTGGGAATTAGAAGAAAAAACAAAACCCCTAGCCATAAAGCACTAGGGGTTTCACAGAGTAGCACAGAAAGAATTTAGAACCTACCATTTAACAATGAGGGCTTGGGAGTCCCTATCTCCATATGGCGTAATCTTGTAACCCGATGCTTCCAGATAGCCAGTGATGTCCTGCATGTCCTTCCAAGGCACATTAGGTAAAAGAACTTTAGCGGACATTTCCCCCGCCATACTTGCATCATTGATACTCTGTTGGATGGCGGGAACGTATTTCTCAGCTCGAAACGCCAAGGCTTGTTGTTTCGCCTGAGAAGCTGGAATGAGCAGCACCGCTGCAAGCAGATACATTGATATTGTTTTCATCTTGATTCCCCCTTAATTAGCCTAGCCACTCCTCAAGTAAAGCACAGATAAAGCCTACGAAGATACATTCTAGAAGCAGGTAAATTCCGTCCTTCAGGTAGTGAAGGAACACTAGGCGACTTCCTCAGATGAAGCATTAGAAATAATTATCTGCAACTCATCTGTAGGAAGCCATTGAATGTCTGCATCCGGTCGAGCCTGTGAAGCATGACGGGAAGTAGATACGGAATATTTATTTGAGTTGCCGTACCAGATTCCCGCCATGTAGATATACAATGGGAAATGATGCCCGTAAGAAAACACCACGTAAAGCCCATTCACCCATTCAGAGAAAAGATGAGAAGCTTTAAAAGTTTTCTTTTCATTCACAAAGGCTCTGCAAGCTTTATTAGAAGTATTGAATTTCATTTTGCTACCTCCTGTTATATTCTTATTACACTTACAATATAGATATAACAGGTATTCGCTATCCTACAAGTAATTTATAATTAGAATAGGTGAGCATATTACAGATTTAGAACAATACAGCAGTGTTTTAGGTGAGTTGTAACAATTGTAGATTAATTATAATTAAAGAGAGGAAATATGGAAGGTAAACAATTTGGTGGATTTATGAAGGTATCAGAAGTACAATATGAAGATGCAGCCCTAAAGATTTTGATAAATCATTATAATAACTATAAGAATTATCTAGAAAGTAAGGGTATGAAAGCAATAGGTGAAATGGAGATATCTAGAAATATTCTTCCAAATTCTATTGGTTGGAAACAGAATTTCATAAGTAGATAATTATAAATACCTTAGTAGATAACAATACTCTTATTACTCTTCCCCGTTTTTTACATCTCAATTACATAAAAGGTGATTAAATATGCCATTTCAACCCGGCAACCCCGGAAAACCAAAAGGTGCATTAAATAAAGAAACACTTTGGATAAATGAAACTTTAGCTAACAATGGTTTCGACTATGATTTAGAACTAGTCAAAGCTTTGAAGGCTAGAGATTTCCCTATGCTTGATCGCCTAATAAAATTAGCTGCTCACATTGCCAATAAGCCAAAGGAAAGAATTGAAATAGCGGGTATTGATGAGTTAATTATAAATAAGTATGAGAATCAATCCGATAAATTAGCTTCCCAAGATGCACCACAAACCCCGCCAGACGAAAGCAAACAGGGCTAATTAATTAGAAAGCCTTCCTATAGTATACAGGCACCCCAAAGCTGCCAAATCAAATCCTAGGCCCATCCAGCTACATTATTATAATCAGAGGACTAAAGCAGGACTAAAACACCTCAATTATAATAGCGCTAAGATTCCATATATCTAGCAACTCAAATAACCCTATGCTTCAATGATCTTCACTGAAGCAGGGTATTGCACCTAATAAAATAGGGAATTTCAGCCCATTTACAATTAATTCACCCACTACCACTCACCGTCTAATATCATTAGGAAAACCCATGGAGGAAGATAGAACCTAAACCCTCCTTAGCTTTTGCTCAAATTCCTACTGGTTCATTCATCTTTAACTTATAAATAAATGTTAAATAACGAATATAACAACTCTTTACATTCTTAATTCATGTATACCGGGGGGATAGGGTCCCCACAAAAACACCCCTACGTATAGATTTACCCTTCATAAAAAATTTCAGTTTTAGAGCCTTTTCTAATTAATCTCATTATTCCTCAGCTAATAGTTCCCGGTAGCTTATCCCAATTATGGCTAAATCCTTTTCTCCCCATTACTTTCAGGACCTTATTTTAAAAGACATCCAGCCCATTATTATTGCTTGTGCTGGTGTTCGAAGTGGGAAGACCACTATAGGAGCTATTAAGCTCATTACATGGATTCAGCAGGATTATAAAAAGAGTATAGCGAGAAATTATTTAATTGTTGCTCCCACTTTTAGGCTTTTACAGGATGCTACCCTTCCTACCCTTTTTGAATATTGGCCTAAGCAGCTTGGAGAGTACAAGAAAGGGGATTCAAGAATTGAGCTTTCCAATGGAGCTTTTGTTTTCGTTAGGTCTGCCACTGACCCCGATCAGATGGTGGGTTTTAATGCTTCTGGAGGAGCTTGGTTGGATGAAGCAGGTCAATACACCTATGAAGTGTGGCAGCGAGTGCAGCAGCGACTTACCAGACCCTTTGGAGAAGAACAAGCTCCTGTCATTATTTCGTCCACTCCCTATGGAATGCCTTCCTCATGGCTGAATAGAGAGCTTATTGAGAAAAGAAGCACCTTATCGTATGTCTCCTATTACAACTGGTCCACCAAAGACAATCCTTATATTTCCACGGGGACCTATGAGATAGCAAAAGCTACTCTCCCTTCAAATATCTTCTCCCGAGACTACGAAGGCAAATACACTCTCATTTCTGGACTTATCTTTCCTGATTTTTCTCGTGACTTGGATGTTGTGGCTCCCTTTCAAGTTGATGGCGATGAAATGCTCTTGGCAGGTGCCGACTACGGGTTTTCAGACCCTACCTGTTTTCTAATTATAAAGAAGGGCAATGATGGGTTTTTCTACGTTATTGACGAATTTTATAAATCCAAGTCTGGGCTCGATGAACAATCGGAATGGTTGCAAAAGTACAAGGGGCGAGTAAGACAAGTCCTATTTGACCCAAGTGCAGCGGGTTGGTTTGACCAACTTCAGAAGCTTTCAAAGATGCCCTTTATGAAAGCGGATAACGGGGTGACAAAGGGGATAGGCCGACTCACCCGACTTCTCAAGACTCACCGTTTAAAAATATTCAGTACATGCCCCAATTTAATTAGAGATTTAGAGTCCTACGTTTATAAAGACGGTAAAGACCTACCCTCCCATGACAATTCCCACGGTCCCGATGCTCTCCGTTATGCCTTCAGCTTGGACCTCTTTGGGATTTACCCCGAGCTTAGAAAGAGTCAGGGAAAAGATTGGCTGGCAGAGCATACCAATGCTGATGGAATTTTTGTCCCTCCTCCACTCACACTTGCCAACCTTCTAGACATAAAGCCCACACCAGAAAAAGAAAAGAAATACATCTCCGCTGAAAAGCCTCAGAACGAAGCCTTCCAGTATGACGGTTTCACCACTTTTGATACCGAGGAATAAAAATGGATTCACTAGACAATTCTTCTCCCCAATCAGACGATACCAATACGCCCGTATCTCCTGAACAAAACCCCACCACCGTTAAAGAGAACCTTTCCGCTGATCCCGTTCAGGATTTGATGAATGAAGAAGGGAACGAAATTCTTGAGTCCATGGGCGGTCCATTCGCCATTGTCACGAAGAATGGAACTGATGAGGAACTATCCGGTGCCTTGGATGAGTTGAAGGATGAATTGGTTGGTGAACTGGTAAAGAGAGAAAACTGGCGCAGACCTAGAGAACGCACTCTCTGGTACGAGGAATACAAACTTTTTCAAAACAATATGACTTCCAGTACAACACCTTCCCGTTCAAAGGTGTTCGTACCCATCATCTCCCAGATTGTCCAAACCGCCACTTCCAAACTTATTTCCTTCATCAACACATCGGACACCATTTTTGATTGTGTCGCCAAGGAATCTTTAGAGCAGCCCATTGCAAACAACGTCAAGATGCTCCTTGAGGATCAGTTGAATGAGCAGAAGTTCAACAAAAAGCTCATTGACCTCGTGATGACCATGATTATTTATGGGAATGGATACCTATTTTTAGATTGGGAAGTGAAAAAGAAGATGGTTTGGTCTAGACCTCAGACCAAAACCACAATTGCTGATGCCAATGGAATCAATATTTCAAAGACAGAGTATGGGCCATGGGAAAAGAAATTAAAAATCACAAAGATTGGACCTCGAATCCGTGTAATCGACATCGTTGACGTTTTTCCCGCTCAAGATTTTGCCGACATCGAAGAGATGCCGGGAATTATGATTCGTTCCTTCATGTCTCAGAAGGAAGCACTTGCTCTTTTTGAAGGTGACAATCCCTATTTTGGCAATAAAGATAAAGCTAAAGACTCTGGCACATCGGACAAGTATCAAGAAAGCCGACAACTACGAAAGATTACCCGTGGAGAGCAAGCTACTTTTGATCCTGAGCAGGTTGAACTCGTCGAATGTTGGATGCCCTACGATGCAGACAATGATGGATACGCTGAAGAGTGCCAAGTTGTCCTCTACAACCGAGCTTGTGTAGTCCGTGCAGTCCCCAATCCCTATTACAACCAGAAACGTCCTCTCCTAAAGGGCGGTTTCTTCAACGTTCCCCTAGAATTCTTTGCAAATAGCCTCATCGAGGCAGTTCTTATGCTTCAGCATGAGTTGAACATGGTTCGTAGACAAGCTTTGGACTCTGTTTCACTCGCTATCAATCGTATGTGGCTTGCTTTGGAAGGAAGCACACTAGAAGAAGGTCAACTTGTCTCTAGACCCGGAGGTGTTGTCTGGGTAGACAACCTATCCTCAGTGAAGCAGCTTGATCCTGTAGAAATTCCTCAGTCTTCTTACCAAAATGCACAACAAATCATCAACGACATGTTCTCTGCCACTGTGCCCCAGATACTTGCAGGTAATGCACCCGCAATGGGTGAGAACGTTGGCACAGCTAAGGTCAACTTAGATCAGGCTCTTGGTAAGTTTGCCATGGCAGCAAAGAATATTGAAGACGATTTGATTAAACCCATGCTGGAACGCATGTATGAATACAATCTTCAGTTTTTAAATTCGTCTGATGTCATCCGAGCCTACTACGGATACCTCTTTCCCAATCCCGATATAGTTACACCCGCCATGATAACCACTCAGGTCAATTTTAAAATGAATGCGTTGTCAGAAATGGTCGGGAAGGATACGAAGATCAATCAGCAACTAGCTTTCTTCCAGACTTTCCAGAACATTTTAGACCCCATATCAGCCCAAACGATTGCAAAACAGGTTTGGGAACTACTTGGCTTTGACGCTAACCAGATTAAGATTACGGGACAGACTCAAGCATCTTCATTAGTGGGTGCTACACCCGCTGGACCTGCTGCTTTAATTCCACATCCCGGCAATCCAGTACCCAACAATCAACCCGGACCAACTGGTATTCCACCAGCATTAAACACGGCTGGAAAGATGCTTCAGCCCGGAGCAGCAACAACACCATCTTCCACAGGTTTACCAGTTCACAACTTGCCAGTCATTGCACGTTAAGAAAGAGGAGAAATAAATGAGTGAGGAAAATAAAGTCGATGTCACGCTCGGATTATTGGATGAAGAAGCCGTTGATTATTCAAAACGTAAAGGTGACTTAAATCAGTTGATAGACAAAGGAACTTCAGTAAAGAGTCTGATGTCTCATCCAGCATTCCCATTATTTAAGGCTTGGATTGATAATCAGGCACAAGATAGCAAAGGGCAACTTCTGAGTGAATCCATCACCGATGATGAAGCCAAGAAACTTCGTTATCAATGTCAGGTTTACCAGAAGATTGCGAATTGGTTCAGTGAGCAGATTGTCAAAGGTGAAAAAGCTAAAGGTTCACTGGATGCAATTTATGAAGAAGAAAAGAAACTTGGATTTGGAATTGATTGATGAGGAGCAGAAGAATGCTAACTGAACAAAAGGTAGATGGAATTACGGGCGGGTATATTGCCTATTCATCCAAGGATAAAGTACCCGATAGCGTCAAATACAAAATTGAATCCTCTATGGATGAGCATAAGAATAACTTTCCAGAACATATGGTAAAGATTATTCACCATAAACCGGGAGATTTTGGTGTATCTGATCCACTTAATTTAATGGGTACGTTTGGATGGAAATGTAGCACTTGCTCATTGCCGGTAATGAAATATTAAAAGACTGAGGAGAAATACCTCTAGACTTAACTCAGATAACCTCTGAACACTAAACACCTAGGAGACACTAACATGGCAGACAATATTGAAGTTTCAGGTACACCAGAAGAAATCGAGGTAACTCCAAAGACTGAAGTAGTTGAATCTACTCAGCCCAAAGTAAAAGATTTTGAACCCGGATCACATCCATCGAGTGAAATTGTTTCACCCGCTGAGGTGGCACGAAAGACCAAGGACTTGGTTTACAACAAAGAGTCCAAGAAGTTTGAAAAGTTCCCAGCCAAGAAAGAATCCACAGTGGCACCAGCATCAACAAGCACAGAAGTTAAAGTTGATGACCCATGGGAGAAACGCTATAAAGACCTTCAATCCAGCTTCACAAAGACGGCTCAAGAGAATGCCGCCGTAAAAAAGCAACTTGCAGATTTAGCCAAAGCTCAGAAGCAGCTCGAAGATAATCTCACCAAGAGCTTAAAAAAGCCCGTTGATCTATCAAAACTAAAGACTCCTGAAGATATTCAGAAATGGGCAGACAACCATCAGAAAGATGTCGAAAAGTCCTTTCAAGAAAAAGTCTTCAAGAGTCAGGTTGATTCCAGAGCTAAAGAAACTCGACTTGGAATAAAAGCACGAGAGCTTGATAAGGTTAATTACCCAGAATGGGAAAGAGTTTATCCTGCCATTCAGAAAATGGTTCTCTCGCTAGATAAGCGAATTGATTTTGAAGCTGACTCAGAGGACGTATTGGACAATATGTATAAGCTCGCACTAGAAGAACCAAGCACCTCAACTCCTACTTCCACCGCCCCAGCAGTAAAAACCTATACGGCTGAAGAACTTGAAGCCGCTAAGAAAGCCGCTGAAGAAGCAGCCTATAAGAAAGCCGCTAACGATATCAAGGTACAAGAAAATGCCTCAACGGTTACAGGTCGTGCAGGTGGTAAACGTGGTAGTTCCACTGAAGTTGACACATCCAAGATGAGTCGAAAAGAATTAAAAGAATATCTCACCAAAACAGGATTTGGTCCTAAGAACTAAGGAGTAGGTTATGTCAATGCACAACGAAATGCAGAATGCTTTTAAGAGCAAAGAGAAATACACCATAGATATTAAACATCCGGGCAAGTTGCATGACAGACTTGGCATTCCAGAAGGAACAAAGATTCCTTTGGAAAAGTTGCATGAAGCAGCCAATTCGAAAGAAGCTTCCCTTCGTAAAGAAGCTCAGTTTGCTCTCAATGCCAGAAAGTTCAAACAGCCTTCCGAAAAGAAATAAAGATTTTTCAGTAGAAAGAATTCAATCGAACACCCTTCCTACTCAAAAGCGCACATCCTCTAGGTCCACTAGAAAACGATGAGTTGTTGAAATTAGAAGACACTCCTTAAAAAAGAACCTTTCAAATTAAACGACGGTTACGGCTTCAACAGTAATCCAATTCCCCTCAAAACATTGGTTCTAGTTCATCTATTTTAAAGATTTTGCGCTTTGATAGAAACTTTTCACATTAAGCGAGTTTTATTTATGGCATTAAACACAAACCTCACATCAAGCTCAGGACTTAATGATGCTCCTACAGGAGCTTATTGGGATAAGGTTCTTTTAGACTTTTTAAAATTGCCCCTTTTCTTCAATGACTCCGGCGAAAAACGCACCCTTCCAAAAGGAAGTGGTCAGGACATCAATTTCCTACGCCCCGTCGTTCTAGCTGCACAGACATCAGCCCTAACAGAAGCCACAACTCCAAACGGCTTGTCTTACACATCCACAAAGATTACAGCAAAGCCCCTTCAGTACGGTGGTTATCTAGCCTATTCCGATACCCTAGTACTCGAATCCATTGACCCCATCACAGAAGCAATGATGGAAGTACTTGGATACAACGCTGGGCTAACAGTTGACACATTGGCTGCAACCGCCCTCGATGGCAACATGACCACAATCTACACTGGTGGTCAGACCTCAGAAGGCAGCGTTTCTACCGCTGTTGCTGCTTCAGACTTTCGACGTGCTGCTGCAAAGCTACGTGCAATTGGTGTTCTTCCTTTTGAAGACAATACCTTTCACGCCATTGTTCACCCTTTCTCAGCAGGTGACATTCAGGCTGATAGCGGTACTGCTTCATGGGCTGCACTCAATCAGTACGTAAGCATTCCAAAAGAACATGACAAGGTTCTCAATGGCTTCATCGGCAAACTATCCGGCATTTCGTTCCAAGAATCAGGGAACGTTCTAACGGGTACAGGTGCATCAAGCGCAGTCACATATCACAACTGGGTATTCGGTCGTCAAGGTTTTGGTGTTGTTGACGTTGCAGAGATGGGCATTGAAAAGATCGTTCATGCTCCCGGTGATGCTGGCGCACTTGATCCACTCAACCAGATTGGTTCACTCGGCTGGAAAACCCGATACATCTGTAAGGTATTGGATTCTACCCGTGGAATCATGGTAGTTGGAACATCGGCAATCAGCTAATCAGTAATTTGTAAGCCGAAAGGCAACAGGGCGGGGTAGCCAACCTGTATAAAAACCCCCACAAATTTTAGATTTATCCCCACCGTAGTATCTCCCCACTCATTATCCAAAGGAACTCATATGAAAAAAGAAACTCAAAACACAAATGAAGAATTGAAATGTCCCGATTGTGGTGCTTCATTCACACTAGAGCAAGCACAAGAAGCCGCTTCAAAGCCACAACCCGCTAAAGCTCCTAGTCATAAAGTTCCTTTAGCTTCAATGTCTCGCAGTCAATTAAAAGCTTCCCTCCCCCTCTCAGATACCCAAGGTGGAATAGACACATCTTACTAAGGAGATTTTCATGTCCAATCTAAATGGCACACCAGATACAGATTCACCAGATATGTCGGGCACCCAAGAAAGAAATACTTTCACGGTGTTGGCAGAACATCTCCCCTCTAATATTTCAGAAGGTCAAGTCATTAGATGTGTTGTTCTAGAGAAAGATGGCCCTGTAGTTCATCTCGAAATTCAATCTGATTCCAACCCCACTCTCAGCTCTGATTCTCTAGACAGTGATAATGATGATTCAAATACAGAAAACGTCGATAGCATGTCCAAGAATGACCTCAAGAATTATTTGCAGCAAGAAGCTATGACTCACACGCTCGATACTCAAGTCAAATAAATGAATACAGCGAATTGGCTCAAGCATCTGAAGAAACTTAACCCTAAGTTGGGTGTGTGCATGTTGGAGAATTCCAATGCACATCCCGGTGTCTATTACATTAACGAGAAGAATGAATGGATCACAGTTTGCGCCACTGATTATAACGGCGGTTGGGTACCAGAGCATTCAGAATGGGATGTCAACGGACATCTAGTTCATTCTGGATGGAGAAGGGTAGTGAAGGTCCTTCTAGCCCTGAAACTTACGTCCAATGAGAAGGTTATAAAGGAATTTCCAAGCTTTTACCTTCATCGAGAACCAAACCCTTTTGCAAAAGTTGATTTACAGGACAAAGTTCAGAAAAAGACTCAGGAATATTTAGCGGAGAACCTTGAAAAGACTGGTGCATCGTGTCTTAAAGCAGATCAAGCCTTAGAACTCGCTGAAGAGATTCACAAGAAACAAACCGATCACAGTAAAGAAGAACTTGCCAAAGCCAAATGGCTTTTAGAAAAACACCCCGAAGAACTTCTCAAAGAAAAACGTCACACCTATTTTGAATAAATAGTCCATCGAGACTTTAAAAACAAGGAACTAGCATATGGCAAACCCATCAGCAATCACATTTCCATCTGTTGTAATTCAAAACTGCACTTTCACCGCAAAACGTCAGGGTAATATGCCCACGATAACATTTGCAAACACAGCTACGGCTGGCAGTGAAACAGTCTCAGTGGATTCTAGCTACAACATCACAATTGGAATCCAGTCAGGAGTTACAACCCCTGCTCAATTAAAAACTGCAATTTTAAATTCAAAATCACCTGATGGTACTGCTGGGACAGTAGGAGATTTGGTTTCCATTTCTACTACTGGTTCTACAGCATTGGTTTCAGCCGTCTCCGTTCCTCTGACTGGTGGAGTCACAACCTCTACTGCCGACACAGCCAAGATTGGCTCTCTCCTTTATACAGCCAAAACTGCTGGTGCTTCTTCTGGCATCACAGTTACTTATGGTGCAACCATCCCAATAACGGTTACTACGGTGACTGATAGCACCCATTTGGTTGTTTCAAGCACAACTGGATTTGTTGCCAATGTCACAGTTTTAAAGCAGTCTACCCACAGTTGCACAGTGACCACTGTCACAGATGGTACTCATGTAGTCACTACTACAAACACTGGATTTACCGGAAGTGGGGCTTCAGCAACCGCTTCAACCATAGAAGGGCATGAAGTCGTCGCCGTTTCTTCTTCAGCTATTTCAGTTTATTTTCAAGATGGTGTTACCACATATGGTCAGGTTATTTCAGCCATAGCTGGCAACTCACCCGCTAATGCCTTAGTCTCCGTAGCCTCTACTGGACCTTCGACCAATAACAAAGCTCATGTGGCAAATGCTGTAGGCACAATCTCCCTAGCTGGTGGGACGACCGCTGCTGCTGCATCCTGCACAATTCAAGGTGTCACCATCACATCAGCTTCAAATAGTGCTGCTGTAAATGGCTTAACACTTACCCTAACTGGTGGTGGTACGGCTGGCAGTGAAACAGGTTCCTTAGACAGCCATAACAACATTACCCTTCAGATTCAGGTTGGTACATCGACAGTGACACAGATTGTTGCAGCTTTGAATGCTATCACTGGTTTCTCAGTTCTCTACACTGCAACAGGATCAGCAAGCACTCACCCCACCACAGTTTATCAAACAGCCATAACGGGTGCAGTCAATCCAAATACATCAGGATTCTATGCAGATGCCAATAGCGTTACCCTCACCACAACCTACCAGTATCTTCCATTCAGCGGAAATGCACGAAGTCTAGTCATTACCAATGATGAAGCAAGTGGAAGTAAATTCCTTTCCTATTCGTTTGATGGAATTAACGTTCACGGAATTGTTAACCCCACCAACATCATTACGCTTTCCAATCCTAATAAAACTGGAATTTACGTCAAATACGTTACTGGTTCCCCCGCCTTCAGAATCATCGCAGTCAATTCATAACAAGGAAATTAATTTATGGGTGCAAAGACAGGTCAGGATATTTCTACTGATTGTAGGGCTGAATTTATTGAACCTTTTCCCACCTTCGTTACTATACAGCGAATGTTGGACTTGATAAATCTTGCCCAAGAGGAATATGTACGTCGAACCAAATGCTTAACGGGGATTAAATATTCCAATACGGTAGCAGGTCAGGCAGTTTATCCTCTACCCCCAGATTGGCTATCGAGTGAAAAGGTCTTTTATAACAATTTCACTACAAACTCCACGGGTGGGACGACCGATGGCTGGTACCCACTACAGTCTATTACCCTTGAGAAGCTTTCCCAAGAACATCCCAATTTCCTGAATGGTATTCCTTCTGGTGCAACTCAAGTTCCTACACATTCATATGTCGTTGGTCAAAATTTGTACCTATGGCCTGTACCAACAGTGTCAGCCAATCGAAATCTGTACATGTTTTACTCAGCAAAGCCAATCGACCTTATCGCCTTATCAGATTCCCTTAGTGTTGATGATTCACTTTCCCCCGGAATTAGAGCCTACGTTTTGTGGAAGATTTTTGCTCAGGATAATGAAGATCAAAAGGGTGCCGCTCAACAACAGCTATTTGAGCAGGAAGTCACACGAGGTTTGGCATGGAAGAAACGCAAGCTCATTGATGCTCTCCCAAATCTTGATATTGCCTCACCTTACGCACGAAGTTATGGAAATGCACAGCCCGGAAATACAGGCTGGAATCCCCTCAGTTATTAACGGAGATATTTATGGAAGAAATTAAAAATGATTCATTAAAAATGTCAGGTTGGGTAAAGATCACCCACTACGATGAACAAGGGAACATCAAAGCTTCCCATGAAGATCACAACCTAGTAGTCACGGTAGGAAAGAATGCTGTAGCTACCCAGCTTGCAGCTTCTTCCCCAACTGGTGGGTTTATGAAGTATGTCGGTATCGGCACAGGCACCACTTCTCCCGCCATTACTGATACCGCCCTTCAAACAGAACTTTCTGGTGGTGGATATTCCCGTCAAATTGGGACTCTATCTTCGAGCACCAACACTTACACCAACACTGTGACCTTTGCAGCAGGAGTAGGTACAGGTGCAATTACTGAGGCGGGTTTATTTTCAGCTTCAACTTCAGGAACCATGTTAGCTCATATCGTCTTTTCGGTTTACAACGTCCAGAGTGGAGACACTTTTGGTCTAGTATGGAACATCAGCTTTAACTAAGGAGCAAATTCATGTCAGCTAATTACCCCTCATCGGTTTCTTCCTCTACTAACCTTTACACATCGGTTAATGGACTTCAAACTGTACTTGGTTCCTCTTGTGGCTCATCAGATGTCACTTTAACTTTGGCTTCAACAACTGGATTCCCTACGGTTGGTGCAGTAACGCTCGACAATTCTGAAGTAGTCTTTTACACAGGGATTTCAGGAGCAACTTTAACTGGATGCACACGAGGAGCAGATGGAACGACTGCTACCTCACATACTGCCGGGGTTACTGTTGGAGCCACTGTAGTAGCTCAACACCACAATTCACAAAATCTTGAAATCATTGCTATCGAGCAGGATTTAATCAATGCCTTTGGCAGTGTCACACCCGCTGGACCCAATGCTACGGATACAAACATGAAAAATAGGATTGCCAGTATCCTACAGCAAATTAAAACAGGATTTGGACTTTCCAACTGGTACAGCACCATATCCGCTGCCATGCTTTCGACCGCTGGTGGAACCATGTCAGGAAATATTGCCATGGGTGGAAATTCAATATCAGGGGCAGCAGATGTTGGCCTAGCTTCAATAAATTCCACATTCGTTGGATTGGGACGTAACCGTATTTTGAATGGATCAATGCGATTTGACCAGAATAAGGAAGGATCAGCCTATACAAGTTCAGATCATTTAGCTCATTACAATTTAGATCAATGGCGACATGAGGGAACGGGTTCAGCAGTATTCAGTGTTCAGAGGCTTGCCACAGGTCCCAACAACTTTTTTACTCACCTCATGCAGATTTCTACCACTACGGCTGCAACAGCTAGTCATGCTGATGGTGTAAATATGGAGTATCCCATGGACCCTGTGTATCAGGCAGATTGGGCTTGGGGAACAGCGAGTGCTGTACCAGTAACATTGCAATTTTGGGCTCTTTGTTCCAAGACTGGAACATTCTCTTTATCATTCCTTAGTGGTGTAAACGATGTGTCTTATGTTACCACTTACACAATTACCGCTATTAATACTTGGCAGCATTTTGTTTTTACCATTCCCGGTCCTACAACTGGATCATGGCCCACAAGTGGTGCCGTATTTGGTTTAAAAATTGTTTGGGACTTAGGCAGTGGATCAGATGTTACCACTAGCACACTAAACGCTTGGCAATCTGGTTCTCTTTGGAGAGCATCTGGCAGCAATGGTGTAGTTGAATCTCCGGGTGCAACCCTAGATTTGACTGGTGTTCAAATTGAAATTGGATCTACAGCTACAGCCTTTGAATATTTGCCTTATTCGTTGGAGCTACTTTTGTTACAACGCTATTTTTATAAAACATTTCCAAGTACTGTCCCTTGTAGTGATGGTGAAGGTTCTACTGGTGCTCCAATGTATGTTGCTCCATTTCCCGGCACTACTGTTGGTGGTGGGACCTATATTAAATTTCCAGTAGAAATGGTTTCAATACCAGTAATTTCTACTTATACCCCACAAACTGGTGGTGGAGGACACACGAATTGGAGTAATGAAACTACTTTAGCCTTATCGGGTTCACCAACGACCTTTTCACCCGGCCCCGGTGGTGTTTTTATTAAAAATCCACAAGTAACTGCTGATAATGGTGGAGAGGTATTTTCCATTCATATGTCAGCTAGTGCTCAGTTAGGAGGAGCTTAATTATGAGTTTGCCATTAGGAAGTGCATATCAACTTTTAGGAACAAACAGCGGTGCTACCGCCATTACAAATCTAACACTACAAGGGACTGCTAATGAAATCACGGTGACTACCTCTGGGAGTACCATCACTTTAGCGACTGCGCCTAAAGCTTTAACAATTCAGAAATTTAGCTCTGGTTCAGGTACTTATACAACTCCAACAAGTCCTTCCCCACTTTATCTCAAAGTGACGATGGTAGGTGGTGGAGGTGGTGGTGGTGCCTCTGGAACAAATGGTGGTTCTTTAAACAATGGTACTGCTGGTGGAAATACAACTTTTGGAACTTCATTACTTGTAGCTAATGGTGGTGCAGGTGGATATGGTGGTGGAAACTCAGCTAATGGTGCAGCAGGTGGTACAGCATCATTGGGTAGCGGACCTATTGGAACTGCATTAAGTGGTGGAAATGGAAGTATGAGTATGACGGATGCAGCTACCTCGGGTATTCAGACAAATGCTGCTGGTGGTGCTGGTGGTGTAAATCCTTTTGGTGGTAGTGCTGGTACATCTTATGCTGGTGCCAATGGACAAGCTGGTATATCCAATACTGGTGCTGGTGGTAGTGGCGCATCTTCAGGAAATACTCCTGCTTTTACTGGTGGAGGTGGTGGTGCCGGAGGGTATGTTGAAGCCATTATCTCAAGTCCTTCAGCGACATACTCTTATGCTGTAGGAGCAGGTAATGCAGGTGGTTCTGCTGGCACATCTGGTTTTGCTGGTGGTTCTGGTGGTTCTGGATATATTATTGTAGAAGAGCATTATCAATAAAGAATAAGTAGATCATTTTTCCTACCTAAGCAACTTCAAAGGACTCCGCATTTTATATGTCAACTCTATCCCCCGTTCTTTATGGGAAAAGGTTGCCTAGTCAAACACTCTATAGTGAAAACTACGATAGGCAATCATTTTCTGTCACCATCAATGATAGTGTAAACACAGCCGATGCTGAAATAAACAAGCCTTCCCATGTGGCTGCTGATACCCTCACACTATCCGATTCATTCATAAAGAATACTGTCCATGCTATCTCTGATTCCATCACAGTATCGTCTGCACATACAAAACATTCAATTCATGTAATCTCAGATTCAATAACCCTACCGGATCATATTTCCAGCAAAACGCTTTCTGTCCTTCTCATTGACACGGTTCTTTTGCAGGATTGGTTTAGCATTTCCCACCAGCAAACCACCATCTGGACAGGTAGTGTTACCCCAGAAGCCACACAATCTCTCTACGGTCGTATCCTACCCGGTCGAAATCTCTACTCTTCTTCAAAGCTTCAGGTTTGGAATTCCCAAGAACAAATGCCCTCAACAGGAAATTGGAGCAACATAGACAATGGATAAACAGAATATTGATCTTCCCGGCAACCAACCTTGGGATACATTCATTTCAAAATATCAGCCTGATGATCTTAGGGTACTTGCCAATATGTTTACGGCGGGTTCACAGAATTTCGTTACTGACCAAACAGGTTCAATTCAGAAGCGTAATGGTGGAGTCTTATGGAATAGAACGTCATTAGCTGCTCCAGTTGATGACAGCTACGAAGTAATTTTTCAATCTGGTTCCAGACATTTCTTAGCTGTGATTGCTGGCAACCTTGAAGCTTCTACAGGTAACGGAATTTTCACATCCATCACCAGCGGGTATAACACTTCAGGAAACTTTGAATGGATTACCTACCAAAACAGAGCTTATGGCTGTAATGGGATTGATAATCCACAGGTCTATGACATCGTTACTTCTTATGGTGGGGTTTCCTATTCATTCACAACTGGAAAAACAAAAGTCATGGGTTGTCAGGCTCCTTCAACTGCTCCCACAGCGGCCCATGCTACTGATTCAACAGCAAACCAAGTACCAGCAGGTTCACACACCTATAAAATCACTTTCGTCTATTATGACAACTCAGCAGAAGAGTCTAATGGCTCTACTTCATCCTCTGTCTGTGTCAATGATTCATCCCACACCTCAAATAGTTTAACCAGTATCCCCGTTGGTGGATATGGTGTCATTCAGAGAAATATCTATCGTGACAATGATGATGGAAATTATCTCCTTCTAGATATCCTTGCAGACAACACAACCACCACCTATACAGATAAGCTTCCACTTGGCAGCACACCAACTCCTATTCCTATATCTAATGATGTACCCCCAACCTTTTCAAAAATAGCTCTATGGCTCGACAGCGTTTTCGTTGCGGGTGTATCAGGTCAACCAAACACACTTTATTTTTCAAATACTGGATCACCAGATATTGTTGACCCTGACAATTTTATTGTCTGCCAAAGCGATGACGTTATCACGGGCCTAGTTGTCTTTAATGGAATTCTCTACGTCTTTGGGCTGCATAGCTTTGGTGCTATCTATGGTTCAAGTCCCGACACTTGGTATTACCATAATATTTCAAACACGATTGGCTGTGTAGACAACCGAAGTATTTTGGTGCGTACTTTGGTGTCTGCTCCTACTCTATGGTGGATGTCATCGAAGGGTGTTTTCTACTCAGATGGATACAACGTCACGTATGCTTCCGATGCCATTGAGGATTTGGTCAACTTCAATCTCTCTCAGGTCAACTACACAGTCAACCATAACACTCAGAACTCTCATTCAGACTTTGCCTCTGGAACATCTTCAGCAGGTATTGATCTAAATATTCAAGGAATTCAAACCATAAATCCAAAGACTGAATATCAGACAGATACCGATTGGGCAAGTGGAACTGAGAGTAATACCTATAACGTCAACAACACCCTCAATCAACCCACAAAGTTTGCTCCAACCTTAGCTTCAGGAACAATCAGTGGAGATGGTGTCATTTCAGGTTCTAATTTTACCCTTCCAGTATCAGGAAACTTTACCGGGGAATCTCACGCTGAAGCTGGCAAAGCCGATTTCTACAACCAAGTCATCAACGGACAATATGGTAAAAACACCATCGCTCAAGCTTTCATCCCTCAATACAGTGGGACTTTGGGAACAATTTCTGGCCTAGATTTCAATTCCTATGCTACTACTTCTGGAAATTTCAACTTCACAGTGGCAGTTTATTCAGATATAGGCGGTTTACCCGGAACTTCACTAGCTTCTCAAACATTTTCTTTGAATGGTGGAAACGGTGCCGATTTTCCTCTTTCAATTCCCACAGCAACTTTGAATGTTGCTTTAACAGGTGGGACTCAATATTGGATCGTAGTTTCTGGCCCGCCATCTGGTGGAGCTTTCATCAGCTTTTCTGCTGTTGGATACACTTCTGGGAATCCTTGGACAAGTGCTCAACCAGCAGTCGCTAAAGAAGCGGTTGGAGGAATTTATGGAACATTTTCTCCCCCCGGATTTGGTGGGCTTTCCATTGCTGGTACATATACCTTCACAAAAACAGGTGTCAGTGATTCAAGTACATGGACATCACCAACCTACAATTCAAATTGTGCAACCTCTTTAACTGCGAGTGTTTCTGAATCCTCCTCAATAGGGACAAATTGTTCTTCTACAACTTATTTAGATTATGGAAATGATCCTAATTGGGTTACATATTCTACTTCGTCTACCTCAAATCTAAATGGGAGTTGGTCTGTGGCAGTCTCGAATAATCTGTATTTCAGGTTGAGGGTATCCCTCAGTACAACGGATAACAGGAATGCAATCACGGCTACAGCCCCAACCCTATTCTTCAATACATCGGGAACGTGGATTTCACCTGTCATTGATGCCACAACGGACAATACAGGTTGGGTTTCTCTTACTTCAGCGGGTAATTTCCCTGCTGGGACTTCATGTACCCTTACTATCGCAACATCCACAGACAACATCACTTATTCTTCATATGGCCCTGTTGGAAGTGCCTCAACTACACGTTATGCAAAAGTAAAAGCCACTCTCTCAACCGATACGGGTAACACTGTTTCTCCTTCCGTTGGTGAAGTTCTCCTAACTTGGGGTGTCACCAGTAATTTAATTTCCAGCGCAATAGATACAGGGACAACACCCACGGGCTTTGGCGTATTTCAATGGCAACAACCTAATACTGGTGTAGGTACTGTCGCTTTCTATATCAGGACCGCAACATCATCTGGTGGTTTAAGTAGTGCCTCATTCGTTGCTGTGACAAATGGGGCCTTCCCTGCTCTTACACCTGATGAATGGGTTCAATGGAAAGTAGTCATCGCTTCGACGGCGGATAACGTTCCAGAAATAGATAGCGTAACGGTCAACTGGTTCATCTCTTCAGCTACAGGTGTTCGCATGGCTGGTTTGTTTTATAACAAAGACCTCTATATCTCTGCTGCCTCGATTGGTGCGACGTACAACGACACATTAATTATTCTAGACCAATATGGAAAGTGGAGAATTCATAAAGGCACCAGTGTAGGCACACTTCTTTTGTACTTCAACCAACTCTACTTCACAGATGGCAATGCCAATAATATTTATAACGGTTTCACGGCTGCTACGGATAATGGCACTTCAATTGTCATGGACATCCGAACCAAGGCAT
>Ga0207050_1020_pt1 | contig 31023 bp, 34 predicted proteins | sample Alteio_BWMinCont_64_FD_153291 | JGI IMG/M metagenome (GOLD analysis project Ga0207050, IMG submission 153291) | Enriched cells from forest soil in Barre Woods Harvard Forest LTER site, Petersham, Massachusetts, United States -... | ecosystem: Environmental > Terrestrial > Soil > Temperate forest >...
CGCTTACCTTTCCACAAAAACATGCCAGTATAAAATTCATTTTTTAAGATCACTTCGACGGCGTGTTTGTAAAAGTTTTTACCATTACGATAAATCATGCCATTTTCCAGCATTGCTCGCTTGAGCGAGAGCAGGGAGTAGTTACCAGTAGCGTAAAGCTCAAACATTTTTTTTACATGCGGAGCGGCAATAGGGTCAGGGATGAGAACTTTGCGATTGTTTGCGATGGCATTGATGTAACCGTATGGGGCAACGCTTGGATAAATTCCTTGTTCAGCCTTCTCCAGCATGCCTTTTTTGGTTTCTTCGGAAAGGTTATCGATAAAGTTTTTTTGCGATGACAGCGCGAATACCATACATTAATTTAGTTTGTGAATTAGAATCCTTGTGTAAAATGGATCCCTCTTTCACGAAGTGAATCAATGCATTGTGGTTCTCAATAAGATTGTTAATGTCTACGCAGTCAGAAAAATTTCTGGAGAGCCTATCCGTTTTTTCAACCAGTATGTGCTTGATCTTATTGTTGGTCGTTGCAAATTTTAACATTTCTCCGAATTGCGTCCTGCCAGCTTTCTTTGCTGACTTTGCTTCAATGAATTCTTTTTTGATCGTGTAGCCGCATTTGTTTGCGTATTCATGCAGAAGCTTGATTTGTGCGTCCGTAGAATAACCAAGTGACTGCTCAGCGCTAGAAACGCGGGCATATAAGACTGCGAAAAATTCCATAGATACTTACTCTGGTGCGTTGAAGGTGATATCAGATTGTTTATTTTCAAGCTTTTGAATTTGTTTTTCGATGGACTCAAGTACTATGATGCGCATACTTTTTTCATGGATAGCTGCAAGAGCTTTTAATTTTTTGTGTGACTCTTGTGGTATGTCGATAGTAAAGCGGACTGTTTTGTCGTTTTGTTTCACTAAGATATTCCTTTTATTTTTGTTATTTGTTTTCAGATATCATGTAATTGTTCATGACGGTAGGTATAGGCAGAGCAATTCCATTGTTTTTGTCATTGTGTATTTAATATAAGATCACATATTCGGCAAGCGCCAAATATGTGATCGAGCAATAATCGAATATCCACTAAGTTTTTAGGTGGATATTAATTTATGATCTTGTTTTTATATTTGCTGATTAATGCTTGATTATATGATACCTTAAATACGTAAAAACTTATAGATTTAATATTAAGGTTTAAGAAAAAATTTATTGAAAGAGTAAGGACATGATATTTCCTGTCCCAGTTGTGAATAAATTACGTAAATTGGAGCAAAGAGCGAGACAGATGCGCACGAGGAGAGACGTGTCTATTTGCTTAAAAGAGCTACAGGATTTATTGTGCAGTCCATCATTAGATAATGTTGTGCAAGAAGTAAAAAATAAAAATGCTGCTCAAAGAAATCAGCTATTAGTTTTACGCGATGAAATAGAGCGTGATTACAATGATTTGGAGGATCAATTATTTCAAGAGTATGGCGCTCATGAAGGGCTAAGTATTTTATCGGTTAGTACAATGGAACACTTTAACTCCTTGGAGCGTTTTTTAGAATGGAGACAAACTACATTAACGACTGCCCTTAGTGCTGTTTTGGTTGATAAAGAAGCTCCTGCACCAGAAAAATCTCGCTTGGAAATATTGCTAGGCCAGCTGGGTTGTGAAGATTCTTTTACTAAAAGATTTATCGTTGATCGTTTAGAGACTAGTTTTGTGGTTGCGTGGAAAAGAGAGTATCAGCTATATAAAATTACAAGTGCCACTATTGATCATTTATCGCTTATTAATCGGCATACGATGGGCATTGGGCAATCAGACGCAAAGCATTTAATGATAGCTGTTCAAAATGTGAGCAAATATATATTGCAAACAATTGAGCAAACAAGTGTGTTAACTATTTTGCCAATCGACTACATATTTTATTCGTTTATGAATAACAAAAAGGATTCAAAAAAATCTTATTTGATGCTTCAAGTAAATAATCAATCTAAGCCTGTTAGGGTAGAGGGCGTTAGGTCTGTGCATTTACATCTTTTGCTTGTTAATCCATATGAAGATATCGATGTATGTGATAATTTTGAGAAAGAAATTAGCGCAAAAGAAAAATCTCGTGAAAATGATAGGGTGCGAAAATCGTTTGAGGCAATTAATGCGGCTTTTTGTAAAGAATACTATCGTTATGGATTTATATATGGCCACAAGGCATTAATTCATTCTGATGGATATTATCATCGAATTAATCCAGAATTTGCAGAGTTAATAAAAAAGCTATAGTTCTTGCACTATGAATTGTGAAAATTATAAAAGCCCCTAGCGATAGGGGTTTTTGTTTGTTTCGACTTCGATTTCGACGTCGAAGGTGATCACTGCGGTCGTGCATACTTTCTCTTATGGAAGCAAAAAGAGTTCAATTAAAGTTACATACACGTGTTCATGAAAAAAAAGAAAAGACAGCGTCTCAAGAAGAGATTCGTCGTCGACAGAAAGAACTTTTTTTGCTTCTTTATGAAATTTATCAACAAAATTATGTAGCGAAAGATTATTCAGATGCGCAAAAAGATCAGTGAAGTTCAAGTTGTTCCCGTTAAAGCGAGCGATGGGTTGATAGGATTTGCATCGCTAGTTTTTGAGGACAGTTTTTATCTTGGTGGAATTGGAATTTATACACGACCTGATGGGTCATTGCGGTTAACTTACCCTACAAGGGTCCATTCTTCTGGTGCCATTAATATTTTTCATCCGATTCACAAAGTCGTTGCATATGACATTGAGCGAGCAGTGGAAGAAAAATTTGCAGAATTGATGAGCAAGTAATGAATAGCTTATGTAGTGAAGGATTTTAATATGAAAAATATAGTTAATGGCGCTGACTTCAAAACCAAATGTGTTGCATTCATGGCAGAGCAGGGACTGCCTATTGATACTGAAGTTATAGTCGATGGAAAAATTAAACGATATTCAGCTGATGGAAAAAGAAATAAAGATGAGTGGTACATTGGGCATGAGGGATTGACCTCAAATAATAATCCTTACCTTGTTGTGATCTTTGGTTCTTGGAGTGAATCTGTAAAGTATGAATTCAAGTCATGGGCTCAGAACAATGATCTTGGCGATCATGAAATAAGTGAGTTAAAAAAGATACTTCAAGAACAACATATAAAGGTTGAGCAAGAGCTAAAGCTTTTGCGTGAAAATGCAGCAAAAAATGCGCAATATCTTTGGGAGGAGTGTAAGGACGTTGCTCTTTCTGACGAATATTTTCGATATACACATTCAAAAAAGATTAAACCCATTGGTGGAGTGCGATTTGGATTGAATCCTAATGGGTACCCAGCACTTGTTATTCCTCTAAAAAATATAGATGGCGAAATCAGATCGCTTCAATATATTTCTGTTGATGATGCAGGAAAAAATTATAAGCGCTTCTTGTCTGGAGGAGAAAAGAAGGGTAATTTCCATATCATTGGCGACGTGGCGGATCCAAAGGGTAAAATATTTATTGCAGAGGGTTATGCTACGGCAGTCAGTGTGCGCGAGGCAACTCAGCAGCCTGTTGTGATTGCATTTGATTCAGGTAATTTGGACTCGGTTGTTGAAAATATAAGGTACAAATATCCTGAAGCGCAGATCGTGATTGCTGGAGATTCTGATGACGTAGGCAAGGAAAAGGCTGAAGACGCTGCCAAAAAATGGCGATGTAGTTTTGTTATTCCATCATTTCAACAAGAATTAATATCCAAAGATAATACAGACTTTAATGATTTGTATCACGCATGCGGAATAGGAGAAGTTCAAAAACAGTTAAATCTAAATGTCCCTGATGTTAATTTACAAACACTTACTTCTGGTCGTTTGGGTAACGAAACTGAGCCTTGTGCAGATTTTAAAATTTCGCATCTCCCTCTTCCTTTACAAGAATATATAGCAGCTTTATGTAAAACGACAAATGCGCATCCGATAATGCTTACGTCGTCTGTTTTAACAATGGTATCCGCTTTTGTTGGTACTAAAGTTTTTATGGCGAATGGTGTTTACTATCAGGATCTTTATCCGAACTTATGGATTCTTTGTATTGCAAAAAGCGGACAGTATAAATCAACAGCATTAACCAAAGGTTCCAAGATTGCCAATGATAAACAGACACAAATTCAAAAGGCTATTAAGCGCATGCAAAAAGAAGCTCCTTCTGATGAATTGTCAGCTGAAATTTTAAAAAAATCCTTAGAGAAGGTTATTTTGCCGACAAAGATTACAGCAGAAGCATTCTTAGAACTTTTGGATCAAGGTCATCAAGGGGTTATTTATGCCTCTGAGTTTGGAGGTTGGTTGCAAAATTTGGATAAAACACACAACAATGATTTTAAAGCAATTTTAACAGACTTTTATGATGTTCCGTTTAATTTTGAATATAAAACCAAGACCCAAGGGAATTATATTATTGAAAGGCCATATATTTCTATCTGCGGGGTTTCAACTATGCCATGGATTTATTCTAATTTAAAACCTAGCGATGTTCCCAGCGGTTTTTTCGCAAGATTTCTTCTTTTTGTTCCTCCTTATCAAGAAGGATCATCTTCTGCCTTTCCTGAGCCGGTAGAAGAGGTATATATTCAAGCAGAAAAGAAGTTTAAAAGTTGTTTAGATAATATTTTGCTTAGTATAGGCGAATCTCGTCCAATGTATCCAACTGATGCAGCGCGATCTCTTGTTAATCAGTATCATGATTATATTTTGAAGCTACCAAGTGACTATGGCGATAAAGCAGGTGAAATTTTACAACCATTTACAAAAAGATGGAGTCCTACTCTGATTAAGTTGTCGATGCTTATGCAATTATTTGAAGATCCAACGACTGATCAAATTAGCGATGTGGCAGTTATGTCTGCGATGAAAATATTAATGCCAGCGATGAAATCTACAGCTAAGTTATTTGAAGAAGAACTTGGAGAATCCGTACACCAACGTAAATGTAGGATTATTTTGGAGTTTATGGCGAGAGTCCAAAAAGCTGGTAAATCGATTACTCGTCAGACCATCATGTCATCAAAGCAGTTGGATGGTGGTTGTCCGGAATATGACCCTATACTTCAGACGCTTATAGAGCAAGGTAAAGTTGAATGCATACGTCATGATAAAAAAAATGAGTGGAAATATATTTTAATTGAAAAGATTGAAGAAAATTGAAAATTACTTTCAACTAAATAATCATTGATTAGATATATATTTTTTTACTTTGGTTAATAATAATTGAAAGATTGAATGTTATCGGGCCCTTCGCTGGAAATGAGAGGGGTGGGTACGTTCAATCTTTCAATTACATAGATAAACAGCTTAAATAGATCGGTGTAGGCCTATTTTTTGAGTTGAAGTGCATTTTCTACTTATTTCAACTTTTCATCTTTTAGGGACCATCCTGTTAGAGATTGGTTCACATGGTTGCTCTGTTGCTAGGTGGCCTTGGTAACAGGTCATAATCACCGTCATATTCTTTTCCTCTAGGTCTTTATCTGCTCGTTTGACAGCAATGGCGCCATCGATTTTATCTTGGTTCTTGCGCAGTCTATCTGCTTCCCATTCAGGATCATAAGCACACTGCCTTTGCAGTATCATTGACTCGGAGTATTTTTTTTTGAGAGCTCCGATTTCTCGTCTATTACCGATACATCGCTTTGCTATTTCATTTGCATCTTTGATGAGTTCATATTTGTTCACCCAGCGATAAAACGTTTGCGGACTTATTCCTTTGCCCAGATAGAACTGCGATATTATCAATGCGTCCTGATCATTGTAGGCCCAGTTAACCAGGTCTGTTGAAAACCGTTCAATAAAAGCCTGCGTTATCGGTTTTACTTTGAGTGTAAAGCAATCTTGATATTCATCGAGCCAAGGCGACGCTTGGACTTTTGGTTCACTGGATCGTTGCTTTCGTAGTTTTTCTGTCATTGAAAACCTCATTTTTAAGCCTTTATGTCACTCACTATGTTTGCAGTATTTTCCATAATGCTGTTAAACTAAGCTTCTTGTGGAAGCGCTATGCTTTAGGGTTAAGTTTAATAGATGTGGCGTTTTTGTGCACTGTAAATATAAGCAGGCTGGGGGCTGTTGAGGTATTCAAGTGTACTGGTAGCCTATTGTTATAAGAAAAGAAAGCTGGGTTTAATCGCCTGGTTTTTTTATTTGTTTGATTTGTAAACTTAGTTGTGTGTGGAGGTTTTTATGATGAAACAAAAACTACTATTTACCGTTTTTACGGTGATGTGTTCATTGACTTATTCAGATCTTGTTTTTGATCCCGTATCAAATCAATGTTATACACTGCCGTTAAGTTCGGATATTAATGATGATGAATATATTGGTTTGTTCTTTAAGGCTGTATTTGTAGTAAAAAATATGCAAGAAGTGAATGACGCTTGGAATGATGAGAGTGTGCTATCAGCAGAGCAATGCTTACAGCAAGTTTTTGCATTTTTAAGAAGGGTTGGAACACCTACTGCGTTACGGCTTTTAAGCGATCTAGAAAAAAATGTTATTTTATATCCGGATGGGTCTGTCTTTCGGCGTATTTATTAAGCGTCAGAATATTATATTTGGGGGTTATTATGTATGAATATAATACAAATTTGTATGTTGTTCATGTCTTTGAGTGCAGCATTGAATATTCAAGCTGTCGATATTTTTCATGCCATTAAGCAGTACGATTTAAAATCCGTTAGGTTATGGGTAAAGTCGAGTTCTGATACAACGATTTGCAATGCAGAAGGTCAATCTATATTGCATGCTGCTGTGTTAACGGGTAAAAACAGAATGGTAAAAGCGATTTTGAAGTCGGGGGTAGAGGTAAATAATTTAGACCGTGCTCAAAAAACAGCGTTAGATTATGCCGCAGAGTATAGTTATGAAAATATCTCTTTAAGATTGATACAGCATAAGGCCAAAGTAACAAGGCAAGATAATGCAGCATATATACAACATATGTTTCAAAACAAATCATTATTATTGTTTGTAGTTAGTTTAGGCAGCTTGCTATCATTTGGTTTTTTTGGATTAGGTTTATTTGCGCTTGGTGCTTTGAATTTATCATATTCACTTTTATGTGTGGCAGAAGGGTTTCGTTATCGTTTTGAAGCGCAAAAAAATTGGTTGTTGGATAAATATAGTATTTAGTTTTTTAATGGGAGGTTGAAAGATGTTTAATGTAAAATTGTTCATATGTGCATTGTGTATTATGATCGGATCACAGAATATTGTAGCCGATATGATTTATGATCCAGTTCGTAATTTAGTTTACTCAAACTCAAAAGAATCCAATATCAATCAAGACGAATATCGATATTTATTAGGGCTTTGCCTGCAGTTAGAGCAAAGATTGCTTCATCATGTGCCGTCAAAGCAAAACTTTAAGCAGGTTTTGGCTATGCTAGAACAAGTACAGACCCCAACTGCCCGTCAATTAATTAAAGATTTGAAAAAAAAGAAAATCTTTTTTCCTGATGGTTCTGTATATAAAAAGCTGGTTATATAAAGAAAAATTAAGAGTTTCTTACAAAGTAATCTGTCATGCGTTTATACAAAATTCATGACAGGCTTCACTCTACATATATTTTTAGATCACGCTGTTGCTGTTAGTGTTAGATTTGAGTTAATTTCGAAATTAGTAAGAGTTTGATGTTGAGGGGCAATTTATGTTTAAACGTCTATTGTTAATGATCTGTTTACTTTTTGTAGAGCAAACAATATTTGGGGTTCATGCTTATATTGAGCAATTTGTCGAGGGAATAGGGAAAAGTCGTCCATGGCTGAGCGTGATTGTTCGCTTTGACGATAAACCGAATCAAGCAGAATATGACGCTTATTTTCAGTATTTAAATTCTTCGCTGCAGCCCTTGGTCGTTGGGACAGATAAAAGAAGCAATGAGATTTTATTTAAGCTTAAAGAGAAGTCTCTTTCTCGGTCAGAGTGTCAAGAAATGGTAAATAAAACGAATTCACATTTTGATCCAAATGTTGCAAAGAAAGCTGATGAGCGGCCAGTCTTTGCGGAAGAACTATCAATTCCTTATGCTACCCTAGTGAGCGTGCAAGGTAGGCATCAAATTATCTTTAGCGAGTATGTTGCGGATATTTTTGTAAATAAGTTTTTTAGATTTTTAGGTAATTTATTGTATCCAACTTATAGCCCTACAGTATCGGATTCGATGTTGATATCAAGTGTTTTTCAATTGAAGCGTCAAGATCCTCGATATGATGAAACAAAAAAGCTGTGGTTGGCTGAAAAATTTTTATTTACCGTTAGGTCTGAGTTTTCGGCTACGCAATTAAAAGTTTTTGTAGATCAAACTAATTTACACTTTAATCCTGCGTATAAAACCGCTGAAGAAAGATCTGTTATTGCAAAAATAGCTGCAGAAGAATTGGCAAAAAAGCGCATGGATGATGAAAAAATTAGAAATCAAGCGTTACGAGACAAAGCGCAAAAGGAGCAAGAGCAAAAGATTAAAGAAGCTATGTTTGTAAAGCGAAAAATTATTGAGCGCAATCCAACGCCCCTTGAATTACAAGATATGCTTAATGAAGCTATAGCAAAAGATTCATCGCTTGAGGTGTTATTTGCGGTAGAAGCGGGTGCCATTGTAAACGTTGCGAATATCAATCAATCACCTCTTTTAAAGGCAGTATTATTGAAAAAACAAAATGCTGTTAAGAAATTAATAGAATTAGGGGCGCAACCAGATTTAGTTTATTTGGGGAACCCAATTGTTTTTTGGGTGATTAAAAACGGAGAACTGGAAATTGCCACTGCATTAATTAAAGCTGGTGGGAAATTTGATGGTATTATTGATGGAGCTCAGGATGTTTTTACATATGTAGCAATTCAATTTGATAAGCTTGATTTATTGGAGGCTATGGCTGCAAAAGGATATGACGTTAAGGGTAATTTTACAAATACCAATTTACAAAATAATGCGTGGTACTTAGCGATAATCAATAATAAAGTGAACTTGATAGGATGTTTTCTTGGGTGGGGTGGTAAAATTCAAAATAAGTATTCATTGCTTCAAGCTGCAGATCCCAATCAAATTTTTACTTTGGCAGATGGCTCAACATTTACGCCATTGTTGTTATCTATTAAATATTTTCAAGAACATTCTAAGCAGCCGCATGTAGGACATGGAAACATGGGAACACTTTTGGCTTATGGAAAAAATATTGATCCAAATCAACAAGCAAAACCAGATGGAAAAACATGGCAGTCTCCATTGTCTTATATGTTGTCTACCCATTCAACAATATCGGACGCTTTAATTAAAAGTGGAGCTAGTTTAACTGAAGCTATAGAACTTTTTATTAAAAATGGTGGTGATAAGAATACTGTTTTTAAATCTGGAACGGGTTGGATGACACTTTTGGGGTGGGTGGTTGATTATCAGGATATGGAAGCAGTTAAAGTACTTTTGAATAAGCATGTTGATATTAATCAACTTATTAATCCATATCCAGTTGTAACTAGCAAGGGACAGTTAGAGCATTATAAAAAGAATGGAGATCCCTTTAAGGATCTTCGTGGACCTCACACACCATTGCTTAGTGCTATGAAAACAAACAAGTGGAAAATGGCAGAGTTTTTATTAGAAAATGGCGCAAAATTATAAAACCTTATTAGTATCAAAAGTTCTAAAATAGACCCGTACGGGACGCCAGTCATTCGTTTCCGACGAATGCCTGGCAGGCCATCTCTTCAAATGACTTCTTTTTACTTAGCGCCTTTGGCGCGGAATTTTAAGACCCATCCAGCCTTCGCAAATGCTTTGGCGGACACGAAGGGTCAAATAAAAACATCCTTAAAAAAGCGCTCTTGTTATTCATCTTTGCTGAGCAAAGTGAATGATGAGACTCATAACTCAGGTGGATCTGTGTATACTAAAGATCATAGACCATGGAAGTTTGTGATGTATTTGGTTTTTGCCGATCAAGCAAAAGCTAAAGAATTCGAGAAATATTTGAAGTCTCAATCGGGTAGGGCATTTGCTAAAAAACGATTTTGGTAGTTTGTAAGCCATTAAATTTGAGATCCACTTGATTAATTCAGGTGGATTTTTTTACGTTTAAATGGTATAAAAATGCAGTTATTGAAAGATCTTGGTGAAGTTAAGTTTGTTATTTTATAAACAACTTGGGTTAATATGTTAAATCCATCGACCATGTTGATGCTTAAAAGAAAGCCAACTAGTTAAAATTAATCCAATTATAAATATCCAGGTAGCTGCGGACCAGGTTGACAAACCACAATTATGTCCGATTGATCTGCAATCTTCGCAATAAGAACTTAAAAATCGAGCATTTGGGCATTTTGTGTCGTCATCTTCACCGCCAGTATGTGTAATTAATTTATGTCTAAGCCATGTTTTTAATGTTTGGTCATCACAATTCCAAGAAAGTGCTTTTTTTGCATACCATAATTTATCATCTGCGTTGAGGCGATATTTTTGTTTTAAAAGAATGCTGTTTTGTTGCCATGGTAGGTTGAAAATCAAAAGTTTTTGCACGAGCTTAATATTTGTTAATGGTTTGGATGGTTTAAAAACATGTCTGAGCAATAGGCATAAAAATTTTCCTGCGCTTAATTCATGTATGTGCGATTTTTTCAATTGTTGGCTGATGATGGGGTAGTTATGATATGTAGAATAAAACTGAATTGTTTCTCGCAAAAGAGTTTCAGAAAAAAGAGGTAGGTGAGGATATAGGTTACTAAGGTCCTGCGCTAAGTTTTTTAAATTTTCAAGAGGCCATCTTTTTTGAGGAAATAAAATTTCACCAATTTTCCAATAAATTACATTCAATCTTTGTGTGGTAGAAAAATAAGATTCTTGTTCTATATGTGAAATATTGGTTTTTATGGCACTTAGCGATATTAGATAATAATTTTCAGGAGTTGGTTTTGATTTTGAAAGGTTGGTTGCCATTGTTACTCCTAGTACTTAAAAAGTAAAGTTTCTTCAATTCATACTTAGGATAACAAATTTTATTGAAAAGTTCTAAAATAGACCTGTACGGGACGCTACTAATTTTTTAAGATACACTCAACTTTTTGGGTGGATTTTTTTATGTTTGTATGTAATTTTATTACAGTGAATATATATTTAAAAATAATCGAAATTTTACAATGATACCTATCATATTCTTAAACCACTTGTTTATTGCTCTTCAAGTTATATTGCTTGCCTTTATGTCATTTCATGATTTGATTTCAATCCGACCATTTAATGATGTTGATGCTATCAGAAAAAATGATTCTACTTTAGGGATTATTTTTTCTACTATTATGAATTCGCTGTGTGTAGCAATTCCGTTATATTTGACCTTGTTTTATTTTTCTTCAGGCTTATTTAGTATTCCTTTTTTTATGGTGGGTTGACGATTGGAACAATATTGTCTTGGTGGGTTCCATATATTTTTGGCAGTAGCGCTGCACATAGAAAACATTTTGCAAAATTTAAAGACACGCATCATTTTTTGCCAGCTCGTGGTGATAATGTAATACCAAATACTTTGCATATTGTATTACATTTATTAGTGTGGAGTTGTTTTGGGTTATCACTTTATTTTTATTTGCATAGAGTCAGTCTTTAGCTTAATAGTTCTAAAATAGACCCATACTTCACGTTACGTTGTAACAAGTTACGTATGGCTGCGCTGTACGGGACGCCACTAATTTTTAAAATTCACTCATTTATTTGGGTGGATTTTTTATATAATTTTTAACAATAGTGATAAAACCTTTGTTGTGTTGAATTGTCTGTAAGCAATATTATATAGAAATGATTAAAGTTGTCAGGAAATAAGTATAAGATAAATTACGTTATAAGTTGGTGTGCTTTTTACAGAGGTATTAAATAATGGAAAAAAACAATTTGTTACAGCGGATTGCTGTTAACCCTAATGTTATGGCAGGTCAGGCGGCTATAAAGGGAACTCGTTTAACAGTAACATTCATTTTAGAATTATTGATATATGGTATGAGTATTGAAGAAGTACTCACTGATTATCCACAGCTTACCAGAGAAGATATTTCTGCTTGTTTACTTTTTGCGCAGCAAGTTATGTCAAATATAACATTTGTTCCAATGTTTAAGCAGCAATAAAGGGGTAGTGATGAAGTTTCTTGTTGATGAATGCGTGCACCCCTCGATCGCAAAGGCGATAATCAGCTTCTTGCTGCATTTCAACTAGAGTTTCGAACATCTTCTGCCTTACAGCAAGCTGAAGGATATCTTGGAGGTGGGCATATTGGATTGTATCTTGATGAATTAGTGCGCAATGGGTTATTGAAAATAAAAGCAGAGCATGAATTACTTGCTGGATGTAGGGCGCTTGAAATAGAGCATGTGTTTGGTACCAAAATTGCACAAAAAACAATTTGGCCAAAGCATTGGGTTGCTGAGCAGATTATGGATGCGATTAAACAGGCTTGGCATAATAAAAAAATAATGCAGTCTTCGTTAAAAAACGATAAAGTTTTTGGAATAGTTGGAAAAAGCGTAGAAGGGTTAGAAATAGAGATGTATGTTGAGTTTTTAATGGATGGTAAAATAAAGTTAAAAACGGCATATCCGTACTTTGAAGAATTTTCTAATTTATGATTAAGCGAATAGTTTACAATAAGACAAATGGTTTTGGTTATCGACCTTGCGCGAACGGTTTATCTCAAGGGAAAAATGATTTAGCAACACTTTTTGAAACGTTCGATTTGCACCATGATTGGATGCAGGTTGATAAAGGGCCAGATGAGGTAATAATTTGGAATACTTGGGACAGAGAGGATTATCCAACAGAAGATCATATACCTAAATTAATTATGACACGAAAAAGTTATAATGATATTGTTGAAGTATGGAATTTAAATATTGATAACCCTAAAAAATATTTAGTTTTAATGCAAAATGAAGATGGTTTAATTATGCTTGAAGCAAAAAATGAACTATCTGAGCAAGATTTACAGGCAATTGAAGAAGATGTGCAAGCAGGACAAGAATGGGAAGAAAATTGGAAAAAGCGGTATGATGATCATTGGGTAAAAAAAACCTGGCGCAACTTAAAGTATAAGCTTGGTCGTTTGTGGTTAGGGTTTCGGCAATGGCTTCAGGTCTAAATTAAAAGTTCTAAAATAGTTCTTCACATGAGGGTTTTATGATAAAAAGATATATGATTATGTTGTTTATATTAATATCAAATGTGACAGTTGTTGCTTCGCAGAATATATGGCAGCCTCATTCATTTAAATCTACAATAAGTAGGCCTCCTTGTACGATCTGTGGTAGGCTAGTAGCTGAGGATTTAAGATTTTCTGAAGGTGATTTTTGTTCCTTTGAGTGTATGATTAGTTTGAAAAAAGAACCAACATGGTTATCTGATGACTTCAATGATGAGTGGTTTAAAGCACAACCAGAAATTGAATCTAAGCAACCACAAGAGTTGCGCTGATAGCGATCGGGCTGATAATTTTAAATCAATTTAATATGGCTAAGGTAACAAGATGATATACACGTACCGATTAACTGGTCTATTAGCTCTTTTTGCTTTCACTGGCATGAATGCAAGCTGTGTTGATATTTTTCATGCGATTAAAACTGGAAGTAAAAAGCAAGTTAAACGGTGGAGTGAAGCAAAAAAAGATGTTAATCAGCTCAATGAAGATGGACAATCTGCTTTGATTGTAGCAGCAGCCTGCGGTAATGCTCGAATGATTAAAAAAATATTAGAGTCACAAATAGACGTGAACATCGTTGATAACTTTGGTAAAACAGCTTTGGATTGGGCTGTTGCTCAAGGTAAATTTAAAGTCATAGCACCGCTCATTATTGCAAATGGGAAGGTTGCGCAAAAAGATTCTGTTCGTGCAATTCAAAAAATGTTTGAGCAAAGAGCCTCGCGAAGACTCATCGCTTCTCAGTTAGCGCTTTTATTGTTAATTCCTTTCTTTTTGTTGATTGAGCGCCATCCAGCAGCAGCTTGGTCCGTGTGGGCAGTAAGCATGTCTGCGAGTCTGTATAGCTTAATTGCTCTGTGGCCAGGTGCTGAAAATGCATTTTGCAAAAGTAATAAAGATTATTTCTTTGATTGTTTGTTGCTTGATAACTATGGTTCGGGTCAGATTGTTTAAATATTAGTAATTTAAAAAAAGTTGCCTGCCCAATATGTTTAAATTTTAAAGGTTGGAATCGATTAGGGAAGCAGTAACAAGTAAAGGATGCCTAGTGAAGAATGCGATGTTGGTAATTAATATCTGCTTATTATTCCTTCATAGTTCTGCTACAAAAACAGAAGAAGTTCAATTGACTCAATCGGAGTACCAAATTGGTACAATATCTCAAGAATGTTATAAATGTTATTTTTTAATCAAAGAAATATTGAGATATTTTATCGTTTGTACGCTTTTTATTGATTTCGATAGGATCGATACTATTAGCATTGCGTGCACCCAGTGTCATTATAAACTTTCTGCATCTTATATTTGGACTTGGCTTATTTGGGTTCGAAATGAAGAGCTCGTTAAGCAAATGCGCAAGCTCGTTCGCTCTAGCAACGATCCAAAATTAGCTGAGTTCTTATTGTACGCTCAACAACAAGAGCATATTTGGTGTCCAAAATGCTTAAAAGATGACGGTTGGTATATTGCTGGGCAAGAAATTTCTGCACCTTCTGTATAAGTTCAGATAATTAGAAAGTTTATGAATGTTAATGAGTTTTACGTTTAATGGGCGCCGTGCGCGTAAAGCAATTTTACTATTGCCATATCGGCAGATTGTAGAGCATAATCTAGAGCAGTGTTACCATTTTGGTCTACAGCCTTGAGGTTTGCACCACGATTAAGAAGTAATTGTACTATCTCTTTTTCTCTGCGTTTTATAGCCCAAAGAAGAGGGGTTATTTTTTCTTCATTTGCAGCATTGAGATTTGCTCCACGATCAAGAAGTAATGTTACTGCTTCTATCGAGCCTCTTGATTGTGGAAGGCCTTTGATGGCTGCATGAAGTGCTGTATCGCCATACTTGTCTGTGGCATTGATATCTGCACCATGGTTAAGAAGCAATTGCGCTATAGTTGTACAGTTAAACGTTGAAGCTTCATGAAGCGCTGTATTGCCATAACGATTTTTAATATTAACAGGAGCGCCATGCTTAAGGAGTAATTTCACTATATCTGGAAAGTCATTTATTGTAGCTCTATGAAGCACAGTTGCGCCATCATTGTTTCTTATCGCATCAATTTTTGCACCATGATTAAGAAGGTATTCTGTTGTTTCTATACACCCTTCCCTTACAGCCCAAAAAAGAGGAGTTTCGCCTAGGTCGTCAGTAGCATTGACATCGGCACCATTTGCTAGGGCTTTTTTTACAGATTTAAAATCTCCATTATTTATAGCCGTAAATAAGGCCCAATCTTTTTGGCTTAACTCAGAAAATATATGCATTGACGAAATGAGCAAGGAGCATAGTAATAATTTTTTCATAAAATAATTTCCATAATTTTTTTATAACTAAAAACCTTTAGTTAAGGTTTAAAAGAACCAAAAATACTGCTTAGAATTCATTATACCCCATTAAACGAAGAAAGTTAATTTGAGCATTTATGGATTAAAAAACAGCTTTTAGTTTGAGAAAATAGCATCAGAAAATGAATGGCAGGTCATCTCTTTTAAATGACCCCTTTTTAAAATTGCTCTCCCCCTTAAAAAGGGCTTTGGTTTGCTAAAAAAGCTGGTTTTTATATAATAAAATATATGGGACTGCAAAGGTTATGGATCATTTCTTGGGATTTCTTATGAATAAAATACAGCTCGTTTTGTTATTATCACTGGTCACAGGTTATTTTTATGCTGAATTATTGGTTGTAAAGCGTGATAGTGATGGTTTTACTTCGCTCACCAAGCAGGATGTAAATCAGTATGGAGTCGCGGTTTCAAAAATCTTACTCAAATACCAGTGGCCTATGTGCACAGATCAGGACTTAACTGACAAAGAAAAAGATGAACTTTTGACTGCGGACAAGCCCTATGGCGAAGAACGGTTTGTTGAGCAGAAATTACAGAATGTATTTGAAAAAAAAGAGCTTGATCTTGGAGTGCTGTACGTCCCGTCAACGTTGTATGAACTATTTTGTTTGCAATATTTTTTTAAGGATACCCAAAACCCTTTATATCAAGTCGTTCGAGAATGGTTATGGTTTGATCCTGAGCGTGGCGGGCATGCTGTAGACTTGAAGCCGATTTTAAATAAAGATATAGATCCGGCAATCATTAATGATGAAATAAAGAATGCTTATCAACGGGTAAATGAGCGATTTGTCAGTGGTGAGAATGCGTTGCTTGAAGTAAACAGAGCCTTTACGTCAATGTTATTTGATAGATATCCAGAACTTGGTTTTTGCCAAAATGCTTTAGAAGCTTCTAATTTTCTTGAAACCAAATCTCAAGAACTTCTGCAAGCGCTTATCAAAGATCTTATTGCGCTTGAAGGTAATATGAAATTTTTTTCTAGAGAAGATGAGAATGAAGGGCATAAAGATGAAACAATACAGGGTATGGCGCAAAGTTTGCTTTTAGAGGACAATGCTTTTATCGTAAAAAAAATTATAAACAGTGAATATGAAGCTCGTCAGCAGAACAAAGCATTGTTAATGCGTGGTACATCATGTGCACAATTTGTAGGTTTTGAAGAAAGTCCTGTTCAACTGCTGTTGATAGGCAGTACGATTCGAAATTATCAATGTAAAAAGAAGTTGGATGAAGATGGTAGAGATAGTGGTTATGATGAAATTTCACTATTTCAGGCATATCAAGAGCAGACAGTAGGCGCTTATTCTATTTCATTTGGATCAACGCCTTTTGCGGGTTTTATAAATGATAACTCTGCTTGTGCGTATCATTTTTTAACAGGAAAGCGGGTTTATACACATCTTCATACTAAACCATCTGAGTCTTATGCAAAAATTGCAGGATACGAACTCTTTGTTGACAAGAAAAAATATATGCAAAATCGCAATGATCATTTGTTTATGATTTCACCTTTAATGTCTATGGCTGGGCTTATGAGCGATGGTGAATACTTTCATTCAAGAACAACGGCAGCTACAAGTTTTAAAAATGGAAAACCTCAGCGTGTATCAGGATTGTTTTGTACAAAAATTAAAGATCCAGCAAGTGTAATTTTAATTCAAAGAGATCCACTGTTGCATGCAGAGATGTTTTCTGACTTCGTTGCAAAAAATGGAAGAATTATTCAATATGGTGATGATAGAAATTTAACCGACGAAGAAAAAAAGTTAGCTAAAAAAGTGCTTGAAGATCAAGCTCTGGCTGCAAAAAAATATCAAGAAATGAGAGCCGTTGCTCCTGTGCTCATTGCTCGAAGAAACTCAGAGTTGTCAAAAGGTTAAGACATGTACAAGAAAGCCTTTAATTAGAAAGTTTAGGAATGTTAATTATTTACATAGATGCCGATGCTTGCCCTGTCAAAGAAGAAGTTTTTCGAGTAGCTACGCGGCATAACTTGCAGGTTTATTTAGTAAGCAATAGTCGCCTTAGTATGATTGTTGATGAAAATGTACAGAAAATACAGGTTACGTCTGATCCAGATGCCGCAGACAATTGGATTTGTGAACATATAAAGGTGGGAGATATTGTGGTTACTGTAGATATCTTACTGGCAGATCGCTGCCTAAAACAGGGTGCTCGTGCAATAAGCCCAACGGGAAAAGTATTTAATAGTAACAATATAGGTATTGCAAAGGAAATGCGTGAATTGCGTGCTTATTTACGTGAAACAGGAGCAGCTCCAAGTTATAACACCAGTTTTTCCAAACAGAATCGTTCTCGTTTTTTACAGGCACTTGAAGAAATGATTCAGTCAATAAAAAAAATTTCTTAGAAAAAAGTAAACTTAACCTTTCAATAACGTTTTGAATTTTGTAAATAAAGAATGATATTGTACAACTCAAAATCTATGATTGTTAAAAAAATGTTGTTTTTCTACTTTTTTGTCTTGTTGGTATTTCAATCTCTTGGCGCAATGCCCTTGGCAGAACAATTTAAGCAAGTCGGTTATGTAGAAATTTGTGATACGAATCATGGATCAGCAGCGTTTGATTCTCTTTATGCATGTTTTGATGAGTTCATTGAATTCCTTCAAGCTAATCCAGCTTGGGCACAAAAATTATATAGCGCTAAAGAACGGTTTATTCGCTCTAAAGATAGAAATTATTATTCGACCGATTTTTTTGGATTTTATGATGAGTCGCAAAGAGAAGGCAGAAATCAAATTTCTTTTTATTATTCGATTCATTTTCATGAATTTATTTGTTTACATTATCCAGAGATTGCGCAGATTCCTGAAATTATTCGTTTTTTTCAAATTTGTTTTGAAATTCAAAGACCATGCAGAGATATATGTAATCAAGCAGCAGCTGAGCTTGGTTTAGAAACAATTTTTTCTTCGATGTATGGTCAGCCACCAATCCTTTTGAAAGTCATTAAATATTTTTCAGCTTATGGCGTTGCAAGGCCGCATTATGATGGAACTGCATTTTCATTATTTTTGGACAGCACGGATAATCAATCACTTCTTTTTTCTCCTTATAAATCATCGCTCACCGTCGATGATTTTTCGTCATCTTTAAGAACTATTTCTCGAGAAGAACATCAAAGCTCTATGTTACTCATTCCTGGAGTGCTGTTAACAGAATTTTCTATTTACCCAACTCCGCACATTGTTGTACCAAGTGGTAAAATTCGATATGCAACCATTGCCTTTGCTATGAAACCTCATCACATTTTTCAAAAAAATGAATTGGCAATTCTTCCAACTTTTAAATATTGAATAAATTTTTTAATCACCATATGATGCTCAAATATTACCTATGATGTTAAAAAATAATTAAGGCTTTAATTATGTTTAAGTTTAACTATTGGATTTTTCTTTTTGTTTCACATGCTCTGTGGGGTTTAACGACACTTAATGTAACGATAAATACAGATAATAATCCAGGTGGCGCTGGAGAGGCGGGTGATCTGAGGTATTGTCTCAATTCTATGAATCAAGCTTTAAACATAACACCCGATGATTATGCCATTGTTTTTGCTGCTCCCATGACGATTCAACTGAATGGAATTTTGCCGATTATTAATAATTCTTCAAATTCTGTAAGTATCACTATTGGTAATTTAGGCGTTACTTCTACAGTCATCATTGACGGTAATAGTGGCTCTTACCCAGGTTTTTTTATTCCAACGGGAAACGTAACGATTCAAAATATAAATTTTCAAAACATGACCGCAAAGGGTGGCAGTGGTGGAGATGGAATTTCAGGCGGTGGCGGTGGCATGGGTGCCGGAGGAGCTATTTACGCACCTCAATCCTTTTTTAATGATTCTAATCCTTCAGTCACTTTGATCAATGTATCAATAGACAATTGCTCTGCTATTGGTGGAAATGGAGGAAATTACCTGGGCATTTCTTCTACAGGTATGGAAGGCGGCGGCGGTGGTGGTGGTTTTAGTGGCAATGGAGGCTCTGTGGTAACTACGGGAAGAACGGGCGGTGGCGGCGGTGGTGGTTTTGGTGGAGATGGTGGAAACGTTACGCTTTCAACTGACGATCCACTTGGTGGTGGAGGTGGCGGAGGAGGAGGCTTGGGATCTCGTGCTACCATAGGAACTCTAAGTAATTTGGGCAATGGGGGATCGGATCAGGACTCTGGATCTGCTGGAAATGGTTATGGTCTTACTGTTACGGCAGGTTCTGGTGGGGGAGGGAGTGCCGGAGGGGATAATGCTGGAGGTGGCGGTGGAGGAGGAGGTACCCCATTTGGTGGAGGTGGTGGTGGAAGCTCTGGATCAAATGGACTGCAGCCTCAAGGAAACCTGGCACCAGGAGGTAGCCCCATACCTTCCGGAGGAAATGGAGGAGATGGAGGCGGTGGTGGCGGTGGTGGAATCGTAAGCACGAGTTCAACAAATGACATTGATGGACAAGCTGGAACTGGTGGCTATGGCGGCGGCGGCGGCGGAGGTGCTGGTATTGGTGCTTACGATATAGCTTATACGGTTCAAGGTGGATCGGGAGGAGTTGGCGGAGGCGGTGGAGGCGGAGGAGTTAACCAATCTGGCACGACATCTGCACAAGGAGGTAATTCTCTGGGCGGAGGCGGAGGTGCTGGTGGTGGACCGAGCAATGGCTTAACTGCTGCGGGTGGAATCGATGCAGGCAGTCTTGGTGGAGGATCTGGAGGAATAGGCGCAAATACCGTTGGATCTGCTACCGGTGGTGGTGGCGGTGGTGGAGGAAGTGGTTTGGGAGGTGCTATCTTTGTGGATAGCAATTTAAATTTTACCCTACAAGCTTTTTCTGGAGTTCCAACTACTTTTAATACAACAAACAATACGACACAAGCAGGAATTCATGGTACTGGTGGACCTGGGGCAGCAGATGGCTCTGATGGATCTTCTTTGGGAAATAGTATTTTCTTGCGAAGTAACTCTTCTCTGACATTTGTTGCAAATGATGCAGGTGATCTTTTGACACTCGGCGATCAAGTTTCATTTGTTGACGATACGAGCTTTGGTGCAGGACGAACCACGGTCTTTGTGAAAGGAAATGGAACTGTTGTTTATAATGGCACCAGTGATTATCAGGGTACTGTTACCATCAATAATGCAAATTTTCAAGTGAACGGAACAATCAATGAAGCGTCTATTTATGTGTGTAGAAATATTAGTTTTAGCATGCAAAGGGGTACGCTCAGCGGAACTGGTACTTTGACGGGGGATGTGGTTGCTAATTCTGGAATAATTTCTCCCTCTCATGGGGCAGCACTTACTCTTGGTAGTTTGACTCTGACTCCAGCGTATCCTGTGGATAATACTCTGGGAAGTCTGGTACATATTGAAATTGATTCTAGTGGAACATCTTTAGTTTCTGTTACCAGATCAGCCTCGCTTGCTGGTATTTTAGAAATTGATTTAGATCCAACTGTTACAACGGGAACTTATACTGTTCTTACGTCATCGGGCATTACCGGTACCTTTGATTCTGTCACTTTTACAGGAACAACTCCCAATTATTCTCTTTCTTATTTACCAATAGGAAATCCTACATTTGTGCAAATTGAATTTTCACCGTCTATAAATAATTTGACAGGACCATCGAATTTTAAAGGTAGACAAAAGAAAAATAATTTCGGACTTGAATATGAATTATATAACCAATTAACATGGAAACTGAGTCCGTCATCGCAAGTTTCGGGTTATTTTATATATCGTGATGGAACGAAAATTGCAACGGTAAATGCTTCTACAAATAGTTACAGAGACCATAATAGGCCACGTGGTGTATCTTCAACTTACTCACTGGTTGCTTTTGATAGTGATGGCAACGTGAGTCCATCCGTTACTATTATTGTTTCTAAAAAAAGGAGATGAGGATGTGTAAAAAAATTACGTTACTGTTGGCACTCTTTTGCACGTTGACGCAGTATGCATCCCATGGAGCACCATGGCTTGAAATAAAACCAAGTTATTTTTTGTTTTCCTCTTTTCCGATGAATAAAATTTATAATCATGGTGGCTTTGAAGTGCAAGGTTGTGCATCAGTTCCTGTTTGCAAGTACCTTGATTTTTATGGGAGCATCGGTTATCAACAAGCCTCGGGGCACGCGCTGGGCATCTGTGAAAAAACTAACATAAAAATGATACCAGTTGATATTGGTTTAAAACCTGTATTTAATTTTTGTGAGCGCTATTACTATTTCTTTGCCGTTGGACCACGCTATTTCCATTTTAAACAACACAACAAGTCTGCGTATGTTGATTGCTCAATTGATGGTGGTTGTTTTGGCTTTTTTGTAAATACTGGTTTTAATGTAGAGTTGAAAGATTGTTTATTGCTTGGTATTTTCGGTGAATATTCATATGAAAAGACAGCAGTTTGTTCAAGAAAATCAAATGTATACAGCAATGGTCGTGTGCAGCTCGGTGGCTTTGCATTTGGGTTAAGTTTGGGTTATGCATTTTAAACTGTTAATGATTTTGCAGGGATATGAAAAATTATTTTAATTTGCTGGGTTTCTTGTTACTGCACGTTGCGACCATGCTCCCTGTCGGGAGCGGTTTAGCTTTATATCGCTTTACTCAAAAAGGCTTGGAGTTTTTGGTGGTAAAGGATCCGTATCAAACGCAATCTTGGCGACAAGGATTTGAGTTTCCTGCGGGGACTATTGGAGATTATGGTCATAGAACCATGGATCAACTTGATGGAAAAAAGATTGATGCTTTATCATCACGGGCCAAAAAAGATGTCCCTGTAAGTCGTTATCTACGAGGCGCTATTCGTGAGGCCTTGGAAGAGCTGGTATTTGTTCCAGCAACCTACTTGGTTAAAGGTAAGCCCTATAATAGGAATGGAAAGATTAATAAAAAATTTGAAAAATGTGCGATTGATGTTGTGGCTCAGGATATTAAGGATCAAGGCCTCATATGCCTAAGAAATCTTGAAGGTAACTCAAATTACAGTATTTTCTTTTGGAATGTGACGGATTTGCCTACAAAGAATGTATTGCAGCAGATGCAGGCTCAGCGGGCATGTTTGTTGAGAGGATGGTTGAGCCGTGCAAGTTCTATTGGTGCTGAGCCGGATCAATTTGCTTGGGTAAGCGCACAAGAACTTCAAAAGATTATACATAGGGCTCAGTGTGAGAAGAATCTAAATCGTGTGAGCGGTACTTATTGGGTTGTTGCAACAGAGTTGGTCAAAGATGGTTTGTCTTTGCAGCGTGATGTAGCTATAAGGCTTTCACCGGCATTTGTAGGGTTGATTAGTAGAAATATGCAAAGCTTTGAAAAAGAAAAGAGCATGTCTGCAGTTATACAATCATTACAGGCTCTATAGGCTTTTATGTGTGCCATTGAACTAGTTAGCATATTTGCTATAAAAATGATTCATAAACAGTTCAGATGGATCGTACTGCTTTTTGAAAGCGAAGAAGTTATTGAGCTGGGGGTAAACAGCTAAAGCTTGTTTTTTAGTTGCATGCAGTTGTATCGGTAGATAATAGGCACCATTCAGCTGAACAGCTGTTTCAATGAGATGTTGAGTCCACTTTTTAGTTTTTTCAGTATCATTAACGGTCATTTTTTGGTTGAAAAATAATACAATTCCAACCCGATCAGTTTTGCAGTAGGAAAGATAACTTTCTGTATTTTTTGGAATAAATCTAAAAGCAACATGCATTAAATTAACGGTGAGTTTTTGAGTGATTGTTTCAAGTGAATCAATAAATGGAATCAGGTTATCGATTGGAATAAAATATTCTTGAAGCAAATTAGTTTCACCTGGTGTTTCAACGTATAAATGTGAAGCGGGTGGGCGCATTATATTGTTACGTGAGATTATTTTTTTATTCTTGATGCTTTCGGGGACCCAGTGCAATGCCTTAATTAATCTATTTTTTGACCAAGGTTTAACGATGGTTTTTTGTATTTTGGTGAATTTTTCATATTGGAGTTTTCTTTTTTGAATAGCATCTTTTTTTGAAACTTCGGCATTGTCTAACTTTTTAAAATCAAAGCATGCAACATTGCCAAATAATTTTTTACCATGAGCGGTAAGCGTCAAAAATGAAAAGTGAAATCCAATTTCTGGATCATTTACGATTTTTTTTATTTTTTGAATGTATGCCGGTAGTGATATCAGTGCCATTTTTCGTTTATAAAGATCATCCTGTACTACTTGAATGGTTGCTTCTAGAATAATACCAAACAAGCCGTATCCGCCAATTGCCAAAGAAAAGAGTTCTGAGTTTTCTGACCGACTTGCGGTAACAATTGATTTATTTGCAAGCAGTATTTTTATCGATTGAATTGATTCAATGAGGGGCCCATAGTTAGGATCGATACCATTGCAATTAACACTTAAAGACCCACCTACCGTGAATAAATTTGCAAACTGCATGATTTTTACTGCACAGTGGTGGGGCTGTAAGAATTCTTGGATATGGTTCCATGTTGCTCCTGCTTGCACGGTGATCAGTTTTTTATTTTTATCAAAATCCAATATTTTGTTTAATTTTTCAAGGTTTATAACAATGGCATCAGGAAAAAAAGCATGACCACCTTGGCTATGGCGAGTACCAGATAGCGCTATTTTGAGTTTATTGTTTTGAGCATAATCGATGATGGATTGAAGTTCTTCGTATGAATACGGCGTTGTAAAACTATGTATTTTAGTTTCATTAAGGCGTGAGAAATCATTAATCGTAGTCGGAGTTGTTTTGATATTTTGCTTTAGATGCGGATATCCAGCTAGCGGTATACAAAGAATGGCAATTGTTGCCCAAATATGACGATTTGTCATAAACCTTCCCCCATGAATGAATGTTATCTATTATTTAGGATATACAAGATGGCTCGGGAGCACAAAGGGGTCTGGGGATATTTTATATCGCAAACATAGCGTGGAAGCAGGGTTGTAGGCCTGTAAAATAGACTGACCCTTTTGTATTCAAAAAGCTTTAAAGATATTCTATTTTAAAGGATTGAGGTGGGGCAAATAGAATTTTTTAAGACTTTAAAATGGAGAATTTAATGAAAAATAAATCCATGATATTTAAGGGTGTAATTCTTGCATCTGTTCTATGTTTACACGGTTCAATTGAGCCGTTTAGTTGGCGTTCTATTGTTACATCTATGATGTTTTGGAAAAGTTCAGCTGCGGTGCCCTCTAAACTATCAGCTGAAGTACCGGTTGAAGTTCCTAAGCCAAAATTTATAGCTCGGGAAGTTGACTATAAAAATCAACAAGAGATCGATGAAGTTATTGAATTATGTTTAAGAGAGCAACCTTTGCATCATCAAGAAGATCAAACCTTGGATGATTTGCAAAAAGAAGAGCAACGAGTTGCTCTAGAAAAAAAATCGATTGTGAGCAGCATGCAAAAAACAAAAAACAACATATTGTTTGTGTGTGTTTCCTCGAAAAACAATAAAATTTGTGGTGCTTTATTTTGTCGTTATGGTTATCGTCGTCCGCAAATGGCAGAATATATGAGAATTGTAATCCATGAAGATTATAAGTTTGATGATGTTATGTTTGCCATGAATCAGCATGCTGAAAAGGTATTTGTTGCATTATCTATGAAGCAAATTGCTCACCATGCTTGGTCAAAGTGTGCATTTGAGTTTTATTTGCAACATGGATTTTTGGTGATGGATCATGAAAGACAAAAAACAGAATATTTTATATTTAGTGACGCAGTTACTGAATTTTTGTTTATTTTGACACTTATTCCTATGCTTATAATAAAATTGTGTGATTATGGTGTTGTGTATAAAAACATACAATAAAATGGAACCTGTTTGTGCACGGTAAGTGTAAGTAGGTTGGGGGCTGTTGACCACATTAAAAGCGTTGTTATGCTGAGTTTATAAGAAAAGAAAGCTGAGGTTTTAATTGCCCGGCTTTTTTTGTTTTTTGAAGAGTTATGGATTTGGTTAAAATTAGGGAAAATCATGAAAAAGCTATTATTGACATTGCTCGTTACTATATTTTCCGTGGCTGTTGTGAATTCAAATAGCAACATCAATCAAGAGCAAAGATCCTGTGAAAATCTTGAGTTTTATGAAGATTTGATAGAACAGGAAAAGATGAAGCCTGATTCTTTAGGGTTAACCATGACATTATTGGAAATCCACCGTCAAAGAATAGAACATTCTAGTGGAATGCTGTCAGAAGAAGAGTCTGCTATCTACGATAAAGCCATACGTTTTTTTGTTGCACGTGGGTGTGATTTAAATCAATCTTTTGAGATGAAGGATTACATGGAAACAGCATTGCATGTTTTTGGGCGCGAGCAAGACAAGCTTGCGTTAAAAAATTATCAAGAAAGTAAACTTTGTCGCTGTCTGTGCGCGGTAAGAAAAACATCTTTGCTTGAGGCCGTGATGAGTCTAGAAAACCTAGGCCTATCGACAGTTTTATTAAAGCATGATGTTAAGGTAAACGGTTTGGCTGGCGTAGGAATATTATTCAAATATGGCGTTGAATATGATGCAATACAAACCGGCTTTGTTTGTACATCGTGTATACCAAACGATTATGTTGAAAGCCTGGCTCTGATTGTTAAAAAATCATATCAAGGAAACAATCGAATGATTCAGACTCTGTTTTTGAAAATTTATCCTGGGTGTGCACAGCTTCTGTCGGCATAAAAAGTAATTTTAAATTTTAGGGGTTTTTTTATGGTTTTAAAAAGCAATCATTTTTTTGTCATATTCACCATGATTTTTTCTTGGAAAAGCACAGTTTTATCAAAAAATGAAACAACTCATACCGTTTTTGCGCCAGGTATTACAGCTTCAACTAAAACAGCACAAAAATATGCTCAAGCAGGAGCTTTTGTAGATGACCAATATTCAGGTGTTATTTTTAAAGATCAAAAGAAGCCAAAAGCTATTTTAGATAAAATTATTTACAAAATAGCAAAGAAAAGGGGTAAAGCTCTTAATCGTAACAAAATTGTTTTTGGAGTTGGTCATGATATCGTAGTCCTTAAAAAGGCTATAGATAAAGCAAAAGCTTCCAATGATGCAAATGTGAACGGTGTTTTATTTGGTACCTGTAGGGGTGCTGCAGCCATTATAAATTATTTAGCAAAAAATGATTCTACGTGGGTTAAAGGGATTGTGTTAGATTCAGCTTTTTCAGATCCTGATGTCATGATTAAAAATCGTATTCCAGCTGTTATTGCTAAAATGTTTTTTCCTGGATTCAAAAAAAATGCTCAAACGCCGCTGAGTGCAATTAAGTCAATTAAAAATAAAAACATTAAAATTTTAATGTTATTTGCAAAGGGTAATTGTGCTAAGGGTGGTAAGGTTAAAGGTGATACCATAACTCCGTTTGATCAACATACGAAGCGATTATACGATGAATTTAAGAAGCAAGGATTTGATGTTACCCTAGTTGGATATAATGCAACTCATTGCGCTGGAATTGATACAGAAGAAAAAGATGGCGATAGAACGGCTTATATCAGCGCTATTCAAGAATGGTATAAAAAGAATAATTTTTAGAGAGATTTATGGAATTTAAAATTAAATTGAGTGTAGCATTAAGAGCCAGGAGTAAAAGAATCTGCAAATATCGCAATAAAAGTAAATACTCATGAAAAAAATCTTTTTATGTTTTTTTGTGAGGCTTGCTTAATATTTGTTTACAGAATCTAATTTTAATTGAAGTAAAAAAATAGTTTCTGTTCGAAGTTTATCCTTAACCCATATTTTTTGCTTTGCATCAAGCAGGTCGCCTAGTCCCGACAAAATACCTACATTGCTCATTGATTCAAGCGTGTTTATACAATTTTTTAAAAACTGATGCATTGAAAGTCCAGTTCTTTTTTCAATGATTTGCTCGTTGATAGACCAATTGTTTTTTAAAAAAAAGTATGTGTCAAAAATATCCCGATTTGCTTTCCCAATTCGCTCTGTCATGGCTACCATTTTATTGGCGACCATATCTTCTTTAACCATTACTTTCATAGAAATACCAAGATAAGATTTTACTTCATAGCGTGAACCAAAATTGCGCAAGTTAATCTCTACCTTAATATTTTGGTGATTATCGATGTACGATAATCTAAAAAAAAGTGTGTACCTTTTTTTTAAAGATTCTTTAATTGTGCCATATTCTTGAAGAATTTTTTGTATTCGATCAAAAATATACAGTTCATTTGATGAATCGAGTAAATCAAAATCTAAATCTACGGAAAAGCGATTGAGATCATAAAATAAATAAGCAGCAGTGCCACCCTTAAACCCAAGAAATGGACCTATTGTTGCATCGGTATAAATATCTTTTAAAATATGAATGAGAATATTTTTGTGATTTGTAGCATCAAGCATCATAGCGGTGTCCTATCGGCATGAAATTCTTTAAAATAAAGATTAACTTTTTGAGTCATTCGCTGATTATTATAGATTGGCAGCAAAGCAAGCACTTTATCAAAATTTAATGGCGCTAAATTATCGAAATGATAATCCTTATTAAGATAGAGTATGTCTAAGAATGCACGTTCTTTACTTGCCGCAAAATAAGTACCTTTATTTTCAATTCCGGAATTGTTTATCAGAATTGTATCTTTAATTTTTTTAAATGAGTAGGATTGGCCGTCGCATACAATATCTTTGGTTTGATACGATGCAACAAAAATTGTGGAATAATATTGGAATATAATTCCCTCGCGGCTCAAAATAGTTTCAAAGCTTACGTATGACGGAGTAAATATTTTGGTTGCCAGTTCTAATCTGTCATAATTTTTATCTTTGCCGTAGATTCCACGTCTGATATGGTAAAGTTCCCCTGTTTTGATGTAATAGCTTAAGCGTCTTTTTAAGAGCAGCGGCTTAGCTTGATTAGTAGCGAGGAGTATCTCCTTGAAGGTAAAAACTGATGCTTTGGATCGCAGTATTTGGAGGATGTCTGCTTTTTCCATGATCATCCTTGAGCTAAAGGTTACGCGTAGTGTTACTTTTAACTCATATTATCGACTTGGAGTTCAAATTCCAAGAGTTTTAAAAAAATAGCCTCAATGTCTTTGCACAGTGAGATTAATCAGGTGGATTTTTTTATGTCTAAATGTTAGAACCTGTGAAATGCCGTGACCCATAAACAAGTATAAAGTAGAGGTTTGTGATGTTGATCAAACAAGATGCGAGTTTAAGGCTACCTAATTTCATTAAAAATGGTTACACAATGTTTCTGTTATTATTTATGGGTTTAGTCTGTTTATATAATGTTAATCATACTCAACCGACAACATTAACATATTATTTGTATATCGCTGATTTTGCAGAAAGCTTTATTGAAATACCAACATCTAATGTATCAGTCGATAGTCCAACAATAGCCTCAAGTTATCTTGCAGGAAGGGCTCCCATTTATGATGCAAGTAATATGAAAGCGGGAATATGCTCTGCCTCTTTTTTAAATATGCAAACTGCAGATGGAATCTTTACAGATATATCCAATTATTTATCGGTGAGTGCCAATGGACTCATAGTAACCTGGTTTACACCAACAACATTAATTAACTTAGAATTAGACAGTCTTATAAACGGCATGGTTACCGAATGTATCGTAGTGGCATCAACAAAGGTGGGAATTTCTCCGCTTTTTGGACAAACATTTGATTTAATTGTTTCATCAGATGGCGAAAAAATCTATTTTCAATTTTCAAGGATCGAAACGATTTTCTAAAAAAGGAATTTTATGAAGCGCTTCTTAGTCACACTTGGATTTAATAAAATTAAATCTATTGCTTTACTCGCAATTATCGTTTCGGGTATCGATACATATTGCTGCCAGTCTCAAGATTATTCTTTTTATATTAAAGTTGATTCAGGTATCTCATTTGCTGACTGTGCTAAAGTCGTTGCACCCTATCCGCCATTCAGTCCAGCCATTTACGGCTATGATTCAAAATTAGGACATTGTCCCATTGCGGGCTTAAGCATCGGTTGTGAACTTTGGCATGTACTGGATCTAGACGTCAATATTTCCAATCGTTCAACTTTTAAATATAGAAAATACCAAACTCCTACTGCAGGCGGCGCCTCTTACACAAGAGAATTTGATCTTGATGTCACATCGATTCTCTTTTCTGTAAATCTTCTTGGACGAGCTGTTCCCTATTGCCATTGGGATGTTGGTTGCGGCAAGATTTATCCGTTGATAGGTGCTGGAGTTGGTGTGAGCAATCTTTTGATAACGAACTACAGAACAACAGGGCTGCCTGCTACTGGAGACTCTGCTCCATACGCAAGCTTTTCTGGGGAAAATCAATACACGCTGCGCAAAAAATTTACGTATACGCTTCTTGCTGGCTTTGAATACAGTTACAATGACTCTTGGGCGATCGCAACAGGTTATCGTTGGTTTAATGCTGGTTGCTTTAAAGGACCGCGTTACCTAAGAATTGCCAATGGATCTGCCGTTGATGTAGGCTGCGATGCATGGAGCATGCGCTTTAGGGCTCATGAATGGTTTATTGAACTTAAAATTTTTATCTAGAGTTATAGAGTTTGAGGTTGGGGATTTAAAACCAATGGAGTGATTTCAATGTTTTTGAAATCACTCCATATTTTTTGGCAACATTTTTTATTAAACATGAGCCCATGGTGGGTTTAGACAAACGAAATTATGCAAGTCGTTTAATGGTGAGCGTTGCTGAAACTGGGTCAGTGCCACCAGCTAGTGGTGTAATTGTTAGTGCTGGGCTTTCACCAGTAGGATTATTTATGCTTAATATAGAGTTGGCGACCGTTGTTGTAATAAATACGTTTCCTACAAGCTGACTTGTTCCTGTTGCGCGACCAACAACCGTATATGCTAACTGTGTGCCATTAAGTACTACAACAAGTTGACCAGGTTCAGTTACACTTACTTGCCAAGTAACTTCGTATGTTCCGATAGTAGCTAAATTAAAGGTAGATGCACTAAGGGCAGTAATACCACCGGCGCTGGTTGGGCCATCATGTGGAAAATCTACAGCAGTACCAGCAGCTACTGTTGAGGTATTATCATCAGGCATTAAAGCATAGAACATTGCAAAGTCAAGGCCTGTGCCTGTAGCACCAGTAGCACCAGTGAGTCCAATAGCACCAGTAAGACCGGTCAGACCAGTGAGTCCACCAGGACCACCGGGAGTACCAGGTGCTCCAGTTGCTCCAGCTGGACCAGGAGTACCTGGGCGAGAACTACAAGGGCGACCAGAACAGCTACTTGGACAACTGCGAGTAGAAGCTTCCATTGATTTATCGGACTTAACTTTGTCACTTGACTGCTTAGCAAGAATATTTGTTGGTATTAACGAAGCAACTAAAAAAAACAGTGTAAAAAAATGTGAGGATCTAATCTTATAACTATTAATATTGGTATTTTGCACGATATTCCTTTTTATATTTTGAGACAAATTCATTACCCAA
>Ga0207050_1021_pt1 | contig 30580 bp, 33 predicted proteins | sample Alteio_BWMinCont_64_FD_153291 | JGI IMG/M metagenome (GOLD analysis project Ga0207050, IMG submission 153291) | Enriched cells from forest soil in Barre Woods Harvard Forest LTER site, Petersham, Massachusetts, United States -... | ecosystem: Environmental > Terrestrial > Soil > Temperate forest >...
GCGGCAAGTTGTGCGGCGTCGCTCGGAGAAACTGTTGTGACGCCGGAATCTGCAACCGCCTTGGCACCCGCGATGGCGGCAGCATCGGCGGCTCGCTGGATCTCGCTGCGAGCCACATACAGGGTGACGACATCGATCGCCAGCGCCGCCACGGTGAGCAGGCTCACCAACGAAATCGCGACCAATATCATGGTCTGGCCCCGCTCTCGTTTTCGGTGTGAAACTGTTTTCGGTTTCATCGCGAGTTTTAGTCCATATTCGCCGCAGCGGCATCGCTCATGATGCTTGACAGCGCAAAACTAGCGCCGGGAACCAGCAATTGAATGACATTATTGAAGTGCCATTGGTATGGATATGAAATTTTGACGTAAGTATCTGGAATGTACACATTCGTTGTTCCGGGTATGGTCGGACAACCTACAGAGACGCAGGGACGTTGAATGGTCAGTTGCAGAACGCTGGAACAGCTTCCGGTGGTGGAGTAGGTCCACGTCATTTGTGCGCTTTGGGAGGTCGGCGGCGCCATGGTTGCCAAGCCACAGTCATTGAGCCTCGCGGCTATCAGGTAGGAAGCTACTACGTAGCGCACGGCATCCACGGACGTCGGCGTGCCGGTGTTCAACTGGTCATTTGTCGGCTCGCTGGCTCCGAAGCGTGCGCCTTCGCGTACGGCATTGTTCAACTCTTGTTTTAAGTTAAAAGCTCCCCCAAAATCGAAAATCCCAACGACCAGAACCATGAGCAGAGGGAGCGAAACGGCGAATTCAATAAGGGCGGCGCCTCTGGTGCCGCGAAGCAAAGAGCCATGCAACCAACGCAGCTCGCTGAGTTTGTTTCGGCAGAACACGGGCCCTCAGTATTCTCCTTTCATCTGCACGTTCGCCTTCAACGGCAGGGTGAAGACGTTTGAGCCGTACGGGGGGATGGGAAAAGGAAGCGAGAAGCTATACGGATACTCAAAACTTACGGTTACTCCACAAACTGCCAAACCCGGAGCCGTCGGCGGTGTAAGTTGGACGTTTGAGCAGACGGTAATGTTGTTGTTGGCATGATCGCAAGTGTGCGCACCACAAAACAGGGGCGACGAGGGAGCATAGAGCTGGATGTTGTTGGGATCGAGGCCGGAAGCTTGCAATGCTGCGGTCACAGTGGTGGCAACTGTGGCCGGCGTTGTTGCTGAGTTCCCACAACTCGCGCAATTGGACATCGTTGCTACAAGTGCGCCCTCGCGTGCCGCGTGGTTGATGGTGGCATAGCTATTAAACGCTCGCCCAAACCAATAGATGCCCAACATCACTAAGAAGAAAATGGGCAGCACCAGGGCGGCTTCGGCGATCTCGGAGCCGCTGGTTCCGGTGGCGATTTTTTTCAGTCGACCCACTTCTTAGTCGCTCCTGCCCGTGCGAGGACGCACGCGCCTACATTACGCCATGCCCCACGCTCTGCGGCTGGTATAAATAATAACTGCGATGGCGACGGCCACGCCAAAGGGTACTTTCACCAAGTCTGGATTATCCAAGGTCAGGTCTGGTCCGGGCAAGTGCAAGGACAGGAACGCGGCCAGCATGCGCCCGAGGTTGCGGGCGGTCTCGCGCACGCGCCTTTTCCTGATGATCATGACGGCGGCCATCCCGCCATTCACCAGGATTCCGAGCAGCAGGACGGTCAGCAGACTTTGGGGGCCGAGAAATGCCCCCAACGCGCCCACGAATTTCCAGTCTCCGGCGCCGAGGCTCTTGATAAGGACGAAAGGAAGAAGCAGGGCTAAGCCCAGGCCTGCGCCCAGCAGGGAATCTTTGGCGCCAGGCCAGCCTCGCAGCCACGAATTCGCGGCGATCCCCAGCAGCAGGCCGGGCACGGTGAGCCAGTTAGGAATGCGGCGGGAGCGCCAGTCCGTCCAGCCGGCGGCTATGGCGAGTATCGCGGGCAAAATCAAGGCTCCTTCTTTCGCTATGGCCATACGGTTACGGCTGCGGACCACGCGGGACTGCACAAGTTTGCATTCAAGAGTCCGGACTGGCCGCCTTGCGACGCAGGCAGCCAGAACTAGCGATTATGGCCGGATTGTCACACAGGGGTGGGGGCAAGTCAATGTTACCGGAGCTATAGGGCGTTTCGCTGGTGGCACCTTGCACGGTGCGGAGCAATGACTTCAGAATCGAGGGTCCACCCTCAGTGGCTGAAGCTCGATGTATTTGACGACTTGCCGGCGCGACTGAAGTCGTACCCTTCCCAAGACCTGTCGGCCGTGGTGCGGTGAAAAAGGCCCGAGGGTTCGGGCCTTGGTTGAAATTAGATACGGCTAGCGGCTAGGCAGCGCTGGGTTGGTGCGCTGGGCGATGACGTGACGGGCGTTCTCGGCCAACTGCTTTGCCTGCGGCAGGAGGTCGAGAGCCTTGAGGACCTCGGGATCCGCCTCCGCTTTGACTTTCAGGCCTTCCTCTTGGCCGAACGCATTCACGAAGATCTCACTCTTGATGCTGGAGCGTACCCAATCGTTGTTCTGGACCAGTTCCGCTTCGGTGAAGGGAACCTTTTCCAGGTCGAGGAATTTGCGGAAATCCTGCATGGTGGCATCGTCGACTTCGAAACTCTTGGCCGGGTGGTGGCTGACCATATAGTGCTTGGCGAAGTTGAAGAAAGCGTAGTGCTGCAGGAGCGAATCCTGGAAATGGTTGGTTTTGATGGGATCGATCTTGACATCTGGCATAATGCCGCCGCCACCGTACACGGTGCGGCCACTGTCGGTGAGTTTGACCTCTCGGCTGGCGGTGGGGTTCTTGCTCTCTTCGTCGCGATCGAAATAATAATCATAGAGCGAGACGTTGGCGTAGTCGCGCTGAATCAGGCGTCCGCTGGGTGTGTAGTAGTGGGCAGTGGTGAGGGCTAGTCCCGTGTTCTCGGATAGCGGATATACGGTTTGCACCAAACCCTTGCCGAAGGTGGTTTCGCCGACGATCAGGCCGCGATCGTGGTCCTGAATGGCGCCCGCGACGATTTCAGCCGCGGAAGCTGTGCCTCGATTGACCAGTACAACAAGCGGATATTCTTTGCCAGCATCGCCGTGCGTGGCGGTGTAACGCTTCTCCGGCGAATTGCGGCCGTGGTGAGAAACTATCAACTGACCTTTGCGCAGGAACTTGTCCGCGACGCCCACGCCTTCGCTGAGCAGGCCTCCGGGATTCTGCCGCAGGTCGAGAATCAGACCCTTGAGGTCGCCCATCTGGTCGAGCGCGTCGGCGACTTCTTTTTCCGTGGTCTCGTTGAATCCGGTGATGTGCAGATAGCCGATTCCCGGCTTGATCAGGAAGTGCAGGTCGACGCTATAGCGCGGAATCTCGTCGCGAACCACGGCGAATTCGAGCGGCTTGTCATTGCCTTCACGCAGGATGGTGATGTGGACGGTGGTGCCCTTGGGCCCCTTGAGCAGGTCAGCTACGTCGCCGGTGCTCATGTTGTCGGTCGGCTTGCCGTCGACTGCGACGATGATGTCGCCGGGACGGATGCCGGCGCGATAGGCCGGGGTGCCCGCAAATGGGGCAATGACGATGACCTTATTGTTGCGTGGGCCGACGGTCATCCCAACGCCGTAATACTTGCCGCGCTGGTCCTCGCGCAAGAGCGCGTACGACTTGGGATCAAAGAAATTCGAGTGCGGATCGAGAACGTGCAGCATGCCGGGAATCGCGCCGTTGTAGATTGCTTTGTCGGCATTCACAGGTTCGGCATAGTTCTGTTCCACCAGGCTGTACACGTCGGTGAACTGGCGCAGGCTGGTACGAACGTCGGCATCGCCGCCCGGGGCCGCAGCCGGGTTGATCTTCTGGCCGAAGACCATGCCGAGGAATCCGCAAGTGACTAGAACGGAGACTACAAGAAAGAGTGTGCGACGAGAACTACGGGCCATCTTTTCGTTTCCTTCGGTTCGGGCGTAAGAAAAGGCCCGGCCACCGCATCTGAGCGAAGTATAGCACGTCCCGAAATGGCTTAGACCAGCTTTGAGGTGACCTTAAGTAACCACCCGGATTAGGGGAGCCTGGACGCTCAGTGCCTCTCTTTAAGATGCTCTCCGGGGCCTTCGGGTGCGGAACTTTCTCGCGATATTTCAGTGGGACAACCCGCAGTTGTAAAGCAATTGTCAAATGGAGGGCGTTGCGTTGCTGCCGTCGCGCCGGGGCAGTATGATGAGACGCATGGGGTTTTCCGAGACGCTCTTTCTGTTTTTCTTGGCCTTGCTCATCTTTGGGCCCAAGAAGCTGCCGGAGATCGCTCGCCAGGTGGGCAAGGTGCTCAATGAGGTCAGGCGCGCCTCGAACGAATTCAAAGCCCAAATCACTTCGGAGATTTCGCAGTTGGATATGGAGAATCAACGGCAGATTCTGCCTCCGTCCGAGCCGCCGAAAGGTGCGGTAGCAGCGTTGCCCACGACCCTGGAAGCTGGCAGCAGCCCCGAAGTATCCCTGGAGACCCCGCAGCACGGTATAGAACTTGGCTCCGCACAGCATTCCGTGACGAAGGCTCCCGATGCCTGAGATCGTGTCTGAAGGGTCCCTTCCAAAACCGCAGGAGGCCATGCCTGCGATGAGTTTCCTCGAACACCTCGAGGAGCTGCGACGGCGAATCATCTATTGCATTGTTGCGATTGCGGTTGGATTCTTCGCGTGCTGGAACTATGCCGACAGCATTTTTGGCCTGATGCAGCGGCCGATCATGGAAGCGTTGCGGCGGAATGGGATGGCCGAAAAGCTGGTCTACCTGAGCCCCACCGAACCCTTCAACCTTTACTTGAAGATTGGGGCGTTGGCTGGTCTGTTCGTGGTGTCTCCGTTTGTGCTGTATCAGGTTTGGCTGTTTATTTCGCCGGGGTTGTACAGGAACGAGAAACGCTACATTTTCCCCTTCATGTTCTCGACCGTCGGCTTGTTCCTGGCTGGGGGACTGTTCGGCTACAAACTGGTGTATCCGGCGGCCCTCAATTTTTTGCTCGACTACGGCAAACGGTTTCAGCCGATGATTACCATCCACGAATACACCGATTTATTTCTTACCGTGATTCTTGGGCTGGGCGTGGTTTTCGAACTGCCAATTCTGGTCTTTTTCCTGGCGCTGATGGGAGTGGTGAGCGCGGGTTGGATGTGGCGCAACGTGCGCTATTCGATTCTGGTGATTTTTATTATCGCGGCCATCATTACGCCCACGACGGACATCATGAATATGTGTATCTTTGCCGCGCCCATGGTCGTGCTCTACCTCGGGAGCATTGGAATTGCGTGGCTGGTGCATCCAAAACAGCGGAAAGCAAGGGCGGAACGAAAGGGACGATGACACACGGCCAGGGGCAAAAGCCAAGGGGGGAATACGGTGGCCCGCTTTCGGTTGCGCTGGCGTTGAGTTTGACTTTGTGTCTAAGCTTGTTTGCCTGCGCTCGGCAAGAGGAAGCTGCGACTGCAGGGAAGGAAACGGCATCTTCAACCTCTGCTCCAGCTGCGGCGGGCGCTTCGGCGACTGTGGCCGATCAGGGTCCTCCGCCTGCTTTCGACTCTGCTCGCGCCATGCAGTATGTCAAGGAAATCGTGGCCTTGGGCCCTCGTCCCATCGGAAGCGCGAATCACAAGAAAGTTGAGGATTACATTCACTCCCACCTGAAGGACGATTTGGTTGAGGGCGACGCTTTCACGGTGGACACGACGGAAGGGAGATTTCCTGTCCACAACATCATCGCGAAGTTTCCGGGCACGAAAGATGGCATCGTCGTGATTGCCAGCCATTACGACACCAACTATCCGTTGCGAGATACGAGCTACATCGGCGCGAACGATGGCGCCTCATCGAGCGCACTGCTGCTCGAAATCGCGAACCAACTGCGCGGCAAGCAGCGGGACGGCTACAGCGTGTGGTTGCTGTGGGATGATGCGGAAGAGTCTATGCGGTTGCCCTGGTTTGATCCGGAGAGCCTTTATGGCGTGCGCCACCTTGCTCAGAAGTGGCAGGACGATGGAACGCTCAAGAAGATCAAGGCGTTCCTGCTGGAAGACATGATCGGTGACGCCGACCTGAACATTGAGCACGAGGAGAACTCCACGCCTTGGCTCGAGGATCTGATTTATCAGGCAGCGACGCGCCGCGGCTATCAATCCCACTTCTTTGCCCGAACAATTCCGATGGACGACGACCACATTCCCTTCGTGCAGCACGGCGTTCCCAGCGCCGACCTGATTGATTTCGATTACGGATACGACAACGTTTTCTGGCATACCACACAAGACACGGTCGACAAGCTCAGCCCCAAGAGTCTGGAGATCGTCGGAACCGTGACCCTCGAAACGGTGCGGGCGCTGGACAAGAAGTAACATCCACAACTGACGCTTTGCGCTTTCACTTTTTCGCGATTTGATTTCTAATTCAAAACTTATGCGAATCGTGAAAGTGTGCGTGTTCCTACCCTTGTTTCTGCTTGCCCTGGCGTCCGCACAGAATCCCGTCGATCAGGTTATCGCCGAAGCTCTGAAGCCCTCGCCTCTGGAATCGAACCTCCAGCGTCTCACCGATCAAATCGGCGGCCGAGTGCCGGGTACTGTGGCTATGCGGGAGGCTGTGGATTGGGGCGTTGCCGCCTTCAAAGCCGCGGGCGCGGACAGCGTTCACACGGAAAACTTTACGATTCAGGCTTCCTGGGCTGAGGGCTTCACCAGAATGAGTATCGCCTCGCCTGAACAATTCGACGTACGAGTGGTTTCGATGGCCTGGGCTCCTGCACTAGCGTCACGTCAAGACGTGCCAATCGTCGACGTGGGCGACGGGAACGCTGAGGATTTTGTCAAGGCCGGCAACGTTGCTGGTGCCTTGTTGCTGGTGCACTCCCAGGAAATGACGAAGTGGGACGATCTGTTTGCGGAGTATCTGAGGGCGCAGGGCATTATTCTACGCGCTTTGCAAGCCAAAGCCTTGGCGATCGCCTTCCAATCCTCGCGTCCGCAAGATCTGCTCTATCGCCATACGGATTCTTCGCAAGGGGAGATCAGTAATATTCCTGCGGTGCTGGTGGCGCGAGAGGACGCAGCCCGCATTGCGCGGCTGCTGGCTTCGGGGCAGAAACTGCGTGCCGAGCTGGCAATCCCCAATCGAATTGGCGGTCCAATCACGGCGGCAAACGTAGTCGCTGAGTTCCGCGGCAGTGAGAAACCGGGCGAATTCGTGATCCTCGGAGCGCATCTTGATTCGTGGGAGTTGGGGACAGGGGCACTCGACAATGGATGTAATGCGGCGCTCGTGATCGACGCGCTTCGAGCCATCAAAACGGCGGGGTTGCGGCCGCGACGCAGTATTCGCTTCATCCTCTTTTCTGGGGAAGAGGAAGGCCTGGTTGGATCGCATGCTTACGCGATCGCGCATCGCGCCGAACTGGACAAAGCTGCCGGCGTGGTTGTTTTCGATTCTGGAACTGGCAAGGTCACCGGTTTCTCTCTCGGTGGACGCAAAGATGTGGCCGAGGCAGCAAACAATCTGGTCGCGCCTCTCAAACAGTTTGGCGCCGCCAAAGTAACGACCGACGCCGAATGGGGCACTGACCATTGGGATTTCATGCTGGAAGGCGTGCCCACCTTCGTGGCCGATCAGGAGGAAGCGAATTACCTGATCAACTATCACGCGACGTCCGATACCTTCGACAAAGTCGACTTGGCGCAATTGCGGAAACATGTGGCGGAGGCGGCAGCGATAACCTTTGGCATCGCCAACGCTCCGCAGAGGATGGGTCCCCGCCTGCATCACGCTCAGATCGACCAGACCTTACGCGAAACGCACATTGATGAACTGATGAAGACGCTGGGTATGTGGCAGCCATGGCAAGACGGAAAATGGGGAAGGGCGGACTAAGGCTGATTTCCGATTGGCGATTTTCAATTGACCTGCAGGCAGCGGGCACGCTGTCAATTGGAATTTCGCAATTGAAACTTTCGGCGTTGGAACTCTATTGAGCCAGCTACTGTTCTGGATTCTTTTCAATCTTTTCGTGCTGGGCATGTTGCTCCTCGACCTGGGGTTCTTGCAGCGGCCGGGCCATGCGGTGAAATTTCGTGAGGCGCTGGCCTGGAGCTTCACCTGGATCCTGCTGGCCTGTGCTTTCGCTGTGCTGGTTTTTTTGCGGTATGGGCACGCGACCGCAGTGGAGTTCGTCACCGGCTACGTGATTGAACTTTCGCTTAGCGTCGACAATCTCTTTATCTTTTTCCTGATTTTCCGTTACTTCCGCGTTGCTCCGGATCACCAGCACAAAGTGCTGTTCTGGGGAATCGTGGGTGCCCTGGTTATGCGCGGCGTCTTCATTGCGGTGGGTATCGGACTGATTCGAAGGTTTCATTGGATCACATATGTCTTCGGGGCGTTTCTGGTGTACAGCGGAATCAAACTGCTTCGACAGACTGACGCCGGGATCGAGCCGGAAAAAAATCCAGTTTTGCGATGGTTTCGCCGTTGGGTGCCGGTGACGGAGAGCTACGAGGGGGACCAGTTCGTGGTGCGGCGCATGGGCTTGTACGCGACGCCCCTTTTAGCTGTGCTGGTGGTCGTCGAGACTACGGATCTGCTCTTTGCCACCGATTCCATCCCTGCGGTGCTCGCGATCACGCTGAAGCCTCTCATTGTTTACACATCCAATGTTTTTGCGGTTCTAGGTTTGCGATCAATGTACTTCATGCTGGCTGGCATGATGGAACTCTTCCACTACCTGCACTACGGACTTTCCGTGGTTCTGATTTTCATTGGGGCAAAGATGTTGACTTCCGATTACTATCGGGTTCCAACCGGTGTTGCGCTGGGAGTAGTTGCTGGGGTGCTGCTGGTTTCGGTGTTGGCGTCATTGCTGCGTCCCCAAAGCCAAGAGCACTAACCCCAAAGGACACCCTTCGACCTCGCTCAGGGCAGAAGGGTGTCCTTTGTGGGTTAGTGGGTTTAAGCGAAGCGGACGGATTCGCCCTTAACGATGGAATGCTTGAGGAACTTGGCATCATTGTGGGCAGGGAAGTCGGTGCGATAGTGAGCGCCACGGCTTTCCTCGCGGGCCATTGCGGAACGGGCAACCAGCACGGCGAGGACGTGGAGATTTTGCGCCTCGTGCGCGCGTCGAGTTTGAGGATGGGCCACTCGGGGAGCAATGCCGTTCAGATGTTCGATGGCTGCTTTCAATCCTCTACCAGTACGTACAATGCCTACATCCCGCCACATAAGATCTTGAACTTCGCGGATCACTTCTTCGGTCGCAGCGTCGACCGGCCCGTTGGAGACTGCGCGGTTGGGTTTGGGGGAGTTGGCCGGAGCCCGACGCAACTCTTCTCGCATGGTCTTGCCCGCTCTTGCGCCGAACACCAAGCCCTCGAGCAGGGAGTTGCTGGCCAGGCGATTCGCTCCGTGCACGCCGGTGGCGGCCGCTTCTCCCGCAGCATACAGCCCGGGTAGCGTACAACGTCCGTCAAGGTCGGAGCGCACGCCGCCCATGGCGTAGTGCGCCGCGGGTCGAATGGGGATCAAATCCTCTGTGATATCGATGTTGAACTGCATGCAGGTGGCATGGATGCGTGGGAAACGCTTTTTCACCTGGCTGGCATCGAGATGCGTGAGGTCAAGATAGACGATCGGGTCTTTGACGCGGCTGACCTCGAGTTCATGAAGAATGGCTCGGGCTACGACATCGCGGGGCGCCAGTTCCCCCATGAGATGATATTTATGCATGAAGCGGTCCATCTCGATGTTGCGCAGGTAAGCGCCTTCGCCGCGCAACGCCTCGGAAAGCAGAAAGCGGGGGGCATTCTTCAGGTAGAGCGCCGTGGGGTGGAACTGGATGAACTCCATGTCGCTGACTTCGGCGCCGGCACGAAATGCCATCGCGACTCCGTCTCCAGTGGCAACTGCGGGGTTGGTAGTGTTGCGGTAGAGTTGTCCCATCCCGCCAGTGGCGAGCAACACGGCGGAGGCGGTCATCTGTTGCTTCTCGCCTCTCTCATTGATCAGATGGATGCCGCAAACACGGCCGTTTTCGACGATCAAGTCGGTGGAGAACTCGAACTCGCGGACAGAAATACTTTTCAGCGTTTGGGTTTTCGCGTAGAGGGCCCGAAGAATCTCGCGTCCCGTGGAATCACCGTGCGCATGCAGGATGCGGTTGCGGCTGTGCGCGCCCTCCCGGCCAAATGTGAGCTTGGTGCCCTGGCGATCAAATTCTGTGCCCCATTGAATCAGTTCGTCGATTCGCTGAGGGGCATCTTCAACCAGCACCTTGGCGGCTTCGGGATTGCACAGGCCGTCGCCCGCGAGCAGCGTGTCCTGAAGGTGGAGGCTGATCTCATCTTCATCGCTGAGCGCGGCGGCGATGCCGCCCTGCGCCCACTGCGTGTTCGATTCGGTGACCTCGCGTTTGGCCAGCACCAGAACCGTGCCCGCGCCTGCCAGTTCGACCGCGGCGCGTAGTCCGGCGACTCCAGCGCCAATCACCAGGAAATCGGTTTGGGACGGCGCAGACTGCATAGGCCAAAAATGTTATCACGCGCGAGCCCGGTGACTGCGCTGATGATTACGCTATGATGAGATTCCATGACCCGAGTGACCATCACAGTGCCGCCGCGTCCCTACGACGCCATCATTGAAAACGGCTTGCTGGAGCGGGCGGGAGAGCTGTTGCGCGTGGTTGTGGGAGAGCACCAGCAGATCTTTGTTGTGACTGTGCCTCCGGTGCGGCGCAGCTGGGGTAAGACTTTGATGAGGTCGCTCTCGGTTGCCGGGTTTGCAGCCAAGGTAATTGAGATGAGCGACGGCGAGCGGCATAAAAAGCTAGCCACGATCGAACAATTAGGAGAGAAGTTGACCCGACTGGGCGCCGATCGAAGTGCAGTGGTCGTGGCGTTCGGTGGAGGAGTGGTGGGTGATGTGGCTGGGCTGCTGGCGTCGCTTTATATGAGGGGTGTCGATGTGGTGCAGATCCCAACCACTGTGCAGGCTCAGTTGGATGCTGCTATTGGCGGCAAGACCGGTGTGAACCTGCGCACCGGCAAGAACCTGATGGGTACTTTTCATCAGCCTCGCGCGGTGTTGATCGATCCGGCGGTGCTGTCCACCCTGCCGGAGCGCGAATTTCGCGCTGGACTGTATGAAGCTCTGAAGTGCGGAGTGATTGGTAAGCCTGCGCTGTTTGGTTGCCTCGAAAAGATCCAAGTGAAGGCATTGCGTCGCGATGCTGTGATGTCGGGATGGGTGATCGCGGAATCCGTACGATTGAAGGCTGAGGTGGTTTGCGCCGATGAGCGGGAGAGCGGGATGAGGCGCGTGCTGAATTTCGGCCACACCATTGGGCATGCGCTGGAGGCTGAATCAGGTTATCGGCGTTTTCTTCATGGCGAGGCAGTGGCTTGGGGAATGATCGCAGCGACACATATCGCGGCTGTAACAGACCGCATCGATCACAATGCCGCGCGACGAATTTTCGACGCTGTGCTTAGTCTCGGCCCGTTGCCAAGAGTCGAGGCTCGCAGCCGGGACATCGTCCGCTTGCTTCGGAGTGATAAGAAAACACGCAACGGCGTCATACACTTTGTGCTTCCACGGAAGATCGGGAAAGTTGAGATTGTGAACGATGTGCCAGGGAAAGTGGTTGTCGAGGCAGTGAACGAATTGCGGCGGCTGTCCAAGTTGTGAGAGAAGCAGTTGATCATCGAGAAGAATTCCCAATCGCCAATCTCCAATTGCCGATTGAGTCAGACCGTGCAACAAGCCGTGAACGATTCTTCCAAAGCGACTGTGGTTGGCGCTGCTCCTGACGGAGCCAGCGATCCGGCGTCGGCCGCGCGCGCGGTTCGGGAGATGTTTACCTCGATCGCGCCGCGATACGATCTGCTGAATCATGTGCTTTCGTTCAACGTGGACCGTTTGTGGTGGTGGAGGACTGCTCGAAGTTTTGCTTTAATTCTGGCGCGACAACACGCCCGGGTGCTTGACTTGTGTTGCGGGACGGGTGACATGACATTCGCTTTGCGTCGACAAGCTGGAAAATCACCGGCGAAAATCCTGGGCGTGGACTTTTCGCATGCGATGCTGCAGCGGGCGAATGACAAATCGGCGGGAACGTCATTGCGGTGGGTCGAGGCGGATGCGCTTCGCCTCCCCTTTTCGGACCAGCAATTCGATCTGATCACGGCGGCGTTTGGCTTCCGCAATTTGGCGGACTACGACGCTGGACTGCGGGAGATGGTGCGCCTGCTGCGGCCGGGGGGTGAGTGCGGAATCCTGGATTTTGGCGAGCCCCGGGGTCTGATGGGGAGGCTGTATCGGATTTACTTCAAGCGGGTGCTTCCCGCAATCGGGACCCTCATCTCAGGTGTTCGTGGGCATTATGCTTACTTGCCCGCATCGGTGGAACGTTTTCCATCCCCCGAAGAGATGCTTGAGCGGATGCGCCGGGCTGGATTTCGGGAAGCTTCGTGGACGCCGTATACCTTCGGGATTGCGGGATTGTATCGAGGGAAGAAATAGGTCAAAGGCCTCGGGCTAGCTAGGCCGAGGCACGTTTTGTTTTTATTGTGCTTTCCTGAGCAGGTCCGCGAGATTGCGGATATCGTCACTGCTGGCGTCGCCGATAACAAAGTAACGCAAGCCGTCCTGGCTCCAGTTCTCAATATTGAATGACAATTCCTTCTGCGACTGCAAACTCTTCCCTAGTTCCCGCCCGACGGAGCGGCCCTGAAAAATAAATACGGAAATCTGGTGCTTGCGTACTTGGTAAATGAGTTCGGCTCCCGGGGCTTGCCCGAGATACATTACCCGGCCTCCCACCAAGGTGAATCCCGAATCTTGCAATTCCGGCAGGCTGAAGGTGAACGGGATTTTCCCCTGGAACCACGGTTTCACCGTATGTCGATCAGTTGAAATAACGTCCACCGGATTGGCGCTGGCGAGGGTGGCCACATGAAGGTCGGCAATTTCACTGAGGGTCTGCTGCCGCTGCAGTTGCTGCTGCCGAGCTGACATCGCGATGAATGTGGCGATGAGCAGCAGTGCAACTGCGGCACTTGCCCCGAGCCACAGCCGCATGGGCGAGCGCTCGGGTCTTGCCGCAATACTCTTGCGGATGCGCTCGCGGAACTCGGAATTCGGGCGGTAGCGCTTGCCCGCGGAGTGCACCGCTCGCTTCGTCTGAAGTCGGCTGAGCACATCCGCGGCACAGGATGGACAACCTCGCAGGTGAGCGTCCAAATCTCGCATCTCGCTCGCGGAAAGTTCTCCGTCGAGGTAAGTCTCGAGTTTTGCGGTCCAATGATCCATTTCAGGCTTTTACCAGCCTCCGCTGCAGGCTTTCCCGAAGCGCTTTGCGGGCGCGCGACAGGCGCGACATCACGGTTCCCATGGGTATCGAAAGCGTTTCCGCGATTTCCTGGTAAGACATTTCCTCCACCTCGCACAGCAACAGTACCTCGCGAAACTGCACGGGCAAAGATTCGACCGCAGCCTGAAGGAGTTGGTGCTGGGAATGCTCGATGAGGATGGTCTCGGGCGTCTCCGGCCCCGCCGACAGTTCCGGACTCTCGTCAGAATCGAGCTCCACGGTAGCACTTACCTTCAACCCTGTGCGCGACGTGAGGAACGTATTTCGCAAGATCCGATACATCCATGCGCGGAAGTTCGTGCCTGGCTGGAACGAGGAAAAGCCTTTCAGCGCTTTGGCGTAGGTCTCCTGCACCAGGTCTTCCGCTTCGGTCCGGTCTTGCGCGAGCCACTGCGCGAAATTGTACAACTGGTCAAAGAGGGGCATGGCCAGCTCTTCGAAGGTCGCCGCCGTCAAACGCTCTCCCGCCACTTCCATAAGGTAAACCAAGAATCAGGGAATTTATTCCATGACAAAAAATTGACAATTGCTCTCCGGGAATAAACCCGGACTTTCCCGGTTATCCAAAGTGCAGGCAAAACACTTCAGGAGGGCGGAATGAAGGACGTGAATCGCAGACCCTTTATGAAGATAGCGGGGGACATCGTAGGGTATCGGCGTCCTCTACTCGGCGTTCCCGGCGGCCACGGCAGGGGCGAAGCTGGCTAGCTGTTCAGCCTCATGGGAAAGAACGACGGCGAAAAAGTAACTCCTTTCACTTTCGTTCGGCTTAGTGATGCCCACGTGGGGTTCAACGGACCGCCCGATCCGCTGGGCACCAAGGCGTTTGAACGAGCAGAGCAAATGGTGAATCAATTGCCGCAGCGTCCCGACCTGGTTCTCTTTACCGGCGACCTGACACACGACACGGAAGAAAAAGATGTGCATGGGCAACGCATGAAACAGTTTATGGAGATCTCGCGCGGGATGAACGTCCCCCAGGTGAAGTGCGTCCCGGGCGAGCACGATGCGGGGCTGGATGGCGGGGCACTCTATCGCGACTTTTTGGGCGAGACCTACTACTCGTTCGACCATCGCGGAGTGCACTTTGTTGCTCTGGATAACGTTTCGCGAGCCAAGCCGGAGGTCGGCCCCGAACAACTGGCCTGGCTCAAGAAAGATCTGGAGCGATTTCCCAAGTCCGCCCCCATCGTTGTGTTCACCCACCGCCCGCGGTTCGATCTGAAGCCGAAATGGGAGTGGTTCACCAGCTACGGCGGCGAGGCCGTCGATGGGAAAGAAAACAACGGGCGGAATTAAGCTTGTTGGATGGCCGTGGACGATCGTGCTGTGGCGGGAGCGCCTGAGGCGAAACAATCGGCGAAGGCATCGGCAATCGTGTGGCGGATCACGCTCTCATAATCCTCGCCCAAGAATTTGCGCAGGCGATCAGTGTCCATGAGGTATTCGCCGGTTATGTAGGGCAGGGCCTCCGGAGGAATCGCCGATATGCCAAGTTTCCACATAACTTGCAGGACCGCGCGGAATGCCCATTGCCCAGGAACGCGAATCAGCTTGGCGCGGGCCAGTTCAATGCAGCGCTCAAAGGTTAGCGGCTCGCCTCGTCCGGCGACGTTCAACACAGTGAGCCGCTGTGACTCGGGTTCCGTTTTGCGGACGATGTGGGCAAGTAGCCGCGCCATGTCGTCCACGTGCACGAACTGCAAACGATGTTCAAGATATTGGCTTCCGTAGGGCAACAGGCAGGGAAGTCGTTTGCCCCGGTCCCGCATCTTAGAGGCTCGCTGGCTGCGGCCGTTCGGTGTGCCGCGAAAAGCCCCGACCATATAATTGTCAACGCTGGCGCCCGCAAAAATATGCGGACGCAGCATGTAGACGCTGCAGCCTCGCAGCGCAGGCGCGCGTCCCTGTACTACCCTATCAGCTTCCATTTTGTGAATCGCGTAAGGCAGGGTGTGTGCGCCCAGGCGAAAGTCCTCGCTCACGAACTCCGGCAGGTGTGGACCATACGCGGAGACGCTACTGGGGAAAATAAACTTTCCTACGATTGCATCATCACGATTGGCTTCGGTGATGGCCTCCATGACTCGGGCCGTGCCAGCTACGTTGATCTGCCACATGCGGTCGAGGTCGAGCACACCGGTGCGGACCGGATCAAGCACAAAAGCCAGATGAATGACGACGACGGGGCGTACTTCCCGCAAGAGAAGAAACAACTCGCGGCAGGATTCCTCCAGGCCAAGATCCATGTTCAAGAAGCGCAGGGGATGGCTGGTCTGGGGCGCATTCAGATCGACTCCGATGACCTGATAGTCCGCGAGGAGCGGCAGCAGCCGCAGTCCCAGGTTGCCAGCAATCCCCGTTACGATGACGCATGGCTTCTCACTGCCCATTATTTGGGGCCAGGAGGAGCGGGCTTAGGCGAAGGGGCACCGGGTCCCGGCGGCGGCAATGGCATCCCGTGGGGAGGAGCCATTTCCGGACCGAAATAGGCTTCATCCAGGGTTGGAGTACCAGACTCCTGGACGGCCTTCATCTGCTCCTGCATGCGCTGTGTGCGCAGCGTTCCGCGGATTTCCTCCTTCACCTTGTCCAGCGGCTCTACGTCTTTTGCGCCGACCTTGTAAATGAAATACCCGCTTTGGTCGGACAGCACAGCCGAGATTTGACCGGTCTTCAAATCCATGACGGAGACCTGGGTCGGAGGCAGGCCGTTACGGCGCACTTTGCCCATCTTGGTACTGGGAGCCTTACCCTTGAGCCCGGCCAGAGTGTAGGCTTCCTCTTGCAACTTGGCAAAGTCTTCCCCGGCCACGGCACGCGTGTGAACTTTATCGGCTTCCTTCTTCATAATCTCTTCCGCTTCCTTCTGGCGCTGCTTTTCCGCTGTGGCGCTCAGCTTGACCTTGGAGGCGGGGAGTTGCTGGGAACGCGGAATGAATATGCGCTGCAGGTCCGCTTCTTCATAGTCCGCGGACTTGCTCTTGTAATAGTCCTCGATATCCTGGTCGGAAACCTGGCCGGCTTTCTCTTGAACAGCCTGATTGAACATCTGAGTCAAGACCTGGATACGCATCAGCTTCATTCGATCGTCGAACTTCGGTCCCTGATCCAAACCCATCTCGTGCGCCTTCTCGGCCATCACCAGCGCCGAGGAATAGCGTGTGGCGAATTGCCGCCGCACGCGCGGGGGCATATTGGGCTGGACCGAGTCCATGATTTTCTCGAATTCAGCACGGGTGATTGTGGTCTTGCAATTCGGATCGGCCGCTTTGTCGGCGGAAGGACTGGGGCACAATCCGTTGATCGTGATCACGGGGGTGTCGGGCGGAACTTCCTTTGTCTCGGTGGGATTCCCCGCCGAGTTGGCTGGCGCGCCCGGTTGTTGGGGCGCCGGAGTGGATGGTGAACTGCCAGCCTGGCCCCACGACAGGACGGCAAGCAGCAGACAGACTAATCCGTATCGCATCATAATTTAGTGCTTCCTCCAACGGAGATCGAAAGATCAGTGAAAATCCTAGCACAGAGTTCCGCCGCTGTCGGCAGGCGTGTGGAAATGTTTCCCCGGCGACGGATTGGCGGAGGGAGTCAGGAGCGGCGATAATGCTGTCATGCCCGAGTCGGCGGTAACGGATAGCCCGAAATCCATGCGTGCGGAAAAACGCGCGGTGGCGGGACATTCTGTCCTGGCGGCGATCGCCATTACAACCCTGAAGGTTGTCGTCGGCGCCACCACCGGAAGTCTGGGCATTCTGTCCGAGGCCGCTCACTCCGGACTCGATCTCATTGCAGCAATCGTCACCTTCTTTTCTGTCCGCGTCTCCGACAAACCCGCGGATGCCGACCATCAGTATGGTCATGGAAAAGTAGAGAATTTTTCCGCTTTCATTGAGACCGGCCTGCTCCTCCTGACGTGCGTTTGGATCATCTATGAAGCCGTGAAGCGGCTGTTCTTCCGGCACGTGGAGATTGAACCCAGCATCGCAGCGTTCGCGGTTATGTTCATTTCCATGGCTGTGGATTTCTGGCGTTCGCGTGCGCTGGGAAGAATTGCCGCGAAGTACGATAGCCAGGCCTTGGAAGCCGATGCTTTGCACTTTTCCACGGACATCTATTCAAGCGGCGTGGTGGTCGTGGGATTAGCGCTGGTGCTGTTCGGGCGATTGTATGGCGTGGATAGGCTGCGCAATGCCGACCCTGTTGCCGCCCTGTTTGTCGCCGGAGTCGTGGTCTACGTGAGTTCGAGGCTGGCCCGCAGAACTGTCGATGCTCTGCTCGATGCCGCCCCCGCCGGCGTGCGTGGCAAGATTGTGGCAGCGGTCAACAAGGTGGATGGATTGATCGAGGTGGATCGCGTCCGCATCCGCCGGGCGGGCAACCGCTACTTCGCTGATCTCTCCGTTGGCCTGGCGCGCAACGTAACCTTCCAGCGTTCGGAACAAGTCGCCAATGCCGTGACTTCGGCCGTCCAGGGGGTTCTACCCGATGCCGATGTGGTGGTTCGTTCGGTGGCGCGGCCGGCACGGCGAGAAAACATTTTCGATCGCGTCCGTGCCGTGGCCACGCGCAACAATTTCAATGTGCATGACATTAGTGTGCAGGATCTGCGGGGACGTTTGCACGTCGAACAGCATCTGGAACTGGATGAGCAGCTGAGTTTGAAGGACGCGCACGATCAGGTGACGCGGCTGGAATCGGATATCCGTGACGAGGTGCCGGAGATTTCTACCATCTTGACTCACATCGAGAGTGAACCGGCCACCATCGAAACCGGGGATGAGGTGGTCCGAGACGCGCTATTGGAGAAGAAACTGAAAGCAGTAGTCGCGCATTTTCCGGAAGTTCTGGATGTGCATGACGTCGAAGTCAAGCACGTACGCGGGCGCCTCTACGTATCCTGCCATTGCACGTTTTCCGACGAACTGCCGCTCTCGCGGGTGCATGATATTTCGACTGAGTTGGAGATCCACTTCAAGCAGGAAGCGCCCGAGCTGTTTCGCGTATTGATTCACCCGGAGCCACGGACGGACAATCGGCGATAAAGGAGAGATATGGTTGAAGCGACGGCGATCTGGACAGATAATCAACGCTTTCTGGGGCAGGCGAGCAGTGGCCATAGCATCGTTCTCGACGGTGACAGAAAAACCGCCAATAGCCCCATGGAACTGGTGTTAATCGGGTTATGCGGGTGCACCGGCTACGACGTGGCCAGCATCCTGGGAAAGAAAAGGGAGCCCTTCACCAGCCTTGAGGTTCGCGCCGAGGCGGAACGGGCAGCCACTCCACCGACTGTCTATACCGAGATCCGTCTGATTTATCGTGTAGGAGGAAACGTCTCGCACAAAGCGGTCGAAGATGCGGTCAGGCTCTCCGAAGAAAAATACTGCTCGGTTGCGGCCATGCTGCACAAGACGGCTAAGATCAGCTACGTGATCGAGTACGCCGAACAATAAACTGTCTCAACACCTTGCCCAGCCGAGCGCATCCCGTCCGCGGATATCTATACATTGCCAGCGCCACGTTTTTGTGGGGCGTGGCGGCCACTCTCGGTCGAGCTGCGTTTACCGGGCGGCTACTGCCCAAGGGGCAGACCCTTCGACCCATCGATCCGCTGATCCTGTCCCAGAGCCGCGCTACGTTTTCTTTCGTCGTGCTCCTGTTCGCCCTGGTGCTGCTTCGCGGATGGAAACGATTGCGCCTACCCGCAGCCGACCTGGGACGGATGTTCGTGCTGGGCATTCTGGGCGTGGCGGCTTCCAATTATCTTTACTACCTCGCGATCCAGCGGACGAACGTAGCCACCGCCATCATTTTGCAATACACGGCGCCGGTGTGGGTCTTGCTCTACACGGTTGCGCGCGGGCTGCAAAAGCCAACCCTGCAGCGAGTGGCAGCGGTGGGATTGGCGGTGACGGGAATTGCCTTGGTGATCGGAATATTTGGCTCCGGGGGATTCCGTCTGGATGCGATTGGAGTGATGGCGGCTCTGGCGGCGGCATTCTCTTTCGCCTTCTACAACGTCGGTGGCCACAGCATCCTCGCCCGCTACGACCGCTGGACGGTGCTACTGTACGTCATCTTCAGCGCGTCCCTGTTTTGGATCATCGTGAACCCGCCGTGGAAGATCGTCGCCGCTCACTACTCCGCGGAACAGTGGCTATTCTTATTTGTGTTTTCGCTCATTTCCGTGCTCGGGCCGTTTTCGCTTTATTTCGCCGGGTTGCGGCATCTGGAACCGACACGCGCCATCGTGGTTAGCTGTTTGGAGCCCGTATTTTCGATTGTGATTGCGGCCATCGCCTTGGGTGAGTTGATGCGGCCGCCACAAACGGTCGGGATCGTGCTCGTGCTGGTCGCCATCGTCGTCGTGCAATTGCCCGATCGCAGGTTGCACGAGCAGATCACGCTAGTCGAGCCCATGGAGTGATGCCCGCACCAAGGTAACCAACCCCAACCGTTTTCCACTAGGCTTTTGCAGGCAGAAACGGGATTCTTTGATCAGGCGGTTCCTCGCACTCGGGGTGGAGTTTGCTATGAAGGTTTCTCGCATCGGATGTCTGATCGCTTTCATGATGTGCTCGTTGCTCCCTTGCTTTGCGCATCACATGGCGGTTGTGGTTAACAAGGACAACGGTTTGGCCGAGGTCGGTTCCGCGCACCTGGCGAAGATTTTTCGTTTGGAAGTTAAGAAGTGGCGCGACGGCAAGGACGTGATTCTTGTCCTCCACAAGAATTCCAGCGGTGAAATGATCACGCTCGAACGACTGAGCAAGATGTCCTCCAGCGAGCTGAAGTCGTTTATCGCAACCCACCAAGGCTCGATCACCATGGTTGATTCCGATGAAGAAGTGCTCAAGGTGGTGGAGACTACGCCGGGCGCGGTGGGCCTGGTCGATGTCCGCTCGATCAACGACCAGGTCAACGTGGTCAGGGTCGACGGCAAACTTCCCATGGAGGATGGATATCTGCCTCACTAACGTCCTGATCGGTTCGCCCGATCCTTCAATTTCAACAGCTGAAAATAGCGACCCGCCTTTCTCACATCCTTGCCAATCTGTTCGCGAAGCACCTCCACAGAGGGAAACTTGACTTCATCCCGCAGCCTTTGCAGAAAATGAATTTCAACCTCTGTCTCTGGACTCAGCTCAATGGGATGGAAGTTAAGCAGGTGAGTTTCGATGGCAAATGATTCGGTCCCGAACGTGGGACGATTCCCGACGTTGGTCACTGAATCGAAGCACTCCTCGCCCACGCGCGTCCGGGTAACGTAAACGCCGTCCTTAGGGACAAGTTCTTCGTAGCGACTCAGATTGATGGTCGGGACGGTGTATTTGGAGCCATATCCTCGGCCGCGGCCCGGGGTCGACAGAATACTGAACGGGCGCGCCAGGAGATGGCGTGCGCGGCTTACTTGTCCGTCGGCGAGCAGTTTGCGGATTCGAGTACTCGAAACCGGCTCTCCCCGCAGCCGCAACTCGGGATAAACCTTCACCTCGAAACCCATCTCTCGACCGAATTCCGTGAGCAGGGCTACATCACCTGCCGCCTTATGGCCGAAATGGAAGTTATAGCCTTCGTGTACTTCCAGGGCTCGCAATCGTTCTTTCAGGATGTCATGCGCGAAGTCTCGCGGAGTCATCAGAGACAGGCCACGCGCAAAAGGGAGCAGGAGAACGGCGTCCAGGCCACTGGCTTCGAGCAGGCGAAGCTTCTCGGACGTGGGCGTCAGCAGTTTCAGTACGGAGTCAGGCCTCAGGATCCGCATGGGATGCGGCTCGAAAGACACCGCCACCGCTTTGCGCCCCGTTTCCCGCGCACGCGACACGATCTCGGCCACTACGCGGGTGTGGGCGCGATGCACGCCGTCAAAGTTGCCCACGCTCAGCAGCGTGGGGCCGAAGCCGGCAGGAATGTCTTCGAGTTTGTGCCAGACTAGCATTGTTTGTGTGGTGCGGGCGCCCTCGCCCGCATCGGGTCTATCCCATTTTCTTGTCTTGTCAGGTCTCCAGTGTCAACCCGCGGGCGAGGGCGCCCGCGCCACACCAACTAAATCTCAAACTCCAACTTCATGCCATCGTAGGAAAGCCGCACGTTTGGCGGCAGGGATTCATTCGTCATTTCATGCGGCAAGTCGTGGCAAATATGCGTAAAGAAAGCACGCTTCGGTTGAAGTCGTTCCACGATCCGCAACGAATTCTCGACGGTGGAATGCGTGGGATGCGGAATATGTCGTAGCGCATCCAGAAACAGGATGTCGAGTCCCTGCAGCTTCGCCAACGAAGCCTCGGGAACGCTGCTGTGATCGGTGAGATAAGCAGCGCTGCCAAAGCGGAAACCATCGATCTCAGCGTCGCCATGGACCACCGTGATCGGCTCAAAGCGCGCACCGAACAGCTCGACCGGGCCCTCAAACGATTTGAGTTCAACCTGCGCCAGCCCACCGAACTTGTAGTTCGCGTCGAAAATGTAGCGGAAGGTGCTGCGGATAAAATCCGCCGCCTCCGGCCGCGCGTAGAGTGGGAGCTTGTTGGGCTTGTGGCGATAGCTGAGCGGCCGCAGATCATCCAGGCCCAGGATGTGATCGGCGTGACTGTGGGTGTATAGCACCGCATCAATCTTACGAATATGTTCGCGGATGGCCTGTTCGCGAAAGTCCGGAGTGGTATCAATGAGCACGGCTTTGCCGCCGTACTCTACCAGAACGGAGGGGCGGGTACGGCGGTCATGTGGGTCGGAAGAATGGCACACGGCGCAGTCGCAGCCAATAGTAGGCACTCCCATCGAGGTGCCGCTGCCCAGCACCGTGAGCGTGGCCTTCATCGCCTGGTCGCGGCGGCGCTCGGGGCCGGAGTCTGCGGCGGACGGGTTAGCGCGTTGGTCACTTCCACGTAAGCCATGCGAAGTTCGTACAGGCAGTTTTGCAAAAAGCTTTCCTCGGTATTGGTGAGGTTGCCCTTGGTCTTCTCCAACAGCAGGCTCAGCGTGTCGATGGTCTGGCGGGCTCCGATCATATCCACTCGCGGCTGGCCACCTTGCTCGTGCATCAGGCCGAGTTGCATCATGGCGCTCATATACAGCGAAGCCATGAAACGCTCAAACGTCATCTCCAGCTCTTTGGCGGAATGGCCGCTGAGTTCCACGCGCGTGTCCAAGTCCTTCGCTGACTTGCGGTACGCATCCGCCTGTTCCCGCTGTTCGGCGGGTGTAGGCGGGGGTGGTGCGTCCAGTTCCTGCCGAGGCGGAGCGAAGTCTGCTTGGGTGGGCTGCGCAGGTTGTGTCGCGGGCGCCGCGCTGGAGACTTCCTCTTGCGAAACTTCTTGCCGAATCTCACCCTCCGCCGTAAACAAGCGCCGGTCGGTTACGGTAAAGCTTTCCTGCTTCTTCTCAGGCATAGATTGTCCCTTCAATGCTTAAAGGTTTTCGCGCCGGAATACTTCCGAAAACGGAAGTGTCGCGATCGAAAGCTGAGTGCCGCCCGCTTGAACTTGCTTGCCCGGAGTAGCGATTTCACGCCGGATATAACCCAGCGCCACCGGACGGTCGCCGCTGGTAAGGGGCAGGGAAGCGGCGCTGGTGATCTCGCCAACATCTTTTCCATCCGCTTGGATTTTGGTACCCACCGCAGGCAACCTTCCTCGCACGTCGAACCCGGTGAACTGGCGATGCACGTTGCCACGGGAGCGAATGCGTTCGACGATCTCCTGTCCGATGTAGCATCCCTTGGTGAAATGCAAAGCGCGCTGCTGCTCGGTTTCCTGCGGCAGATCGCGCTCACGGATATCCTGTCCGTAGCGCGGAATCCCCGCCGCGATTCGCAGCAACTCCAATGCCGTAGCGCCCACCGCTGTTGCGCCAGCCTTGGCGAGTGCTTCCCAAAGCAGCTTCACCTGGCTGGGCGACAGCCACAACTCATAGGATTCGACGCTGGTGTTGTCCCCGCGCACCAGCGTTACCGCCTGGTTTCGCCACGTCACATCTGCAAATTGCAACGGTCCCAGTTCCGTTATTTCAAATCCCGCCGCACGGAGTACCTCTCGCGCCTTCGACCCAGCGATCCCGATTGCTGTGAGCTTGTCGCTAGTGTTCGCGACCTCCACGTCGTCCATGATGATGTAGTGATCGAAAGTCGCCAGCAACTTTTCCGACTGCGACTGATCCGTGTCGATCATCAGAGAGTCGCCACGGTTGTAGGCGTACAGGTCAACCAGGATATGTCCCTGGGGATTCAGCAGAAAAGCATAGACGCCGCGCCCCACGGCAAGGTCGCGGACGTTGTTCGTAACCATGCCATTAAGCCAGCGCACCCGATCTCCGCCAGTCAGCTTAATCTTGGCTCTGACACAGAAGTCATAGACGCCGCAACCCGAGATTAGTGCTTCAAATTCCGCGCGGACGTCGCCGAAGTCGGAAGCGGGGGAAACCGGGTTGCCATGAACCACAGAGGAAGCCATACGATGAGCTTCAATTATACAAGGCGAAACCGAGGCGGGTGCGCGCGTGGCGCCTATTTCCTTTGCATTCTTATTCTTAGCAGCGCTTTTTGAAAGCTAGCGTTCCTGGATGCACTTCTGGCCAGGGCGCTAAGGTTTCTTCAGGCGATACCGATAGATACCCTGAAGGGGAGGTAACGATGAGCATCAATGCAGTTCACACTTCGCCCGCAGCCCAGAACGAAGCAGCGGTGGCCGCAGCGCCACGCCAAAGTGCAGCGCCACAGCAGGCGTCGCTCCCACAGGACAAGGTAACGCTTAGTCCCCAGGCGCAAGCCCATGCCAAGCAGGCTCCCGCCGATAAGGACCACGACGGCGACAGCAAGTAACTCGTTCGACCTCCGCTTGTCAGATCGGTTAACGCCGGCCCGGAAGTGGCAATCAGGCACCTTCTGGGCTCGGTTGTCCTCAACCCAATCGCTGTTCGGAGAGTTTTGTCAGTTTTTGCTCTTTCCTATTGACAGTCTATAGGACGGTCATTATCCTCTCTACAGAATCTCTATAGGAGCAGCGGAATGGCACACAAGCAGAGTTTCCTTCGCGTATTTGCGAGTCTCACTTTGTTGTTCACCTCCACGGCGCTTATGGCCCAGTCCAGCGCCCAGAAAGCCCTCGACCGCTTCAAATCGATGGCCGGGACGTGGCAGGGGAAATCGCCGTCGGGCAAGATCTCCGAAGTTACGTACAGGTCGACGGCGGACGGCACCGCCGTGATGGCCGATATGCACATGGCTGGCGAAGATATGGTCAGCATGTATTACGTCAATCGCGACGAACTGCTCATGAACCACTTCTGCCCGACAAATAATCAGCCGCGCATGAAGGCGGTGATCTCGCCCGATCTCAATACCGTCTCCTTCGGTTTCATGGACGCCACCAACTTGCCCGGTCCCAACGCCGGCCATATGCACAGCGCGGTGTTTCTCTTCTCAGATGCCGACCACTACACGGAAGAGTGGACCTGGAAGCAGGAAGGAAAAGACACCAAAATGCATTTCGAAATGCAACGTAAGCAGTGAGTTCAACGGGTGCAGTTTTCGAGAGAAGGCAGCAGCTGGACGAGATGTTCTCCGCTGCCGCGGCGAACTCCGCGATAAAAGGCTCGTAAGAAAATCTCACCGCGACTGTGTTACCTTTTTCGCGTGAGTTCCAAGAAACGAATCGCGATTATTCCCGGAGACGGAATCGGAAAAGAAGTCATCCCAGAAGCAGTCAAAGCCATTGCCGCTTCCGGGGCCAACGTAGAGACTTTCGACTTTGACTGGGGCGCGGACCGCTATCTGGCAGACGGCGTCACCGTTCCTCCGGACGGCTTTGCCATGCTGGAGCGCGATTTCGACGCCGTCCTGGTTGGAGCCTTCGGCGACCCGCGCGTGGCCTCGAATATCCACGCCAAAGAAATCCTCTTGGGCATGCGCTTCAAGATGGATCTCTACGCCAACGTGCGCCCGGTGCGCCTGCTGGATGCCGCGCTGTGCCCGCTCAAAGGCATCGAACCCAAGCACATTGATTTCGTAGTCATCCGCGAGAATACCGAAGGTGTGTACACCGATGCGGGAGGAGTGTTCAAGCAAGGCACCGCCGACGAAATCGCGGTGCAGGAGGACATCAACACCCGCAAGGGCGTAGAACGCATAATCCGCTACGCCTTCGAATACGCTGAGCGCCACGCCAAGCTGGACGGCAGCCCACGCAAGCGCGTCCTTATGTGCGACAAGTCCAACGCCATGACTCACGCCGGAGGGCTTTGGCAGCGTGTGTTCAAAGAGGTCAGCGCCGAGTATCCGCAGATTAAACCGGAGCACATGTATGTGGACGCGCTCTGCATGCAGATGGTCCGCGACCCCCGTCAGTTCGACGTCGTTGTGACCAATAACATGTTCGGCGACATCATCACCGATCTCGCCGCCGGCCTGCAGGGCGGGCTGGGCATGGCCGCGAGCGGAAATATCCATCCGGGAAAGACTTCGATGTTCGAACCGGTGCACGGTTCCGCGCCGCCCATTGCCGGGAAGAATGTTGCCAACCCATTCGGCGCAATTCTGACCGCCGCGATGATGCTCGGACACCTGGGCTTAACAGACGAAGCAAACAAGATCGAAGCCGCGGTGCTCGAAGCGGTCCAGCAGAAGCGGACTACGCAAGACGTTGGCGGAGCGCTGGGAACGAGAGAAGCGGGCGAGTGGGTGGCAAAGAGGGTAGCAGGCTCGTCGATCCCCAATTGACGATAACATTTTGCTTGCTCTATCCGGGATCCGCGTAATCCGTGGCCAAGAAGTCCTCAATTAAACGCTGCCCGCAATCTGCGCAGTCCCGCTAGCGCCGCCACATATCGCTTATCCAGCGAATAAGCCGTGGCGTAGCACTCCTTCGCCTTCTCCCAGTTTCGCTTATGCTCATACACGCGGCCTAGATTGAAATGGGGGTATGGACGCGCCTCGTACCGCGGTGCAACCATGGCTTTCTGAAACCAGGGAATGGCCTCATCCCATTTCTCTTGTTCAATCAGGTAAGCCCCGATATCGTTGTAAGGATTGCCAAACTCCGGATCGAGCTTGATTGCGTGCAGGCACTCGGCGATGGCGCGGTCGTAGTCGCCCAGGTTACGAGTACGTCCAGCCGCGGAAAGTGTAGGCCTCGGCGGTCGGGAAGGCCTCGATGGAACGGCTGTAGAGTTCGATGGCTTGCTGGTACTCACCTTGCATCTGCAGTTCGTAGGCTTTTTGAAAGCATTCAGCCGCGGTTTGGCGCGGATCGTCGTCGGACATAAGTTGACCCAATGACTGAATTGAAGGAATTGTATCGAAAATCGCCGTCTTTGCTCGCGCTTGCAGGGCTGGTATTGTTCGCTGCCTCATGGGCGTGGGCGCAGGTGCCCACTCCATCGCCCCAAGCGGGGGCAGCCATTACGCCTGCTCCGCTTGCTCCCGGACCCGGAACCACGGACAACGCTTCCCCCGCAAAACCGGGCCCGCAAGATCAGAAGTCAGACGCGAGCGTAACCCAGGAACAGAAAATTTCTCCGAAGGAGGCTGAAGAACTTTTTCACGATGTGGATCAGATCCTGCAGTTCGCGAGCAAGGACACCGGCTTGCCGATCAAGAAAGAGGTCAAACGGCGCCTCACCAGCCGCGATGAAGTCGTAGCTTATCTTCAAAAGAACATGGCTGAGGACAAGGACGCGCAGCGCCTGCGCCGGTCCGAACTGGTGCTGAAGAAATTCGGCCTTCTGCCGCAGGACTTCGATCTGCAAACTTTTCTCGTGGCCCTGCTGCGCGAGCAGGTGGCCGGCTACTACGATTCCAAGACCGCAACCGTGAACCTGCTCGACTGGATCGATGTTGAGCAGCAGCGTCCGGTGTTGGCGCATGAGCTCACCCATGCTCTCCAAGACCAGTTTGTCGGGTTGGAGAAGTGGATGAAAGTGGGTGACGCCGATCTGAACGATAAAAAACAGCCTACCGGCGCGGACATCGAGAACGACGAAATCAGCGAAGCGCGCCAGGCCGTTGTCGAAGGTCAAGCCATGGTCGTGCTGGTTGACTACATCCTTGCGCCCACCGGGCAATCGATCCTCGCTTCGCCGCAGATCGCCGATGCTCTGAAGGAAAGCATGCTCGTGGGCACGTCGGATTCGGTCGAGTTTAAGAGCGCTCCCATCTTTCTGAAAGAGGAGCTGACGTTTCCCTATCGTTACGGTTTGGATTTCGAGACGGAACTGCTGCGCAGCCGTGGGAAAGAGAAAGCCTTCGCCGCGTCTCTCAGCAATCCGCCGCGAACTACGCGTCAGATCATGGAACCGAAGACATATCTGTCGGGAGAGGTTCTCGAGCCCATGCGCCTGCCCGACTTCGAGCGAGATTTCAAGAACTACGAACGCTTCGATGTGGGAGCGATCGGAGAATTTGACGTGGCCATTCTCATCGACCAATACGCCGGTACGGAGGCTTCGCACAAACTGTACCCGCACTGGCGCGGTGGCTACTATTACGCGGCTCGGCCCAAAGCAGATCCCTCGGCGCCGCTGGGGCTGCTGTATGTCTCGCGCTGGTCGAGCCCCGAGAAAGCGTCGGCATTTGCCGCCATCTATGCTCAGTCGCTGGCCAAACGATATAAGCGCGCGCACGAGGTGACCGCGGATGAGAAGAATCCACCTGACGATCTGCAGAAAGTCGAGTCGCTGACCGGCACCCACACCTGGCTGACAGAAGAAGGCCCCGTGGTGATTGACGTAGAGGGGGACGGTCTGCTGATCACGGAAAGCTTGGACCCGTCGACGACTGGGCAACTGGAACAGGAATTGTTCGGTGCATTCGTGGCAGTCGGAAGATAAGGTTGTTCCCGGCTTTAAGAGTCGCAAATCGCCCGGAAGCATATCGCGAAGAAGCGCTTCTTCCGTTCACTTTTGTATAATCACGAGTTCACTATCATTCCAAGGAAGGTTCCGGGGGATATTTGGCGCAAGCGGAAATTGGCATTATCGGCGGCAGTGGGCTCTATTCCATGCCCGGCCTCACTGATGTACGGGAAGTGAAGCAGCAGACCCCATTCGGTGATCCTTCAGATCCCTATGTTTTAGGCACGCTCGAAGGCCGCAAAGTTGCATTCCTGGCGCGGCACGGCCGCGGGCACCGCATTCTTCCTACCGAATTGAATTTCCGCGCCAACATTTACGGCTTCAAACAATTCGGCGTGGAACGGATCGTCTCCGTTTCGGCTGTCGGATCGTTGAAGGAGGAGCACAAGCCACTTGATTTCGTGATCCCCGATCAGTTCTTCGATCGCACTCGCCATCGTGTGGATACTTTTTTCGGCGAAGGTGTCGTGGCCCACATCGCCTTTGCCGATCCTGTCTGTCCTGAACTCGCTCGTACGGTGGAAGCTGCGTGCAAGAAATCAGGAGTGACCGGCAAGCGCGGCGGAACCTATTTGTGCATGGAAGGGCCGCAGTTCTCGACCAAGGCGGAATCCAACGTGTACCGCAGTTGGGGCATGGACGTGATCGGCATGACCAATGTGCAAGAAGCCAAGTTGGCGCGCGAGGCCGAGATATGCTACGTGACCGTTGCGATGGTGACCGACTACGATTGCTGGCACCCTCATCACGACTCCGTCACGGTCGATCAGATCGTCGCTGTGCTCCTTAAGAATGCCGAGAACGCCTGCCAGGTCGTGCGCCAGACCGTAGCTTCGATGCCAGCCAAGCGAAGCTGCAAGTGTGGAGCAGCCTTAGCCCATGCGATCCTCACCGACCGCGACCAGATTCCCTCCGCCACTCGTGGGAAGCTCAAACTCATCCTGGAAAAATACCTGGAGACCAAAACTTCATAATGAGCATCCTTGCTGTAGGTTCAATTGCTTTTGACACGATTGCCACGCCTTCTGGACGAGTGGAGAATGTATTGGGCGGCTCCTGTACATTTTTTTCGCTCGCCGCCAGCTACTTCACCGACGTTCGCATCGTCGCCGTCGTCGGCGACGACTTCACAGCCGAGCAGGAAAATGTTCTCAAAAAACGAAAGATCGACACCCGCGGCATCGAACATGCAAAAGGCAAAACCTTCCGCTGGGGTGGCCACTATCTCGGTAACCTCAATGAAGCCAAAACCGATTTCACCGATTTGAACGTGTTCGAGAGCTTTCAGCCACGCATCCCTTCTGAGTATGCGGATTCAGAGTTTCTCTTCCTCGGCAATATTCATCCCACGCTGCAAACCGCGGTTCGGCACAAGATGGACGGAGTCCGCCTTACCGGCGGCGACACCATGAATTATTGGATCAACGGCTTTCGCTCGGACCTGCTTGAGACCCTCAAGCTAGTCAACGTGCTGTTGATCAATGATACCGAGGCCAAGGTGCTCGGCGGGGAAACCAATCTGCTGCGTGCCGCCCACAAAGTCCTTGCTCTGGGACCGCAGGCGCTGGTCATCAAGCATGGCGAATACGGCGCGACCATCTTCTTTCGTGAAGGCGCATTCGGGATCGGCCGTCACCCTTTTCGCGCGCCCGCTCTGCCCATCGAAGAAGTCAAGGATCCAACTGGGGCGGGCGATTCGTTCGCCGGCGGGTTCATGGGATACATAGCCTCGCAAGAACAGTTGAACCGCGAAGTTCTGAAGCGCGGTCTCTTCTACGGGGGCGTGATGGGTTCCTTTGCCGTGGAGCGTTTTGGCACCGAACGCCTTCAGGTCTTCCGCGAATTGACCCATTTGGAATGAGCCTCTGGCGAAACATGCCCAACCGATGAAAGCCCAACCGAGGAACGCCGAGCCCGCTCGTCACTGGGATCGTGAAACCGCGCTCGTAGCCCAATTCGCCGCCTGCGTCTCTTTTATATCGTTCGCCTTCTACTTCCAGCATGGCAGCCTGCTCCTCTACGGCGATGCGGTGGCGCACATCAACATCGCCCGCCGGGTCTTCGACTCCCGCACCCCCGGCCTGCTGCAGCTCGGCACCGTGTGGCTGCCTCTACCGCATCTGTTGATGATTCCATTTCTGCTCTCCGACTCAGCGTGGCAATCGCGGCTCCATTCCTTCGATGGTTTCTTATGTTCTGGGGACGGCCGGCATTTTCCGTTTGGTGCGGAGTGCCTTGAGCGTCAATTCCCAGCGCGATCTTCCCGCGAGAATTGCCGCATGGCTGGCGGCAATCATCTATGCCGCTAATCCCAATCTGATCTACCTGCAGAATACTGCCATGACCGAGTCGCTGTACCTCGCTCTC
>Ga0207050_1017_pt4 | contig 29872 bp, 30 predicted proteins | sample Alteio_BWMinCont_64_FD_153291 | JGI IMG/M metagenome (GOLD analysis project Ga0207050, IMG submission 153291) | Enriched cells from forest soil in Barre Woods Harvard Forest LTER site, Petersham, Massachusetts, United States -... | ecosystem: Environmental > Terrestrial > Soil > Temperate forest >...
ACTTTCACCGCATCTGTCGCCAGCTCCGCGGGCACGCCCACCGGCACGGTCACCTTCTTCGATGGCACGACATCGCTCGGAACCGCGACCGTCAACGGCTCGGGAACAGGCGCCTTCACCACCGCTACGCTGTCTGCGGGCAGCCACAGCATCACCGCTTCCTACGGCGGCGACGCCAACTTCAACGCATCCACCAGCAGCGCGCTTGCGCAGACGGTGAACAAGGCCGCCAGCGCCACCGCTGTCGTCTCAAACAACAACCCCAGCATCTTTGATGGTTCCGTGACCTTCACCGCATCCGTCACCAGTTCCGCGGGCACGCCCACCGGCACCGTCACCTTCTTCGATGGCACTACATCGCTCGGAACTGCTACCGTCAACGGCTCCGGAACAGCCGCCTTCACCGCCGCTACGCTGTCTGCGGGCAGCCACAGCATCACGGCTTCTTACGGCGGCGGTGCCAATTTCAACGCATCCACCAGCAGCGCGCTTGCGCAGACGGTGAACAAGGCTGCCAGCGCCACCGCTGTCGTCTCCAACAACAACCCCAGCATCTTCGCCGGCTCCGTAACTTTCACCGCATCTGTCGCCAGCTCCGCGGGCACGCCCACCGGCACGGTCACCTTCTTCGATGGCACGACATCGCTCGGAACCGCGACCGTCAACGGCTCGGGAACAGGCGCCTTCACCACCGCTACGCTGTCTGCGGGCAGCCACAGCATCACCGCTTCCTACGGCGGCGACGCCAACTTCAACGCATCCACCAGCAGCGCGCTTGCGCAGACGGTGAACAAGGCCGCCAGCGCCACCGCTGTCGTCTCCAACAACAACCCCAGCATCTTCGGTGGTTCCGTGACCTTCACCGCATCCGTCACCAGTTCCGCGGGCACACCCACCGGCACCGTCACCTTCTTCGATGCCGCTACATCGCTCGGAACCGCGACCGTCAACGGCTCCGGAGCAGCCGCCTCCACCACAACAACGCTCGCTTCTGGGACCCACAACATCACAGCCGTCTACACCGGCGACCAAAATTTCTCCATCTCCACCAGCCCCGCGCTCAGCCAGATCATTCTGGGCCTCCCTGACTTCTCACTCACCGTTTCCCCCATATCCGGCGCCACTCAGCAAGGACAGCCATGGCCATTAGGGATAACTTTGACAAGCATCAACGGATTTAGCGGAGTGGTCGCACTTTCATGCGCCAATTTACCAGCAACGTTTCAATGTGCTTTCTCTCAAACCGAAATCACAATTACACCCAACCCCGGAACCGCCACAGCGACAGTCAAAGTAATGACTATGGCAACCACTGTCCAAACAGCAAGTCTGAGCCTGATGAGCGGCCTTCTCATCTTCCTCGCCGCGGCCCCTAAAAATAAACCAGCCCGCAGCAGGAAGAAAACCATCGCCTTGTTATTCCTACTGGCGCTCTCTCTCTTTCTCTCGCTCTCTTCTTGTGGTGGTCGTCCACACTACCTGCAAACAGATGGCACCCCCTTAGGCTCATACGCGATCACAATCACTGCCACTTCGGGCGCCATCACCCATACACAACAAGTCACCTTAGTCGTTCAATGAGGCTCACACTTTTATGTATCAAACCATTACTTTCTTCGCCAATCCATCTCCCCAATCGAATCGCCGGCGATGGCCCTTCGCAGCGGCGTGCCTCTTGCAAACCATTGCAGCGTGCCTGTTGTTTTTTGTTCGAATAGCCCGGCCCACTGTGATTCAGCCTCACTATGTCCCTATAAGACTCACTGCGCCGTCACAATTTGAGCCGCCGCAACCCCAGGTCCTACACAATCACCCGTCACCACTTCCCAAACCTCGCATCGCTCCGACGATTCGCGAAACCTCTATTCCAGCTCAGGAGATCATCCAGAAACAATCGAGATTGAACAAGCCCGCAGAAACAGCACCCACTCCGCCGCCCATTGTCACTCAGGCTCCGCCTATCGTGCCAATACCTATCATGCCAATACCTGTTAACGGCACCGTTGTGCTACGGCCGGCCCTACATCTGAATGTTTTTGAATCTCAGCCGGCACAACCATCCGCAAAATTACCGGCCCCAGTATCTACTGGCAATTTCAACGAGTCAGCTCTCCCTAGTAACCATCACCCGATCATCGCTCAGGAGACTGCGTTTAACCTGCGCCCGACAGACACAACAACTCATCCTCGTACGTCACAGCCTCCATCGCCGTTAACATCCGCAGTGACAATCGAGAGTAAACCGGCGCCCATCTACACCGAAGAAGCACGCCGGTTACACATCGAAGGTGAAGTCATCGTTAAAGTGATCTTCACCGCCACCGGCCAGGTGCGAGTCACTGAAGTAGTCAAAGGATTAGGACACGGACTCGACGAGGCCGCCGTCCATGCAGCCGAGCAAATCCACTTTGTTCCAGCTCAGCGAGCTGGAGAAAAAGTTGATTGCCCAGCAAGCCTACACATTTTATTCACTCTGTCATAACCCAAAGGAGAACTTCATGCCGCTTCGAATATGCCTCGTAGTACTCATTTCACTGCTCTCAATGGCCGCCGGCGCCGCCGACAAGACCACATCTGAATCCACAGAGCTAAACCGTGTCGTTGATCGTATTGCTGCCCAGGAATCCAAAAACCTCGAAAAACTGCGTCAATTGTCACCGATCGCCGAGACCTACGTTCAACAATACAAACCAGACAAAGACTTTGGTCGCATCCCTATCGCGGACCACTACTTCCTTGCGCGTGTTTCATTCGGGAAACCCGGTGTTAAAGAACAGGATCTGCTATCAACTTCGCAACAGCCTTTGCCTTCTAAAATCCTGCGCCAATTTCTCGACATTGGAGTACGGAATCGCACCGCATGGATCCCCACTGGTTTCGCTCAAATGGCGATTCTCGGTTCAGACTTTGACCGAACACACTACGATTTCACCTTTGATCACCGCGAGTTCTTAGGCGCTTTGCGATGCCTGGTGTTTAATGTTGTGCCCAAAGCTCACAGCGGAGGAGGGAAGTTTCTCGGGCAAATATGGGTCGAAGACCGGGATTACAACATCGTCCGAGCCAACGGCAGCTTTATCAAGCCGCGAGATCACGGAATTTACATCCACTTTGATTCATGGCGGGCCAATGCAGCTCCTGGGGTTTGGGTACCGGCTTGCATCTACGGCGAAGAATCCAAGATTCGCCTTGAGGGAAAACTGGGCGCCCTTCGATCAGAAACGTATTTTTGGTTCTATGGGCCAAGCCAACATTCCCAGAACGAACTCACCGCAATTCTCGTTGATTCGCGCGATGGGATAAGAGATCAAAGCACACCCGGAGCTTTGTCCCCGATCCAGACGCAGCGTCTATGGTTGCTCCAGGCTGAAAACAATATTCTCGCTCGCATGGAGCAAGCTGGCATCCTCGCCCCGGCTTCCGAAGTGGACACAGTTCTTCAAACCGTCGCGAACAATCTCATAGCCAGCAACGATCTCACTATCGATCCCGAAGTACGCTGCCGGGTTCTCCTAACCACACCCATTGAGGCTTTTACTGTTGGCCACACCATTGTCCTGAGCCGCGGGCTACTCGACGTGCTACCGGATGAAGCGGCTCTCGCCGCCGTCCTGGCCCAACAACTCAGCCATATTATTCTTGCCCACGACATCGACAGCAGCATGGCTTTCAGCGACCGCATACTCTTCCCAGATGACCAGATTTTCTCCCGCTTGTTACTCAAACACGATCCGCAAGACCAACAAGCTGCTGCGCAAAAGGCCCGTTCTTTACTCGACAATTCGCCGTACAAAGAAAAACTCGCAAGCGCCGCTGTCTTCTTTCGGCAACTTGAACTCAGCCGGCAGGCACTCCCCAATCTTGTAGAGCCACGTCTCGGCGATCCGCTAATCCCCAACAGCCAACCTAACCCCACTGGCACAGAAACAAACCTTGACCCGAAGAGTACCCAGCAAGTGGCCGCACTCCCGCTGGGAACGCGAATTGAGCTCGCCCCCTGGACTTCCCGACTCACCCTGAACAAAGCCAGTTCCGTTGAGGCCTTAACGCTGCGGGAAAAAATGCCACTTCAAATCACCCCTGTTCGTCCCTACGAACGATACCTAGACAATCAACCCGCAGCTGTCAGCTCGCTCGGCAACCCATAAAGGAGTTATATGTTATGCGCCATCTGATTTTGCCTATGTTTTTCCTTCTTTTGGGGCACCCGCAGCTCATGGCCGCAGGCGACCCACCTGAACAACCTCAGCATGCCATCGAACCACTCAAAATTCCTGGCCGTGCTCATCAGTTCTATCTCGGCTTTCTTGAAACACTCTATAACTACAGCGTTCGCTCCGGCGTGAGTTCACCAGCATTCCGCCTCACCAGCAACGGCTTGAACGCCGAGTATGAATTGCATCAGTGGGATCATTTTTCCCTTGTTAACACCCTCCGCTACGGATCCGGCGGGCAGCTTCAACAGTCTTTGGGCACAGCCGCCGCAGGCTTGCGCTATGGACTCTACTACCGTCAATTTGAGCCTTTTGCTCAACTCCTCGCTGGCTATTCCCGCCTCACATCCGACCACCCGGCCGGGAACCTCTTCTTGGGAAACGGAACAAACCAGTCTTTCACCATTTTGGCCGCCGCCGGCCTCGATGTAACGCTTTCGAAGCACTGGGGAATACGGCCCTTCTATGTTGAAAGCCAATATCTGCCCTCGATTGGCCCCGGACAATCGATTTACTGGAGTTTCGGAGGAGGAGTACTTTATCGCTTTGGTCACGGGCATGGCAATTAAAAGCGGCGAGGGAAAGTCAGAAAACCGTTTTTGCCTCTTCAGATTCCGGCAACAAAAACGCCGCACCCTTCTTGTCATGGCATTCTGTGCCTTACTCGAAGGATGCGGAGGAAGCTCCACTACTTTGCCCCTCAGTAGCACCACACCGCCGGGCACTTACACCATTACCGTTCAATCCCAGACAGGCACGCTCGCTCACACCGCGCAAGCAACTCCCATCGTTCAATGAACCCCGACACCGCGGCCCGCTCGTCGAGCGGGCTGCGCCACCATCCTTCACGCGCAAAGCCGCTTGAACCATGACAACCGACGTGCTCTTCAGGCAAAATGCCCCATAAGAATACTCGGGAATGTGCTGGTAATTCCGGAGTTCGGCACCCTGTCCCTGGGGAACCTCGTCTTTGACGAGATCCAGCGCCGTTCAACAATTTCTCTTCTTAGCATCGTGCATGCGACGTCTGATTACGCCAAAACGCCTCGGGCTGAAGAAAGTAGGCATGTACTGGACACTACGACGCTAACGACTGTGACTAATAACCAAACGACTTTGTTGCCGACGTTCGTCTTGGCCGCTCATCACCGGCATCTTCCACGTGAAGGCCCGCCTCCTCGAAGAGCCACTCACTTGATAGAATTCATTTGCTGGCAGCCAACCGGAAGCAGCCCCAGCACATCCTCAATAGCCAAGTCGAGGTTTGTTGTATGGCACATATTCGCTTCACCGTCGAAGTCAACTGCGAGGACGCGAACCCAGCCGGGTGGCCCCGTTCATCCATGGGGATATCTTAGAGCACGAAGAGGACTCGGACGGTGGAATCAGAGGTTAAGATCGGCGAGATCGTTGCATACTTGCTTCAGCCAGGACGGGCGATGGATGAGGGCGTCGACGCGTTTGAAGCAATGGACTCAATTGACGGATCGGCGTCTGAATGCGTTGAAGCGCTTCTCGATCCCGAAGCTGATCACTGGCAGGCGTCGGTTGAGGAGATGTATTCGCACGACATACCCGGCCTCGACGTGCTCTATATTGATCGCATCGAACTTGAACCCGCCAGGAGAGGCAAAGGGATCGGGGCCCAAGTGGTTCGCAGTCTGATCGCGACTTTCGGGTCCAGCTGTGGCCTGGTTGCCTGCAAGCCATTTGCCTTGCAGTATTTGAATTGGGAGTCGCCAGACAACGAGCCCACGAGGAAAGCGCCTGGGTTTGAAGCTAAGCGGCTGGCGGATTTCGGAAAAGTGGAAGCATTCTGGCCTAAATTGGGATTCCGCAAGCTGCCCAAGTCTAATGTTTACACCCTTGCACCACAGCTCCGGGAACAGTCGTTACCCGACGCTGAGAAGGGCCGCGTGCGGATCAATTAGTCATTATTCACAACCGTGCAATGTGGCATGTTGTGCGATGCTCATTGCTTCTGCTTGGCCTGTCATCTGCGAGCCATCGAACGGATGGGTGAGCATCCGCGGGTATCACTTCCGGTGTGCCGACTTCACGGTGACCTATTCGCCTTGTTTACTTCCTGTTTCCGTTCCATCCAGAGTCACGGTGAATCTCCAGATCGCAACGAGATGAGGCTGTTGTTCCGGCCGGACCGGCTGGCCGCCAGACCGTGGATGATCTTGTCTCATGGACTGCGTCTTTGGTCCCAAAGGGTTTCGCTCGCGACAACTCTTGCATTACTCTCTTACGGACGGGACATGGACCATGTGGGGCACTCTGACGACCGTCGGTACCATCATCCTGATCATCGGTCCCGCCGTTCTCATCCTTTGACTGCGCGACAAGGTTGTTGGTTGGGTAAGGAGAGAATCCCCGGAGCAACGCGACCTGCGCCTGGAAGCCTGGCGGCAACGAATGCTGCACCCCGAGATTGAGTTAGTCGAAGAGTCCTGCGGAGGCAAGCTTCCTGCGCGGCTCATCGCTAATGTATTCGGATCACGAGCTTATGTTTGACCGCGGCTTTGAGGCTTGTCCGCCGGGCAATGACCCAAAGAGAGGTTCGTGGTGGCTTGGCGACTTTGTGCCGCTCACTGTTGAAGATCAGAACTGGACCGCTGCTCCCACCTCGTGCAGAATGACGACGGCGGGAGCCGGCAAGGTCTTCGGCCGCGCGACATAGGCGCTAAATGCCCCCGTCACGGCCTTCTATGGTGAGGCGATCTTTCATTCTGTTCTCCCCAGGCGGCTACGTTGACGTGTGCGGAGGTGGCAGCCTCTTCGATGAGCTTGGCTGTTTCCTTCGGGTGAGACATGTAGGCCACATGGCTGGCATTTACTTCAACCGTCTTGGCATTGGCGCGCTTCGCCATCATCCGCTCCTGGTCCGGATTGATCAACCGGTCTGCGGTGGCCACCATATACCAAGTGGGTTTCAACTTCCAGGCGGGATTCGTGACCTTGTGGGCGAACGAGTAGGAGGAGATCGGCACCTGTGACAGAGCCATGAACGCCGCCTTCTCCGGCGGAATGTCCGCTGCGAAATCGGCCGCGAAATGCTCCTGGTCTATCCACCAGTTGCCGTTGCTGTCCGGCTTGAACGCCTTGGACGCTTGCGGCAAGGCCTGTTCGATCGACATACAACTCTCACCGTCATCGAGCGCAAATGCGGCAATATAGACAAGCGCCGCAACGTTTGGATGATTGCCGGCTTCGGTGATGATGGACCCGCCATAACTGTGACCCACCAGAACCACTGGGCCGTCCATGGCGTCGATGGCGGCATTGGTATACTTTTGGTCCTCGGCGTAGGAGGTCTCGGGGGGCTGCGCCACCGACACCTTGTACCCATCATCCTTGAGGATGTTAGCGACGGCTTCCCAGCCGGAGCCGTCTGCGAAACCTCCATGCACCAGAACCACGTTCTTAATATGCTGTTTCACGAGCCATTCTCCTTTGCAGTAAAGATCCACTCGGACCATTTGATTTTCGATATCGAGCGCCTTCGCACCAAACCGCTCCTACCTGTGCGCAGAACGTTCTTCTCACTTGACCGTTAAAGACTATTGGCTACTGGTTCACGTGTGCGGAGGTGGCAGCTTCTTCGATGAGCTTGACTGTTTCCTTCGGGTAAGACATGTAGGCCACATGGCTGGCATTCACTTCAATCCGAAGAACAGTGGGTGGCATATGTTGAGCCGCAGCCACCAACGAAGCACTGAACCAATATAACTGCCCCATAGGTCAACGGTGACCGATTAGGCTGTGATTCACCCGCATGAGGGACTGCGAGTTAATGCGAGAATGTGGAAATCTGACCTCGTCATGCGCGATGAAACTCGCGAAAGCAGTGAGCCACGTCAACACGTGCCGCAAACAACTAGGTGCTTTTGCCGCCAGATACTCGCTATAGCGCTGCCTGCCAACCGAGGAAACAATCAAGATCTGTTCCGTCATCATCATCCTCGCACTCTCGACGATTTCCGGGATATGCGCCCCAGATCGTCACAACTGCCTGACTGGCTGAAAATGCTAAACCTACGCCGTCTCGAATCATTTAGTGACTCACGGCATTTAACCCAGAATGGACCCGCCAGCTTTTGCATATTCATAAGGGCGAACCAGTTCGATAGAACACGGGAGAAAACAATGATCCCATCATCGCAGAACCCCTTTTCTATCAATCGTGAACCGCGAAATGTTGAATGACGTCGCGCCGTCGAGGACCAATTGCGATAAAACACGACCGATTAGAGGTACGAGTTTCATCGCCCAGCCAGCCGTGAAGATTGCGACGTTTCGATAGCCGGCACCGACGCTTCGTGGCAGGAAATCCAACACGTGCATGTTATCGTGCACATTCGTTTGTAGGCAGCTGCCCGCGTAATTCGGATGATTATCAACACCAACGCAGTGCCTTAAAACAAAATCCGCAGTAATTTGAAGATCATCGGTCGCTGGAGCAATCCGCCGTTCAGAAGGATTGTTAATCACATTGGTTGCGGTATCGACTGCGATGCGCGCCATGTTTTGAGGGCCCCAAGGCACGGTAGGAAAACCGTAGAACAGGTTTGACTTCGCCTCGTCGCCATCAGTCGGATCAAGGAATTGGAACCACATGCTGGGGAAAATGGTCCCTTGAGGACCAGGGTTTGTTGCATAGAACTCGTAGACCATCTCCCAAATCTTGAGGTCGATAGTGATGCCGACATGTTTCAGTACATCGTTAACATAAGCTCCGGCAGCTACGACGCACTTTGACGCGGTGACCGTTTCCGTTTCTTGACCTCTGATTTTAACCGATACCCCCCCCTCATGCACCGTGAAGTCAGTCACCTCGGCCTGGGACCTCAGAGTTGCGCCGTAAGATTGAGCAAGCCTGTAGAGACTGCGTAAGAGGGTCGGAACGTTGATGCAACCGTTATCCGGCGCATAAACTCCCATGAAATTGCTGGGTAGATCTCGAAAAGGGTATTGCTGCATGATCTGCTTCGCCGTCAAAATCTTATATTGCTTGCCCAGGCGGTCGAGGTTTCTGATGGGTTCCATAAGATTGCCTTCCGGTCCCATTTTGTAGTTTGGATCGCCAAAATTGAGCAGGCCGTTCATCCAAATGAGAGATTCGCCTGCGGCCGACTCCAATTCGTTCCAGAGTTCCATCGATTCAAAAGTCAGATCAGCCATGAAATCTTCTGTATACATAGTTCGGAACATACGTACGAGATCATTGGAACTGCCGGACTGATTGAAGAAATTAAATCTCTCCAGAACCAAGACGGACTTGGTTGCTTTCGCGCATTCGTAGGCAGCAGCCAGCCCGATGGGACCGCCTCCAATTACGAGCACGTCGTACTTGTTCTTCATTGTTCACCGACTTCTATGTTTTGCTCAGCCAGCATCAGTTGGTCGAGTGAGCTTGAAAACTTCTCCTTCGCGGTCGTTATGACAATGATTGCCACAAGGATTACGCACATTGAAAGAACCGTCCGGGCCGTTAGCGGCTCTCTGGCTACTGCCCGACCGAGCGCCACGGCTACTGCCGGGTTGACATATGCATGAGTTGCTACGCGGGCCGGGGAGGTTGACTTTGCAAGCCAGCTATAGGCTGTGAACGCAATCGATCCAAATACGGCCAAACAGATGAGAGCGATCAGGGAGGATATGGAAACCTGATCGAGGTGAAAGCCCCGCGCTTCGCCGGTAACAAGAGCGGTAAAGAGCAGAAGTGTCCCACCGCCAAGCATCTGCATACTCGAGGCCTGCAGCGGGTTACTCGAAACACGTGCTTTCTGGCTGTACAGCAAGCCGGCAGCCCATGACATCGAGGACACAATGATTATCGAGGCGCCGAATGGATCGATCCTGCCAGATCCAATATCTCCCAGACCAAAGAGCATTGTCACGCCGACAAAACCGACAACGATTCCCAGTGCGACCTGGTGCGACGGCCTTTTGCCCATGATCCAACCAAATATCGCTACAAATATCGGCACCATCGAAAAGATTACAGCCGTGACGCCCGAAGGCACCGTGCGCTCGGCGAGAAGCAAGCCACCGTTCCCAAACAATAGCAACATCGCCCCCAGAATGAATGCTCGCTGCCAGCCTCCTCTTGTTGCTTTAGCCTGTCCCTTAAATCGCGAATACGCATACAAGACCGAGCCGGCGGTAAGGAAACGAGCCGATGACATAAGGAAAGGCGGAATGGTTTGGATCGCGTACCGCATCGCAAGATATGTTGATCCCCAGATGAGGTAAACTGCCGCGAAGGCTATAACTAGCTTTGCGGTCGAAATATTGCCGATGGGTTGCTTATTGTCGAGCTGAGGTGGCGTTGTCATCCTAAAATTCCTTATCCAAGTGTTTCGCGGGAATTGCGGAAATGGGAAACCCGTCAAAACTCGATGACGCTCTGATTGGGCACGAATGAGACAACAGAGATTCGAGTGCGTGAATCTGTTCCACCGGACGTGCAAAACAGAAGCGCGCGTATGTGACATGTTCTTCATTCGGATAAAAGACTGAACCTGGCATTGCTGCAATACCGCGAGCACAAAGTTCCGGTACGCTCAGCCCAGGTGGGCATTCAGCGTAGATAAAGATTCCACCTTCGGGAACCGAGGCCCGGAAACCAGCTCCTTCGAGGACGCGCGCCAGAAGATTGCGACAGTCCTGGTACTTGGATCGCAAAGCGACGAAGTCAACTGCAGAGTTGAGAGCTGCGGGGACGATGGCGCTCTGGAGCTGTGCGACTGCCCCGCCTGTCGTCGTTTCGACAACGCGCCGTACGCGTTCGCCAAGCACGCCTGTGGCAGCGACAAATCCGAGACGCCAGCCTGGCACGGCGTAAGTCTTCGAAAAGCTTCCCACGCGGATGACGCGATCTTTCATCCCGGGCGCTGCACCCGTCACACGTGCAGGCTTCGAGAAGTAGATTTCGTCATAGACAACGTCCTCTACCACCGTCAGATCGCGCTCATGACAGATCGTGACAACCGCGTCGATCTCGGCTGGCGTGAAGACGCGTCCTGTCGGATTGCCTGGCTGGTTTAGATAGATCGCCCTTGTGCGGTGAGTGACAGCGCGCCGAAGCGATTCCAAACTCAGTTCCCACGAGGGCCCTTCGAGCATAATGGGCACCGGCATCGCGCCTGCGAGCCTGATGAGATCGAAGACCGGAAACGCCGGAACTGGCACTAACACCTCGTCGTTGTGGCCGACGACACTCTGAAATGCCGCGTGCAAGCCTCCCGTCGCGCCGACCGTGATCGCGATTTCTCGCTCCATGTCGACCTCAAAACCGATTCGCGCCAGCTTGCTAGCTAAGGCGCTGCGAAGCTCGAGCAAACCCGCTGAGTCGGCATAACCTTGGTGTTCCGTCAATACCGCCTTCGCCGCCTCGATGCGGAATTGTGTTGGCGCGGCGGTCGCGGGCGCGCCTGTAGCAAAATCGAGGATACTCCGAGTGACATTTCGCCGGACGAACTTGTCGATAGGGCACCCGTGCAGAGAGGTCGCCGCAGGTGTCATCAGCCGGATGGGCTTCATCAAACTTCTCCTATTATTCAAATGCCGACGGCTATCGTTCTTCATGTTTCGTAGAATCAAAGTAGTCTACATATCCGATCAAATCTAATCCCCGAACCTCGCGTCACCCCTCGGAACTGGCACCGTCAGTCGAGTGAGATCAGTGCATTCCGGGGGCCAGATCGTGAGTGCTCTAAACACAACCCTTACTCGCCGTCAGCTTCCGCCGTTGACCAATTGATATACGGGCGTGTCCCTTTCGTGGACGCTATGTCCGGTTACGCCAATACGGGACTGCGGTCTGCGTCCATAATTGTTCGGAGCTTTTTCGAAATTCTCAGCGCCACGCTATGACAAGCACTCTTTGGCCGGTGTGAGTGCGTTCCAAAAGTTTCGGCGCTACACGAAAAATGACCCACCCCTGCTCTTGCTCAAAGAGCATTTACTATTTCGTGCGTCCGGTGTTTTCACTCGATGGTCGAGAGATGTCTAGCTCACTTGGCCAGGAGTGATAGCACTCTATATATAAATGTGGCATCGCACGACTAGCGGCAGACACTAAGTCATAAAGTTCTGGAGCTTAAGTCGATCTTAGGGTTACAGTAGCCGCGAATCTGCTCAGATATGCGTCTGATTCAGGTATTTGACTTATTTTATTGCCCTAGGTTGAACGTCCAGGTACGTTCACGCCCCGCGCTTCCAAAGCTTTGATGGTGTCGAGCACTGTAGTCCGGCTGCCTGGATGGTCCGGCCCGGCCAACCGTCGTGCTACCTGAGTTTGATTGCCTCCAGTCTCTTCCATCAGCTTTATAACGAGAGCTTCCCGAACTGCCTGCTCGGCCTGAGCCATTGTCAGGTGCTTCGGAACGCCGGCAGCCCAGTTCGTCGCCCCACGGCTTGGACCGAGGACGATGTCCTGTGCTGTAATATTTCCATCTCTAGACCAGTTCATTGCACCCTTAATAGCATTCTGCAGTTCCCGAACATTACCTGGCCAATCGTGTGTTCGAAGAATTTCCATCGCTGAGTGTGAAATTTTGGAATCCGGCCTTTCTTTCATGAAAGTGTGGACAAGCTCAGGTATATCCTCAGGCCGCTTACGTAGGGGCGGGACTTCGACTAGATTTACAGCAAGGCGATTGAAGAGGTCTTCGCGAAATTCGCCATTTTTCATTGCTTCTTCCAGATTTTTGTTTGTTGCTGAAATTATCCGAATGTCAATCGAAATCTCTGTATTGGCGAACAGTCTTTGGACCTTGCGCTCCTGAATAGCTCGAAGCAACTTCGCCTGTATCTGGGGATCAAGGTTCGCTATCTCGTCAAGAAATAAAGTACCGCCGTCAGCGCGTTCAAACGCACCTGGTCTAACATCCATGCCCCCATCATGACGACCGTTGGAACCAAATAGTGATGACTCGGCTAGATTCGTTACTATCGCACCGCAATCCAGCCCAACGAATTGTGCATCGCGACGGCCGCTAAGGTTGTGAATCTCTTGCGCCACCAATTCCTTGCCTGAACCAGTCTCGCCCACTATAAGAACGTTCGTGTCCGATTTTGCCAGTCGGCCGATCCGACCAAGGAGTTCCAGCATCGCGGGGCTGTATCCTACGATACTGAAGTTGGATCGGATGTGAGCCGAGGCATTGTCAACCGGCCACTCGATCCATTTGTCATTTCGGCGCGCAATAGCTTGCCGAATAAGGTACAGAAGTTCTGTAAACGGAAAGGGCTTGGTCTTGACTTTGTAGTCGAACGCCCCAGCCATATAGGCCCTTGCAACTAGTTCAGCATTTCCCTCGCCAGTGAGCATGATCATCGCGCAAGCGGAACAACGTTTCTGCATCTCAAGCATCACATCGAGACCGTTCTTAAATCTGCAACCGGGCATCTTCCAGTCTAAAACTGCAACAGCGGGCTTCTTGGCATCGATCTCTTCGACTGCGGTGTCGCTATCGTACGCCGTTATGACTTCAAACCCCTCGGCACCAAGCTTCGCCGCCAATTGGTTCACAAACTCACGGTGATCGTCTGCAATCAGAATCTTCTCATCCGCCATATTCTCTACCCCTTAACCTCATGTTGCTCACCACCGTTGCGCAAAGCAATCTCAAAAATGGCACCTGGCTTGTTACCGACGAACCTCAGCATTCCGCCCATACTCTCAACCGCCTTTTTCGACTCTGTCAGGCCCACACCAGTGCCACCCGGTCTTGTTGTGCTTCCAAGCTGGAACAATTTATCCTGAAGGTCATCCGGCACTCCGGGGCCACTGTCTATTACGGTAATGCAAATCCAAGCTTGTCGACGCAAAAGCCTAATCCGAACCTCCCCATCTTTTCTCACTGATTCCACGGCGTTGAAGAGTAGGTTCACGAGAGCAACAATGAATAAATCCTGATCGCAGCGCACCCTGACATCGGCTAATCCGTTGTCGTCTAACGAAAGTGCTATGTTTAGCTTTTCAGCTCGCGCGCAGATTGGATCTAAAGCCTTCTTGATACAGTCACCAATCGGGGTACATTTTAACACCGGATCATGATGATGCTGATTCTCGGGTTGCACCAATGCGCTTATTCGATAGTGACGAGCGATTATGGACTGGAGGTCTCTCGAGTCGACTGGCATCTTCTTAGCGAGTCGGCGCTCAATCGTATCTATATCCAGATCCATCATTTGCAAGTTCATGCGTAGATCGTGAATGTTGTTCCTGGTGAACGACTCCGTCGCGTTAAGCCGTTGTATGTTCCTGGTCTCTGTTTTCATTTCTGTGATGATCGCAGATCGTCGCTCCTCGTCAATTTCTCGAATCGCAACGAGTGTCGCAAACAAAGCCAACGCAGGCTTTAGAACCAGTGCTGGAATGTGAATGGCCTGCAGCAGAATACCGTTGTGCACCCCCGGTGTCGCATGCAGCTTCCACCAGCAGTTGCCGATCTGAGGCCAGAGATAAATGCTATGAACTATCAGCGCAGCATTTGCGGTTTTCAGTGAGACTGGGCGAAGGCGCTGGTAAAGGCCGAACCCGAGGACCATCACTGCTGTCATGAAGAACAAAGCGTCCACGGTTTGGTAAAGCCATGGGAAGGGCTTTTCCACTACTTCAGGAATGATCATGACGATTAGCGGCACGATCATAATGGGGTTATTCCAGATATACCTCGCCAGCCAGATTGCGGGGCGCAAGATAGGTGCCACTGGAGCATCGTAGGCGGGGAATAATCGGATTGAATGCCCCCATGATTCCGGGGCTGCCAGGACCATACCGGCTGACAAGAAGAAGTAAGATTCAAATCCGTTTGCTGTGCTGACCTGAAAGATGTGAGCACACTTTACTGTGTACTCTATGCTCCAAAACAAATAGCCGTGGAAGAGTAGCACGAAGAAGGGCCGGTGGTATCGATTTACAAACCAGCCCAGAAATATCGTGAGCATAACTAAAAGCGCTGCATGTGCGTAAATTGCAAAACGAAGCAGTAGTATTTCGTTTGCTGTTGTGCCCGGCGACGCCGGGATTACTCCAAGCACAGAGCGGATGGTGGCCACGGTAATGAATGTGACAATGAAAGCCAACAGGACCGAAAGACGCTGCAGGAAGTGCACTGGTGTTGGCCTTCGGTTGAGCATGCTTTCGCGAGTTTCATCGCGCATGACGAGGTCAGATTTCCACATTCTCGCATTAACTCGCATGATGTTCTCCCTCAATCGCTGCAGTGCTGTCGGTTGGCATACGAAAATATTGTCAATAGAACATGGCTCGACAGGTAAACGGCGATTAAAGCCCAAGCACCGGGTGCCGATCCCAGCGGCACCATTGACCATTACGGCTGGCCACCGTATTGCAGGCGGCAATGATCTTATCGCACGACGTGGGCCGTTTGTTTGTCCCCAGGGAGCCCCTCATCCTCTAACTCATCCCGTCCTCCAATAGTTAATATGTCTTTGCGTATCAGAGTTTTAGTGGCCGCCTATGTCTCGCCGCCGTGCTGTTGAACGCTATTGGAACCGCTGTGTAGACAGGGGATCTGTCCTCTTTGCGGGCAGTACTGTTCATCTCCTGGACGGGCCTACCCGGTGGCGTTTGGCTTGTCCCCCGACGCTGCAGGCGACAGGTTGTAAATAATGAGATTGCCCTCCGCGCGAGTTAAGGCATCTCCCAAGACCAGGAAGTGAGAGACGGTTACCAACCAGTTTCGTGACCTGATCGCCACAGGCGGACTTACTATCGCAGCGGCTCGTAGGCCGCTGTTATCACCTTGGCCATGTCGCCCGATACTTCGTTGAGATGACTTTGCCACTCTTCCGCGAACCTGGCACGGTGGTCATCGGGAGGCGGGACAGCGCGCTCCCTATCAGGCGCTCCGTGATCCAGGATAACCGGGCTTTGATCTCGTCCGCAATACCTTAGCCAACACCGCACTAAAGACACTGATCAGGAAAGTCTTCACTGCCATGCGAAGCCTCCGATTTCCGCGGTTATCTCTTGGAATGCGCGGCGCGCGTTCCTCTGCCCAACGCCAGTAATTGTGTATAGCCGCTGAGGCCTTCCCATCTCCCGTGGATCTTGGGCTTCCCATCGACTCTCCCTCCACCCAACTTGCTCCAACCGTAAGAGAATCGGGTAAAGGGTGACCGGAGGCCAGCTTGATGTTGCGGGCAATTGTGGCCCCCGAAATCTCTTCCAGTCCAGAAGAGGTCAGACTGCCGAGCACCTTGAGCGTTTGCGCCGTCATGCGTGGTTTCTCTTTATTCATGGTAGAAAGTCTACATAGGGTACATGCAGGGTCAAGCTGTCTTTGGAATCAACGCCAGGTCCAAAGATCCAAAACTGGCGAAATCGGGCAAATTCTAATGCCCTTTTGGACAAGAATCGCGCTAAACCAACTCTCCTGCTGTGGAATCATAGGGTTACGACCAGCCCCCCCCGGGTTGCTGATGCTTTCCTATACACGTGAGGGATCTTTGTTTGTCGACAATCCGCAGCGACGCTTGGGCCTTGACATGGCGTAGTTGCATCACGCTGCGCTCATGTGGGCTTTTCTTCGAGCCCTTCTCCAGCCCGCTACCACGCACCAGACAAGCCACCCAGCCAGGGTGACTCACTCGATCCACTTGGCCTGATAGGTCAGGCCCCGACCAGGCTTGCCTTTGGTGGCGTAAGTACGATCAATGCCACACCAACGATCACAAGCGGAAGTACGTCGTGCAGCAAATCTCCGCGTGGGATCACATTACGGAATACCTGCACGACCATAATGGCGGCGTGAACAAGGCTCGACCATGCCGCAAAAGCGATCAAGCCGCGATGGGCTGACGGGTTGCGCAACGCAAGCAATAGGAAAATCGCCAGTGTGGCATAGACGCCATTGAGCATCTGGCCGTATGCCGGCTGATTTTGTCGCATTAAAAAGGAAATACCACCAGCTACAAAGAGCAACGCGACCGACACCAATACGACCTTCAGCACTCGTTCTCGATTCATTGTGCCCTCCTGCAGGAAATTAAAATAGGGACAGAGTCCACGAACATCCTGATCATCTGCCGGGATCTATGGTTCTGTGATTCGTCCCGCGGTCTAGGGATTTCGCGCCGAACAAGAAAACCGAACCCGTCGCAAAACAAATCGTTCCGACGAGCCAAAATGCCGGGGTATATGTTCCCGACGATGTCCTCACGACACCGGCGGTAAGGGCAGCCATCGACGCGCCCAACTGGTGGGAGGCACCAATCCATCCGTATGCAACTGCTGCGTTTTCGCGGCCAAAGGCAACCGTCGTCAGCTTTACCGTAGGAGGAACTGTTGCGACCCAATCTAAACCATAGAAGACAGCAAACCATTTTAACGCGTCACCAGTAGCCGCAAGTGTATGTGGCAGGAAGATCAGCGACAGACCGCGCAGAGAGTAATACATAAACAGCAGATAACGACTGGATAATCGATCGGTGAGCCAGCCTGAAGCTGTGGTTCCGACGATATCAAAGATCCCCATTGTGGCTAACAAACCCGCGGCTCGCACCTGAGAAATGCCAACGTCATGACAGGCAGCTATGAGATGCGTCCCGATCAGTCCGTTCGTGCTGGCGCCGCAAATAAAAAAACTTCCAGCGAGGACCCAGAATGCAGGCGATTTCAAGGCCAGCCAAAGCGCTGCAAGAGGAGGCAACGAAGTCTTTGCCGTTCCTAGTTCATCCGAAGCATGCCAGCCATAGGGTTTCAGGCCGACATCCTCTGGCCGATCTCTCATCACCGCAAATATGACGGCTCCGACGAGCACCGCGAATACGGCGACAATCCATGAAGCGCTTCTCCAGCCTGCTGTTTCAACCCTCCGAGCAAGTAGCGGTAAGAATAGGAGTTGGCCCGTTGCATTCGCGGCTGTCATAAAACCGAGCACGAGACTTCGGCGTGCATCGAACCAAGTGTTCGAAACAACCACAGCCAGGACCATGGACGTCACACCTGTGGCGGAGCCCACGCAAAACCCCCATAGAAGGATGAGTTGCCACTGCGCTTTCATTTGCGTAGTAAGAAGTACCGCTAATGCCAACAGTGTTAGCGCAAATAGAGTCAGACACCTCACGCCAAAGCGGTTCATCAAGTACGCTGCAAAAGGACCGATGAGACCGAACAGTGCTATATTGATTGCAATAGCGATGGAAATCGACTCCGTCGACCAGCGAAACTCTTCCATAAGGGGAACCATCAGAATGCTTGGGGTCGCCCGAGCTGCGGCGGTCACAAGTAATACGATAAAAGTGGCCGCTGCAATGGCCCAGGCATAGTGAAAACGCGCACCAGAAACGGCTTTAGCTCTCATAATCTTCATCCATTCCTGACCCACGCTCATCGGTTGCCAAGCGCCGAACATATGTACAACACCGGCTCACCGCATTCGTTAAGAACGCGGATTAGCTGATCGTCTGAGCGCAAACATACTTCGGGCGCTATGATCAGTCTTGCGGTTCCTCGCCCGTCAGGCTCGATCAGCGGCATGCCGTGATAGGGCAATAGCTTAGAATGCAAGTAGTACTCAGGATAGACCCGAAGCCCCAGCACGTAACGATCATTCTTGAGACCATGGTGGCAGGTTGCACGGATGCACTCAGGCCAAATTCTGTTCGGCAGATCGAGTTCGTCGCATGCAAGTTTTACCGCCAGTTGGTCACATAAAGCGTGAATCGCTTGAGTGTCGACGTCCAAACGCAGGGGAATGAACTCGGTCTGTTCTTGCCCTAACAATTTCTTGAGAAGAGGATAGTCCAACATTAGCCGCCGCGTGTTGACATTTGCACGGACACTTGTTGGCAGCGATCCCCAATCGGCCCACCCTTTCCATCCGGTCCCCTGTTTTGAAATGTCGCAGTAATGTCGGTTATACGCTTCTTCAAATTGACGGTGAACGGGAGACAGCAGAGACGTATAATCGTGAAACACGATGTAAGTATTGGCCTGCTCTTCCGTAATGAGAGCGCGAAAGTCATTCATGTAGGCGTACGCTGAAGGTAACGGGATTTGGAGGGCATTGTTATAGAGTGTCGCGTCTGATAATACCCGGATGCGGACTCCAGGCTGGTAAATGGTCTTGGCGCTCTCCGCGAGATTTCGGAAGAAACGAATTGTCGCCCTCTCACCAGCCGTGCAGCCAACGAGACTCATACGCTTGGCAGGATTGTTGACCTTACAAATTAGTGGATAAGCGATCTCCACCGGTTCGGCTCTCGCAACCGCGGCTTCAATGCGGGCGACCCAGAAGGGTTCCTTGCGAACACCCTCAACGCCATTGAAATTGAATGCTTTCGACGTGATTAGCGCCCAGAGTTGTCCGGCAATGGGTAGCGTGCGGACGCTCTCGTAAAAACGGTCAAAAGAAAACCGAATGTTTCGAACTGCTTGGTCCAGTAGGTCAGAGTCTTTCTCCGTCCAGTTTCTAGTTAGCTGCAATACTTCTTCGGGATCTTTTTCTGGCCATGGATAGTCATGGACGGCACTCCTCTGGAGAACTTCGCTGCCGAGTCGAGAATGTATTTTAGAAAGCGGAACACCACAACAACCGGTTTGATCTGTTGACAGCGAGCGTGACATTTAGTCTCCTTCCTTTCTATTGACTAAAACAAACACAAATGTTTATCTCTTTTCTCCTGTTTGCTGTTCTCAGATTCCAGCTCTCTTATTTCAAGGGAGCATCCGAACGCATGGTGAATGATCTGGCGCCTTGCAGCTACCGTAGCGCTGTGAAATTCGGCTGTTTTTCTCGGCTTGCCAGGTCAGATCTTGCGAGAGCCTCGTGCGAGCTGAGCCAGCCGATGCCGTCACTACGGTTGCGTGGTCTGAAGACCTCTTTTGATAGCCTTCCCCATGGCGCTAGGCTGGTCCTGACTGCTCGCAGCGCCGCCGTTATCGGCACCCGTAACAACGAGAGCGAGATCGATTGTGACCTGGTTTCCTTTCGACGTCTCGCTTCGGATGCCTGCATAATCCTCACCGATCTGTACCTGCAGAACCGGCCAAGAACTTGGAGTAACCACGCTCATTTTGCATTGCGGCCCGCTGTAGTCCTCACCCACAGTGGAGGGTATCGCGCATTCCGCTTCGTTTACGGCAGCCGGCCATGCGGTGTCTCGCGTGGACATCAACAACTCGGGAAAAGTTTCGCCGTTGATGCTAGTGGACGCCGTAAGCAGCACCGCCTTCTCCGAGAGAACCTGTTGAGTTTTAGGCGGGCGAACTTCCCTGGATCCGCTGGATGAATCCGCGGAAGACTCAATAGCAAAGCGTGAGAAGGTAAAAGTCGCTGCATGGCTGGTGTGAACCAGACGCAATCCATACACCGGACCGGAGTAGTCTTCACCCGGGTTGGCAACTGCATCGCGCTCGGCCTGGGTGACAGTCAATAAACCATCCGCCCGCAGCATTCCATCACTCCCATCGGTGAGGTGTTGTGATCGAAAACTGATTACAGGTTGGGCGCCAGCTAGTGCCTGAGTATCAGAGTCACTGGCTGGGCTCTCGCTTGCCGCGTACACTCGAACACTAAAGGATGAAGCATAGAGATTATCTGCATCGATGTTGCTTTCGCCGCTCACTCTTGCTACCGCGATGTTGAAAGCTCTTGGATTTTCGGGCGTTCCGATAAACAGCCGCGCCGTGGAATGATCCGGCACCACGCGGAATGTCTGTTGTGGTGTCGCCAGAGTCGGAGAACAAATGCCGACAACCGCGCCTGACGCACTGGTAATGAACAGCTTGGGCTTTACAGTGTTAAGCGATAGATGATGTAGCTTCATAAGAATCTCCTTCGGTCTGTTGTGTTATCTCTTCCTATCTCTTTCATCGGCCCCAAACCATTTTCCTGATGCCTTAGATCTCACGCCCTGGTACCCTCAACGATCCGAATCGCTTTCTGCCAATCGCTATAACGCGTTTGCAATGCAGAGAGCCAACGCTCCAAACCAAACGCAACACAACTTGTGAAGGCCGGCCCTGACAACCCCTTGATCTTGATGCGACACCGGTCGCCGAAGAAATTGCGATGCCTGTTTACCGAAGCAATGGCCAACCCTTGGGAACAAAACTCGTGCTTGACTGGAAACAGCGTCTGCATGACGGCCCGCGGTCCGCCCCGGTCATAGAATGGGTCAGTGGCGGCCTCCTTTCGAAGTGGTATATCTATCATTTGGGCAAAGTTCAAGATCTCTGACGAGAACTTTTCCAAGTGTTCTGCCGCATATTGCTGCGAGCCGAGCGCCACGATTTCGCGCATGTGAAACCCTAACAGCCGCTGTAATGGTTGATACTTTCCTTCCTTACGGAAACATCGGCCAAGCACCGTGATGAGAGTTCCATCGGCGGGCACCTCCTGATCCTGGAAGTGCAGGTACACCGCATAGCAGGCTGCAGAAGGCAGCCCCAGGGCCGAGGGCTCCAAGTAATCGGTCGGCACCTCCCGAAACGAAGGATCAACCGATGTTTCTTTGAGTGCCTCTAAGTTCAACGAGGTTGCTAACATCGCCTGATGAGGGAAGTTGTCAAAGTAGTTGAACCTGGAGAGGTCCTGAATAGGAAGCAGAGGAGGCATCGTCAAGGACTTCGCACCCTGTGCGATTCCCCATGATTCAAAGATGCCGTCCAAAGCTTTGAGCAGAGTCGTTTCTTCCGGACCGAGAATGGAAAACATGCTATATCTCCTGAGATGGTGTACTGAATCCCGGTAATACGGGATCTTGAAAAATTCCTGAGTTCACGAAGAACGAGACAATCTTTTTAACAGCGTCCCACTCATACTTTCGGCGACTTGCGGAATTCAGGATCTCATTGCGAAACTGGTGCGGGTTAGGTATTCCAGCGTCACTATAGACACTGGGGCTGTAAAGCGATCTCAAGCTGAAGGTAATGTAGCTTTTCAAGTACGCCTCTAGCTCCCGCTTTTTCGCAGCTCGCATTTCATCGCCGATCTTGTGATACAGCAACGATACTACTCGGCGGCCGAAGGCAATATGTCGCGATTCATCCTGATGGTGAATGCGATTGACTTGTCGAATCATTTCGTGCAGTGTGTTATCGCCCGCCATGCGCTGGTTGTAGAAATCAACGATCTCTTCGAATAGCAGGATGCGCGCGAAGACGAGAAAGTGTTCGATCGACATGTCACCGGAGGTCGCGGTCTTAAGCCCAACCGAGGGGTAGATTTTGCCGCCGTAACGATTGCAGAACTCGGCGAAAAACCACATGTGCTCATTCTCTTCGCCGATGAAGTGGTGGAAAAACTCGGAGAAGTCTTCGAACCCAGGCATCTGCACACGCTTTACGACTTCGATCAGCAGTTCGCGAATGCCGTGGACGTTGAGGGAATAGAAATTGATGGATTCCCATTTGGAGAGTCTCTGTAAGGTACTAGGCTCAATCTGGCTGGCCGCGCTGGTCCCGCAGACGCTCAGTAAGTCTGCGGTCATCCACAAAGTATCATCGGGTAAAGTCTCCGACCAGGAAAAGGTCCGGTACGGATTGTAGTAGTTCTCCGTGGCCATTTCACAAAGCCGCTGGAGGAACGCTCGGAGTTCAGTCATTGGTCCGCTCCTTTCGATAATGGAATCAATACGATCAGCAAAGACAACGTTGCGAGAAAAGCTGCTACCTCAAAGGCGACAGGAAAGTCCCCTCTGGAAATAACTAGACCGCCGAGCGTGCCCCCGGCCACCAGACCCATGTCCCAAAATGATGTCATGAATCCCACGGCCACTCCGTGCTGCGCGAGAGGAACACGCTGAACAACAAGGAAAACAAATGCAGGGTAGAGCATCGATACACCGATCCCCGCCAGCGCCGCCCCAGCCAGGATGACGGCGAGGCGAGGCAAGGCGATGAAGCAGAGGCCGACGACCTCTATGAGGATGCAGAATAGGAGCGTCGCGCGCCCGCCAAGGCGATTAACCAGAGGACTTCCCAGCGCTCTTGTTATCAAGAAAAAAGCTGCGAATAGCGACAGCACGATACCTTCGCCGCCCAAATGCCGATTCACGAGATAGAGGATCAACAGTGAATTGATCGAGCCATATCCATAGCTGGTCAGAAAGAACGCAACCCCAGGCAAGCGCGCGCCTTTGGGCATCAACACGCGATGGAGTTGTCGATGCGTTGACGCAACTGCTGGTGAAGCGGTAGCGGTTGTCGAAACCAGAACCAGCCCGATGAAAGGAAGGACAATGACTAAGAGCCACACTGCGGTCGTATCCCTCGAGATCTGAGCAACCCATGCGGCGAGCGCCGGCCCCGTGCAAAGGCCAGCCCACATAGATAATCCAAACCACCCGGCTAGGGAGCCACGCTTCTCCGGCTCGCAGGTCCGAAGCACCAAGGTAATGGCGCCGGTAAACAGAGCTCCCTCTGCAGCACCCATAACCAACCGTGACAGCAACAGAACCGATAGGGTCGGTGACCACCATTGCCCGACACCGCCGAGGACGCCACATGCCCCGCCCAACATGACGACGTGCCGTCCGAGGCCATTGTCCGCCGCGCGCCCCGCAAACGGCCGCATCAAGGCGGCCGCGAGCGAAGCCAAGCTTATCGCCGCGCCCACAACAAAGGGGCTTGCACGAAATCGGTGAACAAGGAATTCCGGCTGGACCTGCGAGGTTGCGCCCAGCGACGAGTAGCCACACCACACTGCCAGCCAGAACCGGCCCACCGAGATCGGCGTCGATGAGGCGGCGGGCGATCCCTTAACCACGCGGTCCTTCCATGATCTTGGCCTGCAGAAGCCAATTACGCGGTACATTCGCAACACCCCTTGAATACAAGCGATATGGCCACCGGCCAAGTCCGGCGCCCTCTTGACCAGGCTCTTTCAGCTCAGTGATCTGCCAGCCTGACCGCTGAAAATATTCTTCCGGCTTGTCGGTCCCGAACAGCCAAGGGATACCGTCGTTTCTGAGCGCCTGGAGGAAGGGTTGGGTGCCGATGTGACGCAGCAAGGCCGCGCTCAACACATCGGCTGTCAGCACACTGTCCTTAGCGGAAATGGCGGCGAGCCTGTCCAGAAGAGATCGCGTTTGCCCGTCCGTCAAAAAAAAGAGCAGGGCTTCCGCGACCCACAGCGTCGGCTTTTTCGAATCGAAGCCAGCGCGAAAGAGCGCAGGCAGCCAATCCGACGTCAGATCAACTTCCACTACACGACGAACGACCGTTGCTGTGGCAGACAGGGAGTCCAATAGGACCTGTTTCTCTTGATGCAACTCCGTGTGATCTACTTCGAAAACGGTCGCCTCCTGAGGCCATTCCAGTCGGAAGGCCCGCGCATCCATCCCTGCAGCAATCAATACGACTTGGCGGATTGTGCCTTTCATCACTGTGGCATTGATGACATCGTCCAAGTATCTGGTACGAATTGCGACAAATTCCTTGAGTCCGCCGCCGCCATACCGCGCCAGCAACTCGAATCCCTTCGATCCGGCCAAGCCACGGGCCAAGGTATCCTTAAACAACGAGTCCTCACGCTCCGTTTCGACCGCGCGGGCGGCCGCCGTCCATTGCGATGTGTGAGATACATCCTTCATATCGAATCTCCCTTAACTAAGTTGGGCGCTTGCGGAAAAGGCTTTGGTGTGCGATCTTAAGCACGAGGTCGCCCTTACCATTAACAAGTTCTCCTTGATTCAAGTGAACACCGCAGTACGGTCGACTGAACGAAGGCAAGACGCGGGTGATTGTTACCGTTCCCACCAGAAGGTCTCCGGGCCTCACGGGCCTGAGCCAACTACAGTCCTTGATGCCAGGCGAGCCTTCCACCGCAGAATTAACCAGCATCGTTAACACGTACAGTCTCATCCAGATCGCGGCCACCTGGAAGCCGCTAGCAATAAGGCTGCCGAATGACGATTCCTTACCGAACTCTTCGCTGAGGTGATAGCTCTGCGGATCGTATCTGCGAGCGAAGTCCTTGATCTCGTCCGCAGCGATCGTGTAACTACCTAGCGAGTAGGGGTCTCCGATCTTGTAGTCCTCAAGGTATCTCATGAGTCACCTAAGCGCAGAAAATGCTCATCGATAGCCCGCAAGGACTTAAAATAGTCGGGTGTGAGCGCGCTCATATCGATTCGGCTGCCGCTCATTTCCTCTAAGAAGAGGATGAGTTCCACAAAAACGAGGGAATCGATAAGGCGATTCTCAATGAGATCGATGTCCGGATCGATGTCCCCTAGCCCCGGGCGACGGTCCAGTATCCATTCCTTAACGCGGCGAATGTTGTTGTTCAACGTGGTTCCTCCTTTTAGCTGACATTCATTTAGAAAGTGATTGCAGCAAATCGATGTGCTTTAAGCATGATTCCTTCACCCCCATCTTGGTGTCGAAGAGCGAGCGAAACAGAACCGTGTAAGCTGCCCCATTGCCTCGGTCCGGGTAGAAAAGCGATCCCGGCAGACGGCAACACCAGCGCCGCGAGGCTGAGGTCGAATGGACCAATTCCAAGGCCCAACAGATCAAAGATTTCCACTTTTCAAGTACTTATAGTTTTTTGTTAAGCGCGCCCTTCTGTGCGCGTCTGGCCTCCTCGATAAGCATCTCGAGTACCAGACGAGTAGCAGGACACATGTTATTGATAATGCGAGGGGAACGTCTTCAGGCAAGAGGGAGAGGTGCATTGCTACTGAACACTAGCCGTTCATTTCATGGGCGGGTTGTTAGCTAATGGAGTGCGGAGCGGCTCTTTAGCAAGCGAAAATAACGGGCCGACCATCTCCGCGCGTTTGCTGCCACTTTAGGAACCTTCGCGAAAAGCAGGCGTGAGCCAAGACCGCTGTTTATTATTGTGTCAAGTATTTTATTACCCAAGTTAGGACACCAGCCAGCGGCTGATCGTTCGTCTGAAGTCCTTGCGTAGAAAGGGTGGCACGTTTCTCGCGCTGTCTGGGCAGCGGCCAAGGACCGGGGCCGGCAGCACATTAAAGCGACATGCTTTCAACAAATCTCATGTCATATAGGTTGCGATAATGCGGTTTCAAAGACGGGGACTGGCTGGCTTGGAGTCCAATGTATCACTGGACCGATCGCAAGGTCCGCATCCATGCCTTTTACTGCATGTTGGGTATCTCTCTGCTGCAAGTGGTTCATCGCCAGGCGAAAACCGCCTGGGCCGCTCTCTCGCTGGAAAAACTCATCTAGGAACTACAGCAGATTCAGCAGTTCGTTCTCTTCTATCCCCGTCAAGGCGCGACCGGGCCAGACCGCGCTGCCTATGTGCTTTCCAAACAAACTTTACCGCAACAAGCTTTGGCCAAGGCTCTCCATCTGGACCAGCTGCATATTAATATTACCCAACGCGGGTAAGTCTCTTTCGGCGATGTAAGTTCCACAAAAACAAGTGCTTACCGCTCTGTTCATCTCATCCGCAGTAAACTACCGCTAGTGTGTCCCTTGCGTAATGCGCTGGGCGATAGCGGATTCTGCCGGTTCCCGCGAACCGGTGTTTACGGACTTCACAGCCTCGACACAGCCTGCGCCTATCTCGACCACAAAAGCACGAGCGATTGAACCCAGCGCGACCACAACCCGCGCACTGCTTCGCGTTTCCGTAAGAATGCCTTCTATGCCGGACATTGCACCCGAGGTAATCACAACGCGCTCACCAATCGTAAGATAAGGGTGCGGCTCTACGCCACCGTGATTGAGTGCACACCTGATCCAGGCAATTTCCTCGTCCGACATTGCCGAAGGAGATTTGCTGGTGCCAACCAGCCTTAGCACATTGGGTATGGTGAGCACCTTGAGGGCCTTCGCGCGGCCCTCCTCAAAGGGTAAATGCACAAACACATAGCCCGGAAAAATTGGCACTTCGAGACTCACCCTCCGGTCCTTCCATTGGCGTACAGATCGGCGAACCGGAAGGAAGTACTCGATTCCGCGGCAGGCGAGATGCGGAGTGATTCGTTTTTCCTGGTTGACCCGAACGAAAAGGGCATACCATCTCCGTTCGCGATACGCTTCGGGCCCTTGGAAATCAACCGAGATCATTGTCTGCCCCATGACTAAATACCTCCGTACTGGCCAGTGGAGTTATTCTTTGTAGGTGAGGTTGGGTAAGTACGTAGCTTCGCCCCATCTCTTACAGGCTTAGCTGGCGATTTTTAAAATGGGCGATTTTCTCTGCCAGCTCTGCCACCACATTTCGACTGGTAGATAAGCAATTCACGCGCCAATTCAGCGGCCTTGCAAGTCGCTGTTTTTATTGAAGTAGCTCCCGGACGAGAGAATCGCGAGTACCTCAAAAACCGAGATGAGTCGCTCGAAAATCAGTCTTACCCTACAGCTTAATTAAGCCCCTTCAGAAGCATGTTGCCGACCGGGCGGTGGCCAAAAGTCGATCTCGCCGCTTGTGGCGAAGACGTTGGGAAGCCGGACCAGACGGATACTGCAATGGCCGAAGGTCAATGGGAGTGGGTTGGCACTTTGCCGTTCGCATCCGATTGCCAACCTAGAGTGGAATATTGGGTGATGCGGTTGTTGGCGAGAAGCTTGATTAGATAGTGTAGTTTAGTCTAAACGCGCCCCTTCTAGCGATCAGTCACCTCAATCGGGCGACGCGCGGCCTTGCACGAATCCTTGGCGCGCTCAACTCTTTGATGTTGCCTGGGCAGGCGGCCACCTCTCTGAAGGACTAACTATTAATAAGGACCCGAGAACTGCGCTTGCCGCGACCGTCCGGCAGACGATCCGGCGGCCACGGGCGATTACACGCCAAACTGGCGGTTTCCTACTCGTGTTCTGGCTTGCCTTCGCCGCCGAAGTAATTGGTGAGCCCTAGGTCCTTGATTCTGGCGTACAGCCGCGCCGTCGGAATCCCGAGAAGATCGGCAGTCTTCGTCTTCGCAAAGCCAACCTTCTTGCCTACTTCTACGATGACATACCGTTGGACGTCGTCAATGGTCTTATCCAGACCTTGATCCAGAGGAGCTTTCACGTACCAGGGATGTTCCCGTGCCGACTCCTTCGACAACTGAAGGTCTCCTGGGCAGATCGGACGGCCAACCGCCTTTAGAGCAGCATTTTCGATGACGTTTCTCAGCTCACGGACATTACCTGGCCATTCACCATCGCACAGCTGGTTCAATGCAGCCTCAGTAATTCCGCTTGAGTGGTGGTAAAGGTTCATGAAATTCTGCACGATAAGCGGTATATCCTCTCGTCTATCGCGCAGCGGCGGCACTCGGAGGATGGTCCGAAAGCGGTGGTAAAGATCCTTTCTAAACCATCCTTCTTCGACTCCCTTGTTCAAATCGGACGAGGTTGCGGCGATTACGCGGACATCGACGTCAATCTCCTCTGCGGTACCGAGAGGTGTGACCCGATTCGTTTCAATAACTCGCAGCAGTGTGGCCTGCAAGTCCAAGCTGAGTGTGGCAATCTCGTCTAAAAGCAGGGTTCCTTGGTGTGCCTGCACAAACCAGCCTGCGCGCGCAGTTACGTATGAGGCTACTCCTTTTCCAATGCCTAACAGTTCCGATCCGTCCAGGTTATTCGACAGCTCCCCGCAGCTCCTACGTATCAGGGGATACTGTCGCTTGGTAGCACGATGAAATGCGGTCGCTACCAGCTCTTTCCCGGTGCCGGTCTCGCCCACAATAAGGACAGTGCCAGCCGACTTCGCTGCTCGCCCGATCTCCACGAAGAGGTCGAGCATAGCTTGGCTCTTCGCTGCGATCGGCCCTAGGACATCCATTGTCGACGCCAGCTCTCTGTCCTCACGCACAGCAATCGCCCTGCGTACATGCTCAAGATACACTTCGAAAGTTTTTGGCTTGGACACCTGACTGATAGCGAGGTCCCGTTCCCCAATTTCGCGCCCAATCTCGAAATCGATGTGGCCAGTCATAACGATAAAGGAGCAGTGAACGCCGGCCTTCTTCGCCCGCGTTATGACTTCCAGGCCCTCAGTTCGTGACGGCACACCTTGGCGGCCTGGCATCCGGATGTCAATGAGGGCTACGTCGGGCCGTTTCTCCAAAAGGACCTCAAGAGCTTGCGGCCCATCCGCCGCAGAACTCACTTGAAAACCGCTCCGTTTGAACCCATCGACGAGGTCCGTCCTGAAGGACTCATCGTCGTCAGCTATCAATATCGTCTTTTGCCCCATAGTTCACTCCTGGTCTAATCACCCGAAACTGTGGGAAGCTCAATCTCGAAAGCTGCCCCGGGTCCATTCTCGATATGATACAGGTTTCCACCCATCTTCTTCACTAACTCCCGCGCCACGGTCAGGCCAATACCTATGCCTTTGGCCTTAGTGGTGAACCATGGCTCAAACAGATGTTCGAGCTGGTTTGGCGACAAACCCGGGCCGCTATCGCGCACTTGAATGTAAACTCTTTCCTTGCTCTGCCAGAGTTCCACATCGACTGTTCCGTTCTTACCTACGGCGTCGAAGGCGTTCTGCACCAAGTTCGATAGCACCTGGTCGAGCCACTCCACATTGAGAAGTACCCTGAACTCGGGCGATTCAATCTTCGTGCGAATCGCGATGCTCGATTCGTGGGCATGCTGACGAAACGGATGGATACTTTTCTCCACGACCGGGGCGATAAGCTCAACGCGGAGATTCGGGCTCTGGTCCTGTTGGAGATGCAATAACGCCGTT
>Ga0207050_1018_pt2 | contig 29733 bp, 31 predicted proteins | sample Alteio_BWMinCont_64_FD_153291 | JGI IMG/M metagenome (GOLD analysis project Ga0207050, IMG submission 153291) | Enriched cells from forest soil in Barre Woods Harvard Forest LTER site, Petersham, Massachusetts, United States -... | ecosystem: Environmental > Terrestrial > Soil > Temperate forest >...
GCGCCGACCACAAGGATCAGCAGGGTCATGAGCTGCTCCAGGCCGTTGGCCGCCACGTTGTAGGTGTTGCCGATCTGCCGGACCTGGAAGCCTGAGCGCAAGTACTCGGCAAGGTAGTCGCTGTAGCGGGCCTTCAACTGCGGCTCCATCTGCAGGCTCTTCACCGTTTCCAGTCCCGCGACGTACTCGGTGGTGAAGGCCTGGTTGCGGGCGGCGAGCAGGAACTGCTCGTTGAGCCGAGCGCGGAAGATCGGCGCCATGACAAGGCTCAGCGTGACGATCGTACCAATCACGGCAAGGGTGATCAGGGTGAGCGGGACGCTGTAGTACAGCATGATCCCGATGAAAATCACAAGAAACGGCAAATCAAGCACCAGCGTCACAGCGGCGCTCGCGACGAACTCGCGAATCGTTTCGACCCCGCGCAGGCGCGCGGCGATGACCCCCGTCGGCCGGGCCTCAAAGTAGCGCGGCGGCAGCTTGAAGAGGTGCTCGAACACCTCAGCACCTAGGACTGCGTCCACGCGGTTGCCGGTATGCAGGACCAGGTACTGGCGCACCCAGGACAGGAGCGTCGAGAAGAGCATGAAGACGCCAAGCCCCACACCGATGACGATCAAAGTGCTTTCGGTCCGGTGGACGATCACTTTGTCGATCACGACCTGCGTGAAAAGAGGTGTCGCGAGGGCAAGAAGCTGAATAACGAAGGAGGCGATCAGCACGTCCCGCCACACCGTCTTGTGCTTAAGCAACTCCGGGATGAACCAGCGAAAGCCGAACATCTTTCCCCGCGCGAGCGCGCCGTCGGGGTCCTTGACCGCCGCGGCGTCTGGCGCGAGCTGAAACGCGACCCCGATGAAGCGGCGAGAGAAGTCCATGTGCGGCAGAGGATTCGGCCGGTTTGTGCCGGCCTCGAATAGCACAACTGCCTCGTCGCCGACCTGAACCACGATCGCCGGCCGACGGCGCCGCTGCCCCGCGGCCTCTCCATTCGGCGCCTGCGCCTCGTTCACGATCGCGAGGCAGGGTAGGTTGAGTTTTGCGAGCTGCGCGAAATCGCAGTCGCTGCGGCGGATTTTGAAACCCAGTGCGCGCGCGGCGTGGACGAAGGAATCTGCCGTATAGGGCGGTGGAAACTGCTTGACCAAGAGCGCCGCGTCGAACGGCTTGCGGTTGAGCGCGCAGAAACTGCCCAGCGCCCAGATAAAATCCTCTATCGAAAACGCGCCCGCGTCCGCGCCGACACGCTCGCGCTCCCCGCGCAGAACCTCCGCGTCCATGAGATCGACGGCTTGCACAGCCTCCCCTTGCGCGCTGCTGCTGGACAAATGGAATACGTTTTGACGCTACATCTAAAGCACCAAACGGTCTAGCGGAATCGATGACGATTCAAGACGGTGAGAATCTGTTATGCCGCATCCCCCATTCGGGCTAGTACGCGGGCTAACCCATTTGGTGGATACACACGCATTAAGTGGCGAAGTAGGTTTTATCGTTTTGCCCGATAGCGCAGGATTTGCACAACAGATATTCCGGGGAATCGTGAAGGTACTCTTTGTTCATCAGAATTTTCCCGGCCAGTACCTGCACGTCGCACGTCATCTAGGTGCCACACCAGGGAACGAGGTCGTTTTCATCACGCAGCGGCGTGATGCAGCCGCGCTTCCGGGCGTAAAGAAGATCGTTTACAAGCCCAGACGCCCGGTCACGAAAGGTATCCACCATTACCTGCGAGACACCGAAGCGATGGTGCTCAACGCACAGGAAGTGGCGCGCATCGCACTGGATCTGAAGCGCTCGGGCTTCGTGCCAGACGTGATGGTCGGCCATAACGGCTGGGGTGAGATCTGGTACCTGAAGGACGTCTACCCCGACGTACCGCTCCTCGGTTACTTCGAGTTTTTCTACCGATCGAACGGCGCGGACGTCGGGTTCGACGCGAAAGAGGCACGGATCTTCGACACCGGCCCCCGGATCCGGACGAAGAACTTTGGCAACCTCATCGCGTTGAACACCGCCGACCTCGGCCAGTGCGCGACCCAATGGCAGAAAGCGCTTTACCCAGAGCGCTATCACCCGATGCTAAGGGTGGTTCACGAAGGGATCGACACAAACATCGTAAAGCCGAACCCCGAGGCAAGGCTGCCACTCCCCGGTTCCGGCAAAGAGCTGACCGCAGCCGACGAGGTCGTCACCTACGTCGCGAGGAACCTAGAGCCATATCGCGGCTTTCCCAGCTTCATGCGCAGCCTGCCCGCCATCCTTAAACGCCGCTGTAAAGCGCATGTCGTGATCATCGGCGGAGACGCCACCAGCTACGGGCCGCGACCGCCCAAGGGGCAGACCTTTCGTGAACAGCTCCTACAGGAACTTGGCGCCGAGCTCGACCTCTCGCGAGTGCACTTCCTAGGAAAGGTGCCCTATTCCATCTACTTGAAGACTATCCAGATATCCCGCGCCCACGTCTACCTCACCTACCCGTTCGTATTGTCCTGGTCGATGCTCGAAGCGATGGCGGCCGAGTGCTTGGTGATCGGCTCTCGGACGCCTCCGGTGGAAGAGGTCATCACCGACGGGAAAAACGGAATATTGGTCGATTTTTTCTCACCCGATGAGATTGCGGAGAAAGTGGTCGCGGTACTGGAAAAACCAGACGCCCTCGGCTCTACCCGGAAGAACGCGCGCAAATCGGTGGTGGAAAAATACGATCTTCAGTCCGCTTGTCTGCCCGCTCAGCTCAAATTGCTCGAGAATCTCGCGGATGGGCACCATCAAAATGCCGTACATGCGGGCGATCTGCGTCAATGAGCATTGGGGCCGCCCAGGGATCCATTCGATAAAGCAACTTATCGAAAGTCAGTTTATTGACACTCAGGAATTCCAATTTATTGAAGGTTGAAGAAATCACGATGAAAAGCAATCTACCGTGTACGAAATCTACCTCGCAGCGGCCATTGAAGCGACCAGGTGATTTCTAGAGGTGTGAACGATCGAGTTAATACAGCATAGTGCAAAAGTTGCAGCGGCTACTACCGTCCGGGAGCCACAAGGTGTCAGAACCTCTAGTGGTGGCCTGACGAGGCTCGTCCAGGGCAATTCTTCCTCTCTAGCAACGACAATCCTCGAGGTGACCACCCCAAAAGTATTAGCCCTTTCGGGTAATACCGGTCGCGGCGCGAGTAACGTAGATTGTCGTGAGAATGCGACAACGCAACCAATTCAGCAACAGACATCGGGCTCTTGCTAGCTTAATTTGCTTCGCATTTCTGTTTACGTCAGCGAGCGCCGTCCAAGCATGGGGTGGCCGCGGTCATAGAACTGTTGCCGCCGTCGCCGCACTTCTGATTCCAGAAAAAGCTGCCCGGATGGATTCGATTCTCCGTCAGCTTGAGACGGACAACGATTTCATCGATGCGGCCAGCTACCCGGACGAATTCATCCGCAATCACGACCCCGCTCACAAATTCAACTCTTGGCACTTTGCAGATGAACTCGACGACCAGCAGTTCGTCTGCGGAGAGTGTCTGTTCAAGGCGCTTGAGGACAATCTGGCGATTGTTCGTCTAGGAAAACATGATATGGCGGAGGCCGTCGCCATTGCCTGGGTAATTCACCTTGTGGGCGACCTTCATCAACCACTTCATATGTCCGGACGCCTGCGTGGGGGCAATGATTTTCATGTGACGTATCGGGGGAAAAAGACATGTCACGATTACAAAGGTCAATCAGTAAAGGTCGAGTTGCACTCCGCATGGGACGATTGCTTAGTAGAGGAACTTGCGAACGGACGTGATCCCAAGATTCTTGCAAAGGCGATCCTTGGGCAGGTAACCAAATACCAAGGGCGCAGCGAGATTGCGCCGGCGGGTAGTCAGCCATGGATCACATGGGGCGAGGCGTCACACAAGTTGGCCAACTCGGTTGCATTCGACAGCCTAAACGACGGAGACGATCTAAACGATAGCTACATCAAAGGAGGGGGCAAGGCGCTCGATGTTGTGCAAGCCCAGCTACTGACCGCAGGTATTCGGTTGGCCTATTTGCTGGATCAGAACTTCAAATAGCGCGGCTTCACTCTAGGTTGTACAGGCTGACGGCCTAGCTTCGGATATGGGAACTCTCAATCGTTGATTCCTAGGAGGTTCTCATGACAAAACCAATTGGGATATTCGTTTTGGCCGTAACGCTGCTGAGTACGATTACCTCTGCGCAGGAATCTTGGGGCGAAGGTAAACGCTCCATCACCGATTATCTCTTAGCTCAGGGCAGCAACCGCGACGCATCGTGCGTGGAGGCCTGCCAGAGTCGACATCGCACTCGCGTCGCCACCTGCAACACGATCTTCCCCCCGGAAAGTCGAGTTCGCGAGCATCGCGACTGCCTGGATAAGGCCAAAACAGAGTTCGACCGCTGCCTAGAAACTTGTTAACAAGCATTCTGTCAGCAGCAACCAAGTGGGGACGCGCTCTCAAAAGCAAGTAGCGACGAACGAGTGAACGCAGTACAACGACCGATAGTTCGCACGTCAGCGGTAACCATATTCAGCCTGGCATTACTATTTTTCTTATCCGCGAGCTACGGCGCCGAGGATGACTGTGAACGGCAGTTGGGCGAAGACATAAGGTGGGTGTTCCTTGGTTTTCTCTTTGCAGTTGTACTCGGTGATATTGCATCGAAGTTTGTGAGGCTGTTTGGCGATTGGGACCGTACGCGCGCGGTTTCGCTCGCGCGGCTGTCGCATCTGGTCCTCACACTGACAGTGGTCCTTCTAAGCTGGATCGGATGGAGTTTATCGGTTCTTCACTGTGTCTATCCTCAGCCGAAGCTTGTATTTGAGGTACCCACACTTTTTGCCTTTGTCGACGTTGTTATTTTGACAAGCTACTACGCTTTGGCAACAGGAGTCGACGTGCACGACGCCGCGAATGGGAAATTGCCATCCGCTCGACACATGCTCTTGTGGTCAATGATCATCTTCATTGCGTATTTTCTATGGGACGTTCTAGTTGCGTTCGTTCATCCGGAACGTGACGCGAACTTCTGGCAATACGGGTGGGTCATCTCACTCATCTGCTCTGCGCTGGCGTCAACTGCGTTTGGCATCCTAAGAAACCACACGCCCCGACATCCACCGAACGCCTACTTTGTTTACGCCACGGATGCTTGCCTTATGTCGCTATTTTTCGCATTTCGCGCAGTGAAACAAGCGCTTTATCTTTTACCGAAGGACCACAGCGCGTTCCAGCTATGGGCCTCGGTGTCAACCGTCCTTCTCCTGAGTTTTCTTTTTTTTCTAATCCGAGCCTGGCGAATATGACGGTGGTTCCGGCCCGCGCGTATCACAGCTTGACGACCCGCAGTGCGACAAGACTGCGACGACAGGACATTAGATGGAATCCAAGCGAAAACAAAACGGGAAGGGCTACGGGGCGGACCTCACGTTGTGGCCCACCCTGCTCAAGAAATTGCTCGCGCTCTTCGGGGGAAATATGCCAATGAAACGTCGCTGCACCGCGCTTGCTTCGGCAGTTGCAATCCTTAGTGCACTGACGCTCGCACTTTGGTCTTCTATCCTTGTTGCTGAAAATACACCCGCCGACGAAGTGTCCAGCATCAACCCCATAGTTCATAACTGCAATCCAGCGTTGCCACGCACTGATCTCGCAAACAATCCGGGAGAGGCTACGCCCGCACTTCTGACCCGTGATTTGCCCTGTGACCGAGTATTTCAACCGAAGGGGCCGTTCGACTTGCCGGGGCTGCAGCACGACTTCGATTTCTATTCTTGGCTGACGTTCATCGCCCTGAATTCGCCGGAGGGTGTCGGAGCTATAGGGGAAGGAGACGCGAGGACGGAGTGGGAAACGTATAGGCAATTGCCGGATGTGATGCGACCGAAAGGTGTACCGCCGACCGATTGGGACTCGAAGAACAACGCGTTATTTCCCGATGCGTGCCAAGCCTTAAAAGGTGACGGGAAGAAGATAGTCATCCATTTGGGCGAAGAGGAGACATTTAGTCAGCCGTTCAACACCGGACCCCTGATAGATCAGAGTGGCCACTACGCAATGTTCATCATCATGATGAACAAGCCGATGTTCGAATACATTCAAAAGAACAAGCTCTATAGCGTAGAGGGTCAGCGCAACTTCAAGGCCGGTGCGGAGGCTATCCGGGGTTCGCTCCGGAAAGACAAGGATCCAAATCCACCGATCGAACCGGGACTGGATCCGGTAAGTAGCAAAGATGCCATCATCAACTTTCCGAACGGGGCCAACGTCCTCGACAAGGATGGGAAGTCCACGACGGAAGGGACTGTCGGCTCGATCATGCTAAAAGGGTCGTGGAAAGTACTTGATGAGGAGAGAGGCGATGACCCTAAGCGTTTTCACGTTGTTAGAGCCCTCGTTTATACCAAGACATCAGCGGACGGGCGGCAAGCAGCAAAGTGTGTTGAACGGAAACTTGGCCTAGTTGGTTTTCACATAGTCCATAAGACTGTTAACGCGCACCAATGGATTTGGAGCACTTTCGAGCACATTGACAACGTGCCGTCGGGAGAGGACATCGCCTCCGGGAATCTGAGGTTCAAATACAGTTTCTTCGATATTCTCTGCAAATCATGTAGGGTGAATCACACGCCTGAGAAGCCTTGGAGTCCGGAGGCCCAGAAATCCAGCGATGGAATGACTTTTCGAAATGGCTACAAAAGCCAGATAACGCGGGTCGTTCCTGTGACTCCCGATGTGCAGCGTATGAACGCCGCTTTTCAAGGAGAGCTCGCGAAGAAGAAGAGTGTGTTTGCCAACTACATGTTAGTAAGTACGCAATGGCCGACTCTGCGTCCTTGCAATCAATTTGCGAACACGCGGAATATGGCAGATCCGACTTGTGCTCCAGCCCCGACGTTCTTGGCAAATACAACGCTGGAGACATACAGTCAGGGAATAACACCGATATCTTCATCAAGTTGTATCGCCTGCCACGGGAATGCTACGGGTCAGGCAATTCCGGCATCGCCTTCTGACTTCACATTCATCCTAGAGAAAGCCAAAAAGGAGCGGCCATGATGGATCACAATCGGCGAGCAATCCTCACCAACGGTGTCGCTGTCGCGACAGTGGCGGCTACGGTTGGTATCTCGCGCCCTTCCATCGCAAACGCTGCGGACAGGATGCCAGAGTTCATCGAACTGTCTTCTGCGCTCACTGGTATCAAGCAGGCGAATCTAGCACCAGGAGAAAGACTGGTACCTGGCTCTGCGCCTCCTGTAGCACCCGGAGTTGACCCTTTTGGCGTAGCGCGAAGATATTTTGAGATCGCTCAACATCAACCAGCGTTCGACGACTTGCTAAAGGCGTTTGCGGAGAAGAAAAAGCCTGGAGATGTTGAGCAGAAGGATGCAGTAAACAACGTGCTGAATAACTCTAGTGATGACATCAGCTACCTGGCGCGCAGCATCCTACTTGCTTGGTACACCGGCGAGTGGTGGGACCCTGCCGAGTTACGCAATTCAATCAAGAATAAAACGGCTGTTGAATCCAAAGTAATTTCCCCCGCGGCGTATACGCGAGGTTGGATTTGGCGCATTGCCGAGGCACATCCGATGGGTTATAGCGAACAGCAGTTCGGGTATTGGTCCGTTGATCGACCGGACGACGCGAAATTCGACAACTTCATCATTTAGGGGACGCCAATGTGTGCCGACAAAGTGTCCTTTACCGCAGATGCCATAGTGGTCGGAGCCGGCATAGCCGGCGCCATGATCGCGCACGAGCTCGGTCGCAAGGGCAAGCGCGTCCTCATTTTGGAGGCCGGACCCGAGATCCCCGTGGACCTCAACTCGTGGATGGATAGGTTTTACCGTAGCTCCATACGCCTCCCGGAAACACCGTATTTGCCGGACCTCAATGCAGATCCCTCGAATGTCAACGCTGGGCGGCAAGCGGCTTCGATGGTCCAACACTGGCGTGATCCGTCTAAGAGCTATCTGATTCAGACCGGCGACAAGGCGTTCGCCAGCACCTACGAGCGTACTGCGGGTGGGACTGCGCTCCACTGGTTGGGAACATGTCTGCGGTTCGTTCCTAAAGACTTCAAAATGGCCCAGAACTACGGCAAGAGCCAGCGGGATTTCCCGTCTGGATTCGTTGACTGGCCGATCACATACGACAATCTAGAACGTTGGTACCGAGACGCCGAATTTGCCATAGGCGTTGCGGGGAACACGGCCGACCAGGCGTACCACGGAATCACGTTCCCTAGCGGCCCATATCCCATGCCCCGAATCCCACCTAGTAAGCTCGACCATGACCTCGAGCATCTAATAGCCGGGATCACGGTCGATGGTCAAGCGCTGTTCGTGAGGAACACTCCAGCGGCACGAAATTCGCAGCCATATCAAAACAGGCGAGTCTGTGCAGGTAATACGAACTGCATCCCTATTTGCCCTGTACAGGCTAAGTATGATCCCACCGTCACCCTTAACGCCGCACTTGAGACCGGCAACGTCAAGATCCTCTACCGAACCGTCGCGCGTGAAATAGTAGTAGATCGGAACGGGATCGTCACAGGGATAGAGTATTCGCACTACCACGACGACGTAGTTGGCGAATCACACCGCGGTTCCGCGACTGCGAAGGTATTCGTGCTGGCGGGCAACGCGATTGAGACACCGCGATTGCTCCTGATGTCAAAAAATGGCGGCCGGACGGACAAAGGGGTTGCCAACGAAAGCCAGGCTGTCGGCAAGTTCTTAATGGACCACCCCTACTACCTCGCATGGGGGCTTATGCCCTCATCTGTCTGGCCCTATAGAGGCCCCCTGTCGACGTCCGGAATAGAGGGCGGAAGAGATGGTGCATTCCGAAGCGCGCGGGGTGCATTCCGAGTAGACATTGGAAACGATGGCTGGGCGCTAGGGGGTGGGGAACCATACAACAGTGCAATCGATTTCATTACGGGTCGGAACTTGGCAGGGTTAAACAAAAAGGGCGAGATCCTGTCTGGTCGCGATCTCGTGAAACGTCTTAACAACGTGCTTACGCGCCAGTTCCGCCTTGGGTTCCTTGTTGAACAGTCGCCAGACGACAAGAACCGCGTTACGCTTTCTGATAAGCACGTGGACGGGCTTGGGCTACCTAGGCCAGCAGTGGACTATCGTCTATCAGACTACACATTGCGGGGTCTAGCGCAAGCAAGGCGCACCGCGAAGCAGATCTTCAATTTGCTGAATCAGAAGATGGCGCCCGCCGACCGCATTGATATGCAAGAACTGCCTGCGGACGATGAGCGTGGACCGACCACGGTAACGGTCGAATCAGGTGTGCGCTTAACGTATATCGGAGCCGGCCACATGGTTGGGACGTACAGGATGGGAAGCAACAAAGGACAATCTGTCGTAGGATCGGAACTCCGCTCCTGGGACCATAAGAACTTATTCTTGCTTGGCAGCGGTGTCTTTCCCACCATAGCAACTGCAAACCCGACATTGACGATCGCGGCGCTGTCTCTCCGTGCCGCCAACACAATACTCAATAGCGATCTCAAATAGCACACATTATGCGAGCGAAGCTCTTCTCACGCGCTTAGATATGTAGCGCACGGGGATGCAAACAATGCGCAACCGGATGGTGTTTGTAGCGGTTCTTGCTCTTTGCGCTTGCGCCACATCGGAGCCGACCAATCGTGTAGTGCCAAAAGGGGAACCGCCCAACCTCGGGATCCTCAAGATTCAACTCACGGATTACAAGAATTCTGGGGCCTATGATCGCGACGTCGCGCTGGTTATTGGTCAGGCGCAGACCTACATCACGAAGCGTGCCTCTGAAGTAAGGAATCCAGCTCTCGTGCTCGACATCGACGAAACCTCGTTGTCGAACTGGGACAATTTAAGCGTGAACGATTTTGGTTTCTTCCCCGATGGCCCTTGCTTCCTCGACAAAGATGAACGAGCAAAAGCGCCATGCGGCTTTACTGCTTGGATCGCGCTAGAAAAAGCCACTCCACTCGATCCAACCCTTCAGCTCTTCAGGGCGGCAAAAGCCGCAAATGTCGCAGTGTTCTTTATTAGTAGTCGAACTGATGAGAAAAGCACACGGAACAATTTGGAGAAAACAGGTTTCAAGGGATTTACCGATTTGTTCCTACGGAGCCAGTCGCCAAACCACAGAGTGTCTGCTGGCAGAGAGGATTGCGAGAAAGCGCTAGGTGTCGATGGTGATGAAAGATCGATTCAGTCCTTCAAGACTAAACGTCGAGCAATAATTCAATGCATGGGATACACGATTATTGCAAACATAGGCGATCAGTACAGCGATCTTGACGGAGGCGGCGCAGAAAGGACCTTCAAACTTCCAAACCCGTTCTATTTCATCCCACCGTAATCAATTGGCGAAGCGATGACCCACAACTCTGAACCCAAATTGACTCGCCGGAGCTTCCTGGCGAACTCCGCGAAAGTCGCGGCAGGCTTCACGTTAACGCAATATGTACCCACGCTATATGCCCGGGACTGCTTTGGCCATCAGACAACGCTTCCTGATGATATCGATTGCGCACTTCCCATTGGTCGGCACTGGGATAGATCACTTGCTGATGTCGCGAGCCTTGATCCGTTTATCGAGGAGCCACAGCTTGCGGAGCCGGCGGTACGAGAACGCCATAAGATCTTTACGCTGGTGTTGATGAAACTCGTGCATCGCTTCTTCAATGGAAACAAACTTGGGCCAGCTGGTGAGTACGGGCAGCGACCAAAGCAACGCTTAGGGGCATTGCCAGGCAAAGATAACCGCCTGATAGGACGATACCAGGGTGATCACGACTCTAAGATCGACTGGGATCGCTACGTAGGGCACAACATCGCCTGCATGGCGGTGAACGGTCGTGGTGAGATTGTTGATTTTGAGTTCAACCACAATGCGTTTTTTGACAGTTCAGCAGAGCATGCGGAAGCGAGGCTAGTGAGGCGACTCTACGCCTTGAGCCACATCTCTGAATATGCAAAGGGTCGGATACCCGCCGACGATCGACCCATTTTGCTCCGGGATTACTCGATATATACGTCGCTGGAATCTTGTGCGCAATGTTCGGGGATCATGTCATTGGCTCAAGTGAAGGAGGTAGTTTTCCTCCAGCACGATCCGGGCCAGTTCAGAATTGGCAACATCATGTACAAATTAGCTGGAAAGGATGGACAGCATCCGCTTGCACCGCTTCCTATCCCGGCTAATGAGCGACTCATAGGTCTTCGCCATCTTGAAGAACTTGATCGAAAGTACGCAGCCTTCGCGGCGGACCAGAAGGCGCACCGCGAGTCGCCATTTTTTACTGCGCCGAACGGCGGCAAGGTTTTCGACGACCAAATTACTTCCTTCTTATGCACCGACGACGCGCTGGAGATTTTCAAGGCAGGCGCCGGTGATTTCGACGCGCTCCAGGGCAGCCTAAATGCCTCTCGAAGTCGACCAACTGGAAACGCCGCCACTCTTACGAACGAGGAGTGTCTTGTGCAGGCTCGGCTATTTTACGAATATGCCAGTAAGGTTGGTATGCGAGGTTCACCGCACGAGTCATAGATACGGGGTACCGGCCCTTTTGGATTCAGTCCGTGAGAGGAAATTTTTTTGACAAACCCCGAGGAAGGGAGCGCATTAGATTTGGAGCAACAAGGAAGCGGCTCGGGTAGAGCAGAAATCGTGAGTGCGCTTAGGAAAATTTGGTGCTGCGGGTCGGTGGAGTCCTTACTCAATTCGCGAGAACTAACGGATGCGGAAATCCAATACAGCTAATGGCCTGACCGTCAACCTGATTGCCGGCACATATGTGGTGGTCATCGGTATCGATATTGATCAAGACTTGACCAAAGGTCTTCTCGGTTTCGCGATCAAACGCACGGATCACACCGAGTCTGAGTCCTATTGGCTTAAAGGGATGCGTGCGTTCGAGTTGACTCGGGGAAACGCCCCTGAAGGCTCAATGTTCTCGACTTACGATCAACCAATCCAGGATTTCTTGTGGAGTGATTTTACGGCCAAACCAAATCACTCGTATACATACGAAGTTGTGCCTGTACGAGGAGGCCCGAAGCACCTTACATACGACCAAGGGAACGCCGTTGACATTAGCACTGAAAACCTAGATTCCGGCACGCACGCGGTGTACTTCAATCGAGGCGTGTTAGGAAGCGAGGCCTACGCACGTGAATTTGGTGCGAGTCCGGACGATCTTAAGGGAGAAGCACAGGCAAAGGCTTACGCTTGGCTATCGCGTGGCCTAGAACAAGCAATGATTGATTTCATTGGGCAAGCAAATAGCCCTCGATATGCTCTTCGAGCTGCAGTCTACGAGTTTGACTGGCCTCCCATCAGCGAGGCACTGGGCACTGCCCTTAAGAAGTGTGGCGACGTGCAGATCGTATACGACGCACGTGTGCCCGGTGGTAAGAAGGGTGAGGACAATCTTAAACGTGTCAATAAGGCAAAAGCTCAGTTTCGCAAATACGGACTATCCGGCGACACATCTAGCGGCAAATCCGTAGTTATCCCCCGCGAGCAGAACCCCAGCTACATCGCGCACAATAAGTTCATTGTTCTCCTAGACAAGGGTAACCCGGTTCAAGTTTGGACCGGGTCCACCAACTTTACCGAATCCGGGATCTTTGGTCAGTCAAACGTTGGCCATCTGGTCCGGGATCCAACGATCGCAACTTCATTCCACGAATATTGGAAGCGCGTTGCCGCGGATCCCGAGGCTGGAGCGTTGCGCGCTGCAAATGAACAAGCTACACCAACCTTGACAAATTTTCCTCCCCCTACCGGAATCACACCGCTTTTCAGTCCACGCGAGAACATTGACCAACTGCAATGGTATGCAAACGAATTGAACGAAGCCGGCATCATCGATTGCTTCACGGCCGCCTTCGGCGTCAACGAGGTATTTTTGGACGTATTCCACCAAAGACAATCCTATTTGCGCTACATCTTCCTCGAGAAGTGGGGCATCAAGAAGGCTGATGCGGCGAAAACCCAAAAGGCGCTTTCCGTCGATCCGTTCGTTCAAGTCGCCATTGGCGCAGACTTGCCGCACGACGTCCTAAGTGGCTGGCTAGATGAGATCACCAACACGTTGAGCGTGCACGTCCGTTACACGCACAATAAGTTTGCGCTGATAGATCCTCTTGGACCCGATCCAGTCGTTATCACGGGCTCGGCCAATTTCAGTGACGCTTCGACTACCAATAATGATGAAAACATGCTCGTGATTCGAGGCGACACAAGAGTCGCCGACATTTACTTTGGCGAGTACATGCGACTGTGGCGCCATCACAAGTTCCGTGACACAGTTCAAAAGCTAAACGCCAAGAGCGGGAAAAGGGAACCGTATTACTTGGTCGCGGACGATAGCTGGACTCGAAGATTCTTTGAAACCGGGACGGTGAAGCAAAAGCAAAGGGAGACTTTTCGTGGGACTGGTATACCAGCGAATTAGTGGTGTGAGTTGCAGTGAACGAGACTTGGCCCGCACGGTTGAAGGCACAAGTGAGCTGCCAGAAATTTGGGCCCAGCGCCAGAGAGCGTACCACCCGCTACTGAGGGTCACCCCGAATTGATACCGAACTGATTGAGGGTTTCCAGCATCTTATTGCTCTTGCCGGTGGCAAGACAAAAATTCCTTTGGTGCGCGATTGCCAAGCGTCTCTTGAGGCCGACCCTTATTGCAGAAGAGAGTAATTGACGTAGAACGTACGGTAGATGGAATCGAGCCAGTAATCATTGAACCTGTCCCAGCGGGCAATAGATATCAGACATCCGACTAGCAGTGCTATGCAGAGGAAACGCGGAATCGCCTTTCCCCTCCCTTTGGCACTCCAATACACATAGCAGAAGGCGAAGGATGAGAGCAAAAGCGCTAGCGCGAGCCCTCGGAATAGACCTCTGTAGGCCAAGAATTTCTCAGTATGCGTATCAAGCCCGCGAACCTGCGCGTAAACCTCGCATAGCGCTCGCATGTCCTCGGGACTGTTGCCTTTGAATGCAGCTTCCATCTTTTCTTCTAGAAGAACCTTGAAACGTTGTTGTTCGGGTTTGTAATAGTGTTTCTCTACAGTGTCTTTCCCGCGCGCCCGATAAACGACGTCGTCTAGCGGTGACATGACAGCTTGAATCAAGTGCCCAGCGACAAAAGCCGAAAAAAGAAAGGCTGGCATGGATATTGGTCTAGGGTGCTTGCCGTCGTTGTGGAGGGCGCAGTAGGTGCCAAAGGCTTCAAGAGCGGCCCAGACTGCTATGGCCCCAGGGATGAAGTAACTTACGACATCGTAGAGACCGAGCACTTTGGCGAATTCTTCCATAACACCTCGACTTGTCCCGATCCGTGGTTGCGGCGCAATTGGACTGTCGGAAGTCTACGGCTTGAAGGATCGCTTGGGGTCGAGGCCGGACACCGGTGCGATAAACATCGTTGTTCGGGGTCTGTGGCAGCAGCTACCCTAGAAAGGGGCTGCCGACTATTTGGCGCGTGGTAAGTTTGACCATGACATTGCTACTTACTTTTATCTTTTTGTGCATCGTCGCTGGCACGGCAATTGCGCTTCTCGGCAAGCAATTTGCAAGAAACGGCGTTCAATCCCCCTGGCCGCTCTACACCCGAAAACCGCTGAGCGTACCAGAGCAGGTGTTGTACTACCGGATTAGGGAGGCGATGCCGGAATGCATGGTGCTTGCGCAGGTGGAGATGACGCGGGTGGTGGGCATTAAGAAGGGGCCGGCGCATCGGCTGATGCGAAACGTGCTACGAGGCATGTCACTCGACTATGTGTTGTGCTTAAAGGACTCGACGGTGGTGTGCGCGATTGAGCTGGATGATTCGAGCCATGACACACCCAAAGGTCGAGAGAGGCAAGCGAAGAAGGACAAGGCGCTTCAGGCGGCTGGGCTGCCGATCGTACGGTGGCGGACGACGGAGTTGCCGTCAGTGGAGGAGATCCGAGGCAGGATCGCCGCATAGCACGCAACTACAGTTGGCCGCTCGGCGAGGGGGACATCCACCTTTGACAATTTATCTTATCGAAAGTCGGAAAATAGCGATAAGGTCAATTATCGAAGCCGGCGATCGCTATGTGCCGAGATCTAGAAGATGGTAGGACTGGGCGTGGTCGCCTCACTACCTCGAAACTGCGAAGAGCGCCGCGAGAGCTACTAAAGCAAGCGCTACCACCACTTGTCCGCTCTTCGGTACACCAGCCGTTAACCATTCCGCAAACGTTTCGCAGTTCCAGCTAATCAAATCGTATTTTCGCGGATTGAGGCGCAGCTCATCCAGGCGCGCGCGAACGGTCAAGGTCAAATTCCACGGAACTTCTCGGACCGTCTTAACCGGCCAGCCCTCGGAGAAGCCATCCCGATTCGTGAATCGCAGTCCGACCTCATCGAGATAGTCCACGACCAGGCCGTCTGGAAATTCAACCCCCCAATGGGTACCTATCCCGTTCTTCTTGGGGCGGGTGATGACGCGAATCGGAGCAAACATCAGCATGACGGTATCCTTCAAGCGGGAAAAAGAGACAGCGTTATTGAACGTCTACAGCGGGCATTGATTTAGCGACAGAAGATTGTTATTCCAATCGCCATCGGCGTGGGTTCGCAGATTTGGCCGACCGCCGACCAGTCGTACGACGCCGACGTCCGAACGCTTCCCTGTGTATGGATCGATGACAAAAAACATGTTTGAGTCCGACTCAATACTCGCGATTACCTGCTCGGCCGGCCATTTCCAACCTGCGCCTGGATTGCCCACATGAGTAATATGCTCGTGCGCGCTCTGCGGGTGCGGTTTGGTGATGCAGGTCACCTGGGCGTCGGCCATGTCAGCTCCCGCGACTGCGCTTCACAATATCCGTGAGCGAGGCTCCGTCCGCACGCTCGCGAAGGGTATCGAGGCGCGTGTCCCCGCGCACACCTGGCGCAAATTCCGGTCCATAAGTCTGCCTGAGTGTCCTGACGAGCGTATCGCCTCGCTTCTGACGAATCTCCCCGTCAAGATCGCGACAGCGATCGTCCAGACCCGTATCACAGCTCTTTCCGCCTTTTGCCATCATTGACTCCTAAGTTCTTGGTTCGCGTACATTTTCTTGATGCACCCCACTTGAACCGCTTCGCCATCCGTGAAACAATATGGCCGAATGCGCTCCCAATGGAGCAGTGCACCACGTATGGAGCACCCTCGGGTTGTTTGTCAACAGCCCGGGAATCCCCAGCTTTTTCCGCATTCCTGCATCCCCCACATACCTACAAGGAGAACCTATGCCCGCGTCGACAGTCGACTTGGACCGACTTGCTACCTACCTAAAAAGCAAAATGGAATCCGAGAACTTATCTGTACGCGCCTCCGCCAAAGCAATGGATCTTGGCGCGTCAACCCTAAGTCGACTGCTTCAAGGTAAGTCGAACGAAAACGACCCAGATCTAGCAATCATCAATAAGGCCGCGCAGTGGGTCGGGCGGTCTTTGACTGACCTCTCCACATCGAAAAAGCAGGCCCCTTCCACCATTGGAGACGTTGAGGTGCACCTGAGGGCATTGCCAGGCTTAGCAGTACAGGACGTCGACTTTCTTGTTGGCATGGTCAAGGCAGGTTATGAGCGTGCCAAGAAACTTCGCACTGCGAAGGGCTAGAGGAGGGAAAGGACTACTTCCTCCCAATCCGAATTGGTGGGAGCAAGAGCACAACGGTCTTGATCTCCGACACGAACTCAATCTACCCCTGGAAGAACGGCTCTCACACGAGGCAGCGTTCGGAACACTTAAAGACGTCCATATTTGCGCACACGGAGAGCTAGATGCGCCGCCAGAAATCGCGCATTTTAGGAACGCGGGATCTAAGAACTGGTCGGGCATGTGCATCCCGTGCGACGGGATCATCCTTGTCGTGTACAACGATAGCCATCATCCCCGGCGGATTCGAGCAACCTTGATGGAGGAATTCTTCCACCTTTGGCTCGGCCACACGCCGACCAAGCTTCGAGTCTTCTCAAACGGGGACGCAAAGCGCGATTTCAACCGGGCGAAGGAGTCGGAGGCCTATGGAAGCGGCGCCGCGGCTCTGGTGCCCTATCAACCGCTTCACACCATGCTGAAACACGGCCAATCCGTGCGAACCATTGCCGACCACTTTCTCGTCTCCGAGCCGCTCGTTCGCTTCCGAGTCCAAGTCTCCAAGCTCTCGCGACTGCTTCACAAATGAGTGGCGATGGCGGGACCTGTAGAGCGCCTCAATCCTTGAAGACCAGCGTTCAAAGTGCCGTATCGGAACCAGGTAGGACGTCTTCAATGTCTCCCGCGGAATTTGTTGAAAAACACCCAATCACCCAGGAATTGTTGCATCTTGGCGTTACCAAGGATCAGCTTGATTCCATCCGTTTCAGATCGAATAACCAGGGGTTCGCCTTTGAATTTTGGTCAGTTCGGGTTTCTCCGAACACACCAATGATTGCATTGCCTCTTTTCAAGCCCTATTGCACGCTTAAGTGGCTTTTGATCGAAAACCCGCCCGACTCCCGCGACAAACAAGACGCTTGGCGGTATCTCAATGACTTGCGTGTGGCTGCAGATGTTCAACTCGGGCAAAAGCACCGGGCCGAGCAAGCGATGCGAGCTCAAAATTCACGCGTTAAGGTAGGGGATCAAGGGGAGACGATCAGGGAAGTCATTAAAGCGCTTGCACTTCACCCAGAGCACCGAGAGAAAAGCGTACCCCAGCTTTGGCCGATCTTTTTCGCAAAACTGGAAGACCTTGCTCGTGCGCCAAAGGAGCTTGTAGGGGTGAAAGCGTACACGTATGAGGGTTCTGGAAAGAAGCGACGACGAATGACGTTTTCCTGGTTTAGGAAGATCGTCTACAGCTGTCGAAAAGATAAGGGCATTTAGCCCGGCTAACTGACCATTCGCGAGTATTTTCTCGTACCACCTTCCTCTCCACAAGGAGACCGACCGTGGTACAGCGCCCTCCCAGGCTTTCCCCTGCCGAGCTCAAGAATTTCCGTCTTAAGCGACGCACATCCGCAGTTTTCGTAGAGTCTCCTCCGACCCCACCGGCATTTGAGTCGGATCGACGCCTGCGGGTCGAGTATGTGTCCATCGATTCGCTACAGCCCGATGCCAAAAATCCTAGGCTGCATACCGATCGCCAGATACAGCAAATCGCTCGAAGCATAAAGAGCTTCGGATTTAACGTTCCAATCCTGGCCGATCGCTTGCGCAGAGTCGTCGCGGGTCACGGGCGCCTTCTCGCGGCGAGACTCCTTGGCTTGGAAGAGGTTCCAGTCATCCAGCTCGAATCTCTCACCGAGCCGCAAGCTCGCGCTTTCGCGCTCGCCGACAATCGGATGACCGACCAATCTCAGTGGTCGGATCAGCTTCTGAGCGAGGTTTTTCGTGACCTTTCGGCGCTGGAGCTGAATTTCAGTCTCGAGGATACGGGTTTCACGATGGGCGAGATCGACTTCCGTATCGAAGGATCATCAACCTCCCCCGCGGGCCATTCTGACCCCGCCGACCAGTTGCCCGAGCACTCAAACCAGCCCGCTGTCAGCAAACGCGGTTGCCTCTGGATTCTTGGACGGCACCGTCTGCTCTGTGGTGATGCGTGCGATGCGGCCTCATATGACGCCCTAATGCAGGGAAATCTCGCGCAACTTGTGTTTACCGACCCACCGTACAACGTACCCGTACAGGGCCACGTGAGTGGCAAAGGTCGCATCAAGCACCGTGAATTTGTGAAAGCGTCAGGTGAACTAACCTTCGGGCAGTTCGTGCACTTCCTTGCGGGCGTGATGCACCTGCTCGCACGCCACAGTGGCGACGGGTCTTTGCATTTCCAATGCATGGACTGGCGCCATTCGTCGGAAATCCTAGCCGCAGGAAACCAAGCCTATACCGAACTCAAGAACATTTGCGTATGGGTCAAAGACAACGCTGGCATGGGCTCGCTGTACCGCTCGCAGCACGAATTGGTCTTTGTGTTCAAGTCGGGGCGTGGACCGCACCGGAACAACGTCGAACTCGGCGTTCACGGTCGTAATCGCAGCAACGTCTGGAAATACCCCAGCCCGAGCAGTTTTGGCAGGCAGAGCGAAGAGGGGCAACTCCTCGCCCTCCACCCGACTGTCAAGCCTGTCGCGATGATCGCCGACGCGATACTAGATGCCTCGGCCCGGGGAGATGTCGTCCTGGATCCATTCCTGGGAAGTGGTTCGACCTTAGTTGCTGCCGAGCGTGTGGGACGGATCTGCTATGGCATCGAAATCGATCCCCTGTATGCCGATACGGCCATTCGTCGTTGGCAGCGGTACACGGGTGAGGCCGCCGTCCACGCAGTGTCTGGCAGGCGCTTCGACGAGCTTGCCACCCAATCGGTGGTGCGTCGTGCTTAAGCGGCGCAATTCTCCCCGCGGGGCTGGATTTGGCCGACCGCCGCACGATTCGCAGTTCAAACCTGGTAAATCCGGCAATCCCAAAGGCCGACCGAAGGGCTCGAAGAACATTTCGACCGCTCTGCAAAAAGAGTTGCAGACGCGTATTCCTATCACCGAGAACGGCGACCGAAAAACCGTCACCAAGGAACACGCAATGATCAAACAAATGGTGAATCGAGCCCTCGGCGGCGATCCAAAGTTGATAGCGGTACTACTTAAGGCGCTCAGTGCGGAGGAAGGCAAAACCGACACAAGCACCGCCAAAGAGATCTTCGATAGTCCCGATGACAAGCTCGTCATGGCGGACATCGTGCGCCGCATACGGCAGATGGACCCGCCCGCTGAAGACACTCCGTCGGCACCGGCTGGCCCCGAAGCACCGCTTAGCCCCACATCCTCTACCGATGAAAAGGAGAACCAAACGTGATCATGTCTCTGGACGAATATCGATTCATTCTGCGGCGCGATTTTTTGAGTTTCCTCACGCGGTCGTTCTACGTCCTCAATCCGCAGAGCATTCTCTTGATGAGCTCCTACATCGAGATGATTGCGGCAAAGCTCGAAGCGTGCAGGCTAGGAAAAATAAAGCGTCTCATCATCAACGTGCCTCCGCGGTACCTGAAGTCCCACTGCGCCTCGATCGCCTTCCCCGCCTGGTGCTTGGGACACGATCCCTCCCTGAGCCTAATCTGCGTGAGCTACGGGCAGGAGCTTACCGACAAGTTCTCGCGCGACTGCCGCACGTTGATGCAAAGCGCCGTCTATAGGGCGCTCTTCCCCACCCGGCTATCGGATCGCCAGGCGGTGAGCGACTTCATGACCATGGACCAAGGCGTGCGCTTTGCTACCTCGGTGGGCGGCGTGCTGACAGGTAGAGGTGCGGACATCATCATCATCGATGACCCGCTGAAACCCGACGACGCCTTGTCTGAGTCGCGCCGTACGGCCGCCAACCAGTGGTATCAGAACACGCTTCTGAGCAGGCTCAACGACAAGATGAACGGCTGCATCATCCTCATCATGCAAAGACTCCACCAGGACGATCTTGTGGGCCATGTCATTGAGCGGGAGAAATGGGAGGTTCTCTCCTTGCCGGCGATTGCGCGCGAAGATGAAGCACACCTCATCGATACGCCGCTTGGCCGGCGCCTATATCGGCGTCAGGCGGGAGAGCTTCTGCACCCAGAGCGCGAGCCTCTCGTGACGCTCCAGGACATGCGCCGGAATATTGGCGAGTACAACTTCGAGAGCCAGTACCAGCAGAACCCCACCCCAATTGGAGGCTTGTTGGTGAAGCGCGGGTGGCTCCTGTTCTATACCCCAGGGGAGCAGCCGGCGAAGTTCGGCCGGATCGTTCAGAGCTGGGACACCGCCAATAAGGCGAACGAACTGAACGACTTCAGCGTCTGCACAACTTGGGGTGTCCTAGGAAGACATTTTTTCCTACTGGATGTGTTTCGGGCGCGGCTCAACTACCCGGAATTGAAACGCAAGGTGGTCGAGCATGCACGTCAACACAGTGCCAAGACAATCCTCATCGAGGACAAAGCATCAGGAACGCAGCTCATTCAAGACTTGCAGAGAGAGATTTACGGCATCAAGCCGTATGAGCCACCTCCCGGAATGGACAAGGTCATGCGCCTTCACGCCCAGACGGCGATATTTGAGAATGGATTCGTGCATTTGCCCTCAAGCGCACCATGGCTTGACGAATATGTCGCCGAAATCACAGGCTTCCCGGGCACGAAATATGACGATCAAGTCGATTCGACAACACAGGCCCTCGACTACCTTCGAGAACCAGATCCGCTCGAGATATGGGCAAAACTGGCAGGCTAGGGGCGACCGGACCTAAAGCATTTCGCGGAGCTTCACGCCGAGCGCATTTGCCAGGCGCTCCATGTTGTCGATGGAAACATTGCGCTCCCCTCGCTCGACCGAGCCGACATAGGTCCGGTGTAGCTCGGCTTCTTCCGCAAGTTCTTCCTGCGAGAGTCCGCGTTCCTGCCTGAATTTGCGGATGTTCTCCGCAAATACCAGTCTCGCGGACTTCCCGGATCGCCTCGCTTCCATCGAGATCAAGGATCCGCGTGGCGATGACTTTACGTCTACAGACTATAAGTAGCATACTCATCGCCCCACTAACCCATCAGGGACTTGCGATGAGAACTCCAAACGTTGCACAGCATCAAAGACACCTGGGCGCGGGGATCCTGCTGCTCGCCGGGCTATGCGCCGGCTGTATTCCGGTCAGGGATCCCATGGACGAGCAGAAAGTCGTACAGGTCGGGGATACCTACAAGGTTATGACGCTACGCGAAAGCGCGGCGGAGGACGAGCGTCAACGACAGGAAGCCGCACAGCGTGAGCGCGAGCGTGCTGCACAAAGTGCGGCCTATGAGGTCCAGCGAAAAAGAGAACAACAAGAGCTTGCCGCAGCGGTAGCCAAACATATTCAGGAGGACGAGGCGCTCGGTTACAAGCACATGTCGATCACCGACTTCCAGCTAGACAACAAAACCATGCGGCCTGGGGCCAAACTTGCGCTCTCCGGCATCTATCAAAGGTCTGGCCAGCTGGAAACGCTCAAGGAGGGCTGGCTCCCCAACGCGCCGAAAGCATTTCTTCTCACCGATTCCGCAACGCGCGAGACTCGCGCGCGCCTGCTTCGGTGCATCGGTTACTGCCCGTTAACTGTCGTCGGTCATATTGCAAAGTGCAGCCTGACGTGGGCTGGGAACGAGGTGTCAAACAAGGTCTGCGTGGTTGTGGAAAGAACTTGGGAAAGTACCAATAGTCGGTAGGCGACGCGACCAACGTTCGCGCTGACCCATCAACGATATTGCACCTTGTGTCCGTGTTCGCGCTCGTGGCAGGTCAGCGGTCGGTTTCCACGTAATCTGCTAGACAGGCCGCCCAATTATCCACCCGTGGAAAATCACTCCAAATAGTGCCGATAGCGCAACACCGACGAAGAAGAGAATGATCAGGGCTGGGATCGAAGCGAGCGCCCATTTCACGAGCAGCGTCACCATCGACCAGAACGGAATCTTGACATCGACGACTACGACTTCGTTTTTTTCGTTGCTCATTGATGCCTCCCTGATTACAAGACACTGGATTGTTGAATAGTTTCTCGACAGATTCTGCGCCAAATCGGACATTGGCACCGCTACGATGAGTAGCCCCGGCGAGTGTGCCGGATGGGGTGTCGAACAAACCTCCTCCTGGTCGGCATCCCAGATTGTTCCCCCGACAGGCATCGCGCCTGTCGGGGAGTTTTTCTCCCTATTTAAGCTATCCCTCACGCACCAGAAGTCAGGTTCTCCGTGGACTTGATCTTCTCGCCCAACAGAGCGCAAATCGGACGCGAGAGAGCCGATGCGCAAGAACCCGAGCCACGTTGCACAGCAACGAACAGCCCTCCCGGCGAGATTGCCCGCCGCGCATAGGCAAGGAACGCGCTGGCGGGCCGCTGACGATGAGGCGCCCTGAGTTGGACCAGGGGCGCAACTGGCCAGCGAAATTGCGCAGTATTCGAGAACACGTTGCGGACAAGGGAAGCTGGGTTGTCGCCCTTTTCCCGGACGAGGTCGAAATCCTCGAATCCCTCGGCTATCGCGTCAACGTCAACCAGTCGGCGGAACCCGTAGACGGTCAGCGCCTATGTACGGTGACGGATGGGCCGTAAGGCACGATAGCCGATGCGCGAGGATCCTGGCCACGTTGCACAGCAACTAAAAAAACTCGAAGGGATGAGCGCCCCAGCCCTTCGGGCGCTTTGGAAAGAGACCTTCGGCCGGCCCCACCCCGGCTGGGTGCAGAAGGACTTCCTCCTGCGGGCCTTGGCCTACCACGCTCAGGAAAAGGCCTACGGGGGCCTTTCTGCGGCCGTACGCCGGCAGCTGCTGCGTTATGCCGAGGAGGTCCAGGCAAAGGGCCGGATTGCCTCTCTGGACACCCTCAAGATAAAGCCCGGGACGCGCCTGGTGCGCGGCTGGGGCGGGGATACCCACGTGGTGACTGTCGTCGAGGGCGGCTTCGAATACCGCGGCAAGCGCTATGGGAGCCTGTCTGAGATCGCCCGACTGATCACCGGGACCCGGTGGTCGGGCCCCGCCTTCTTTGGTCTCAAAACCCCCGCCTCCGGCAAGGCTCGCAGGGCAGCCGACCATGCCGCCTGAACGTAAGCGGTATCGCTGCGCCATCTACACGAGAAAATCCTCGGAAGAGGGCCTTGAGCAGTCCTTCAACTCCCTGGACGCCCAGAGAGAGGCCTGCGCCGCCTATATCGAGAGCCAGCGGCATGAGGGCTGGAAGGCGGTTGATATGCGCTACGACGACGGGGGCTACTCAGGTGGGTCCATGGACCGGCCGGCCCTCAAAGCGCTCCTAGAAGACCTCCAAGCGGGCAAGGTGGATGTGGTGGTGGTCTACAAGGTCGACCGCCTGACGCAGGCCTTGGCCGACTTTGCCAAGATCGTGGAGCTCTTTGACCGGCACAAGGTGTCCTTCGTCTCGGTCACCCAGCAGTTCAACACCACCTCCTCCATGGGACGGCTGACCCTGAACGTCCTTCTCTCCTTCGCCCAGTTTGAGCGCGAGGTCACGGGTGAGCGCATCCGGGACAAGATCGCGGCGTCCAAAAAGAAGGGCATGTGGATGGGGGGCTATGTCCCTTTGGGCTACAACCTGAAGGACCGAAAGCTACTCATCAACAAACACGAGGCGGACATCGTTCGACGCATTTACGATCGGTATCTGGCGCTTGGCTGCGTCCGGAAGCTCCAAGCCGATCTCATCGCCAAAGGGGTGAAAAGCAAGATAAGGACGAGCGCCGGAGGAAAGAAGAGCGGCGGCGTGTCTTACTCCCGTGGTGCGCTCTACGACATCCTGCAAAGCCGCATCTACCTGGGCGAGATCGCGCACAAGGACGCCGTGCATGCGGGTCAGCATGAAGGAATTGTCCCGAGAAAGGTCTGGGACGCCGTCCAGGCGCGCCTCCGGTCGAATGGCCAGGCCAGACGACTGGGACTTAACGCCAAGACGCCGAGCCTGTTGGCGGGTTTCCTCTACGATCCTGCAGGCAATCGCTATACGCCTCTGCATACGACTAAGAACGGCAAGCGCTATCGGTACTACACCTCCCAGGCTGTGATCCAGAACGGTCCCGCGGCCACGGGTGTCATCGCCCGGCTCCCTGCGCACGATATTGAAGAGCTGGTCGCAAAACGCTTGCTGACCCTCCTCAAGACCTCTCGTGAGGTCATTGAGATTGCCGCAGTATCAGACTTACCCGCATCGCAACAGGCAAATATTCTGCGCGCGGCGAAAGAGAAAGCCTCGTCCTGGTCAACACTTCCCACCTCCACCACCCGGGAGTTTCTACGTAGAGCAATATCCCGGATCGTGATCCACGAGAAATTCTTCGATATTGAAATCCCGCAGCGAAGCTTCAGAGCGGTACTGCTGGACGAAAAAGGTCAATCACCGACCCTAGACGCCAGCGCGCCGTCCGGCTCGGAGGATGTCGTGAGATTGCGTGTCGAGGCGCAATTGCGGCGCACCGGTGGTGAAGTGCGAATCGTGCTGCCAACCGCTTCTTCAGAACCCTCTGCCGGTAGGCCCGACCCCGTTCTCTTGAAATCGGTCGCGCGTGCACGCCGCTGGTACGAGATGCTTGTTTCCGGTGAAGCCCCCTCGATTCGCACTCTTGCCAAGGCGACGGGGGTCGATGAGCGCTACCTGAGTCGAACGATCCGGCTGGCTTTTCTCGCTCCGGACGTTGTCAAAAGCCTCCTTGAAGGCAGCCAGCCACCTGGACAAACGCTCGACAAGCTGATGCGGAACGTGCCTATCAGTTGGGACCAGCAGCGCTCTGCATTTGCAAACTAGCGGCGAGACGGTCGCACTAGCAGCGATAACACCACTTATCGAAGATATGACGCCGCGGTCGGACTGCAGTTTCTCAAGGGGAAGCTTTCGTTCTGCCATCGAGCTACATATGCCCAATACTACGGATTCACAAAGTTACAACCCGTCACCTCCGCATAAAAGATCTCGACGGCAGGCAGCGAACTATGGCGATGTAGTAGCTCACCATCGAGTTTCACCTAAGAGGTTAGACCAACGATCAATATGGGAAGAAATGCGAAGTAGAGACATTAATTTTTAGTGGCCCCCGTGGATCACCGTCGATATAACCATCCGTGAAAATTGCGATGCGCCATTCGTCTTGGCTAATTAAGGGCACTATGGGAAGTTTCCGCAAGACGTCCAGATCAACTGGTACTAGGTACTCATTGGGGTTATTCGGCATTCGAATCGGTGCACTGCCTCTTGAGTTACGCGATCGCGTAAGCGCAGCGCGCTGATATGAGACTTGGCCGTACCTGAATCCGTTGCAGGCGATCTGTTGCGAGCAATGGTGAAAGATTTCCATTGTGAGCTTGAATAAATTGCGAATACCGAATGTACATCCTCCAAAGTTCTGTCGCGTTGCTTCGGCTATTGCAGATCCGTGCATCGAGAGGATGTAGTGAGGCGCAAGTTGTTGGCCAAGTGCCCCGTCGCCTGCCATTTGCACTACAACTCCTCCACTCTCAAATACTAACGACAACGAAGTCGTTCCCGAGTTGATTCCTTCTAGTGCATCTTTTCTTGCCTGGTCTTCGATGTTGCGGTAGTAACTATCAGATCTGAGCCACAATGATCCGGTCGAAAGCGTGTTCTCACAAACTGTCTTGCTTGTCGTTCTGAATATGATTGGCTGGTCAAGATCGGTAGATATGGGGGTCGGCATTTTTTTATCCTTCTGGGTCACGTGCGGCAGTAGTACGAGGAGTCTTTGCCTCGTTGACATAGTACACAGACCTGAAAATACGCAGACCTGCAACTTTCGATGACGAGCTACTGCATCGGCACAGTTCTCCGTCCATCGCATTGCTTCTCTTTTTTACCGATAACCACAGTTATCGAAGGCAAACTACTTGCCCCGAGCTTTGCGCACCCTCAACTATCACAGGACAATTAGATAATTTCTAGAGTGGTGCCTCTTTAAAACCCCGACAGGGGATAATCACCGGACTGCAGAAACCGCCGCGCAACAGGGGGATCAAATGCGAGCAATGGTTCTACACCTCAGCGACATTCATATGCACGAGGACAGTCGACTAGAGGACAAATTCCAGCGTGTTTCGGTCGCGGCCCATCAAATCGACGGTGAGGTCAATGCCATCCTTGTAGCTATAACTGGTGACATAGCTTTTCAAGGATTGCAACAGGAGTATAGCCACGCTGAAACACTCTTTCGGTCGCTGCGAGCCGAATTGATTGCCCGGTTCCCTGAGGCAAGTGTAAGCATTGTGGCAGTTCCAGGAAATCATGATTGCGACTTCACCGACCCGCTTACACAGACACGCGATCTTGTAATACAGAGCTTCAAGCGAACCGATGTTCCTCTAAACGAACATACCCTGGACATCTGCTGCAGTGTTCAGAATGAATTCTTTTCATTCCTTTCCAGAGTTCAAACTTCGCAACCATCTGTTCAGCGCTCAAAAGCGTACTACGAATACATCATACCGGTGTGCGATAAAAAACTCGTCATTCGTTGCTTCAACACTGCTCTATCGTCGACCAATCCCGAGAACCCCGGGCAGTTGGCTTATCCCGTGAACATTTTGGATCGTGCCGGCGACGCCAGAGCCGACTACGTTATCGCGATATTCCATCATCCATACAACTGGCTCACACCAAACACAAAGGCAGTATTCATGGATCACGTCGAGCGTTCTTGTGATCTGATTCTTACTGGCCACGAGCATAGAACAGCGTATTACAAGAAGGAGGCTTTCTCTGGAAGCGCCACCGACTACGTTGAAGGGGCGGCTTTCATGGACGAAAAGGAAGACAGTGGTTTCAATGTCATCTTAGTAGATCTCGACATAGCCGAGGAAAAAGTTGTCGAATGTAGATGGAACAATCATTCTTACAACGCGAAGGATGTGAGCGGGGGATGGAGGCCATATCGCCGTAGCGCTCGAGTCCGAGACCACGAGCTTAAGAGGCATGTCTTAGACAGGTTGCGCGATCCTGGCGCCTCCTATTCGCATCCATCGAAAACAAAACTCGAGCTGGCAGATATATTCGTCCCCCCCAACCTAGAAGAGTTCGCATTAAAGGACGGTAGGAACCTTGTCACTGCGGACATCATAGATAGCCGAAAGGTTTTACCCACGATCACCGAAAGGCAACGGGTGATCATCACAGGCCGCGAGCGCTCAGGAAAGAGCACGCTGCTCAAAGTCCTATTTCAGCACTTCTACAACCAGGGATTCGTTCCCGTGATCCTTCTTGGAGAGAATCTCCGGGCACCTTCCATCGAAAAAGTGGACGAACTGATCCGGAAGCGGATCAATGAGGACTATCGCAGTGGACCAGACGCCGCAGCCGATTCAGTTGATCCAGAACATGTGGTTCTATTTATTGATGACTTAGACCACGCTAATCGTCTAAACGCCCGCGGTCGACTAAGTCTGCTTCAAAATATTGCGAAGCGATACAAAAGAGTCATCGTCTTCGGCGACGATTTGTTGAGATTCGAAGAAATTTCTTCCGGCGACCTCGGCTCACAAGTTCTCACCACATATTCGCACTTCAATATCAAAGAATTCGGGCATGTCCTTCGCTCAGCGTTAATAGACAAGTGGTACGACGTGGCGCGAGATTACTCCAGCAGCGCTGAAGTACTTCAGCAGAATGTTCTACGAGCTGAGCGATTCATAGATGATCTCATTCGACGTAGTTATTTGCCCTCGTACCCCATTTTTGTATTGACAATGCTACAAGGCATGGAGTCGGTTCAACCCGTCGAAGGAGTTGGAGCCTCCTATGGCTACCTTTACCAAGTGCTTATCACCGACCAACTTGCGACGAGTGGAGGCGGAGTCGGCCTAGACCGCAAAATTGGCTATCTTTCTGAGTTAGCGTTCTTCATGTTCCGACGCAAGCAAAAGGGATTGTCGGAGAGCGATTTCGTAGAATTTCACGCACAATACTGCAAAGAATTTCCGCCCATTGACCGTCAAAGAATTTTTGAAGCTCTGCAAACCTCCGGAATATTGGAATTCTATGACCTAGAGTATCGCTTTAAATATCTCTATTTTTACTATTACTTTGTTTCCCAATATCTTGCCCGGAATATTGAGACCGAAAGCGCTCGCGAATGCATCAAGACTTTATGCAATGGACTTCAACACGAAGAGCAGGCGAACATTTGGTTGTTTTTAGCGCACCAAACGAGATCCGACTTTCTGCTCGAAACGATTCTGGCCCATGCCACACGCTTTTTCTCCGACGTACAGACTCCGAAATTTGAGAAGGATATTTCCTTCTTGCAAGACTTATACAACAAGGTGCCAGAGCTCGTACTTGTAAACAAGTCGGCCGAAGAGATTCGCAGGGAAAGGCGGCATGCATTGGACGAAGCCAGAGAGTCTATAAGTGAAGGGCCGTCACCTGCAGACGAAGCGTTAAATGAGTTTGTCGCCCAAATCAAAGCCTCGATGCGGACTCTCGAGGTTATGGGGCAAATTGTTAAGAACTTTGCAGGTTCAATGCGAGGTGATCCGCGCTATAAACTTGTACGCGAGTGCTACGAATTAGGTCTTAGGGTGGTCGGAAAAATTCTTCTTGAATGGAAGCAATCCGGCGTCGATTTGGTGAAAGAAGTCTTAGATATCGTAATTGAACGAGAGGACGTCATCGAGAGCAAGTTAGAACTTGAAGAAATGATTAAGGCCTATATCTTTTACTTTTCAGAAACCGTAGCCTTGGGAGTTATTCAGCGAATTTCTCAGGCCGTCGGATCAAAAGACTTGGTCGATACGTATCGAAGAGTTCTCGAGGAAAATTCAAACAACGCATACAAACTAGTAGACATTTCCGTTCGCCTAGAAAGCCTCGGATTTCCGGCAGGCGATGTCTACGCACTAAAAGAAACGTTTGAAAAAAATATGTTTTGTGGCAGGTTATTGCGACGGTTGGTTATAAATCACTTCTATTTGTTCAACACAGGGGAGCGTGTTAAGCAACAAGCCTGCGAACACTTAGGCATCAAGATTCAGGACCTGCGAGGCATGGACGTTCGCCTGGTCGATCAAAAGCGCCTCCGCAAACCGGAGGACCGAAACCATACGTAAAGCCTAGAGATCGGCAATCGGTGAGTCAGCGAATGACCCATATTTAATCTGGGTCACCGA
>Ga0207050_1023_pt1 | contig 28758 bp, 35 predicted proteins | sample Alteio_BWMinCont_64_FD_153291 | JGI IMG/M metagenome (GOLD analysis project Ga0207050, IMG submission 153291) | Enriched cells from forest soil in Barre Woods Harvard Forest LTER site, Petersham, Massachusetts, United States -... | ecosystem: Environmental > Terrestrial > Soil > Temperate forest >...
GCACGCGGCGGTCTTTCTGCAGGCAGTCGATTAATTGGGGGCGCGGCAGATCGGCCGGGCAATTTGTCGCAGGCTCACTTGCGCCATACCATCTGGTTTCAGCGACACTCGCATTAACTATACCTTGCGATACCAAATAATCCTTCACAGCCTCGGCACGTTTTTGCGAGAGGCGTTCATTATAGGATGGCGTACCGATGCGGTCCGCATATCCGGCAACGTGCGCGTCCTGAACATCATTACGGGATTTGATGTCAGTGGAAAGCGTATCCAGCTTGTCTCTCGCATCCTGCGTAAGCGAAGCCTGATTGAAGGGAAAGTAAACCGTACGCTCATCCTGCGCAATAGGAGCAGGCGGAATCTGCTGCTGATAGGTGGTGACAATCATGCCGGCGCGGCATTCGTCGTTGCTTTCTATCCATTTGGTACGGACACATGTGCCGGAAGCCTGGTCCAGAACCGGCCGGCCGCGCTCATCCGTAACGACAGCATGGTCGTTAGGTTCGGCATGCACCTGTAAGGCAAGCATATAAGCGGCGAAAGTAACGCCGGTAAGAATGATGCGTAGGTGAGTTGCACGAGTCATGGTAAACTCCGCTAAGGGTTTATTGTTCCGTGGAAATTCCACCTTGCCGGTCAGCGCCTCAGAAAACGATATACTTGGTCCGCCAATGGTATAAAATGACTGTAAATTCCGCCGTTAACGGGATTTTTATAACGCAACGCGTTAAGCCACATCACTTTTTGATAATGCCGCGTTCATCCTAACCACGCTCGAAACAGGGGGTTTCACATGAGCAATACGGGAGCCACATACATAAAACTAGCCATTGCCGGGATTCTGGCGGGTTTCCTAACGTCGCCGGCCATTGCTGACGATTATGGGCAAGCCTCAGATCAACAGGCTGAGTCCTCTAATGAGCAGCCTGAGGCCCAGCAGGCGGATCAGCAAAAAGAACCCGTCTATGTCTGGCACGGCAACCATTATGCCGGTCAGGACGCGGTTCCTGCCTCGGCACCCGAATCTTCCTATGCCAAGGCTGAAGGCGGTACGATTGTTGTTCCGACAACTAACAACCTGCCCAAGCAGGAAGAATCTAACGGCATTCAATTCATCACCGGCGGAATCGGCGATGAGGAACGCAACGCGCTCGATACCGTGAAGAATCAGTTCAGTCTTCACGTCGTGAGTACGAACAAAGCTGGCGAATTCGATGGCGATACGGAAGTGACCGTATTCAGCCGCAAGGGCGACAAGATTATCAGCGTCACCGGCGGGCCCATCTTCTACATCAATTTGCCGACAGGCTCTTACACAGTGCAGGCTTCGAGCGGCGGTCGTACCGAAAAGCAGAATATTTCAGTCGGCAGCAAGTCGCCGTCATCCGCTTATTTCCGGTGGTAACGATGATGCAGGGCAAATTGACTGACAATCTTTTGCCTTGGCTTATCGGCGTGCCGGTATCGGTGATCATCATCAATATGCTTTCGCTTTAACCAGCAGGGGGACGCCATGCTCGAGAAGAAAAACACCATTCTCATCGTCGATGATGAAACGCAGATCAGGAAGATGCTTGGCATCTTTCTTGATGCATCAGATTTCAAGATCGAGGAAAGCGATTGCGGCAAGCAAGCCGTGCGCATGTGCGTTTCGGTCAAGCCCGATCTCATTCTGCTCGATCTCGGGCTACCTGACATGGATGGTAAGGACGTAATCAGCGAAATTCGCACCTGGTCGCATGTGCCAATCATCGTGCTTTCGGTGCGCGCTGCGGATGAAGAAGTCGTCGAAGCGCTCGAACGCGGCGCTGATGATTATGTCATCAAACCCTTCAACGCCAATGTGCTGATGGCGCGCATTCACGCCAATTTGCGCAAGGCGGTGGTAAGAGAGGCTGGCGAGCCTGAAGTCAACAACGGTTCAATCCGTATGGACCTCATCCGTCACGAAGTTTATCTGCAGGGCGAGAAGATCTCGCTCACGCCAAAGGAATATGAGTTGTTGCGCTATTTCATGGTCAACCGCGGCAAGATGCTTACGCATAAGCAAATTCTCAAGGAAATCTGGGGCCCGGCGCATGGCGAAGATACGCAATATGTGCGTGTTTATATCGGTCAGCTGCGTGAGAAACTGGAAGTTGATCCTGCAAACCCGCAGATCATCGTCACAGAACCCGGGGTTGGTTACCGTATGGAATCCGCGCCGGAGAAATTTGCGGAAGCGCAAGCTGCCTAATAAATAACAATTAAACGGCAGACTCTCAGAATAAACCCTCCTTTTGGAGGGTTTATTTTTGCCTCTATCCCTAGAATTCCGCAATTGACGTGAATTTTACGTGCCGCCCCACCATTCGCGCAGTAATTTTATATAAAGCACGGCAAGCTTTCACTCGAACAATATTAGGAGGTTATCATGAAACCCATTACCGTAATTTCATTAGTCGGCATGCTTGCTCTTACGGGCTGCGGGGAAACCCAGGGCGGACGTGCGCTCTCTGGCGGTCTCATCGGTGCCGGCGGCGGCGCAGCAGCCGGTGCATTACTTGGTAATCCAGCGGCAGGAGCTGTGATCGGTGGTGCAGCTGGTGCTGCAACAGGCGCTTTCACAAGTCCGCGTCAGATCGATCTCGATCGCTAAATCAATTAAGTCTTTTACCTAACGGGAGGTTATCATGATGAATTGGGTCATCACATTTTTCTTATTGGCCATAATAGCGGCCGTGCTTGGCTTCGGCGGTATAGCTGGAACCTTTGCCGAAATCGCTAAATTCCTCGCCATCATTTTTGTGCTGCTGTTCGTATCGAGCCTGCTTTACGGCATGGTTACCGGCCGCAGACCACCGGCGCCGCCAGTCGTATAAATCAATTTATGAAGCTGAAACAGGGAAGCGCAGGGTAAAAACTGCGCCTCCTTTTGTATTGTTGGCAGCTAAAACTTCACCCTCCAGCAAATGCATAATCTCGCGGCAAATCGAAAGACCAAGCCCTGTGCCCGCATTCTGGCTGTCCCCATGAGCGAAGCGGGTATATTTGGAAAATATCGCTTCCAGGCGCTTTTCAGGGATGCCGGGGCCATTATCTGCAACTTGGATGAACGCATGTCCGTTTTCTCTGCCGAAGCCAATTTCTATGGCCGGAGGCGTGCCGCCATACTTGACGGCGTTGTCCAACAGCAAACATACCGCGCGTGTCAGCAAGGTTACATCCGTGGTGATTTGAGGGGCTTTAGCTGATGTATCGATATGCACGGCGCTGCCCTTAAGGCGGTTGCCGAGGCGCGTCACGCAATCATCCAGCAAGGCGCCAACGGTAACTGTCTCATGGCGTAAACGCACCATGCCGTTTTCCAGCTTGGCCATGTCGAGAATATTGGTGACGAAGTTGTCGAGCCGGTAGGCCTCTTGCAATGCCACGCCGATTAAAACCTGTCGCTGCTCTTCGGTGAGGCGCCCATTCATACGCTCGTAAACTTCCAGCGAACCTATGATTGAGGCGAGGGGGGTTTTGAGATCATGCGAAACCGCCGATAACATTTGCCTGTGCAGGCGTTCCCGCTCAAGGTCGACGGGATCAACTAAATCATTCGATGAACTATCATGTTTTTGAGGATTCGGCACAAAGCCCCGCAAGTAATCTAAATGATCGATCACATTAATTATACGATTACGCAAATGATCGAAACGCCCCAAAGGCGAACAAGCCTATTCTGGGCTTGTTGCCATAAAAAAGCCATTACGAAAATTTCAATCCAATAACAAATTCGGACAGTTTATGGCTCTATTGTGAGCCGCTGTTCTCTTTGATTTTATCGCCCGCACCGCGTACGGCATCGCCGATTTTTTCACCTGGCGTGCGATCTTCCTTCAATTCGCCGGCAGCCTTATCAACACCGTTCGGCAATTCGTGAATGGCATCGCCAACCTTATCGCTTGTCGAGCGCTGGTCGGGCATGACGAAAGCGATATAGAGGACGCCAAGCAATACAACGACGATGATTGCGACAAAAATATTTTTAGCCGTGGGATTCATAAGGGTCTTCCTTTCTCTGTATGGTTATTCAAGCCGATCCGACTTCTCACCCTGCGGGAGCGGTGTGATAGCGAACGGCATGTAATAATCGTCGGTTACGCCGCCGTCGTCAAATTCCTGCTCCAATAAGGGGATTAACAAGCTCAGATCATAAGAAGTTCCAGGACGCAGCATTTCATGTCTCCTTGGCTAGGGTGAATGAAAGATTACTGGCTTTCACTATCGTAATTGCCATAGCTACTACGCACAGTGGTCGAGCTGTCACCGTCAGGATAGACAACCGTGGTCGAAGAGGAGCGCCCTTTCGGCATAGCGCCAGGCACAACATAGGTCTTCTCGGTTACAACTTCATGCATACCTGGGGCATAACCGCCGCCAGGAATCGGGTAATCCGCTGGCGTACGGTAGGTCGTGATCACTTTTTCTTGTGTTACAGTTCCTTTTACCGGCGGTGAAGCCTGAAACGCTGCCATTTGCCTGTGATGCAGAATGACATCGTTAATGCGGTAAATCATGGTGCCATGTAGATCCGCATCGCTAAGAACCTTGGCGTTGCCGACTGTATAATCGCCGACATAAGGAGATTCCGCAAAAAGACGATAGGGGCCTAGTGTACTTAACGTGCCTTGATGAACGAGTTCTTTTGGTGTCCATGCACCGGCAACGATATGATCGCGGACCATATCGGCGACTGGGCCGCGGCATTGTACGGTATAGAAACAAGGAAATACCTCGGGTCGCATTTCGGCGAATGCTTCATTCGTTGGGGCGAAAATCGTATATTGTTGGTTGGGATCAAGCTGGGCCAGCACACCCGTATTCAGCGCGGCAGCATAAAAGGTAGAGAGATCACCATAGCTTGCCAGCGCGCGTTCGACGGCGACATTATTTGCACGAGCAGGAGAAACAGAAAATACGGTACCGCTGCAAATGCCGAGCAAAGCCGTAATTAATAAGTGGCGTTTCATGTTAGCCTCCTGGCGAGATTCGGGTTGTTTTCGTTTTGGCCAGTCCATCTTAAGGCACGTCATTTTGCCGTAGGGATCGCCGCAATTTCTCATAATGAAATCATAAAAAAGGTGTGTTGTAGCATTGGAGTAGCGAATAAGCGGCAGTAAGGCAGCTGACCTATGCCGCGCCGATGTGCCGCAAGCAAAAATTAATAATAAGCGGCGTGAATGAGTCATCGCTGTTCATCATAAAAACGGCATAAAACAGTGGTTTTTAATGATAGCGCGCCACAGGATTGCCAAACTTCGCCCCAATCATCCGCGTAACGAGATATTTTCGCGCCGAAAACTCGGAGCGCAAATACCTCTCCTAACCAACCAACTGCAGGAGATTAACATGCGTAAGAATCTTAAAACCGCCGGATTTCTGGCTACCTCAGCCTTCGCTCTCACGCTCGGCGTATCGTCGATTGCGTCGGCAGACGCAGGTCAATATATCAGCGATGCAGCCATCACGACCAAAGTGAAGGCAGCTTTGCTCTCAGATTCGCAGCTTAAAGCGACCAAGGTCAGCGTCGAAACCACTCAAGGCGTGGTGCAGTTAACGGGTTCTGTCGATTCCAAATCGCAGGAATCTGAAGCCGTCAGCGCTGCAAATAAAGTCGACGGTGTGAAATCCGTGAAAGACCTTCTGTCGGTCAAGAGCGGCACGCAACAGCAGGACGAATAACAGGAATCTCTTCCAGGAGAGGCCGGATTCATTCGGGCTGCAATGCCTGGGTGAATCCGGATCCTGAAAGCAACTGATAAAATAACAACCAGGAGAAACACACCATGTCACGCTACTTCAAGAAAACCACATTTGCCCTACCACTTCTCATGCTGGCCCTCGCATCGTGCTCGATGTTTGAAGGCAAGGAAACGGGCGGTCAATATGCCGACGACACCGTCATCACCGCTAAGGTGAAAGAAGCATTTATTGCCGATCCCAAGGTAAAAAACATGGAAGTGAATGTTGAAACCATGCAAGGCGTGGTGCAACTGAGCGGCTTTGTTGATTCCTCAGCCATGGAACATCGTGCCGTTCGCATCGCGCAGGGGATCTCCGGCGTGAAATCGGTGCAGGATAATATGAGCGTCCGTAGCCCAAGCAACAATACCGGCGTCAGATAGCTCTAACTGCCGAGCGCAGCGATAAAGATTTTTGTAAACTACAATTGAGGAGGTATGTCATGAAATCCATTTCAAAGATTTTGTTTTTAAGCGTTGCGCTCGGTAGTCTGGCCGCTGTGCCTGCGATGGCTGATCCTGCAGGTAATTGGGCAGGGCCGTATGTTGGCGGTTTTGCTGGCGGTACATGGTCGGATTTCAGCCATGGGGCGGGGGATGACTCTAGCCTCATGTATGGCGGCAATCTCGGCCACAACTGGCAGAATGGCCATATCGTGATGGGCCTCGAAGGCGATTTCGCCAAATTCAACAACCATGTCGGTGGCGGCGGAACGAAGTTCGATGAAGATTGGATGTCGACTGCGCGTGCTCGTCTTGGCTATTCGGTCGATCGCTTTTTGCCGTATGTCACCGGCGGTCTTGCTCTGACCGACACCGTCTATAAGGTCGCCGGAGTGGGCTCCGACGAAAACGTGCAGCCCGGCTATGCTGTTGGCGGCGGCGTCGACACCATGCTGACCGATCATTGGTTCGGCAGAGCCGAATATCTTTATACAGATGTCCCCAACGATAGCGCTACAATCGGCGGTACGACTGTTCGGGGTGGTTCCGGCAATAACACCGGTCGTGTTGGCGTCGGTTATAAATTCTAAACTCTATTGCGGCGGCGCTTCAGGCGCCGCCGTAAATGAGTTTTTTATTAGTTTCTTATGTATTGCGAAGCCTTTCAACATCGTGCGTTTCATGAGTGAAAGCTAATTTTCAGGTAAGGACGATAAGTTCAACCCTGAGGAGGATAAAATGAAAATCTCGAAAACTATGCTCATCGCAAGTGCCGCTGCCCTGTTTTCTACCGCAGCTCTTGCCGCCACAACCGCGTCGCTTAAGGATGCGCCAGACGCAAGCCAGGTTACATTAAGCGGAACCGTCGAAAATTTCGATAGCGCCCATTCCTTTACCCTCCGCGATGCAAGCGGCACAGCTAGCATCGACCTTAGCAAGGCTCCTTCCGTCATACTTAAGAACGGCGAAAGCGTTGATGTGAGTGGCATCGTCAATAAAGGCATGATGGGCACGACAATTACGGCCCAGAATGTCAGCGAGAATAAGGCCATCGGGCAGAAAGTCGGCGAAGCAATCGATTCCGTCACCGGTAACGATGCCGACAGCAACGCGCGCCAGGTCACTGTGAAAACAATTCCTGCCTCCGGCTTGATCAAGGTCAATGGCACGGTTGACAGCATCGACAACGCGAAGAAATTCACGCTGAAGGATTCGACCGGCAATGTCGACGTGAATATCAAATCATCGGAATCAGCATCGCTCACCAAAGGTGCTCATGTAACGGTGATTGGCTATCCGGACAAAGGCATGCTCGGCACCACGATCAATGCCACCAAAGTTGAATTGCAGTCCGACTAACTAAACCAGGGAGACGAGCCATGGATATAATTTTACGCCCAGCTTTGTGCGCAGTTTTATGCATGGGTATCGTTTCCCTCGTGAACCCGGCGTTGGCCCAAACGGCCGCGCCGGGCGCCGCGGCTCCGGCGCAGCAGGCTCAGCAAACATCGCCCGATAGCCAATTTATTCAGGATATCGGCGGTCAGGCTATCAGCGTCATGGCGGACAAAGGTCTGCCGCAAGATCAAAAACAGCAAAAATACCGCGGTATTCTGCAAAACTCGTTCGATATGCAAACGATCGGCAAGTTTGTGCTTGGCCGTTACTGGAATACCGCTTCGCCGCAGCAGCAACAGGATTTCATGAATCTGTTTCAGAATATTGTGCTCACAACTTATGGCGACAAACTTAGTTTCTATTCCGGCGAAGGTTTTAAGGTCACCGGCGATCGCAAGGAAGACGAAAAAGATACCGTCGTGAGCAGTGAGGTCACGCATCCCAACGGCGCAGCGCCAACCAAGATCGATTGGCGCGTGCGCGATAACGCGGGCAAGCCGATGATCGTCGATGTCGTCGTTGAAGGCGTGAGCCAGAGCGTCACGCAGCGCCAGGAATACGCATCCATCATCCAGCGTAACAATGGCAAAATCGATGCGCTGCTCGACATGATGCGCCAGCGCACGCAAGGCAGTGGCGCAACACAATCGGATTGATGTTTACAGCATCTTTACCGGAATGCGTCTGCCATCGCATGGAATTTTGAATACATAATTGGCATTTCAGAAGTATGGCGGTTGGGTATGCAATCGCTAATCGTAACTTTAAAAGAGGAGGTTCCAATGAATCAGGATCAAATGAAGGGCAAAGGCCAACAGCTTAAGGGCAAACTCAAGGAAACCTGGGGCCGGCTTACCGATGACGAGCTTGCAATGTTCGATGGTCAGAGAGACCAGTTCCTGGGCAGGCTGCAGGAGAAATATGGCCTTGCTCGCGAAATGGCGGAAAAACAGATCCGCGAGATCGAACGCGCTGCCTAAAACAGCCGATAAACGAACCGGCGCCTAAGGACTCCCCCGTTCAAGCGCCACTCTGGAAAACGCCGCCCATGGAGGGCGGCGTTTTTCATTTTGGCCTTTGCGGTGGCTGGTCTATATAGGCCCGGTCATAATCGGCCATAAAGGTCTACAAAATGCATGGTATTCTGGTCATTGTCGGCGTGATCATTGTCGTGATGATCCTCGTTCACATCATTTTCCGCGTGATCAAATTTACGCTGTCGGTGTTTCTGTTCGGGATTGCGTTGATTGCCGTGCTTTATGTCTTTCAGCAATATTTTGGCATTGATCTGATTGCTGCGATAGAACGTGCGCTGTAAAATCGGGCCAACTGCGTCTAATAGCGGTTATTTTATTTCTGCCACAACGCGCACAGGCGCTCCATCAGCTTTGCGTTTTACCGGATAGGCATGAATCTCAAAATCTTGTTTGAAAGATTCCAAAGCATCCAGATTGGTAAGGTTTTCAATAATGAGCACATTCTTACCCAATAATATTTTGTGTATGGGAAATGGGTCTTTATCGGGAGAGGGTGTATCAAGCCCGAGAAGCGAAACGCCCCAAGTGACAAGTTGCCGGGCAAAATCTTCGGCTATCTCAGGATAACCATCAAAATAATCTGCTTTATGAAATTTCTTTGACCAATCCGTCCAAACAAGGACGATGTCTCCTTTACCTATCAAATGTCCCGATAACAAATCCAAGGAAATGCTGTTCTTGCCCAGCGCATCAACGAGATGCCCTTTACCCTTAAAATGGGCCAAAGGGATATCACAAATGTAGGCTCCGCCGTCGACCATGTGCAGGGGAGCATCCATATGCGTCCCCACATGCATATTGCTCTCGACGCGATAATCGGAAAAACCGGAGTCTTTTATGAAATGACTTTGATAAAGGCGCGAACAGGGATCGCCGGGATAAACCGGCATGTTATCTGTAAATGTATGAGTTAAATCGATCAACAAAACTAACTCATTTGTTTCGTAGGGTAGCGGTGCTGCCAGTCTCGCCCAACGCTTCTCCATGTGCAACCAGCTGTTCGGTAAGAAAAAACAGGGAATTTTCTCTAATTAGGGGGTTTTTAGGGGGTAACCCCTGGCTCATATCATTGTTGTGAGATGTTTGCATGTCCCTTATAGTAGTGCTTGAGTTTGCGTATACCCATCAGCTCTGCTTCCGCATTGTGATGGGTATCGAGGGATGCGCCGGTCGGTACTCCCTTGCTGCACTCGGGACGGTTTCATGTTGAAGCCGTCAAACTATATGAAGGAACTACGATGGCAAACGGCATAGTTAAATGGTTCAATCCTGCAAAAGGTTTTGGATTTATCCAACCTGAAGAAGGTGGTGGACCAGACGTTTTCGTGCATATCAGCGCACTGGAAGCAGCCGGGCTTACTACCCTCAACGAGGGTCAGCGCGTCAGCTACGATAAAGCGCCCAATAACAAGGGTAAAGAATCGGCTGTCAATATCAAGATCGCAGCCTGAACTTAATCACGTCTATTCGAGAGACTAAGTAAGAGCGTCAGCCCAAAGCTGGCGCTTTTATTTTCAGTGGCGGAGAGGAGGATACCCGGCACGAAACACTCTCGCCAGAGCAAAATAGAGGGCTAGTATTGGCGGTATTTGACCATAATCCGGATATTTGGGGGTACCGAGTTTACGCGACCACTTTCTGCTGCTTAAGCCCTTTCACCCGCCGTTTTTGGTATGAAATTATGTCGCTGTAGAGGGCAAAAGCCGGACGGAACCGCAGATGCGTCAATGAGCAAACCAGCCCATTGTCCGCCAGATGGCACAGAATACCCCCAAAATCTCCAGCATAGGATAGCTTCTCGACGGTCACTGCGGGCAGCGCGCCGCGCGGCACGCGCTTATCCCGCACCAGCTGCTTCCACCCTCTTTCCTCGAACACGGCCTTGAAAGGAAGCACGCGTTCCAAATCTTCCATCAGCTGCGCCGCTTCTTCTGGATCATCTATGGCTAAGACAGCTTTCCGTTCTTCGTCTTCCGTATCCTCTGCGGTCATGACGTCGAATCCGTCCCCGCCGCAACGTTGCCGCAGCGTTTCGACGACATGTGTTATCATTTCCGGTGAATCCTCGGGACCAGGAATGTAGAACGGCCTGCCATTCTGTCCGAACTCGTATTTCGCCTCGCAACCCGTTGTTTCTATGTCTCGCAGCAGTATGCACGTCTCTTTGTAATCTTCATGCGGCTTGAATCCGAGATTTTCAGCGTAGGCCACCGCTTCCAAAACCAGCTTTTTGAGGCAACAGGGTTTTATGGGGTGCATCACCTCGGTGCTACTCATCATCTGCATCATTCCATATTGTTGCCGCGATACATTTTTCTCAAATAGAGCGTTCTTCACACCAAGGCAAAAGATATCGAGGAGAAACACGCCGATCGACAGTTTGCCGTTGGGCAATTTGCGGCTGATCCAGACGGAACCCATGCCGGTTTCGAACATGCCTTCCGCCGCCAGGCATTCATGCACGGGCATGGCAGAAGCTTGTATATTCTTCGTCAAATTGTGCATGGCGATCTTTCCGGATTAAAGTTCACACATGACGTTCACTCAATAAACAGACAGCCGCGAATTACGCACTGGTTTTTCGCAATACTCTTTATTTCGCTTAATGGCGGAGAGGAGAATACCCGGTATGAAGCACTCTCGCCAGAGCAAAGTAATGCGTATTGTCGGCGGTATTTGAGTGTCTTTTAACCGTCACTATCCAAGCGCGGCCGCAGAGACAGGAACCTACACCATTTCAGTTTCCTGCTTGCCCTTTTTATAAGGCCTGTCCCATTGTGTATTGATATATTCTTGCACAACCTCAGTTGTTGCACCATCCGAGACAGAAGCAATATAATAACCTCTTGCCCAGAGGACGCCATCTTTCCATATAAGCGGTTTCAATTGTGGTAAAAATTCCTCTCTAAGTATTTTGGAGGAAATGCCTTTCAATAATTGCACTATGTATGATGGTGAATATTTTGGAGGAGCTTCTATCAGTACATGCACATGGTCTAGCATTATCTCTTGAGCAATAATTTTTAATCTATATTTTTTTGCGATTTCTTCCAGCACTTGCTTTAGTCTTTTCGGTATTTCCCCTACAAGCACTTCTCTTCGATACTTGGGAATCCATACAATATGATATTTAATGGTGTGACGACAATGTGCGCCAGAACGTGTACTGTCACTATAAAAATAGTGCAATACGGCTTTTAAAGTTTCAAATCGCTGCGATTGTGTCTCAGTAGTAACACGATTAAGCCCCTTCTTAATATCGATGTTGGGATATTGGCTCGAAAATGATGTAGCATTTTGTGCGGAAGATTGCTTTTGGGATCGTCCCCCCGATTTTGCCGTCATTTCTATTCTCCCGTTGGGGTTCCTATTTGATAGCCGAGCCGTTCATAACCCTTGACGCGCTTGTCCGCCATTTTTGCTAACATGGGGACGGCATTGTCGACGTAATCATAAATCATAACTTCTTTTTTGGCATGATGCGTGCGGTGCAGTCGTCCGGCATATTGCGCCAGCGTGCCATGCCAGGAAATCGGCATAGCCAGAAACAACGTATCAAGTCGCGCATCATCAAAGCCTTCGCCGATATAGCGGCCCGTTGCGATTAAAAGGCGCTCTTCATTTTCTGGCACCGCAAGCAACCGCTGTTTCACCTCTTCACGCTGCTTGACCGACTGGCCTCCCACCATGACGATAACGTTCTTGCAGAATTTCGACAGACGTTCGGCCAGTATAGCCGCGTGATCCTTCCTCTCTGTCAGGACGAGAGGTGTCCGCTTCGCTTCCAATGCAAGCAATACATCGTTGAATAAAAGTTCGTTACGACTCTCGTCGCTCGTGACAGCGGCATAAAGTTGCTGGATGGTTGGTTTTTGTTCGTTCGGTAAATTCACTTGTAAATTTGTCGGGCGCATGACGACCTTATGCGTAAACGGACGCAATGCCGCTTGCTGTTTCGCGTCAACCTTATATCGGATAGGACCGCACTGCATGAAGATGATCGGATGATGTCCGTCTTTACGGGTGGCGGTCGCCGTTAGCGCGAGAACATATTTGCCCTTAAATGCGCGAGCGACGGCCTCAAAACTCACCGCCGAAAGATGATGGCATTCGTCGATGACTAGATGACCGTAATCGGCCACAATATCATCCACCATGTCCTTTTTGACGAGGCTTTGTATCAAGGCCACGTCGACGGTACCAGTCGGTTTGCGTTTGCCACCGCCAATCATACCTATCTGCGCTGATGGAAGGTCGAGAAATGTCTGCAAACGCGCGATCCATTGATCGAGTAGCTGCTTGCGATGCACCAGAACTAGCGTGTTTGTTTTTCTGGCAGCAATCATGTGCGCCGCGACGACGGTTTTGCCGAAAGCGGTGGTAGCAGCCAGGACTCCTGTGTCATGTGGCAATATGGCTTTAACCGCACGTTGCTGTTCCGAAGTCAGCTCACCAACAAACTGGGCGAGAGTAGGTTTACCGATATTACGCTTATCGTCGATCCGCGCTTTAATATTCAGCGCTTTCAACAATGAGACGGCTTCGTCGGCACATCCGCGCGGTAGTCCGATATATTGTGGCAGAATTTCGGCGCAGGCGATAATGCGGGGCTTGCCGAAAGTCGACAACCGCATGGCCTGCGCGCTGTAAAATTCGGGATTTTGGAAAGCCGCAAGCCGGATTAATCGATTGATTAAGGCTGGCGGAAGGTCACCTTTTGTAATGTAAAGCTGATTACCCAAAACAAGGTCGACGGACGCGGGTACATTCTGACCGATTGGGATATCAGCTTTGATACGCGATGGGGGCGTCTGCCAGGGCTTTTGGTCATCGTCCTCTTCAAGCGGCATGCGTACACCGAGGACGCGACCGCGCATAGCGGCTTCGGTCGCTATCGCGTCGACTTCTTCAAAGCTCATGCGCCGCACCGAGGAGAGATAAGCCCATTGATCCGGGTAAGGTTCAAAACGCTCATCCAGAAACAGGCTGTTGCTTTTCTCACGCGGCAAGCGTTGCAACGGCAGTGCGATAAGATTGCCAAAGCCACCGGAGGGCATGGTATCTTGATTGGGAAAAAAACGGTCATAGGACTCGAAATTCATTTCCGGACAGCGCTCCATCGTCTCGGTCAGCAGTGCCATGCCCATCCTTCTGGCGATAGCAGCCGAGATTGGTGTGCCAAAGAAAACCCATACATGCGCGCCGTTGCCAGATCGCGAGCGCTCAACACTTACCGGCACATCGCGGCGGCGACAGGTTTCAAGAAAAGCTGAAACGTCCCTTAGCCAATGCTCTTTATCGAAATCGGCGGCTAAAAACCAACAGGTTTCATCTTTCATCATCGGGTACACGCCGATGGTATAATCCTTGACGTTCCCATCGCCTTGCAGATGTTTGCGCGCGACATTGGTGGAAACGGGGATAAACGCCTGATTCGGGCATTCTCCGCATTTGATTTGTGGCTTGTTGCAAATACCTCTCACCCACTCGTTTTTGCAGGCTGGAGCGTAGCCGGATTTTCCTGTTTTCTGATTATCCCAACGTTTGGGAAACACATCGGTACGTCCGCGAAAGAGACTCAGGAAAATTTCTATTTTCCGGTCTGCTGAAAATGTAGTAACTGAACGCGGCAATTTATCCGCTGCGGCCTGAGGCGACTGTTGTAACCCATCCAATTCACTTTGCAACTCGGCGCGCTCGACATCCAATGTCGACAAGCGCTCCAGAATCTCATCGATACGTTGCCGGTTGAGCGATGTTATAGTCGTATTCCCCATTTTTTTATTGCTCCCATGAAGGAGTCTAATAACATTACGGCCTGCTGGATTGCGGAAGACTCAGGCAGCAATCTTCTTTGCCGGCCCAAGAATGAATTTCGCATGCTCACGGCGTAGCATTTCATAGGGGCTTATGCATTGTAGTTTAAGACCAATGCATGCATTAGGAATCTTAATTTTGCGAGTAGATTCAGACGGAACTTCATGCGTCACAATTATGTCTTTATGAGCAAGACTATGCGCCACCAACCAATAATCGGCCACCTGCAAGAAAGTCGCCACTGCCGCGGGTTCGTAATTTTGGCCGTTTGCCCAATCGCTGACTTTCCCAAGAGTGGGCAATATAGCGTCATCTGGCGGCAAAAAGAATGCTTTTCCGCGATCAGATGCCCAAGTCGAAAGTTCATCGCCGCCTGCGTGAAGCTCGTCTCTCACTTTTTCAATACTGATGACCTTACCGTGTCCGTTCTCAATAATCAGCCATTCCCAGAAGGCCGGGCAGAAATCAAAACCGTAGTGCAGATTTTTGGCCTGAATAAAAACATTGGCATCAAGTAGATAGCGGATCATAGAAGAACCCCAACTTCACGTCCCAGGCTTTCAAATGTCGCTGTTTTGGCGATGCCGAGCATACGAAATGCATCGCGATAGAGCGTTTGCCCTTCCAATGTGCTGACAACCAATGCTTGAGCGAAGCGACGGCTAATGCGCGCAACGGTGGTACGGTAAAAGTCCCCTCCAGGCGAACCATTATCGGCGATTTCTTTCAACCGCCCTATCTCGCTACCCCATGCGGAATCGAAGGCAGTTCGGTTCAGATGACCTGCATCCAGAAGTCGTCGCAAGATTACAAGAGTGCTGATCTTAAAATGCTTGGCCAACCGAGCGAGCGTTTTATCAAGCGGCTCATCATGAACCAATTGAGCATGTATTGCCGCAAGAGGGACAAGCAGCTCAGCAGCGACCTTGTTGCACCAGACCTCTTCCTTGCGAAACCCTGAAGCAGGTTGTGCTCCTGCATTGGAGAGGGCCGATGCCCCTAGCCATAGGTGCGCCAATTCGTGGGCGAGAGTGAACATCTGCGCTGCTTTGCTGTCACTACCATTGATGAACACCAGGGGTGCCAACTGATCGGAGAGGGCAAAACCTCTGAATTCTTTAACGTCAAGCCCGCGACGATTATTATTAAGAACAACGCCGCTAACCATCACCAATACGCCAATGCTATCCGCCTGTTTAATAAACAGGCGTAGCGCATCAGTCCATGTTGCACAATCACGGCGCGCATCAATATCAAAACCAAGCGTTGTTCGTATTTCCTCGGCTATTTGGTTAGGTGGTGTATCAACAGTAGCGCTGCCAATGAAATGCAATGGCGACTGACGTGTGATCTGAGCAAATTCCCGGTACCAGCCTTGCCTTTCCTGGCAGACGTAAATGGTATCCAGTAGATTGGGACTCGGGCGTCTGACCGCACGACCGGCAAAAGTACGGAAATCCGGTATCGGCAAAGGTTCATCAGGCGGCTTAGACAGAAACAAATACCCAATCGGTGCATGAACGGCTTTGGCAAAAGATTCCAATTGCTTCAAGGTAGGTTGAGCTTCACCCTTTTCCCAAGATGCTAGTTTTGGAAAACGTCCCGCGAGGTCAAGATCATCAACCCCGGCGCGTTCGCGCGCCCAGCGCAAAAGTTCAGGTTTGACGGCAGCACGAGTCATTTCATCTCCACGAGGTTTCCTTTATCTCGGAGGAAAACCTCATTATTTTTAAGGCACATCTTACGGCATATACCATCGCAACAAGCCCGTTAATTTTCTTATAAAAAATGCGTCAATCTCTCTGCATAATAGCCTTTCAAAGACTAGATTAAAGGGCTTTTTCCATCACTTTATTAGGTATTGACACATTCGTCTAATTTAGACTATTTATTATAACAATAGGAAAACGAATATGAAAACTGAATTAAAGAAATCCCTGCCTATTGCAGAAACTTTTGCGCGCCTCCTGCACCCTTTTGCCGAAGTCGTTATTCACGATTTGGAAAAGGATCGGATCGAGGCGATTTACAACCCATTTTCGAGAAGGGAGGTTGGTGACAGTTCCTATCTTGATCGTTGGGACTTTACGGTCGATCCAGAAGAAAATGTAATTGGGCCATATGAAAAAATTAATTACGACGGGCGCCGTTTGAAATCCATCAGCCTCGTTTTGCGCAATGATAAAGGAAAAGCTGTTGGGTTTCTGTGTGTCAACGTCGATATTTCTGTCTTTGAAAATTACCGGGATACGTTGCAAATTTTTCTTTCTAATAACGACAAGGCGATACCAGAAGAAAAACAAAGCCTGTTCAAGGATGATCTTTATGAACAGATCAACATGTTTATCCAAAACTATTGCCGCGAGATGCATCTTAGCCTGGATGCCCTCAGTCGGGATGACAAACAAGCTCTTATACTGAAGCTCAGAAACAAGGGTGCATTCAATGGAAAGAATGCCACCAGCTATATCGCGCGCATCCTGAATGTGAGCCGGGCAACAGTTTATAATTATCTGAAAGAAAGGAAACAAGCTGCATGAAGCGCGAACTTATATTCTGGCAGGTCGATTCTTTTACGAATAAGCGCTTCAAAGGCAATCCTGCCGCCGTCTTTATTTTTAAAGAACCGCTTGATGACGAGTTAATGCAAAATATCGCCATCGAGATGAATTTATCGGAAACGGCTTTCGTTTTGTTGCGCGAAGGCCAAAATCCATTATTGCGCTGGTTTACCCCCATGTTCGAGATCGATCTTTGTGGTCACGCTACATTGGCTTCTGCGCATATTTTTCTGACAGAAATCCAACCGGAGTTGAATGAAATAACCTTTGATACAAAATTTGTTGGGCCGCTGCGTGTTGAAAGAAGCACGGGCGGCTACACAATGAATTTCCCTTCGCGCCTAGGCGAGAAAGTTAATGTCAATGATATCCCGCCATTCGTTTTTGATGCGCTAACAAGTGCCAGACCGATAGAGGCGTACAAATCGCGCGATCTGATGCTGGTTTATGAGAATGAACAAATCATCCGCGACATCAATCCAGATTTTAACGCGCTCATGAAGCACAAAGATTTTATTATCGTCACAGCGAAATCAACCGACTCAAAATATGATTTTGTTTCACGTTTCTTCTGCGCCGATGACGGGATCACGGAAGACCCGGTGACTGGATCGGCGCATTGCACCTCCGCGCCCTATTGGGCAAGGAAGCTGGGCAAAAACAAGCTCAAAGCCTATCAGGCATCCAGGCGGGGCGGCGAACTATCTCTGGAAATATCCGGCGACCGGGTTTTGATCACCGGCGAGGCCGTCACCATTATGGACGGGAAAATGAGGTCATAATGCAAGCGCCATCCCTGTCAGAAATCAAGGAGCAATCTAACAAGCTCATCGAGCATCTTTATAAAACACCGGTGCGCGAGTGGGATACTCCACTCAAGCATGACCTTGTCGGAGACGACACGAAGGTCGTCTTAAAGCTGGAATTATTCCAGAAGACGGGCTCCTTCAAGGCTCGTGGCGCCTTAACGTGGATTGATAGACTGTCGCCGGAGCAAAAGAAAAACGGAGTTGTTACCGGAACTGGAGGCAATCATGACATTGCGGTCGCATTTGCCTCGAAGCGTGCGCAGGTTCACGCAAAAATTATAACCTCCAAAACTATCAATCCTTTTCGTTTAAAAGCAATCAAAGCCTATGATGTCGATGTTGCTCAAGTTGATAGTATTTCCTTGGTTTTGAACGAGATGAAACGCGTTGCCGAAGCTGAAAACCGTACCATCATACATCCATTCGAAAGCCCATTCATCACTTTAGGGACGGGAACATTAGGGTTCGAATTTCTCGATCAGGTTCCTGAACTCGATGTAGTTATTGTTCCCATTGGGGGCGGCGGGCTTGCATCAGGAGTTTCATGCGCTGTTAAGCAAATTAATCCGCGCTGCAAAGTTTACGGGGTAGAGCCGGTGGGCGCCAATTCTATGTATCTATCACTTAAAGAAGGACATTCATTGGTATTGCCTGGTGGCCCTAAAAGCATCGCGGATTCTTTGTCTTCTCCCTGCACTGAACCTTATAGCTTCTCCATATGCCAGAAATATGTGGATGATGTCGTTCTGATAGAAGATGATGAAATGCGAAAGGCCATGAAAATTTTGTTCGAAGATTTGAAACTTGCCGTTGAACCGGCAGCAGCAGCTGCAACCGCTGGCCTGTTAGGGCCGTTGAAAAATCGCTGCGCTGGATTGAAGGTAGGAATCATCGTTTGCGGGTCGAACATTGACTCAGAAACTTTCCATTCGCTGTTGAGCACACTAACGGTGAGTTGAAGTGAAAAATCTCCCCGTGTTCAAACTTGAAGATTATTTATCAACGCGTGAGTTTCGAGCGCCTTATATGCTCTGCGCTTCTGATGCAGAGACACATTCGATGACAGAATTGCTCAATATGGCAGATGATGAATCCGCCAACCTTTGGAATAAGCTGACCTTGAATTATACAGAGCCATACGGTTTGCCTATTCTTTTAAAAGAAATTGCAGGACTATATGGCGATGCCATAAATCTGGAAAATATTCTCTCTTTTGCGGGAGCGGAGGAAGCAATTTATTGTGCTTGTCACGCTCTTCTTTCTGAAATCGATCATGCCATCGTTATCACACCGTGCTATCAGTCTTTGGAATCTATCCCTTCCTCACTGTGCGATGTAACAAAAATACAGCTTCGTCACGAGGATGGTTGGCGACTGGATCTCGACAAGGTCAAGGAAGCTATTAAGCCGAACACAAAACTTCTTCTTATAAATTATCCGCATAATCCGACCGGCGCTCTTTTGACGAAAGAAGAACAGGCAGCACTGATAAACCTTGCCCGCGCCCATAATATTTGGATTTTCTCGGATGAAGTTTATCGGATGCTGGAACTGAGTGAGCAAGACCGACTACCTATGATGGTCGATCAGTATGAAAAAGGTCTGAGTCTGGGTGTTATGTCAAAAGCTTTTGGGTTGGCTGGATTGCGTGTCGGCTGGATTGCATTTCAGAGCAAAGACATTCTTCAAAAAATGAGCGGTCTGAAACACTATCTCTCCATCTGCAATAGCGCGCCGTCCGAAGTTCTGTCTTTAATAGCCCTGAGAAACAAAGATAAAATCTTGGATCGCAACCTTGGCATTATGAAAAATAATATTCTCTTACTGGATCTATTTTTTGAAGATTATGCACATATGGTCGAATGGGTAAGGCCTAAAGGCGGATGCATTGGTTTTCCAAAACTCAAGGCCCCGATATCAGCATATGATTTTTCCGAAGACTTATTGAATGCCAAAGGTGTCGTGACACTACCTCATACGGTCTATGATTTCGAGGAAAATCACTTTCGTGTCGGATTTGGCCGTAAGAATATGCCTGCTGCTCTGCAACTCATGAGAGATTTCATAGATTCTCGCAAGGAATGGAGGCGCGCTTCGTGAAACTCTATCAGGACGTACAGGAGGCCGAAAAGCGTATCAGGCCATATATATATGAAACGCCACTAGAGGAAAGTTTACTGCTTTCAAAACAAATCGGTGCGAATGTCTTTTTGAAGTGTGAGCATTTACAAAAGACGGGGTCTTTCAAATTCAGGGGCGCCCTGAACAAAATTTTGCTCTTGTCAGACAAAGAAAAATCCAAAGGCGTGATTGCCGCATCGACTGGAAATCATGGTCAGGGTGTAGCCTTGGCGGCAAAAATAACAGGCATTAAGGCGACAATATATGTGCCGTCAGATGCTTCGCCCATGAAGCTCAAATCAATTGAGGCATTGGGCGCCAGAATTGAACCATACCAAGGCGATTGTCTTGAGGCTGAAATTCATGCTCGGCAAATTGCCGAAAGCAACAACATAACTTTCATTTCTCCATATAATGACTCTACTGTGATAGCTGGCCAAGGCACAATTGGGATCGAACTTACCCGCCAACATAAAGGATTAGACGCTATTTTTGTTTCCGTGGGTGGTGGTGGCCTTATATCCGGCGTCGCTTCTTATCTGAAACAGTCAAACCCCAATATAAAGATCATTGGCTGCTGGCCGGAAAACGCACCGGCAATGCATGAGTGCATCAAAGCTGGTAAAATTTTCGATGTGCCGGAAAAACCGACAATCTCAGATGGGACTGCTGGCGGTGTTGAGCCGGGCGCAGTCACTTTCCCCATATGCAAAGACCTTATCGATCAGCATGTGCTTGTATCAGAGGGCGAAATTATAGCAGCGATGCGGCTGCTGGCAGAACATGAACGCACTATCGTTGAAGGTGCAGCTGGGGTTGCTATGGCAGCGCTAATCAAAACCGCCGATATTTTTAGAGGAAAAACGGTTGCTGTTGTTTTATGCGGTCGCAATATCTCATTTGATAAATTCAAAGAGGTCACGAAATGAATATTCTGTCTTTGGAAGAAATCAAAAGCCGCATAGATCTTCCTAAAATAACTGCAATGCAGGAGGAAGGTTTCAAACTATACAGCGATGGGAAAGTTAACGTACCTCCTGTGGGCTATCTTCAACAGAAAAATCCGCCAGGTTCCTACCATATTAAATATGGGGTGATAGATGACGATTCCTGCTGGGTCGTCAAAATTGCCGGTGGGCCTTCTGCGATGCCTTTGAGCGGCATGATGATTGCCCTATCAACGCAGACGGGGAAACCGCTCGCTCTTTTGATGGACGATGGTTATCTTACACAACTCCGCACAGCAGTAGCAGGCCTGATTTGTGCAAAATATCTGGCCCCTAAATCTATTTCTGCAGTTGGTGTTCTTGGCACAGGCCAACAGGCACGAATGCAGATTCAAATCTTAAAAGACTTTACTGCATGTCGAGTTGTGTATGTTTGGGGACGAACGATCGACAAAGCGCGGTCGTACAAAAATGACATGGAGAGCGAAGGCTTCAACGTATGCCTCGCATCATCTCCCGCCGAAGTCGCACAAAATTGTAATTTTATCGTCACGACTACCGCGTCACGTCAACCGCTCATATACGCGAATGAGATCAGGCCAGGTACACACATCACTGCGATGGGCGCAGACGCTCCTGGAAAGCTTGAGCTAGAGCCCGCCCTTTTCCGCAAAGCGGATATTGTAGTGGTCGATAGTAAAACACAGTGTATTGATCATGGTGAAATTTGTTCAGCCTATAAACAGAGACTGATCACAGACAAGGATTTAATCGAATTTGGACAGATCATTGCCAATCCGAATATGGGGCGCACGACCGACGATCAAATCACAATTGCCGACCTTACGGGTGTTGCAATTCAAGACATTCAAATTGCAAAATCTATTATTGGTTAATGGCGTCAGTGGCGATCGGCTCGTTTCGCAATATTCGTAAGGCCCGTCGGGCATTTGGAATTCATGCACGGTAACCGCCAAGGGATTGCTGTTTGATGATGAAGGCAAATGGAGTAGATGCTTTTGTAAGTGAACTTACGCTTTCTCGGGTCGCCAGAGATCGAGTTGCTTACCGCCCCTGAGATACTCTTCGAACGGATCGATCTCTCCGGTCAGTTCCTCCATGCGAATGCGTGTGCGCGCTGATGGTGTTAGCCCGAATTCGCTTTCGATCTGTGCCATCTGGTTCATGCATCTGTTGGCTACCGCCAGAAACGGGTTCTGAATGACGAAATCGTTACCGGTTTTGACTACCAGGCCGCGTTTCTTGACTTCGGCTTCAGCATCGACCCAGCGGCACCACGCGGTGGCGTAACGCGCGAGCGCCCCGGCATCGAGTTCGGTCATGACGCCACGGCGCACCAGCATCTCCGCCATCGCTATGAATTTGGCTTTCTCTTGCTCATTAAGGTGCGGCGGCGGTTCCGGCACGGCAAGCGGCGGCTTCGGCTCGTTTGGATTCAAACGATGCGGCCGAGCAGTGCCTTGAACCAGTTTGATATGCGTTGGCAGTGGCGGTCGTCCCATCATAATTGTTACTCCTGAAGCAGTTTAGCGGTGACTTTCATCATTCTAGCGTCAATTGAAAATGAGCTATTCGATCGAACAGATTTCGATGTCAGCATGACTCCCCCTATCGACTTTTGGCCACAGATGCGTGAAACCCCAAACCGGTCGCATCCTCGAATTGGTTTTGGAATTAAACCCCCCGCCGGTCGGTTGGCATTGACCATATGTGTTCTCGTTCGAATTCCATGTCGACCTCCAGGCTGCGCAGTCGGTGGCACGTATCTGCGAAGGGCTGTAACTGTCGATGTAACGCGATCGCGTCGGCATCGTTCCGCCATACTTCGTTCGTTAGACTTCCATCGTGATGGAATCGATAAGGTTTGATTACCAGGTCACAGTTTTCAAACAGCGAGGGGATTTTGATCTTAGATACCTCGTCAACATGGCTGGTATCCACGAAGTCGACCACGAGATTGAGGGCATGAAGACGACTGAGGACGAGTGAAACGATCTCCGCCGCGCGGATAAGATCGTCTTCAAACTCTTCGAGTAAAAGCGACCTGATCTTCTTCGCACTTCCATCAAGTATGACATAATTCATGTCGAACCGATCCTCCAGTTCACCCCTTTGTGTCTGTAACGCTTCTTCGGTTGCGGCCAGGCTTTCATCTTTGACCTTGGTTTTCTTGTCTTGCAGCGTGCGGAAAGCATCCTGTAGCTGCTGGCACTGTTGCAAATAGGCTTGGATCGGTTTGAGTTCTCTTAAGAAGTAAGCGATGGTTTTATAAACTTCTGGATTGAGATTTGTCATGGCTTTTCCTTTCTGTGAATGTTGGGATGCTGAGCTGCCGGAAATGTTTGGCATGAACCACACCCGCTTCCGGTGACGCGAGGGTGACGGAGAAGTGGCCAGGAATCCGGGCCTAAACCTTTGCCGGTGCTGAGATGACGCACCTTCGAGCTGTCACCTATATATGCAGGGGGTAATATCGACCGATATATGATCGACGATATGCGTTTACCCTGCCTTGACCCATTTTGGGTGTGGAGGTGCGTCATCCAAGCATTTTCATGATGTTGAGTTTGATTCATGCGTCACCTTTCCGTCATCTATGCGTCATCGGAAAATTTGGAAGGAGGTGGTGGAGAAGAAACGGCGGCGTTGCGGATGATCATGCCGATGAACATGCGTCCATCTTTGGTGCGCTTGTATTCGATGCCGGTTGCGTTGGCCTGTACGCGCTGCACGAAGCCATTGATCGCCGGTAACTTGTCGTTCTTAAAGCCTTCGGCAATCGCCCACTCACGAAATTTCTCATAAGCCTCGCGGGTGCTAATCGATGGCTGGCCGTCAAATACGGGCTTGATCTCGACGCATTCGTCGAGCCACGCGAGAACCGGATCGGCGCCCAATATCCAATCGGTTAGCGCCACGCGGCTCGATGGCGGAATGGTAAAATTGCGCTGGCGGATCAGTCTCGATGCGCCGTCGACAGCCCATGCCAGCAATTGGTCAGGCTCTTTTTCAGCAATACGGCGGCCTATTGCCTCGATACGCTCTTCCAGCGGAATGATGCGGTTGAAGGTGACCACCATCACCCGCCGCTGAACGCCGCGATCCATGCCACTCTGAAACGGCGGGAGGGTGTTGGTGGCGAAAATATGCTGCGCTATGGCGCGGAAATCGATACGGCTTTTGTATACGTCGCGCCCGTCGACCGGTTCGCCGGTAATGATGGCCTTAAATGTATCGGAAGCAATGGCAGCCGCCGATGACAATTCATCGCTGGCATTCAGCAATTTGTTAACGAGACCGATGACGTGCCGTTCGTCCCCCATACGGGCAGCCGAAATCGAACAGATCGCCGTTGCCGGTAGAAGCCCGCGCGCAAGATCGAGAATCTGACTTTTGCCGTTTTCTGCTTTTTCGCCTTTCAAGATCGCGGCGCGTGGTTGCCGCACTTTTGTCGCATAGCCCAAGGCAGCGGAACCGCAAACCTCAGCCAACAAAAGGTTTTTATCATTGGCGTCGGCATCGCCCTCGAAGACGCCCTCCAGCAAACGTGACAAGAAAGTGTCTTTCTTTTCCAATGCTTCCGGAGGACATGGCCAATGCCCTGGCAAAGTATGCCGCGCGCGATGCTCGCGCTAGTGGCGGTCGATATCGGGAGTTCCATCGGATGCAAACCGGATAAAACCGGAGGCGCAATTGATGCCGACGGGCGACGATGCAAAAAACTCTGTATCCGTGAGCAAGGTCGCCAGTTCGTGCAGAATGGAATCGACCCGGCCCTTACCGAGTTTGACGTGCGAAGGCTCGCCTTTCGGCGTTTCGTAATAAGCACCGTCATAAGTATGCGCAGCCAGGCGCAATTCATGTTCGGGGATGATTTCCCAATGGGTGTCGCCATAAAGCCAGAATTCGCCTTCGGCATGGACAATCTCACCATGTTGCCCGACCAAATCTTGATGTATGCGGTTGGCGATTTCGACATCCGAGCCGATAAGAACCGCGCGCGTATCGAGAGTGTCAGCCCGAAAAGAAACGGCGCCAGCAATCGATGCGCGCACGGCATCCGCTCCGAGGTCACGGAGCAGATCGTTAAAATCTTTGCCTTCGGGCGGTGTCGCAATGGAGACCTGATAACCGTGGCTTGCAAGTTTACTTGTAGCCCGCCTGATTTGATTATCGGCTTTGCTTCCAGGCAGATCGCCATCACGGGCGACGATGACCGAAGCTTTTTCGGGCAATGGCGCATTGGCCATATTGCTGATGCCGAGACAAGCCCATGTTTCCTGCCCGGTTGTCTGCCAGATCGACAAAGCGGTTTCGACACCTTCGGCGAGAATGACCGGCGAATTGCCCGGAAGCCGGACAGCGGATTTTTCAGCCCATCCGTCAATGGCTTTGTTCGTGCGCTTGACGACCTTAACCGGTGCTTTCTGGCCGTCGTCGGTTAGGTAAACTTGCTGCAAAGCCAGAACCTTGCTACTCGCATCAGTTGCCAAAGCGACCATCGCACCATAATCGCCGAAAGCACGGGGCCGGTAACGAATGGCACCGGGAGGCGGCATCGTAATGCCGCGCCGGTGTAGATATTTTTCGACAGGCGTTCCCTCAACGGGTACGCATTTGCTAACAATATCAGCAATCTTTGTGGCGTGTTCCGAATGTTGCGAATCCTGTATCTTGGCGCGCTCGCCTTCTTCCAACTGTGACAAGCCGAGCCAGTCCAGCGCCCATTCGCAGGCGGCGCCGGTGTCCAGATTCAATTCGGAGCAAATCAGCTCAAGGCCCGCTCCGCCTTTGCCTTGCTCATGATCGAACCACTGGCCGCACCTCGGATCTTGAATTTCAATCGCCAAACTGCCTTTGCTGCCGTAACGCAATTGCGTCGACGTGCTAAGCGACTTATTGGGTTGCCCCAATAGCGTATGCGCCAGTTCTACGATTCGTTCGTTTAGCCGCGCCGCGATATCGGCAATGGGATAAGAGGGCTTCGACACTCGTCAGCCTCTTTTATTGACGAAAGGATTATTCGCCGCATTGCGATTCAGGTAATATTGATCCGCCGTGGATTGGCATAATCGCGATTGCTCGAAAGCCTCCACGTCGACGAGGCGATATTTGACGCGGCCGCCGATCTTGATGAATTTTGGGCCGATGCCCATCTAGCGCCAGCGTTCTAGCGTCCGACAGGAAACGCCAAATCTGCGCGAGAGATCGACTTGATTAAGGTGCTTTGTGTCCGTCATGGATTGTCATCTCCATGTCGGCACTGCTCAGAAACTGCCTTTCGTGAACAAGTAGAGTCGTGCTGCGACGCAGGCATGGGAATCCTCCTTTGGTTTTTTGCCCAAAATACCCAAGGAGATACCCAGTGATCGTGCTAGTCGCTGATGGGAGCGAAACCGAAAGTCTTTCGCTGTTCCTGCCATTCAGATGGAAATGGCTTCATCAGATCAAACAACTTTAGCGCACGCGGCTGCAATCCGTCCAGTATCGTTTTGCGGATATCGGGTGCCAGAAGATTAAGGTTCATTATGCGTGCGGCATAAGATTTGTTAAGCCTTTGTTTTTCAATAAATTCGGTCAACGATGTATAGTTTCCGCGTTCATAAAGCGTCTGCCAGCGATGCGCTTTGGCGATGCCGTTAACCAAAACCATGTCCCGGCGCAGCGCCGCTTTTTGTCCCTGTATTTCTATCTCAGGAAGAATAATCATTTTGCGACCACCGCGCCGTTTGAATTGCACAGGCACATGTATGCTGAAGGTGGCATCAGGCTGCATTGGAGGCACCTGATGGACAGTAAAGGCTACGGGCAAAATCGCCGAGGCCTTCCTGATGCAATAATATTTCTATGCCGTCGGGTTTCACGACAACGCGTTCAAGCAACTGGCGCATGAGCCGTTCCTGCTCGGCAGGAAATAACTCGTTCCATAACGTAAGGATATTTTTGAGTCGTTGCTTAACGGCGCTTTCCGCAATGTCAGGATCAGTTTCTTTGGCGGTTTGCCAGACTCGCGCAACGATATCCGGTGTTTGCAAAGATCGGGGATTGTTTATTTCGGACAAACCCTCGAAAAAATTTGCCTCTAAAATCAGGGTTGTGTGTTGCGTCGAGCGATCCGCAAAAGTACACGCAAAACATAGAATATCCACAGATTCAGAGTAACAACGAGCAAGGCTGCGCAAACCAACACCAAGATTAAAGTACACACGGAATATCGCCGAGCGCCAAAAAATATGGACGTTCGGGAGACGGTAAGAATCAACAGAGAATGTTTTCGAATCAAGCATTGGCGGAGAGGAGGAGATTCGAACTCCTGAGGAGCATACACCCCTAACGGTTTTCGAGACCGCCGCTATCGACCACTCAGCCACCTCTCCGACGCTTGAAATTAAACAGTTTTTTTGACTTTCGGGCAATTGAAAATTCAGTTTGCCGCCCAAATTGCCGCCCAAACTCAAAAGCCGCAATCGACCCACTCGCTAGGGGCGCTTTTTTAAAGAGCAAAACGCACCTATCGAGTTACCGCAGGGGTATTAACCGAGCTTCGGGCCCGGAGCGGACTTCGCTTTTATAACAGACTGAAAAGCTGAGTCTAGCTTCTCTGCGGCGTCATTCTGCATCGTATCGGAAACATGCGAGTAAAGATCCATCGTTGTCGTGATGGTGCTGTGTCCCAAACGCTCCTGGGCAATTTTAGGGTGAATACCCGCTGTCAATAGCTGCGTGGCGTGGGAGTGCCTTAAATCATGGAATCTCACAATCGGAACATCGGGAACTTCTCTGATTACGCTCCTGAATTCTGCTGTGAGACTGTCCGGTTTAACGACGCCGCCATCCCAACTACGCCCACAAACAAAAGTGTCATCGGTTGCCTTGACTCCCAGCGACAACAATTGTTCCGCTTGTTCATCTTTCCACGCTCTTAGTTCATCAATGGCATAGTTGAAGCCTATCGCGTACTCGAATTTTGCCAACGCTACGCCATTTCAAAAGCCAGTTTCTATCGTGAGATGGCGGCGAACCGGCTGCGCATTATTAAGCGTGGCCGTACCACGCTTGTTACACGCACCGAAGCCGAACGCTGGTTTGAAAATCTTTGCCAGAATCAGCCGCAATAATCTGTCCGATATTTTTAGATCAAAAATCATTCTCTAAAATTCTCATTTTCAGGGAGGTATTTCATGCGCCCAACAGGTAGTATTCGACAACGCTCAAATGGTTCTTATGAAATTTCTTATAACCTTGGCGTTGATCCGCTTACAGGCAAAAGAAAAAGAGTATTCAAAACGTTTTCCGGTAAGCATGAAGACGCGAAAAAAGAATTGCGCCGTTTGCTTCGTGCCATTGATACGCGAGAGCATGTCGATCCCAATAAAACCAAAGTTGGCGATTTTCTAACTCAATGGCTCGAAACCATTCGCTCGCAAATAAGTCCCAAAACTCACGAACGATATACGGATATTGTGCGTCACTTTCTTGTGCCGACATTTGGAGCTTGCAGCCTCGACAAGCTTGATCCTTCTTCTATCCAGCAAGCCTATAACGGCTGGGAAACCTCGGGCCGCAGAAGCAAAAAAGGCGGCGGCCTCGCCCCGCGCACACGTCTTCATTTTCATCGCGTTCTAAGACTGGCTCTAAAACATGCAATGAGAATGCGTTTGATCGCATTCAATCCTGCCGATTCTGTTATACCGCCAAGACCCAAAAAGACACATATAGAAACATTGACCATTGAAGAGTCATTGGCGTTGCTTGGCGCTCTTCGCAATAGACACGTTTACTGGCCGGTATTGCTTGCAATCACCACCGGCATGAGACGGGGTGAGATCGTCGCC
>Ga0207050_1025_pt1 | contig 28019 bp, 21 predicted proteins | sample Alteio_BWMinCont_64_FD_153291 | JGI IMG/M metagenome (GOLD analysis project Ga0207050, IMG submission 153291) | Enriched cells from forest soil in Barre Woods Harvard Forest LTER site, Petersham, Massachusetts, United States -... | ecosystem: Environmental > Terrestrial > Soil > Temperate forest >...
TTAGAGACGAACTGCCTCTTGCCGATTGTGATGGTCTGGATGACGCCTGCTTCGATGGAGGCTTTGAGAAAGTCGAAGGTGACGCCGAGTTTGGTGGCGGTGGTCTTGAGGTCGTTGAGGTTCTTCTTCAGCATGATGGTATCCCTCCTTTGGGAACGATAGGCGGTTAATGGATTGATGGCTTGATGGTGTAGAGACACGACGACCTAGACCCCGAGTAATGGGGATCGTCATACCTCAAAGATGTGTGATTGTTGTTGCAGAATCGACGCAGGACGCGCCGGTTACGCGGGCGACAAGGTTAGAGGCGTCCTGAATGTGGCAGAAGTTTATAGAGCAGAGAATTCAAACGAAGACGTTTACGCTGACGGGGACAATGAAGGTAGGAGGAACGAATGGTTCTCAGTACCCCTCTATAACTCATAGACGGAATTGCGAGGTCGGATTTGTACGGAGAAGTCAGAAATATTTTCCCCTCCCAAATAATAGACTCCGAAAACTGACCCAAAACCCATGAGCATATCGGAAATATTCTGCCTGCCTAGGTTGAGCGTAAACGTCTTCGTCAAGTCGACTCGATTTGCGGCGTCGGTATATCCGAACCATACCGACAACGTCACCAGATGCCAGTGAACGCGTCCTGCGTCAACCTGACGCGATCCTGCCCCATGCTGATGAAGAACGAGACCCGGCATCAGGGCACTTTGAACGTGATCTCGTAGTGTCTTCGTAAGGCGTTGCTTACGTTCTGTATCTGTCCGGACGTCCGGACACATCTAATACACTTGAGGCAGAGAATAGTCAATACTGGCGCACGATTTCTGTTGACAATATGGAAATAAGTTTGATATGGTCGAGTCATGGCAGCCTCTCTCCAAGATGTGAGCCGAATCACCTCGATTACGGGTCGATTCCTTTGTATTCAAGGAGTTACCCGTAGCCGACGTGAGCGATCCTGTGAACTTAGACGACACCTGTCGTTTAGGGGTGGATCGATTTTTGCTGCCTGAGCCCGTCCGTCATTCCCCCCGTGGTCCTCAGTAAGTCATTTGTTTACATTCAGATACCCCCTACCCCTTCTTAACGTTCCCATAACATATTCGTTATCAATCGCTTGGACACTTAACGTCGCGCCAATCGCGCCTAACGTGCTCGTGTTGTCGTGTTGTCGAAGGAATCGGGAGACGGTCTGCCCGGTTATAATCGCCCGGCATGACGTTATCAAAGTTGGCAACGAAGGCGGCGCAGGCGACTCCCACGAAACGACGGTTCCGTCACAAGATCGAGCCCAAGCGAACGGGTCGAACGTTTGACAACTTCTCATGGCTGACGCCTGAAGATGTCGCCAAGCTGTTTGGTCACCAGATAACCGAACTGCGAAAAGCGAAGGGATGGACAGCGCGCGAACTGGCCAAGCGTGCCGGTATCACTCCTGCTCAACTGTGCAGAATCGAGAAAGGCAGATTGGACGTAAGTCTGTCTACGATGCTGGCGTTGTCACGTGCGTTCAAGTGCAAGCTGAGAACACTATGGCTTGGGATCGAAGGACGTGCAGATGACATGGGCGGGAGTGTTGTCAGAGGAACAACACCAGCCAGTTTCGATGAGCGCCTTAATAAATTCACATACAACGATCTAGCAGAAGAACTCGGGATCAAAGCGCCTGACGACTGGAAACCGAAATCAAGAATGTGAAATCGTTGGAACGACGGCGGCAGTAATCATCTCGCGCAGAACGTGACGTCTGTCTTACTAGGGAAAGAGGCTTTTGTGGATAGTCCACTTGAGACGCCGGGAAATCAAGAACCACCAGCCAAGTCCATTATTGATCCCGCAGTTGACAACGAAATAAGTAGCAAAGAGCTTGCCCGAGAAATAAAGAGTGGGGAGAAATGGCTGATCGGAATTGGTATCGCCACCGTGCTCGTTAATTTGGGACTAGGAATCATCTATTGGGGTCAGCTTCGTCAGATGCGAAAATCCACAAATGCTTCCGAACGGTCTGCGTATGCCGCGTGTTTGAGCGCGAAAATAGCCCGCGATACCTTGGTGGAAATTCAATCCGGAAGTGCTGATACCCGTAACGCGGCCATTGGATCGATTACCCAAGCCGCTGCCGTCACCCGCGCTGAGGCAGCACAGCTTGCGGTCGTTGCGAAGTCTGTAATCAACGTCGTTCCCCAGCAACAGATAGATATTCCATTCCCGCTCAGAAACATTGGAAAAACGGCCGCCTTGAACATAAAAATCGATCTTGTAAGCCAGTTAATGGATAAAGGGCACGAGCCTAGCTTCATTTATCCCGAACAATTGACCCACCACTCGACGACTGGCAACCTTTTTCCCTATGCTCCAGAGGTTTCCAACGACCTTCAACAAAGTCCTCGCCCATTCACTATGCTGGAAGCCAAGTACGAAAAACTCTTGCCCACAGGTGCGCAGGTTGATAGTTACTATTCCGGGACCACATATATATCTATTTACGCAAAGGTTATCTATGACGATATTTTCGGAGTTCGTCACTGGTTGCAGTTCTGTAGTTGGGCAGATAGAGCAGCTCGCTACACCCCAAAAGATCATCAGAAGTGTGCCGCATATAACAAGACAGATACCAACGAGATTGTGAGGGTCATTGCGACTGCGCCAGAAAAAGTTCCGCAGTCTCCCGAAGAAATCTCTTGTCCTTCTTTGGAGGACAGGTAATGCACGATTGAGACCGGCACGGATACCGACCGCTATTCCGTTATCTCTTCACAGCCTTCCTCTGCGTTGCCCATCTTTTTTTCTGAGCCGCGCTGATTCGTGCTCTACCTTCGGCGCTCATGGTGTGTTCTCGTTTGCGCAACCTCGTACCCGTGTTGTCAGCGGGGTGTTTGCGTGATCCCTAAAATTACTTATCAGAACGATTGATTCGCTCCCACCCTTCCCGTCCTTCGGCATAAATTGCCCGCACTTCGTTACCGATCCTAAAGAGTTCAAGCTATCCACCATCAACGCGTAGCGTGCGCGTCCCGAAGTCCGTGTCCCATAACGATGACCGGCTGCATCGTCTGGGGCCCGACGTTGTAATCAGGAGTGAGTTCGAGCGCGAGACCGTCAACATTGCCGAGAGCGAAGGCTTCGGCAATCTTCTGCTTGTCGGATCGGCGTTGGTAGCGGCCACACATCATTCAACCCATATGACGGGCGACAAGTCGGGGTGCCATTCGAATTTGGGTCCTATAAATGTCGAGAGCCGTGCATGATTCCGGTCACATATCTCGTCGTATCCGTGCAAATGAAGCCCAAGCTTCTTCAGCACACGTACGAAGAAAACCTCTAACACAATCCGGGCTAATATCGTTGCAGCCTCAGCATCCGCAATTGATGCTACTGCCGCCCGGTGCAATACGCCGTTTCTCTTCTCCCGCAAAGCGCTGTAGGACTTCTCGAAAGTTACGGTGCCGTCGGCACTTGATAGATGTACCTTAGGATCGATGTCGGCATGGTTTTTCAGAATTGAGAGAAGAATTTCATTCAGGTCTAAGCTCCTTTGCTTTTCAAACGTCTTCGTAATTAGTGGTGCTAGAGGTTCCGAATCGATCAGGCCGTGCAATATGGGGATAAGCAGGAGATCACGCAGAGCTATCTCTACGCAGGCCAAGGCGAAGACAAAAGAAGCAGTCGGATAGTCGCGCTGCATTTGCTGGGCGCTCCGAAGCATGGTTACCACAGGGAGTGCCAGACGAGGATTCTTGACGAAATAGGAAGCTAACCGCTGGGCTTGAAACGACTGAAGGATGTCGTCGATTAGCTCTGCCGAGAGGTCATCTGCTCCAGAGAGGACGTTATTTCTGAACTTCTGAAATAGGAAAGTTTCGTAATCCTCCAGCTCCGCTTCCCGCTCGTCAGGTTCACTCATCTTGGTCCTGTTTAGGATTCTTCGTTTGGGTAAGTGACTATTACGATAAAGGGCATCATGCGTTGGCCGCTTTTTCCGGTTACGCTTCTCGGAGCGCCTCGTCGATATAATCGGCGATCCTGTCTTTGTTCTCGTCAAGGCTGGAATATGATTTGCCAACTACGTCGAGGAAACGAGTGAGTGGCTTTCGTGAAATCGCCTCTTGATCCTCAAAGATACCAACCGAGTGAAACTTAAGATTCCACTTTTCAAACATCAGCAGACTGATCGTTGCGACGTTCATCTTGTCTTCACTCGGTACACCATAAATGAAGAGAGGCCGTCTCATGTTATTGATCCGAAAGTCGACGGGGTACGTTCCCTTTGGGTCACGCTCATCTCTCCAGTTGATCTGTAGTCTGTCTTCTGGCACCTTACTTCTTAAGAACGTGCGTAAGTCTTCCATGAAGGTCGAACGCACGACTTCACGCGACAAAAAAGAAATATCTGTCACTTTTGTGAGAGCTTGCACAAAATCGAATAAGGCGTCTCCAAATTTGTTATCGGAGACCGGGATTACCAGTTCTCCATCACGATTTTCCACTGAGAATGCGGACAGAGAGCTATCGACAATCTGTTTACGATTGCCAGAGCCAATTGCATCAGTATCCAGCCAGTAGGACAAGTGCATTATTGTGCTGGCCTCGTCGCTCAGAATCCAACTATCATCCTCGCGTTTTAGCACGATATTGAAATGATCGCCGTCTTCGAAGCGAAACGGAGTCATCACCAAAAAGCGTCCCTCGCCCACTGGCTCTAGGTCGATCTGCTGGCAGACCCGGCTCTTAAATTCGTCCTTGATTGGGCCGATGTTCATTTAGGGGGAGTCCCAAAAAGTTTCAATTGCTGAGAGGTCGGTACGGGATCAAATCCGCAGTCTTCGAGTAAACATCTGATGGCGCTATCGAGGCTCCAATGGCGGGAGGTTACCTCAGCGAATGAGTCTTCCTTCGCTCCGCGCTTTTGATATCTCTCGGTAGCGGTGTGGAAATGGAAATCATTTAGAGTGACCCCTTCGATACTGTTGGTGTGGAGGTGCTTGCCGTTGTAGCGACGCAAACGAAAGACCGTGTTGAAACCCGGTTTCCTGTAACCCAAGATCGCAGAAAAATCTAATGCGGGATTGATCATCGATTGTCTAACTAAAATCACGAACTCACTCCCTGAGATGCTCTGGACATCAAAGTCTCTGCGCGTGTGCCGGTTGTTCTCGATAAGTCTGGCCAGCGGAACAAGGCCCGCAGGAGTGGTTTTTGGCTCCTTTATCAGCGCGTCGATCTCGTCGTCCGATAGGATGAGCATGAATTTCCAGCGATTGACTCTTGGACATGGGTAACTTTATCTGCTCGGTGGAACCGCCGCAAGAGATAGGTCGTGGTTCGAGAAGGCGCACTGTGATTCAAGTCCCGATCACCCGCTTTAAAATTGTCTTGGCCAGCGACACGCTATCAGAGACCGTGCTCAAAACCCTTGGACTCGGCGTCGAGATGTCCTCACGTGCCAGCCTGACAGCGGCAATGATGGCAGCAGCGATCACAAGCGTCGAGAGAAAACGGTCCTGTGTTCTGCGTTCGTCCTGCTCGCGTGCAATGGCGCGTCTCATCTCGCCCATGGAGACAGGGTAGGCGAAGAAGAAGCGAATATGCAATGCCTCTTTTTTGCACATCGCGCACTCCAGTCAATTCAGCGTTGACCAGACGAATCGCGCCGAGTTTGGGGATGAACTGGCAGGCTGTAACACTTTCGGTATCTGGCGCATTCCCTCGAATCAGTGAGAAGATCACGCGCCAATGAGGAAACACAGCTAATGAAGGCTCTATTGCTGTCACTATCCTTAACGTGTTGCGCTGTCGACGGCGCAAGCGCACAAACCGCAACTACACCCGTGACACCCATAACCGCACCTGCACCCGATTACAGCAATTATTCTTTGATGCTGGTCTCCCCGGTTCTCAATGGCGGTGCTGTGGTCTTGATGCACAATCCTGTTGGCGGGAAAATCGAATACGTCGCCGTGAATAGCACCAAGGACGCCATGGCAGCGGGATATGTTCCCGTTCGTGCACAGGAACTCGGCGACCTTATCGGTTCCCTGAAAGCAGAGAACGACCGTCTTACAGCGGAGAACGACACCTTGAAGAAACAGGCGACCGCGGCACCTCAGCCTGCTGCCGAACTTCCTACAGCGGCTGAGACGTTGACGCGTATCAGAGCGCAGCAGGCAGCAGAGCACGCAGCAGAGAAGCAGGAGAGACGCCAGCAGATGGCGCAAGCGTGGCTCATGCTGCAAGCCGCACACCCGTATCAGCCACCTCAACTACCTGATCCTAACGCCGGTCGACTCAAGACAAATTGCACCTCTACGCAGACCGGGAACACGGTCAACACGAACTGTAACTAAGGGTGTCCTTTGTATGCCAAAAGAAAAAGACCCCTCTACAGTCAGTTGGTGCTATGGCGGTGCTGGTAGCTATGGGATTTTCTGTCTATTCGTGGCGACTCTAGGCAACGGTGATGCCGAATCTATGACACTCAATCGATAGGACTTATGCGGTAAACAGTTGAAATGGTGGCAGTTAGGAAATGACCTGATTACTCATTTCGAGTCAGGTGCATTCAACCGGGCTCTGCCACCTCTCCGTCTGCTGAAGTCTCATCTTCTGAATGAGATGTAGCGGCAGAAGCTTCGCGCTCTATCGATTGTAGCATCGCCGGAGCTTCACGCTTTTGGTTCGGCTCCGCTCTCCATCTATCGGTCTATCCGGTCCTAAGATGCCCGTTGCTTAACCAGGCACCTTTCGACGCGCGCATTCGAAAAGTTCACTCCGTAGATGCCCTGAGATGCATCAGAGCAGACGGACGTAGTACAACAATTGGTTGCAAAAAAACATCTATGACCCGGGAGGCAACATGTTCAGCCGATTTCGGCCGGGCGCAATGATCGGTCTGGCCGTCGCATCTTTCCTGCTTCTGCAATTCGCGCAGACAGCAAGCCCTCAGCTCATCTCCCAATCCTGAGGAACCGGTGAGACTTCGGTCAGCCAGTAACGAAGCGATACCTTTTGGAGGCCGTATGAAGAAATACCCCGCAAGCCTTCTCGCGATCTGCGCGACGGCAATTATCTTCCTGAGCCTGAATACAACTGCGTTTGCGCAATTTCGCACCTCAATCCAAGGCACGGTCACCGATCCAAGCGGGGCAGTAATTCCCGGGGCGACCCTCACGCTCAAGAATCTCCAGACTAACCAAATCTCTACAAGCACCAGCAGCGACAGCGGCGTCTACAATTTCAACGCACTGCCGCCCGATCATTTCGACTTGACTGCGTCGAAAGACGGGTTCCAAAAGAAAGTCCTTACCGATTTGCAATTGATTCCAGAGCAGGCCAACTCAATAAACCTGCAGATGCTACCTGGCGGCTCCACTGAAACTGTCACCGTCAATGCCTCCCAGATACCGGCTCTCGACACCGAGACCGCGAATACTCAAACGTCCATCTCTGGCAACCAGATCGAACACATGCCTATTTATGAACGCGACCCCACCAGTCTCATTCGCCTGGCGCCCGGAGCTCTCTCCGACGGCGCGCAGGCAGCTGGAGGCGGCGGATTTCAGGCTCCAGGTACTCAGACCGGAGCTTCATCGGGCGGGGGTGGCAACCTCGGACACTCCAGCAGTATCTTCGCCACTGAAAACGGCCCTTCAGCCAATGTGAACGGCGGCCAGTACGAGAATAACGGTTACACCATCGACGGTATCAGCACGGATAGTGCTGTCTGGGGCGGAGCTACGGTCATTACTCCAAGTCCGGAGTCGATCGGCGATCTCAAGATTGTTTCGAACGCCTACGACGCGGAGAATGGCCGCTTCGCGGGTGCCGTAGTCGAAATGATCACTAAGAGCGGAACGAACAATCTGCATGGTAGCTTCTTCTACCAGATCACTCGCCCCGGTCTGAATGCGTATCAGCGTTGGAATGGTCCGGGGTCCGCAGAGGCATTTAATGCAGACGGGTCAAAGAAGACTCCTGCGGAACGTGGTCTTCTCCGCGATGAGGATCGATACAACCAGTGGGGTGGCAGCATCGGGGGGCCAATCTGGAAGAACAAGATATTCGCTTTCTTCGCGTACGAGAAGCAAGCGCAGACTATCGGGGCAACCGGCACCGAGTGGTATCCAACCTCCCAATTTAACGGACTTGCGCCCTCGGGCAGCATTGCTTCCACATTTCTCGGCTTTCCGGGATCGGCCGTCAACGGCACCGTGGTCGGCTCCACAACCTGCAACGCCTACGGACTCACTGAAGGCGTAAACTGCAGGACCATTGCCGGACAAGGCCTGAATCTCGGTTCGCCGCTGACCACACCTCTAGGGACGCAGGACCTCACCTGGATAAGTCCCGCCAATCCAGGTGTCGGCAGCGGCCTTTCGAATGTCCCCGATATTGCCCTGTATACAGTCAGCAACCCTACCACTTCGGACTTTCAGCAATTCAACGGGCGCATGGATGGCCAGATTGGCAGCAAGGATCATGCCGCTTTTGTCATCTATTGGGTTCCCGCCAGCAAGACCAATTTGAACGGAGCTTTGGGTTACCAACTCTTTCACCATGAGCAGGTCAACGACGCCTTCTCGGGCATCTGGAATCACATTTTTTCCGCAAACTTCCTGAACGAAGCCCGCGCCAACGCCGCCGGGTGGCGCTATAACGAATTGGATAGCAATGCTCAGGCTCCATTCGGACTACCCCAGACCCTTTGGTATGCCAGTAACGGGCTCAACTTTGGCAACATCTCCCTCGGATCGCTCGGCGTGCCGGCGCCTGCGCATCTGAACCAATGGACTTATGGCTACAAGGATGTCGCGACCATGATTCATGGCGCGCAGACCTGGAAGTTTGGGGGTGAACTTACCCGGCTCTACTATCTGAACGACCCGATCGGCGCACCGAACTTCACCTTCTATAACATCTGGGACTTCCTGAATGATGCTCCGGAAGCCGAGGGCGGCCCGTTCCAGGCAACCACCGGTTTTCCCGGCGGGTTCCGCAACGATAACCGTCAGAATATCTGGGGCTTCTTCTTTCAAGATAACTGGAAGGCTCGCCCTAACCTGACGCTGACCGCCGGTCTTCGCTACTCCTATTTCGGACCGCTTTCCGATAAGGACAACAATATGGGCGTTCTCCGCTTCGGCAGCGGCTCTAGCTATCTCACCGGCATCACGATCAAACCCGGAATCAACGCATGGAACGCGCAGAAGCTCAATTTCGGACCACAAGTCGGTTTCAATTGGGCTCCGAACTATTACAACGGAAAGATCGTCATTCGCGGTGGTTATGGTTTGAACTACAACCAGGAGCAGATTGCCAACGCGAACGCCAACGACTTCAACCCGCCGGGAACTTCGTCTGTTCCCGGAACCAGCACCAGTCCGGCAAACATCAATCCGAATATTCTCTACGCGACTTCCTCAAGCCCAACGAATATCAATGGGTATCCGCCGAACCCGAGCACGATTACCACATTCAACTCTGCCGGACTGCCTAATACGGTAGGCGCCGCGAATCTGAATGCACTGACTAACAATCTGCCCACACAATATGTGCACCACTGGTCTCTTGAAACAGAAATGGATCTATCGCACGGATGGGTGGGGACCCTCACCTATCTGGGCAGCTCCGGCAAGCACCTCTTGTTCAACTATGACGCAAACGGATACGGCTTCACATTCGGTGCGCCGCTAAATCCTCTGATCAATAGCGTCAATACTGCCGGCAATCAGGGCAAGTCAAACAACAACATGATGATCGCCGACCTGAAGCATCAGTTTTTGCAGGGCTTCTCTGTGGAAGGGCAGTACACCTGGGCTCATAGCTTCGATACGAACTCCGGCCCGTACTTCCGCTCGCCCTATATTTTCAACACCCAGTTCGCCTACGGACAGTCGGACTACGACATCAGAGATACCTTCAAGCTGTTCGGCATTTGGCAGCCGGTTGTCTTCCACGGCAATGACTGGAAAGAGAAGGTCGCCGGCGGGTGGACGATCAGTGGCATCTTTACGTACCACACTGGCTTTGGGTGGACTCCGTTCTATATCGCACCACACCAGATCTATTGCAACCTTTGCAATTACGGGTTCTCGAGTTTGCGTCCCTCTTACAACGGGACCGGCGGCCACAACTCAAGCAATAATGCGTTCAAGACGGGAAGCAACTTTACTAACCCGGGCACGGCAAACACCGGGACCAACAACGACCAGTTCTTCAACAATTACTTCTCGGTTCCGAATTACTCGAATGCCATCGCCGATAATCCTGGACAATTCGCAACCGCTTTCATCCCTCCGCCGGGAATCGGCCGCAACTCGATGCCGGGCCCGAACTACCGTGACGTGGATATGAACCTCGCCAAAGCATTCGGCCTGCCCAGAATTCCGGGTGTTGGCGAAGGCGCGAAAATCGAAATCCAGGCCAACTTCCTGAATATCTTTAATACACTCAACATTAACCCCAGTACGATTTCGACCAACATTGCAAACCCCGGACTGGGCCAGGCCGGAGGTGCACTCGGATCGAGAATCATTACGTTCCAGGGGCGCTTCAGCTTCTAAGTCGAATTCCTGGCCAGATTCCAGTTTCTGACCAGATTGCATCAAACCTCCCGATAGGGCCGGACCTACTCCGGCCCTTCTTTTCATCTGTGACATCATTTAAATTCATGCACGAGACTCGCCACGACGTCGTCGTCATTGGAGCCGGAATTGCCGGACTCGCCGCCGCGCGCAGCCTCGCCGCTGCCGGCCAAAGCGTGATCCTGCTAGAAGCTCGCGACCGCATCGGAGGCCGCCTCCTGACCGTACGCGACTCATCGACGTATCTCCCCATCGAGCTCGGCGCCGAATTCGTCCACGGACGGCCGCCCGAACTCCTCGACCTGATCCGTGAAGCCGGACTCACTGTCTACGAGCGCACGGGAGATTTCATCTGTTTTGAAAACGGCAAGCTTGGCGACTGCGCATTTTTCGGTGAAGCTTTCGATCTGCTCGAAGACCTGCCTGCTTCGCCCGATATGACCTTCTCTGAATTTCTGGCGCAAAAGCACCTTCCCGAACATATCGCCATGCGGGCTAAGGCATATGTCGAAGGGTTTAACGCCGCTGACGCCAATCGCATCGGTACGGCCGCTCTTCGCAGACAACAACAAGCGGAACACGAAATAGAGGGCGACTGCTCATTCCGGATCATCGAGGGCTACGACCGCCTGGCTGCCGATGTTCGCGATCGTTTCCTCGCCGCCGGAGGGTTATTACACCTGAACACGCCGGTTGCCTCAATCAGTTGGCGTTCCGGCGAGGTGCGCGTTGCGACTTCCAATCCCGACATCCCTGAAGTCCACGCCGCACGCGCTGTCGTCGCTGTGCCTCTGTGCGTCCTTCAATCAGGCTCGATTCGCATTATTCCGGAACCGCAGGATTCAGTCGCCGCGGCTCGCAAACTCGCCATGGGCACAGCTGTGCGCATTTCGCTAGTCTTTCGTGAGCGCTTCTGGGAACCATCTTCGCCGAATCTCAGCTTCCTCTTCGCGCAGGAAAGCATGCCTCCCACCTGGTGGACCGCTGCACCGAATGTATCTCCAACGTTGACCGGCTGGGTCGCCGGCCCGCGTGCTCTTCGCGTCCCAATCGGCGCAGCACTCCCAAGCGGCGGAGCCTTAAAAGACCAGGCACTTGCCACGCTCGCTACAATCTTCAAGCGCAACGATCTTCCCGCGCTGCTGACAAGCTTCCACACCCACGACTGGCAATCCGACCCATACAGTCTCGGTGCTTACAGCTATGCGCCCGCAGGAGCGTTGACCGCTTCCGATGATCTCGCAATTCCCGTCGAAAACACCCTCTACTTCGCCGGCGAACACACGGATACCACTGGACACTGGGGAACCGTGCACGCCGCGCTGCGTTCCGGTCTCCGCGCCGCATCCCAAATCCTCGAATGACAGAAGGTCATCGCGTCCAGCGAATGGCACGCCGATCTTTTCTTTCATGTACACTTCGCATCGGTCAGAATTTCGCTTTCGGAGCCCTCAGAAAATCAACATGACTGGACAAAGATTTATCACCGCCCTCGCCATTCTCGTAACCGCTTACATTCCTGCCTCCGCTCAGACCATTGCCGCCACGCCACCCATGGGCTGGAACAGCTGGAACCACTTTGCCGAAAAGGTGAATGACGCCGATGTGCGCGCCGCAGCCGACGCTCTTGTCTCCAGCGGCATGCGCGACGCCGGTTACATCTACGTCAACATCGACGACACCTGGCAGGGCGAACGCGACGCCTCCGGCGTCATCCACGCCAACAGCAAGTTTCCCGACATGAAAGCCCTCTCTGACTACGTTCATTCCAGGGGTCTCAAGATCGGCATCTACTCATCGCCCGGCCCCAAAACCTGCGCCGGCTACGCCGGTAGCTACGGGCACGAAGAGCAGGACGCGAAGACCTACGCTGAGTGGGGTATGGATTACCTCAAGTACGACCTCTGCAGCTTCGGTGAGCTCATCAAGAAGGAATCCGGCGGCGACCCGCAAAAAGCCTTCGCCATGCAAAAGGCCGCCTACGAGAAGATGCATAAAGCCCTTGTCACCACCGGGCGTCCCATCGTTTACAGCCTCTGCCAATACGGCTGGAACAACGTGTGGGAATGGGGCACCGAGGTCGGTGGCAACCTTTGGCGCACCACCGGAGACATCAACGACACTTACAGCCGCATGGTTGAAATAGGATTCTCACAGGCCGGCCTCGCCAAATACGCCGGTCCCGGTCATTGGAACGACCCCGACATGCTCGAAGTTGGCAACGGAGGCATGACCGAAGACCAGTACCGCATGCACATGACGCTCTGGGTCATCCTTGCTGCGCCCTTGCTCGCCGGCAACGACCTCAGCAAGATGTCGCCACCCACCCTTGCCATGCTGACTAATAAAGAGGTCATCGCTGTCGATCAGGATCCCCTCGGTAAGCAGGGTGATCGCGTCTCCGCCGTCGGGCCGACTGAGATCTGGTCCAAGCCTCTAAGCAACGGAGCGCAAGCCGTCGCGCTCTTTAACCGTTCGGAAACGGAGAAGTCCATCAGTTTCCGCCCGCGTGACATCGGTTTCGCCAAGAGCTTTAAGCTCCGCGACCTGTGGCAGGGCAGGGAAGTCACTGCTACCGGAGACACCTATACAGCCACGGTTCCCGCTTACGGAGCCGTCTTACTGAAGGTAAGCCGCTAGATCAGTTCCTTTGCCATCCAGGTTGGAGCGAAGCGGACGTGATGGAGCCTGCAATCGATAACTTTCCCATTGTCCGCCTGCTCCGGTAGTGTCGAACCTAGCATGTCGCAACCTCATCAGGTGGCACCCAGCCTTTCCGAAGTCGACCCAGCGCGGGTCATGCGCCGGGTCTTCTGGCGGCTCATCCCTTTTCTTTTCCTGCTTTACGTCTGTGCCTATCTCGACCGCGTCAACCTCAGCTTTGCCGCGCTCTCCATGCGCCGCGACCTGGGATTTTCCGGTACCGTCTATGGAGCCGGTGCCGGACTCTTCTTCATTAGCTACGCCCTCTTCGAAATCCCCGCTAACCTCGTCCTGTTGCGTCTCGGCCCGCGACGCTGGATCGCCATCATCATGGTCGCGTGGGGATTCCTCTCCACATCCATGGCGCTCATCCACTCACCCGCCACCTTCTATTTAGCTCGCTTCCTCCTCGGAGCAGCTGAAGCCGGATTCTTCCCCGGCATCATCCTCTGCCTCACCCGTTGGTTTCCGATTGCGCAGCGTGCCCGCGCCTTCGCGCTTTTCATCACCGCCGCCCCGGTCTCGGGAGTCATCGGCGCTCCGCTTTCCACCCTTCTGCTGCGCCTCGATGGCATCGCTCATATTGCCGGGTGGAAGTGGCTGTTCCTCGGCGAAGGTCTGCCCTCGATCCTTCTCGGAATCACCGTCTTCTTTGTCATCACCGATCGTCCCGAGGAGGCTCCCTGGCTCTCGCCCTCTGAGCGCCAGTGGCTCATTACCGAGGTCGATGCGCACTCACACCACGCCGCCGCCACACATCTGTCCCATGCCTTCCGAAGCACCACTGTCTGGCTGCTTTCTTCCATCTATTTCGCCATGTCCGTCGGACTCTATGCCCTCAGTCTCTGGCTGCCTATCGTTATCAAGGGCATTACCCACGCCAGTGATCTCCGCGTCATCGGCCTCACCACCATTCCCTATGCGCTCGCTGCCGTGGCCATGCTTCTGGTCGCCCGCAGTTCCGATCGCTCCCGGGAGCGCAAATGGCACCTCTGCGGCTGCCTCGTCGCTGCCGCTCTGGGATTCGTCGCCAGCGCCATCCCCGCTACCCCCGCCCTGTCGCTGGCTGCAATCTTCTTCTGTACGGCGGGCGTCTGGAGCGGGCTCGGACCCTTCTGGTCCCTTCCCACCTACATTCTGCGCGGAACCGCCGCTGCCGCCGGGATCGCCTTCATCAACTCCGTCGGAGCCGTTGGCGGATTCACCGGACCATACATTATGGGCATCGCCAGCGACCTCACCCACAGCTTCCGCGCCGCCCTCCTCGTCACCGGACTCGTCCTTGTCCTCGCCGCGCTCGTTGCCTGCCGCCTGAAGGCTCCTCAACGGCTATAGCTCCGGGCGCCAAATCCGCACGGCGTCATTTGCGCAGCGCGAGACGTGGCAGGTTAGGATGCTTGAGAGCAGAACCATGGCCCAAATCCATCCAGTCGCGATCTTGATTCCGCTGGTCGTTGGCTGCGGCGCTGTCATCTGTACGATTTTTATCCATGGGCTGGCGTTGATGTCGGCGGTGAACTTCTTTCGCTATGAGAGAAAAGTCGGCCGCGCTGGCAGAAAATTCCTAATCGATGTTGCAATTGTCGCCTTGGTATTGTCATTTGCCTTCGCGGCGCACCTGCTTGAGATCGCCCTTTGGGCAGGCGTTTTCCTCGTCTGTGGGCAATTTCAGGAGTTCGCAACCGCGTACTACCACTCAGCGGTCAACTACACGACCTTGGGCTACGGCGACATAATTATGTCGCCCTCCTGGAAATTGCTGGGTCCGCTGGAAGCAGCAGACGGAGCACTCATGTTCGGCGTATCGACCGCGATGATCTTCGCTGTGATTCAACGGTTGCTTCTGGAGAGGTACAAGGATCTGGACCGCTGAGCCCGTATCCGGCGTTCGGCCGCCGTCGCCTCGCGGCTTGCCAGCCGCATTCGCCGCCTAAAACAATTTATTGTCGTTTCACGGATATCGAAGTACTCTCTACCTGTGCTGCGATCCGAACTGCGTCCCGGTGACGTCCTTCTCCTGGAGGACACTCCCGACAACACCACAGTGAAGCACAAGGGAATCCGCTTTGGTCAAAGATTGACCAGCTTAAAATTCTGGCGAAGGAACAAAGGCCAGACGAGCCTCGTCCATGCCCTTCGATGGATCGGCAACGGCTATTCGGACAGGCCCGACGTTGCCGAGGCCAGCGGTTCGGGAAAGGTGCGAACCTCCCGCTTGCCCTACGGCACCTACAAGATTTATTCCTGCACAAATTCGGACCTTGCCGCGTCAGCCGCCGATGCCGCGACTAACTGGGCGAAAGGCGGCATGATCAACTATGCGAAGGGTAAGGCCCTCAGCAGCGTCTTCCGGTCAGATAAGGGGGGAACGCACGGGCTAAACAGGGCGCAGACTTATGGGAATGAGATCGCCAATTCTGCGCCTGCCTGGGGACAAGGCGGCGCATTTTGCAGCGAGTTTGTAGTTGCCTGCTATCAGGCTGCCGCGGTCCATCTTGGGGTGCAGTTGCAGGGCGACCTTCTGCAATGCGATGCGAAACACTGCAGCGTACGGGCGTTGCATGATCGGCTCTTCAGAGATAGCGAGTTTAAGCTTGCGGGCTATCTGGATTACGATGTGAAAGACATGGTCGGGCACGATAAATAGTGGCCTACCTGCGATTGATCGTCAGACTCCCGAAACGGCACCTCGCAACACTCCTAATAGTCCCAAACTTTCTCTAAACCACGCGCGGAGAGAAGGGAAGTTCGGCCGAAGGCCATCCACTTCCACCAGACTGACATCAAAGCTCAGAGTGTTTCAATCCCCGCTGTTCACCGCGAACCACTGGAATTTCCCACTCAATGGAGGAGACTATGGCAGCTAAGAAGAAGAGCCCTGCGTTGCAGACGCTGATTGAAGGATTGCAGGAGGATCTCTCGCGTGAATACCAGGCAATTATTGCCTACACCGTCTATAGCAATGTGTTGAAAGGCGCGCAGTGGATGAACATCGCCGCCGAACTGAAGCTGCACGCGGCGCAGGAGTTGCAGCACGCATTGATCATTGCCGACCAACTTGACTATCTCGGAGCCATCCCCAATGCGACGCCAAAGCAAGTGAAGCTCTCAGAGAAGGCCGAAGAAATGCTTCGCTTCGATCTCGACAATGAAACGGAAACCATCAAGGCCTATCGCAAACGTGTAAAACAGGCCGAAGGTGTGGGCCACTACGCTTTGGCCGAGCAGATTCGCACTATCATCTCGCAGGAACAGGAACATCAGCACGATCTCGCGACCGCACTCGGCATCGACGTTCCCAACATCCTGGATGAAGGCGCCTAGCCTCGTTTATCTCCCTTTCCGGATTTCTCCCGGAATAGTAAGGAATCGCATTCCTCGAAGCGCCGCATTTCCGCCTATCCTGCGCAAAGCTGTAAAATAAAGGTTGCGATGCAGCGCGCTTCGCTCGATCACGCATCGAGCGCGCGTTTTTCTACGCGCCATGCGCTGCCATCCGAATTTATATGAGCGCAACCAGGCTGGCACCACCTCCCTCCGAGAAACGATCCCAAAAGCAGCAACCCTCACAGCGCGAACAGGTCCCCGAGCGGGTCTCCATTTTCGACGCCTTCCGCCGCTGGGGCTATTTGCAAGCCCAGCTCGATCCGCTCGACCAATACCTCTCGCCCGTGCGCGTCCCGGAACTCGATCTCACCGGCCCGGACGCAGACGATGCGCGCCGCATCTACGCCTCCACCATCGGCGTCGAGTTCATGCACATCCCCTTCGCTGACCGCCGCGACTGGCTCGCGGAGCGCCTCGAGTCTGGACCGCCCTCGCTCGACAGCGACGCGCAGCAGCACGTGCTTGACCTGCTCGCGCGCGCCGACGTTTTCGAGTCGGTCATCCAGTCGCGCTACTTGGGAACCAAGCGCTTCTCCCTTGAAGGCGTCACCGCCCTTCTGCCGTTCCTGGACGAGCTGCTCCACCGCTCTGCCGAACTCGGCGTTCAAACCTCAGTCATGGCCATGAGCCACCGCGGACGTCTCAGCGTCATGGTCAACACCCTCGGCAAGCCGGCCGCCGACATCTTCTCCAAATTCGAAGACGTCAACCCGCGCAGCATTCTCGGCGGCGGCGACGTGAAATACCACGTGGGAGCGACTGGCGTCTTTCACGCCCGGAACGACGAGTGGGTTGCCCTGCACCTCGTCTCAAACCCCAGTCATCTCGAGGCCGTCGATCCCGTCGCCATGGGCCGCGCCCGCGCCAAGCAGACCCGCTGGGGCGCCGACGGCATCGACCGCGTCCTCCCTATCACCATCCACGGAGACGCCGCATTCGCCGGTCAGGGCATCTGGGCCGAAACTCTCAATCTTGCCGAAGTCGAAGGATTCTCGGTTGGCGGTAGCATTCACATCATCGTCAACAACCTCATCGGTTTCACCGCCGAGCCCGATGAGTCCAATTCCTCGCGCTTCTCGTCTGATCTCGCCCGCCGGCTGCCCATCCCAATCTTCCACGTCAACGCCGAGGATCCCGCTGCTGTCGTGCGTGTCGCCGCGCTCGCTGCGGAATACCGCAACGCCTTCCACAGCGACGTGGTCATCGACCTCATCGGCTATCGGCGTCACGGACACTCCGAAGTCGACGATCCCACCATCACGCAACCACTCCGCTACAGCCGCATCAAGAGCCATCCGCCGCTCTCCGAGCTCTACGCGAAGCAACTCGGCGTCGATATCTCCGGTCGCGTGCGCGAGCTCCAGTCTGAATTCACCGAAGCGCAAAAGGCTGCCACCGCCATGCAGAAGATGCCGCATCTTGCGCGTCTTCCCGAGTACTGGTCGTCTTTCAAAGGCGGACCTTGGAAGCCCGAGTACGAAGTCGAAACCGGCCTCACCCGCGACCAGGTTCAGACCATCTCCTATGGCCTCGCGTCCTATCCGGACGACTTTCACGTTCATCCTAAGATCAAAAAATTACTGGAACAGCGCGCGGAGATGGGCCAAGGCAAGCGCCCCTTTGATTACGGCATGGCCGAGGCCGTTGCCTTCGGATCGCTCGCTATCGCCGGTACGCCCATCCGCTTCAGCGGGCAGGACAGTCAGCGCGGCACCTTCAACCAGCGCCACTCCGTTCTCATCGACATCGAGAACGAGCAGCCCTGGATTCCGCTGTCCCATCTCTCACCGGACCAGGCCCCGTTTAACATCTACAACTCGGTACTCTCCGAAGCCGGCGTCCTTGGCTTCGAATACGGATACAGCCGCGACTATCCCGAAACGCTCGTCCTGTGGGAGGCGCAGTTCGGCGACTTCGCCAACGGCGCGCAGATCGTTATCGACCAGTTCATCTCCGCAGGCGAAGACAAGTGGGGCCTGCTGACCGGCATTGTCCTCCTGCTGCCCCACGGCTACGAGGGCCAGGGCCCCGAGCACTCCAGCGCGCGCATCGAGCGCTATCTCCAGCTCGCTGCGCACGACAACATTCAGGTCTGCCAGCCTTCTACTGCCGGGCAGTATTTCCACCTGCTGCGCCGCCAGGCCCTGCGCAAATGGCGCAAGCCGCTCATCGTGTTCACACCCAAGAGCATGCTGCGTCATCCCGACGCCGTTTCTCCCATCGAGGACTTCACGCGACCGCATTTCCAGAACGTTCTGCCCGAAACCGGCATCGCCAACGCAAAGCGCCTGCTTATCTGCACCGGCAAGATCGGCCACGAGCTGCGTGTCGAGCGCCAGAAGCGCGGTGACGGCACCACTGGCGTCATCTTTCTGGAGCAGCTCTATCCCTGGCCGGAAGCCGAGCTTGCCGCCGCCATCGATGCTCATCCCGAAGCCCACGAAGTCATCTGGGTCCAGGAAGAGCCGGAGAACATGGGCGCGCTCTCGTACGCGCTGCCGCGTCTGCGCCGTCTGGCCAGCGATCGGCATGTGCTCAGCATCAAGCGCTCTGCCGCCGCGAGTCCCGCAACCGGCTCAGCCAAGGCGCATGATATGGAGCAGAGGACTCTCATCGAACTCGCCCTGGGTCCGGGCCTGCACGAAAAGGTCACGAAATAAAGTCGGGACAAAGGAAAGCCCACATCCGAGACCGGATGTGGGCTTTTGAACACTGATCGCCAGGTGTACCACGCCCCGGGGCCGGGACGTGGTTCCTGAACGTTGCCTTAAATCAGAAATCCACCCTTAACGCGAGCTGCCCCGTCCGGTTCCCGGCATTCTCCGCAGTCTGCGGAGCGCTCAGAACCCCGAACGTCGTCGTGTTGTCGATCTGCGTTGCCGGCGGAGCGAAGTTGGTGTGGTTGAGCACGTTGGTAAACGTGGACTCGAACCGCACATGCACTCCCTCCGTCACCTTGAAGGCCTTGGCTAATCCCATGCTCACAGCTTCCGTCCCCGGTCCTTCGAGGATGCCCACACCGGCATTGCCAAACCGGCCTGCGCCCGCCGGCGTAGGTGAAAACGCCGCCGGATTGAAGTACCGCGCCCGCGATTGACCTTCGTGCAGATTGTTCGACACCTGATCCGGACGAAGAGACGCTCCACGGTTCACCACGTTCGTATTCGATTGGTCATAGGACGTGCTGATGCTCGGCGTCTGCCATGGGCCCGTCTGCAGCAGTGTCACAGTGTTCAACTCCCATCCGCCCAGAAACGCATTTTTCCATCCGCCGTCGTTAAGGAACGCGCGACCCTCTCCAACCGGAAGCTGATACACGCCAGTAAGCAGGAAGCGCTGCCGCCGCGTACCCTCCACATTGCCGTAGTCGCTGTTGACGTTAAAGCGATCGGCGATCGGAATACCGTAGTTCACCTCTCCTGCGAACGCCGTCGGAGTATCGCCCTGGTTATCGGCCAGATTCTTCGCCAGAGTGTAGCTCGCGTCGAAATACAAGCCATGCGAGTTCTTGTGGCTCCACTCCAGTTCCAGCGCGTCGTAGTTCGCCTTGCCCGCATTGAAGGTGCTCCAGAGAGTAAACCAGTTCTGATACGGCGCCCGCGGATCGACAAACGGGCTTGCCGCCGTCGTCTGATAAGGAGTCGTGCTTGCCGGAATCTGGTTCAGGTCTTCCGTAATGCTCAGCCGGTAGGTGTGCATGCCCACATAGCTTGCCCGAACGCTATCGTTGTTAGTGACCTGCCGTTCCACCGTAAGGTTCCACTGGTTCGCCTGAGGATCGCGATAGTTCGGATCCACACCCTGATCCAGTCCGCCCCCGCCATACTGCACCTTAGTACTCGGAGGAGCAGTATTAGGGAACTGGATCAGCGGCGTCCCTGCCGCAGTCGTCGTGTTCGTATAGGTGTGCAAGGCCGACGTCGGATTGCCGCTGTTATTGAACGACAGAGGTCCGAGATTCGTAATCGTGAAGATGCCAAATCCGGCGCGCACTACCGTCTTCGTGTCGTTGAACGGCCGCCACGCAAGCGAAACCCTCGGCTGGAAGTTGCCCTTGTAGGTATTCCGCAGCGACTGAGGCAGATGATCCTGGCTCGCCGTCAGATACCTGGTGCAGGGAAGAGCCGTGTAATTCAGATCGCACGAGTTGAATGACTGCCGGAATGCCAGGTTCGACGACTCGATATTCTGCTGAGATAAATACGACGCCAGTTCATCCGGCACGACAATCGCGTTGTTCCGCTGATCGAAGTTCGCCAGGTTACCGCCATCCTCGTGGAATCCCGGCAGAATCTGCCACCGCAGCCCGTAGCTCAGCGTCAGCCGGCTCGTGACCTGATAAGTATCCTGTGCAAACACCGCATACTGCCACGCTGTTCCCGCCACATCCGGGCTCGACACCGCAAAGAACAGCGTAGTCGGCGCACCCTCAAGAAAATCTCCGAATGCATTGCCCGTGAACGTCGACTGAAACGTGAAGAGACCGAAGTCGTCAGAAGGCAGGAACGTCTCGATATCCGCATACCTCACCCGCCGCGCATCCAGCCCGGCCTTCAAGGCGTGCTTGCCAAGGCTGTAGCTTACGTTGTCCGTAAACTGCAAAGTCTTCGACTGTGTAACACCCGTCTTGTCCCTGCCGATCGGAGTAAATCCGGTACCCGCGCTGAAGTTGAACGTAGGAAACGCGTGCGTCGTCGGATGCTGGCTGATGTTGACGCCGGTCAGGTCCAGCTGTGAAAGCGCGTCAGCTCCTTCAATCGGGAAGCCCACATTCGTAATTACGTTTGTAAATCCAAACCGGAACTCGTTCAGCAGCCGCGGGCTGAAGGTGTATGTGTGGGACACCAGCAAGCTGCGGTTGTGCACGCTGTCCGAATCGTTCGGCAAAAACGGATTCGCATAGTCCTCGGTAATGTTCTTGCGGCTGAATCGCGCATAGGCTGTCTGCTTCTGAGAAATCGTCTCATCAATCCGTACGTCCGCCCCATCCGTCCGCGCCGGCGTCTGCTGAAAGTTCTCGTAGTTAAAGTTCTGCTGACCGGCCACATTCGGCAGCGGATAATAAGCCAACAACGCTGTCGCCGTAGGATTGATGCTGCCCGGCCCGATTACCGGCCCGTCAATCGCCGACAGGTCGCCGTTACGCTCTGCCTGCGTCGGCACCAGGAACTGTTCCGCCAGCGCCGTTGACCGCCGGTTCGCCTCGTAGTCCGCAAAGAAGAACGTTTTGCCGCGCCGGTCGAGAAGATGCGGAATCAGCACCGGGCCGCCCAGCGATCCGCCGAAAGTATTGAAGTGCTTCGGCGCCTTGCCTGAAAACCCATACGGATCGGCATCAAGCGCATCGTTCTGCAGATATTCAAAGAGGCTGCCGTGAAACTTGTCCGTTCCTCCCTTGGTGGTGAAGGTTACATCGCCCACCTGCGAAAACTCAGCGCTGTTGTTGAATGAAGTTACCTTCACTGCGGCGATGCCTTCCAGCGAAGGATAGGCATCCTGCAGCGCACCGTTCTGCCTTACGTTGCTCGTCGAAATGCCATCGACGGAAAAGTTCACCATCGACGCGCTCGCTCCGCCCAGTGCAATATTGCCCGAGCTGTCCTGCTGCACGTTCGACGACACCTCCAGCGATCCCAGGGGACTCGTGGTCGTTGCGCGATCGTTCAGCGGAAGTTGCGTAATCTGCAGGTTGTCCTTCGAATTGCTAAGCGTCGCATCTTCAGTATTGATCTGATATCCCGTAGCCGTGACAACCACCTGGGTCGACTCCACCGCCACCGTTAGCGTCACCGGAATGCGCAATGCCTGCCGCGCATCCAGCTGCGCATCCGGCACCACCGCCTTGGAAAAGCCATCATGTTCCACGCTGATCGAGTAGTGCCCAGCCTTCAGGTTCTCGACTAAAAACTCCCCGGCATCGCTCGTGGTAGCGTTGCGAGTCAGATCTTGATCCAGAGAATGAACCGTCACCGTCGCACCGGGAATCACCGCGCCAGAGGCATCCTGTACCGTTCCCAGAATGCTCCCCATCGTGGATTGTGCGCGCGCACAGCAAGCGCTCGCGGCAAGCAGCGCAGCAAGGAGCACCGCCGTCCGCCGCAGGCGCCTGCTGTAAAAGCCGCGTTTCTTTTGTTGCGTATCTGTTAGCGAAGGATGTTGGCTCCTTTTTTCTTCCGCCAGCAGCAACATGCTTTCAAGATGTAAGAGGAAGACAGTATGAGCAGCAATATCTGAATGAATATTTTGGGTCTTATATGAAGTGACCACGGATGACCTCCGCGGGGTATCCCCCGTCACTACTCAGGAGACCGTGCCAACCATATAGGTAGGCGAAAGTATTCATAAAGAACCCATAATCTTATGGATTCTTTACGTCGCCGCGTATCACATTTCGAATCCTCTTTCCCCTGTCAACAAAGGAAATTGCGCAGTACGTGGATCGCGAGTAAAGTCATCGGCGAAGTGTTATCTACGCATCATGCACACCCACGCTGCAGCAGAAAGAGGAAGAAAATCATGCAGAAGAAAATCATGCAATCGATAAGAGTTCTGGCTATCCTGGCAATCGCTCTCACAACCTCAGGCGCGATCGCTCAAACCTCCGGAACCGCCCAGGGCGACCTGGACACTGACATCGCCTTGTTACGGTCGGATATTCAGGCTCAGAAGAACGACATCATCGCGCATAGCATGCAGTTCACTGACGCGCAGGCAAAAGCGTTCTGGCCGCTCTACCGCGACTACTCCCACCAGCAGCAGGTCATCGGAGACCAGCGGGTAAGCATTATCAAGGACTACGCCAGCCAATACGCCACCATGGATGACGCGAAGGCCGAGGTACTCATGGACCGCTGGCTAAATTACGATGAGGCGAAGACCAAGCTTCGTTCTACGTACTACCCTCAGTTCCGGGATGCGGTCGGCGCAAAGCAGGCGGTCAAGTTCTTCCAGATCGACCAGCGCCTGAACATGCTCGTCGATCTAAAGCTCGCCTCTGAGATTCCGATCGTTCAGTAATCGTGGCCACGCCGCCCAGCGCCGTACACGCTCACTCTCCCGAGCGTCCCTAAGTTCGCTGGTCGCCCCTATCGACAGGCTCTGCTAAGCCCGCAAGATTTTCCGATCGGGCCCTACACTGGCGCCTTCGAACTTGAGGAGGCGCCCCCTCTGGACCCGGAAAAATGGTCCTGCTTTGATCACCCGTTCCAGTGGGTCGCCATATGCACCACGAAGTGAGTCCCGAAGACCACCGCCGCCAGCAAAATCCCAACCGCCATCGGCCGCCTCTTTTGCCACAACTTCACGGTACCGATGACCAGCAGCGCCTCCAGCACAAGTGCGATAACCCATACCGGCCACGGCACGCCCTGGTGTTCAAGACCGGGGAAGAAGCGGAATAACACTCCATGCACCGCAACCGCGCCCGCGGCCATCACTGCTACCGCAATCAAAACTCCGAGCAGCACACCCGCCACCTTTATCGCTGTATCCTTCATCGTTGGTTCCTCCTCTCGACCCCTCATCCACACCCGCCACACCCGCAGCCAATGCCTCGAAATCGACGCCATGCTTCCGATCGCCCAAAGCAGGGCTGCCCAGTCGCTCTCGATAAAATCGAGCTCCCGTAGCATGGCGCTGGCCCACTCCCGGCACGGTGGCGGAGCATTGCGAACAATCGCCTCCAGCCATCTCACCGCCAGCCTGCGCAGTATCGGCATTACCCCTCCGCCCCGCTCAGCTCCGCGCGTCTCGTGTTAAGCGGCCGGCCTAGCCGTTGCCCCCGCGCCAGTTGCAAGCCGTCCGGAGTCAGCCGATACATGTGCCGAGGAGGTTTGCCCACCTCAATCGTCTCCCACTCTGTCTCCAGCAGTCTCCGGTCGGCCAGCCGCATCAAGATCGGGTATAGGCTGCCTGACTTCAGCCCGGTCACCCGGCTGATGTCGTACCCGTACCTCCACTCCCGCGGCTCCTCGAGAAAAACCTCCAGAACCTTCAGCGTCTGCGGCGACACTCTCAGCTTCATCGAGCAGAAGTCTACATATGTAGACTTAGCACTGTCAAGCGAAAACTAATTCAATATCCACGGGTTCATTTACCTGAAGGCGCGATTTGGGATGATTTCTGTACACAAGTGCGCGTGCGCGCGCCCGAATCTTGCGTCTATCGAATGGAGCACGCAGCGTCGAGGTTACGCCATGATCCGACTCTCAACCATCCGGAAGCCCTCGCCGAGACCCCGAGCCATCGCGCTCGCTGCTCTCGCCATCGGCATCTCCACGGCCGCCGCTTTGGCGCTCGGAGCGCAGCAGCGGGAAAATTCGACTCCGGCCGCAATCACCGCCTCTGCGGGCGACATGGGACACATGTCCGGCCACATGTACATGACGTCTCTCAGGTCTTTGCAGCCCGGCGATCAACAGAAGGCAGACGCAGTTGCGGCCGCCGCCAAAACGGCCATGGCGCCTTATCAGGATTACCGTAAGGCCCTCGCCGACGGCTATGAGATCTTTCTCCCCAACGTCCCTCAGGCCCAATATCACTTCACCCGGTACGACTACGGACTCGAGGCCCGCTTCCACTTCGATCCATCGAAGCCGACTTCGCTGCTCTACAAGAAGACCGCTGACGGCGGATACCAACTTGTCGGAGCCATGTATACCGATCGCGTCGACGCCGGCGAAGACGAGTTGAACAATCGTATTCCACTGAGCATTGCGCGCTGGCATCAGCACATCAACTTCTGCAAAGCTCCCGCCGGAGAGAAGGCCGCGTACTTCGGTGCCGACGCAAAGTTCGGCCTGCGTGGTTCCATCACAACGAAGGAAGCGTGTGACGCCGCAGGCGGAGAATTTCGTTCGCACTTATTCGGATGGATGGTCCACGTCTACCCCTACGAGTCCGACCCGAAGAAGGTTTGGTCCACCATGGATGATGACCAGGGGCACGACAACATGGATCACTCCGCTATGCCCGGCATGAACATGAATTGAAGTTTGCCGTCGGTCTGCGTCCCGCTGCAGTGTTTGAGGCGTGCACAGCGATCCTGATCGTATGGCTATCGGCTTGCACTAAGCTCTGAATCTGAGAGAAGATGCCAAGGCGTGTGCCGATAGTTCTTGTGCGGAGGCTCGTTCCCCCATGCTCTACAATCAGATCGTTCACACCGCCCAGGTATCAATTCAAAACCCTGCCGGCGGTCCGAATGTCGTCTTCGCTTCCGCGCCGGCGACGACGGCTCCCACTTACGGCCTCGGCTTCGGTCAGATGCCGACTGCCCAGGATGGCCACGCCGGCCACGTGGACGTTCCTGCCAATGGAGCCGTGCAAATCGGCAATCTCCTCACCTGCGCGGCAGTGACCTACATCTACACCAATGCTATGGGAGCAGTTCAGAATGTCGTACTCTATCACGCCCATACGGGGTTCATTCCAGCTAACGAACTGCCCACCGATCCGTCTCGCAACGTTCACAATGTTGCCGCTGGCCAGATTCACGTCGTCTTTTGCTCGTCGCAATCCATGGCCCCTAATCCGAATAACGGCATTCAGACTGCTGCCGACGGTCTGATCGGCATACTCAATGCAGGCGTGCCCGCGGGAAATATCCGCGTCCTCACCGGATGCGGGGGCGCCTTCGGAGCAAATTCGAGGGGCGAAGTAGGCATGAATGCGGTCGCTACCTGGAGCAATGGCAATCTTCAGACCACGTTGGTCAATTGCGCGAACCTGGCTCGCGCTGCCTATGCTGCACAGTTTCCTCCTGGACAAACCAAGCTTGGACTGCTGGGATCCAGCCACAACCTGGCCAACGGCCAGGCCCGCATCCAGACTCTCACCACCGGAATCAACGCCGCTGGCAACGACGCGGCGCGTCTCAATTCTTTGCAGACTTTCCTGGGCGACGCGCACAGCTTCAAGCCGGGGTCGCTTAAGCTGTTTATGGTCCAACAGCTTAATGTCGCCATTCGCCATCAGCCCGCCGGCAACATAACTCCGATGAACGCGCAGGCACAGGGCAATGCGATCCTCGGTGGCATCCGCAATGGCACTCTGTAGCGGCAGTTTTACAACCCGCGCACTTCCGCCGCAATCCTCTTCAGTTCCGGCAGAACTCTGCCCAGCGGCGCGGCATCCGCATTCTCGCGCCCCAGTGCGAAATAAACGTTGCGATAAAGCCCAAACAGCCGGTCGTACACCGCTACCGCCGTGGGGTCCGGAACATACGTCGCATACTTCAGACACATCGCATCCTGCGCAGCCTCAATCGTCGGAAACGCTCCGGCCGCCAGCAGCGCGAAAATCCCCGAACCCAGGCTGGTCGGAATCCCCGCCGGAACCAGCACCGGCTTCCCCAGCACATTCGCGTACACCTGGTTCAGCACCTTGTTGTTCTGCGGAATCCCGCCGGCATTGATCACACGCTCCACCGGCACTCCAAACTCCGCCATGCGCTCCAGAATGATCCGTGTGTGAAACGCCGTTCCTTCGATCGCTGCAAACAGCTCATCCTGCGCCGTGTGAATCAGGTTCCATCCCAGCGTCACGCCGCCCAGTTCGGAATTCACCAGCACCGTGCGGTCGCCGTTATCCCAGCTCAGCCGCAGCAGTCCCGTCTGTCCCGCGCGATACTGCTCCAGCCCCTTCGACAGCTCTGAGACCTTCGTCGCCGCCCGTCGCGCTATCGCCTCGAAGATATCGCCAGTCGCGGACAGTCCCGCCTCAACCCCCGTGTATTGCGGATGCACGCTGCCCGGCACCACTCCGCATACCCCCGGCACCAGAGTCGTCTTCTTCTCCATTGCGATGATGCACGTCGAGGTGCCCACCACGTTCACCACGTCACCCTCGCGGCATCCGGCGCCAATCGCGTCCCAGTGCGCGTCGAACGCCCCCACGGGAATCGGAATGCCTGCCTTCAGGCCCATCTTCTCAGCCCATTGCGGAGACAAGTGCCCGGCAATCTTGTCCGACGTCAGATACTCGCCTGCCAGCTTTTCGCGAATCCCATCGAACAGCGGGTCCAGCTTCGACAAGAACTGCTGCGGGGGCAGTCCGCCCCACTTCGGATTCCACAGCCACTTGTGACCCATCGCGCACACACTGCGTTTCACCTTGCTCGCATCGCTGATCCCCGCCAGCGTCCCGGCCACCATGTCGCAGTGCTCAAACGCAGTTACAAATTGGTCGCGCTTCTCGGGATTATGTCTCAGCCAGTGCAACAGCTTCGCAAATCCCCACTCATGCGAATACACGCCTCCGCACCACTCAATCGCTTCCAGCTTCTCCTTGTGTGCCAACTCCGTAATCTGCTGAGCCTCAGCCTTCGCGCGGTGATCGCACCACAGGTAGTAG
>Ga0207050_1026_pt1 | contig 27826 bp, 35 predicted proteins | sample Alteio_BWMinCont_64_FD_153291 | JGI IMG/M metagenome (GOLD analysis project Ga0207050, IMG submission 153291) | Enriched cells from forest soil in Barre Woods Harvard Forest LTER site, Petersham, Massachusetts, United States -... | ecosystem: Environmental > Terrestrial > Soil > Temperate forest >...
ACATTGCCGCCTGCATCAGCGGCGATTGCCCCTAAGATGCCACCAGCCATGATTGCCGCGACTGTCTGATAGTGGCGTCGAGCTTCGTCAAACTTAGCTTCTTCTTTTTTAAGCTTAGGCTCTTGTTTCTTCGTCATTGTAGTTCTCCCGATGTGTTAAACGAAGGCCGCCCCCCAGGTTTGAACCCGTGATTGCCACCATTTCTCTCTCGCGCCGGAGGATATTAACCAACCCGTGCAAAACATCAAGAAATCGAGTAACATATAATCTCTATAATCGGTCGCCAGGTCGGCGGCCGCAAGAGCCGAGGTTTTATGGGTATTCTGTATAATGTAAATCCGCTGATTTTCCCGCCGCCTATTCCACCGACTGAACCGCACATGTGGTTCTTCCTGCGGCGCCGTTTTTCTCGCTTCCTCCAAAACCTCCCGATCTCGAGCAGCCAGTACGAAGACGCGATCACGAAGATTAAGGGCGTCGCGTCATGCCTGAACCGCGAATACTGGGGTGTCGCGTCGGACACGAGCAACATCTTGATCGCTGGTTCGTGGGGCAAGAACACACACATCTCGCCAGTCGGCGACATCGACATCATCTTCTTCCTCCCGGTAGACGTCTATAATCGCTACGAGCTGCGGACAGGCAATAAACAATCGCAGCTGCTTCAGGAAATTCGTGGCATCGTGGCAGAGAAGTACAGCTCGACCGCGCGCATCCGCGCCGATGGTCAGGTCGTAGAAATCCCGTTCAACTCTATCTCGATAGAGATTGTCCCCGCCTTCAGGCTCCAGAACGGAAACGTCTGGATTTGCGACACTAATGACGGCGGCCGTTACAAGACTGTCGCGCCCGAGGCGGAGGGAAAGAGTCTCTCCGACTCCGACGCTGCATACAACGGCAACACGCGCGCGTTAGTCCGCATGGCCAAGCGCTGGAAAGACGAATGCAACGTGCCAATAAAATCGTTTCAACTGGAAATTCTCGCTCAGGTCTTCTTGCGCTCATGGCCGCACAGCAGGAATGACATTTTCTGGTACGACTGGATGGTGAGGGACTTTTTCGCCTTCCTCATCCAGCATCAAAACGGGAACGTCACCTTCCCCGTCACTGGCGAAGTCTCACCCCTCGGCAGCGAATGGCTCAGTAAAGCGCAGACAGCCTACAGCAACGCCGTCGAAGCCTGTGTATGCGAGCGCGACAACTACGAACGACTGGCGGGCCAGAACTGGCAGAAGATTTTTGGCACTGCCGTCCCTGAGGCCGTGACATGACTCAGCCTGTCGAGGCGTTGATCGCCGAGTGCCGAAAGGCTGAGGAGAGCTGCCTCTACACTTCGGTGACATTCATCATATGGCTGAGATTTCTTCGCACCGTGCGCATTCTACTGAATGCGAGCGCGGTCATATGCGGTGCTCTGGCAGGATGGAAAGCCCTGTCACACGACTATGAGATGGCGATGGCCGTCTTTGCGTTGTTGGCGGCGTTGTTGCCTCAAATTCAGCGCGTTATCGGTCTCGACACCACGATCAATCAGGTGGCTGGACTCGCCGGGGAGTTTAAGAACCTTCACGACCATTTTCGACGGGCTGCGAATGTATCCAGCCAACTAGCGTTCGAGAAGTTCGAGGCGGAGGCTAAAGCCCTTTTCAACCGACTCGACAAAGCCCGCGTACCATGTATCACGCCGCCGGAGATATTTTTCTGGTTCGCACAGCGCAAGATCAAGAAGGGCCACTACGATTTCGACTGTGACGAAACTCAGTCGACCTCTGGTGGATAACGCGCAGGAGGAATTTCTTTGCCGTCTACAAGTTCCAATAACATCTGGCATACAGATGGCGATCCTCTAGCCAAAATTATCAGGTTCGCGGCAGACGGCGTATTGCTCCCGTTATACCATTTCTTCAGCGTTTCCATATTGATTTCGGCGAAGTAAGCCGCCGCTATTTTGAGGTTCGGAAAATCGGATCGCAATGCGCGTGCGATGCCGGTCGCGATCTCCTGTTCGAATCCGTCAAGAAAAATCTTGGGTAAAACTTTACCCTCTTTTTTTGAATACATTGGCCAACTCCCTGATTACAAGTGTGGGAGCAGCAGTTAGCGGCTTGGTAAATCTGTGAAAATCCTATCTCCGGTTAAAGACCATGAACGACAAATCACCGACGCAGCGGTCTCTGCCCCATATAGATGTCCGGCCACCACGGCGGGCAGCGATGTATGTCCGCATGTCGACAGACCATCAAAAATATTCGACCGAGAATCAGGCCGATGCGATCAAGGAATATGCGGCACGGCATAAAATGGAGATCGTCAAAACCTATGCCGACGCGGGAAAAAGCGGCCTCAAAATCGATGGCCGCGATGCCCTGAAAGGCCTCATTGCCGACGTGCAGGCTGGTGCGGCGGATTTTACCGTCATTTTGGTGTTGGACGTGACCCGCTGGGGACGGTTCCAGGACGCCGACGAAAGCGCCTATTACGAATATATCTGCCGCCGCGCTGGTATCGACGTTCAATATGTGGCGGAGCAGTTCGAAAACGACGGCAGCCCTGTTTCGACCATCGTCAAGGGCGTCAAACGCGCTATGGCAGGAGAATATAGCCGTGAACTATCCAGTAAGGTTTTTGCGGGTCAATGCCGACTGATCGAGCTGGGATTCCGTCAAGGCGGTCACGCCGGTTATGGCTTGCGGCGTATCCTTGTCGATGAACACGGGCAGCAAAAAGCCGAGCTTAAGCGCGGCGAGCATAAATCCTTGCAAACAGATCGCGTCATCCTAATCCCCGGCCCCGCAGAAGAAATCGAAACTGTCCGCTGGATTTATAAGTCTTTTGTTGATGAAGGAATGCGGGAGAGCCAAATCGCGGCCATGCTCAACCAGCGCGGTGTTTTGACGGATCTGGAGCGGACATGGACGCACAGTGTCGTACACGGCATCCTGACCAATGAAAAATACATCGGCAATAACATCTATAACCGGCGTTCTTTCAAACTCAAGAAGCTCAGGGTCGTTAACACTCCCGATATGTGGGTGCGTGCTGACGGCGTTTTTGAGGCCATCATCGAGCCGCGTTATTTCTATGAAGCGCAAGGCATCATCCGCGAGCGCAATCGGCGATTCAGTGACGAAGAGATGCTTACAAAGCTGAAAGCCCTCCACGAGCGTCAAGGCTGGCTTTCCGGCATCCTGATCGACGAAGAAGAGAATATGCCCTCCAGCGGTGCTTATGCCAGCCGATTCGGCGGTTTGTTCCAAGCCTATAAATTGATCGGCTATGACCCGGGCTATGATCAACGTTTCATCGAGGATAACAGGCACCTCCGAAAGATGTACCCGGAAGTTGTGGAAGGGGTCATACGCAAAATCCAGGAGTTAGGCGGCCGCGTACACCGAGAGGTCACAAACGATTTCTTGATCGTCAATGGCGAGATAAAGGTTTCTTTGGTTATCTGCAGGTGCTTTCAGACGGGCGCTGGCAGCAATCGCTGGAAAATTCAGTTTGATGCCAGCCTGATGCCCGATATCACGATTGCAGTGCGTATGGATGTTACTAATCGACAGGTTTTTGATTACTATTTGATCCCTGCGCTCGATGTGGAAAATCCGCGCATACGCCTTGCCGAGAACAATCATTTTGCATTGGATACTTATCGTTTCGACGATCTTGAGGCATTTTTCGTACTTACGGAACGCGCGGCCCTGACGGAGGCCGCATGAACAAAGGTAAGGGTACACGCACTTCCGAAATTAAGATGATCCCTGTCGATAGGATCAATATTCTTAATCCGCGCGCCCGGAATCAAAAGGTCTTTCAGGACATCGCGATCAATATGACAAAAGTCGGGCTTAAGCGTCCGATTACCGTAACATCATGCCGTTCCGGCGCCGTCGATAAGGACTATGATCTGATCTGCGGTCAGGGCCGGATCGAGGCTTTTATGGCTTGCGGGCAAACTCACATTCCAGCCATCGTTATCGATGCCGATGAAGAACAGGCACTTATCATGAGCCTGGTCGAAAACCTAGCTCGCCGTCAGCATAGAGCGACGGATTTATTGCAGGGTATCGAGATACTCCAAAAACAGGGCTATGACGCCAAGACTATCGCAATGAAGACGGGACTCGTTCTTGATTATGTGAATGGCATTCTGAATCTCATGGAACGCGGGGAGCAACGCTTATTGGCCGCAGTCGATTCCGGTCAAATGCCGATGAGTCTAGCCATCCGGATTTCCGAGAATCCTGAACATGAACAACGGGCATTGCGGGAAGCTTACGAATCCAAACAATTGCGCGGCAATCGCTTGCTGCTCGCCAAAAAACTGATCGACCGGCGCAGACGCCACGGAAAAACATTCGAGGGTGATCCCCGGCGGGGGCGCTATAAAGCAGACAGATCGTTATCATCACAGGATGTTATGAAGGTCTATCAGCGCGAAGTAGATCGCAAACGCCTTCTTTCCCGCAAATCGGATGTCGTTACAAATCGCCTCCTGTTTATAACCGAAGCTCTACGCCAATTATTAAGCGATGAGAATTTTAGCAACCTCCTTCGCGCCGAGGGGCTGTCCACGTTGCCGAAACAGCTTGCCGGATTCATGGATGAGAAAGGGGCGTTCCATGGTTGATAGATCACGAAGCAAACCAAAGTTGTCGAAGGCCGAGATCAAAACCGGCTTTGCCGATGCTACGATTGATCTTCGCGTTGACCAAATTATCCCTCTTAAAACTGTCAGTGCCTCGGCGCTCAAAAGCCCAAAATATTCTCAGATTGTCGCTTCTATCCGGGAGGTTGGGATCATCGAACCCCCGGTTGTTTCTCGCGACGCCCAATCTCGTGGCCGGTACATATTGCTCGATGGTCATTTACGGCTTGAGGCGTTGAAAGAACTTGGAGAAATGGTGGTAACATGCCTTGTTTCCACGGATGACGAAGCCTTCACTTACAACAAACACATTAGCCGTCTATCCACTATTCAAGAACATAGGATGATCCTTCAGGCCATCAAGCGCGGCGTTCCGGAAGAAAAGATTGCGAAGGCTTTGAATATCGACGCCAAAAGCATCGTAAGCAAACGCGATCTTCTGAAAGGCATTTGTCCGGAAGCCGTCGATATGCTGAAAGATAAAATGGTTGCCGCAGCGACATTCCCAATTCTCAGGCGTATGAAGGCGTTTCGTCAAATCGAGGCCGTGGCGCTCATGAATGATTCCAATGTTTATTCTTATACGTATGCCCAGGCGCTACTGGCGGCGACGCCAAAAGGCCAGCTGACCAACCCCGAAAAGCCGAAAAAGATTAAGGGACTCGACGAAGAAAAAATGGCCCGCATGGAAAGCGAGATGGAAAGTCTTCAGGGGGAATATCGCCTCATCGAAGAAAGCTACGGCAAGAACGTCCTTAACCTTACGCTGGCCAAAGGTTATCTCGCTACATTGGTTGCCAATACGCGCATCACGCGTTACCTTACGCAACACTATCCAGAAATTTCCGTACAGTTCCAAAAAATAGCTGAAATGACGTCGCTGGAAAATAAACAGGCCGCGTAATTAGTGAGTAGCCAATTGAGCCACTCCGCCTTCGCACCACAATCTTTCTTATGCTACACGTCGGTCGATGGCGGGGGCGTGTTCCACACCCTGTGAGGGCCTCGTTATAGAAGCTTCTTTTATAACTGCTTCCAAAGCCTCAAAAGCCGGATTCAAGGCAGTACATCTGCCCCATGAACGAACAACGCTCTTTTCACCAATAAAGTATGTTTCGCATTGCTCTGCGCGGTCATATCTGTCCCAGCCTTTCAATAGCTTCCGCGCCTTATCCAAATTATAGAAAGGCACAAACGGGGCTAAATGATGGGTGAGATGGAACCCGTTATTATGGGGATGAATAAACCAGCGCACAAAACCATTGCTTGGGTGATTTCTGGTGTATTCCAAAATCGTTCCGGGGAATAAACCGTGATGGTCGGATATGATGATGAAGTTGGTAATCACATGATACATTATGGCTCTTGAAGCAAACCACAAAGTAAAGAAGGCAGCCGCAAAACCTATTCCAGCCGTAACTGTTAAAACAGAAAGAACGGCACCCCACCAAAGCGAAAGATACAGCACATGCTGTCGGCTTATTTTTTTAAATGTTTGTTTGAGTTCAGCGACAACCCATAAATCATATGAAAGAAGATACTTCAGATAAACGTGCAACCAACCTTTTTTCATTGCCTCAGGATCATGCAAGCGATCTGTATCATAATCTTCATCGCCTAAATTCATGTGGTGAGGCAGATGTACTGAACGATAATATTTCAGCGACTTCAACATCGGAAAACACAGGAAAAGATTTGCAATCACATCGTTGGTGTGCCGGTTCTTTGCCAATAAGAAATGCGACGCATCATGTGTCAGAACAACAAGCGCGCGCTGCCGACTTCCTATGACAATCATTGCAATTGGAAGCCACCATAAGGAGTGAAAATATACTAATGCCGTGAATGCGAATACCCACGCCCAATTCGTAAGAATTGCAAGAAAGGTTTGAATTAAGGACGGATTTCCAAGCTCACGAACTTCACTAGTTTTATTGTGCGCTCGCAAAAACTCGTTCATCTCTCTTACATCCTTTGCGAGAGAGCTTTTTTCCATTCTATTTATGTCAACGGTCTTATGCACGGCTGTCTCCGGATTTTTTCCCTCGTGTTTTCACATCTTGCGGAGCGTCAGGTTCTCGTGACATTTTCCAAAAAATATCAAACTGTTTGCGACAGGCATTTGTAATTTGCGGAAATTTTAGAAGGATAATGGTCGGCGCCGGAACAGTTTGAAAATTCATTATCGCGGTTGTTTCGCCATAAATATAAAAAAGAACTGGTGAGAAAACTTCTTTGGGTATCCAACGATATTCATTGTAATCAGAAGCGACGAAGTTGGTATCCCCTTCGCAAACAATGGCTAGTACTTTTATGTCTTTGCGTTCATCAACGAGTTTTACCATGCGGGTTCGATGGGCCTTGGCATACTCTCCACCTAATGAGCTTAGAAAATGTTCCTCAAGACCATACTGAACAATCGTGCCGCCATGTTTGCGGGCATGTTCATAAACATTGTCAAAAAACTGTTTGAGACCCGCTTCACCGGTCAAGACTTCAACCCCTTGGGGTTTGAGGCGGACGCCAGAATTTTCTGTAAACTCGACGCCAAATTCATCAAAGACACGAATGATATCGGTAACCGTTCCTTCGCGGGGTTGCACCGCATCGGATTCAATTTTGTTGATCGTGTCGCGTGTTAGTCCTGCCTTTTCTGCAAGAACGGCTCCTGACCATCTCAGCAGGCCACGCGCAGCACCTATTTGACGACCTATGGACATATGCTCTCCCTAACTTGCTTTCTGACTGGTTATGACATGCAAAATGTAATATTGCTATGGTTAATTTATACGAAACACTGAAACCAAAAACAGGTAACAACATACTTATAACAGGTATTATGCAAGCTTACAACAGACATAAATAATTTCAGTCTGTTTATTTTATTAAATATGCAGGTTTTCAATTGCTTTCATCCCAGCCACCCGTTATATTCCCTTCACGATTTCGGGAATTGCCGTTTTTTGGCCATTAAATCAACGGAATCGAGCATTTAACGCATATCTGAGTGCAGGCACCGAATTTAATTGAACCCATTTTAAGGAAACGCATATGCCGGAATTTGAAAATTTTGTAGCGCGCCACGGTGAAGGGTGGGTTCAGCACATAGTGGAAATGATCGAGCGTAATGAAGGCATCCGCTATCGCATGCCTATACCGCTTGAAGAACGCTGGGCCGCCCTGACGGATGGTGGCTGTGCCATGCCGCGCAGAATGGCAGCGTAAGGATGTATGTGATGACGGATATTACATATAGCGAACTGGTTGCGCTATGCGGCAAGCAAACGGCTTACCCGGTGCTTCTGGTAATCGAAAATTCGGCCAAAGTTAGAAAAAACAATGTTGTTCAGTTTGATTGTGAAAAACGTTTGCGCCGGGCGTTTAATACCATGCGCGAGAATGAATTAACGGCGTAAAACTTGAGGGGCACGATATTATGTTTCCGATCAGCGCATCACAAATCAGGGCAGCCAGGGGATTGCTCCATTGGACTCAAGATGAGCTGGCGGATAAAGCCAAAGTTTCTCGCGCGACGGTTCAAGCCATCGAAAATGGTGATACCAAAAAAACCGGAAAGGCCTCGGTGCGAACCACCAAGATCAGAGCCATTTATAAAACACTCAAAGATCATGGAATCGAATTTCTGGAAGGCGATGGCGTCAGACGCCAGCCGGAAGGTCTCAAGGATTTTACGGGATATGATAGCTGCGATAGATTCTTTGAACACGTTGAGGCAGTCATCAAAGAAAAGGGTGGCGATCTCATATGCTCCATCAATCATCAAGACATGCTGACGAAAACAACCGGCTCTACGGAGCGCACGAATCTTGAACGGCTGGAACAGCTTCAGAAGCTAACGGATGTTGAATGCATCATTTCAGACGAGATTATACCGCCTTTTATCGAACCATCCTTTCAGGTGCGGGTATTGCCGGAAGAACCGACGATCATCCCCACATCCAGCTTTGCCTATGGCGATGAATTGGTCATCGCGTTTCACGATAACAATATGCATCTCACTTTTGTCGTTTTCCAGAAAATCTCTTTCCGCCGCCATTTTCAAAATTATTTTCTCCCGCGCTGGCAGGTCGCCAAACCGCTTCTGGTGATGCCACCAGTCGAACAAAAGAAACATCGCGTTCGCGCATACGCATAATTTTCACCTTCATCATCATTCTGTGACCGGCTCGTGGCTCATGAGCCGGTTTTTTTGTTCCCCGTCTTCAGGCATGCATGAAGCAAAATGACCAAGCCTGGCGACAATATGCCTGATCAGATTATTTGCTCGAAACAGACCGCAGTTCTCAGCAAAAAGCCTAAATACTCATGTGGTTTTTGAGTCTGAAATAACGGCATCTGGCTTCATCAATTTCACGATGAGGCGCTTATGACCCGCGACGATCTACGTATCTTCTGTACGGCACTCGCTTTCACCGGACTTATGCTGAAAGGCAAAAACGGCGAGCATCAGTTAGACCAGGTAATGGATTTTGCAAAGCTGATCGAGGCCTTTTGCTTCGAGACCGCGCTGGAAGCGTTAAGCGCGGACGTAAATCCCGATAACGAAACTGATCCAGCCTCTATTGATCTGATCATCGATAGTTATAAGGCTCAGATGCGGGACAAGGAACCCTTCACCCCACCAATGGAGAGAGTTTCTCTCCTTAAAATCTTCGACCGGCTCCATCAACGGCAACAGCGCCGCCGTGAACGGCATTTCTATGCCACCGGCGACACTGAGGCGATCACCAATCGCGTGGCGCAGCTGATCCGCGAAGAGATCGAAGCCGATGGAGCCGTCACATGACGGCGCTGCGCATGCTGAAAGACGAAGAAGAGCCGGTACATGTGGCGGTGCGCATGGCGGACGCCATCATCGAGAGTCTTGAGAAAACAGGCCATTGCCGGATTCGGGACATGGAGGCCAAGGGCTTCTCGCGCGACGAGCTGGCCCGTTACTGGCCGGATGCCTGGAAAATCGTGGAGGAGAAAAGGCCGAGGCCGGGGCAACGGTTGCATTGATGGCGCAGGAAAAACAGGCGGGTTTCGTGGTGGTCGATGTCATCAACGAAGGCACGAGTTTTTCGACGGCCGGGCGCATGGCGGCCGCGATCATGGAGATAAGGAAAAAGAACGGCGGATGCATGCCGCAGGATTTAAACGCGAGAGGTTTTACGCCGAAAGAAGTCGTCGATCATTGGGATGCCGCTCACTTCCTGATCGCAATCAATAACCTGAGCAGTTGGGGAAAAGATAATGGCTAAAGCGAAACTTAAAGAGGAATTGCCTGCGATCAACGGGATATTGAAGCGCCGTGTGCATTCAATCCATCCCTGGTCAGTACAGCACCACCCGGATCATTCCGAAATCGAGGCCTATGTCGAGATTACCGGCGAGATGGAGATCATCGCCGTCATAAAAAGCATTAATCACGCCGACATCGCGGAATTTATCGTGGCACTGGCGAACGAGCATAACCGGAAGCCGATCCTCGAATCCATCAACAATCCCAACGCGTCGAAACGGTGAGTCATCATGCCCAGAGCCGATAATTATTCAGGAAAACCACTACAACTTTCGCCCCGCGAAACCGAAGTCATGCGCTGGATCGCCTGCGGCAAGACCAGCGGCGATATCGCACGGCTTCTGTCCATAACGGAAGATACCGTCAACGCGCATGTGAAAAACGCCTGCCTTAAACTCGATGCCGTCAACAAAACCCATGCCACGGCCATCGCGCTTTCGCATGGCGTCATTCGCCTTGGCCCATCCCCAGAAATGGTAATACCGCTGCAAACTTTATTGGGACTATCAAAACGCGCACAGGATCGTGGTGCTACCACGCGCCAGCCCCGCCCTGACTCCAAAAATCTCAAAGGAAGCAATGATGACTAAGAGAAAGCCTAAAACAATTGCGCCTAAAATCACAATCGACGCGATCACGGATTGCACACGCACCTCTTTCGGCAACGAGTCTGAAATCGACGTGCGCCTTCCCGACGGCAGCTGGGAAACCATCGCGACCGTGCGATCCGTCGCTGGCATGGATGCCGATGAAATCGCCAGTTACGTCGTCCGGGCCATAAAGCATTATAAAGACCCGGATGCAAAAGATTGAATGCCGTCCGCGAAGCACACCACCGGCAAGATTGACCCGATCGATGTAAATCTCGGCGAACGGCTGCGTCTCGCGCGCACCATGCGCGGCATGAGTCAGGAAAAACTCGGCAAGCTGAATGGCCTTACGTTTCAGCAGATACAGAAATATGAAAAAGGAGCGAACCGCGTCAGCGTCAGTCGCCTCGTTCACATGGCGGAATGTCTGGATGTGCCGGTAAACTGGTTCCTCGAAAAACTACCCGGTGACGGGAAGGGCAAATCGGCTTCCTCGGAAATCGATATGACGGTTCTCAACCAGCGCGAAACTCAGGAACTGCTGCGCGCATATTTCGGGATCGAAGATCACACCGCGCGACGGTTTTTCAGGGAGATCATGACGCATATGGCGGCACGGAGGCATTAATTAAACAATCCTAAACGATAACCGGCTAAGATGTGGTCTTGTTAAGAAACGGTTATTCGGATAAAATACAGGCCATGAAAACGCGCTTCGCAAAATTTCTGGCGGTTATGCTTGTGATAACCTTGGCCTTCGGTCAGGGGTTTCCGGTCATGGCCATGCCTGCCATGAGCGCAGACCAAATGCCGATGACGGGTGACATGGCCGGTATGGATATGTCGACTTCGACCACGGATCAGGCTTTAAAAGATTGCTGCGGGCATTCCGATAAAGACAAGGCCATGAAAGGCGCGATGTGCGATGCTTGCTGCGCGGCGATGGCACAAACGGCGATGCTGCCTCCCCAATTCGCGGCCCCCATGCAATATGCCATGAGTCAGTCATACGATCTGGCCGATACAATGGCCGTCAGCAAAACCCTGCCGCCTGAACCGCCCCCTCCCAAGGCCTAAGTCCCCACAAAACCGAAGCCGGATGATGATGCGCCGCTCGTCGTGTGACGTGGCCTTCTCTATCCGCGCCTTCCGATAATTTGGCCTTGAACAACGGATTGCTTTGCCTCAAGTCCGGCAATCCAAACGAAGGGGATGAATATGAAACACGCTCTAAAACTAATCGCGCTTGCCCTGCTGTTCGCTGGCGGCGCAACGCAAAGCCATGCGGCAACGCAGGACTATCGTTTTGAACTCACCGACCAGACAGTCAAAATGGGTCACGACGTTCAAATCAATGTTCGTCTGGTGAATAGCGCGACCAACAAGCCCGTCACGGATGCCACGATCACCGAACAGAAACTGGTCATGCTGATGGGCGGCACGACTATGCCGAGCCAGGTCAAGGCATTACCCGCAGATGCTAACGGCAATTATAGTTTTGTCAGTGATCTGACGATGGCAGGCAATTGGCAGCTTGATCTTTCGGCGCAGGTGCCGAGTGAAAAAGACCCGGTTCACGGTTTCGTCAAGTTTCAGGTCGTCAAGTGAGCGCCATACCAAAGGCCCGGCCATCTCCGAAACGGGATAGCCGCAAGGCCTGCATCCTGACGGTCGCGTTTGTGGCCTTGATGGGTGCGTCTTTAGCCTATGCCGAAACGGCGGCTCCCGACGGTAAAGGCAAAATCCTTTATTACCGCAACCCGATGGGACTGCCGGACACATCGCCCGTGCCGAAAAAAGACAGCATGAACATGGACTACATTCCGGTTTACGAAAACGAAGCCAAGGAAGAACCCGGCACGGTACAGATAAGTCCGCAACGCATCCAGCAGCTTGGTGTGCAAACCGGCGTGGTCGAGCGGCGCAATCTGGCGCAGACCGTTCATGCCGTAGGAACCATCCAGATCGACGAAACGCGCCAAACGATCATCGCGCCGCGCTTCGAAGGCTGGATCGAAAAACTATCCGTCGATGCCACGGGCATGCAGGTCAAGAAAGGCGATCCGCTATTCGTTTTCTACAGCCCCGATCTGACTCATATCGAAGCAGAATATCCTTTTGCCCACAGCATGGTCATGACCGGTGATGCGGGAGACAAAACGCCGCATGTGATGAACGGCACCATCGAAAGGTTACAAAGCCTTGCGGTTCCCCAAGAAGAAATCGACCGCCTAAAAAAAGAACACACGGCCAATTACCACATCACATTCCGCGCGCCTGCCGATGGCACAGTCATGGAGAAACAGGCCATTGAAGGCATGCAATTTTCGCCGGGGGACATGCTGTATCGTCTCGCCGATCTTTCCAATGTCTGGGTGATGGTGGATGTTTATGAGCAGGATTTGACGCGCATTGTCATCGGCCAAACGGCCAAAATCAGTATCAGCGCCTTTCCCGGTAAAAATTTCGAGGGGAAAGTCAGTTTTATCTATCCCACCATCAACAAGGATACCCGCACGGCCAAAGTGCGTATCGATCTGCCGAACCCAACCGGCGAATTGCGCACCGATATGTATGCCGATATTCAGATTGAAGCCGGGACAGACAATAACGTTCTGACGGTGCCAACCTCGGCGGTGTTGAACAGCGGTGAACGGCAAGTCGTGCTAATCGACATGGGCGATGGACGCTTCAAGCCTCAGCCGGTCAAAACCGGCATGCGCGGCGGCGGATATGCTGAAATCCTTGAAGGCCTCAAGGAAGGCGAACGCGTCGTCACATCCGCCAATTTCCTGATCGATTCCGAAAGCAATCTGCGCGCGGCCTTGCAAAGTTTCAGCGCGCCGGAGGTCAAGCCATGATCGCCCGCATTATCCGCTGGTCGGCAGAGAATCGCTTTCTTATCCTGCTCGGCACACTGTTTGCCGTCGCTGCCGGTATTTACGGCGTAAAGCACATGGCGCTCGATGCCATTCCCGATTTGTCGGATGCGCAGGTCATTATCTACACGAATTATCCGGGCCAAGCGCCGCAAGTGGTCGAGGATCAAGTCACTTATCCGCTCACCAGCGCGCTTTTGAACGTTCCGCGCGCCACGACCGTGCGCGGGCTGTCGATGTTCGGTGTGTCGTTCGTGTATGTCATTTTCGAGGATGGTACCGATATTTACTGGGCGCGCAGCCGCACGCTTGAATATCTCAATTCCATTGCGGGCCGTTTGCCGCAAGGCGTCACGCCGACTTTGGGGCCGGATGCGACCGGCGTGGGCTGGGTTTATGAATATGCCGTATTGGGCGCGCAAAAAACCTTGGCCGAATTGCGCAGCTTGCAGGACTGGTATTTACGCTACGGCCTTGCCCGCGCGGGCGGCGTTGCGGAAGTCGCCAGTGTCGGCGGTTTTGTCAAGCAATATCAGGTCACCGTCGATCCGCGTAAATTGCAGGCTTACGGCATTCCTCTATCCGCTGTCACCGAAACCATTCGTCAGAGCAACAAGGATGTCGGCGGCCGCAGCGTCGAGATGACCGAAACCGAATATCTCGTGCGCGGGCGCGGCTATCTGCGCGGCATCGATGACCTCGAACAAATCGCGTTGCGCAGCAAGGACGGTACGCCGGTTTTGTTGCGCGATATTGCCTCTGTCGAACTTGGCCCCGATGAACGGCGCGGTTTGACGGAACTCAATGGCGAAGGCGAGGTTGTCGGCGGTATCGCCTTGCAGCGTTTCGGGCAAAACGCGCTGGATGTCATCAATAATGTCAAGACACGAATAAAAGATATGGCTTCCAGCCTGCCGGAAGGCGTCACAATCAAGCCGGTCTATGACCGATCCGATCTTATCTACCGCGCAATTAAAAACCTTGATCATACACTGATCGAAGAAAGCCTTGTCGTGGCGGCAGTGTGTTTTCTGTTCCTGCTTCATGCCCGGAGCGCGCTGGTCGCCATTTTCGTGCTGCCGGTCGGCGTCTTGCTGGCCTTCGCCGCCATGTACGCGCTCGGCATCGGCTCCAACATCATGAGCCTTGGCGGCATCGCTATTGCCATAGGTGCTATGGTGGATGCCGCTATCGTCATGATCGAAAACGCGCATAAACATCTTGAACGCGCAGCACCGGACGAAAGCCGGTTCAAAATTCTTGTCGATGCCGCTTGCGAAGTCGGGCCATCGCTGTTTTTCAGCCTTCTCATCATCACGGTATCGTTCCTGCCGATCTTCACGCTGGAAGCCGAAGAAGGACGTTTATTCCGGCCTCTGGCGCTGACCAAGACTTTTGCAATGGCTTCGGCGGCATTTTTGTCGGTGACGTTAGTGCCGGTGCTGATGACTTTGCTTATCAAGGGACGCATCAGGCCGGAAAGCGAAAACCCGATCAATCGCGGGCTTATAGGATTTTACCGGCCTATCATCGCCAAGGTTCTCGAATACCGAAAAGCGACAATTGCACTGGCTTTGCTAGTTCTCCTTGTCTCAATTTATCCTGCCATGAAACTCGGCTCGGAATTCATGCCGAACCTCAACGAAGGCACGTTGATGTATATGCCGGTCACTCTACCCGGCATCTCGATCACCAAGGCAGCTGAACTGATGCAAACGCAAGACCGCATCATCAAATCTTTTACCGAAGTGGAAAGTGTCTTCGGTAAAGACGGGCGGGCGGAAACGGCGACTGATCCGGCTCCCACCGAAATGTTCGAAACCATCATCAATCTCAAGCCGCAGGATCAATGGCCATCCGGTATGACGCTCGACAAATTGATCGCCGAAATGGACAAGGCGCTCCAATTTCCCGGCGTCACCAATGCGTGGACACAGCCCATACGCGCCCGCATCGATATGCTTGCAACCGGTATCCGCACACCGCTCGGCATCAAGGTGTTCGGCAAGGATTTGGCGCAGATCGAGAGTGTAGCCAAACAAGTCGAAACCACACTGCATAGCGTAAAAGGCACATCCAGCGCCTATGCCGAACGCGTCACCGGCGGTTATTATCTCAATATCGATCCCGACCGCATGGCGCTGGCGCGTTACGGCATCACCATCGGCGATTTGCAGGATGTGATTGCCACAGCCCTCGGCGGCGAAGCGGTCACGACGACGGTCGAAGGCCGCGAACGTTACACGGTCAATGTGCGTTATCCCCGCGATTTCCGTTCCGACCCACAATCGATAGCCGAACAAATTCTGGTGCCGGTAATGTCGGGCGCTATGGTGCCGCTCGGCCAAGTCGCGCATGTCACGCTGTCGCCGGGGCCATCCTCGATCCGCACCGAAAACGCGCAGCTTGCCGATTACATTTATATCGATATTCACGACCGCGATATCGGCTCTTATGTTGCCGACGCGCAAAAAGCCATTCATGATCAGGTTCAACTGCCGACCGGCGTTTACCTCACATGGAGCGGCCAGTTCGAATATATGCAGCGCGCCATCGCCAAGTTGAAAATTGTCGTGCCGGTGACGCTGTTGATTATCTTCACGCTGCTTTACCTCAATTTCGGACGCATGACGGAGGCGCTGATCGTGTTTCTGTCCTTACCGTTCTCGCTCGTCGGCGGGTTATGGCTGGTGTACGGGCTTGGATTTAATTTCAACGTGCCGGTTGCGGTCGGGTTTATCGCCTTGGCGGGTGTCGCGGCGCAAACCGGCGTCGTCATGCTGGTCTATCTCGACCATGCCTATGAAAAAATGAAAGCGCATCGCCAAGGGCAAGATATTACGACCGCCGATCTTTACGCCGCCATCATGGAAGGTGCCGTTGACCGTGTGCGGCCCAAGATGATGACGGTAACTGCCATTATGGCAGGCCTGCTACCGATCATGTGGAGCCACGGCACCGGCTCCGAAGTCATGCAGCGCATCGCGGTGCCGATGCTGGGCGGCATGGTGTCGTCCGCTATTCTTACCTTGGTGGTTATTCCTGCCGTTTATGCGCTGGTGAAACAATCAAAGCGGGAGGACAGCCAATGAAGATTCTCCGCATAACGGCATTGTCCGGCCTGACGTTTCTTGCCGCTTGTGCGGTAGGGCCGAATTACCAGCGCCCGCCGGTCGAAACTCCGGCCTCCTACAAAGAAGATTTTGGCGAATGGCGGCACGCCGCGCCGCAAGAAATCGATCGCGGCGCATGGTGGTCGATCTATAAAGACCCGGTTCTGGACGATCTCGAAAAACAGGTCGATGTCTCGAACCAGAATTTGAAGGAAGCGGAGGCGGCTTACCGCGAAGCCAGCGCCGTGGTCGAGGAAACGCATGCCAGTTTGTTTCCAAGCCTGTCGCTTAATTCTTCCGTGGGAAGCCAAAGGGGAACCATGCCCACACCGATGGCCTCCGATACCCTTTACGGCACGGCCTCATGGACACCGGATATATGGGGTCGCATTCGCCGTGGCGTTGAGAGCGACGAGGCCAACGCAGAGGCCAGCGCCGCCGATCTGGCCGCCGCGCGCCTCTCGATGCAGGCCACGCTGGCGACGAATTATTTTGATCTGCGCGCGCAGGATGAATTGAAACGGCTATTAGATGCAATGGCCGAGGCCGATAAAACCGCCTTGCAAATCGTGCAGCGCCAGTACGACACCGGAACCGGAAGCATAACTGATGTTCTGGCGGCGCAGACGCAACTTGAAGATGTTCAGGCCAAGGCCATCAATGCCGGTGTCAAGCGCGCGCAGCTTGAACATTCGATTGCTGTCCTGATTGGCAAAGCGCCCGCCGATTTTTCTTTACCGCCGAAAGAATTTGTTGATGACACGCCGGACATTCCGGTGGGCGTGCCTTCGGCTTTACTGGAACGCCGCCCCGACATCGCCTCTGCCGAACGCATGATGATGTCGGCCAATGCTCAAATTGGCGTGGCCACGGCGGCGTGGTTTCCCAACCTGACGCTTTCGGCATCTGGTGGTTTCGCAGGTATGGCGCTTAGTAAATTGCTGCAAGCCTCCAACGGCTTCTGGTCGGTCGGCCCTGCGCTGGCCGAAACGATTTTCGATGCCGGTGCGCGTGAAGACCGTATCGAACAAACACGCGCGGCCTATGATAAAAGCGTCGCCAGATACCGCCAGACCGTCTTGACCGCTTTTCAGCAGGTCGAGGATAATCTTTCGGCTCTCCGCATTCTCGCCGAACAAAAGAAGGTGCAGGAATCTTCCGTCGCTCATGCCCGCACGACTGAGCAATTGATGATGCACCACTATATGGGTGGCCTTGAACCCTACAATAGCGTTTTGATGGCGCAGACGGCGCGCCTGAATAGCGAACAGGCTATGCTCGTTGTGCGCCAAAGCCGCCTCGATGCCAGCGTTGCGCTTATTCAGGCTTTGGGCGGCGGATGGGATGCGTCACAATTGCCAGCTGGAAATTGAGAAAAGTGCATCTTGACCTTTGACTGGGCTTCAAGGTTTACAATGCTATGAGGGGATTAACATGGATGATCTTTTATCACGTTTAGGCCAAGCCTTGCTTATGTCTTTCGGCATGTTCTGGAGCATCGGCTGGGGTCTGGTCGTGGGATTTCTGATCTCTGCGGTACTTCAAGTCTTTGTCCCCAGAGAGAAAATGATCGCGCTTTTAGGCGGCGATAGTGTCAAAGAAATTGCCCTTGCCACCGGACTTGGCGCTGCCAGTTCAAGTTGTTCCTATGCAGCGGCGTCTATTACACGCACGCTGCTTCGCAAAGGCGCAGGATTCATTTCGTCATTGGCCTTCATGTTCGCGTCAACCAATCTTGTTATCGAGCTTGGTATCATTCTTTACCTCCTCATGGGCTGGCAATTTATGGCTGCCGAATGGATTGGCGGCGTTGTTCTAGTCGCCATTATGAGTCTCATCGTAAAGGCAACCTATCCGAAACGGTTAGTGGAAGAGGCCCGGCAAAAAGCCAATCAAGCATCGGCAAGCCCGCAACATGACGCGGCGCAGATTGAGGGTAAAAACTTTCTGGCAAAACTCTTGAGCCGCGAAGCGCATATTGCCATCGCCCGAAACTTTACAATGGACTGGGGCATGCTGTGGAAAGACCTCGTTCTCGGCTCCCTTATCGGCGGATTTCTTTCGGTTTTTGTGCCTAATGGTGTGTGGCAGGCTTTGTTCGTGCATGGCTTGCCGCCTGCCTATCAGGTGCCGCTCAACGCAACCATCGCGCCCTTGATCGCGGCAGTAAGTTTCCTATGTTCGGACGCCAATGTGCCGATGGCAGCCGTCCTTTGGGGCAGCGGCATCAGCTTCGGTGGCGTTCTTTCCTTTCTTTATGCCGATCTGATCGTACTGCCGTTACTCGACGTGTACCGGCGGTATTTCGGCTGGAAAATGGCGGCTTATATCGGTGTTGTGTTTTACATAACGATGGTGCTGGCGGGCATCATTATGGACGTTGCCTTCACGGCGTTAGGCTTTGTGCCGCAACCTAATCCGAATATGCGGACGGAAATGATGCATTTCAGCGTCAATTATACTTTCTGGCTCAATCTCATTTTCGGTGTGATTGCGGTTTATTGCTTCGTTATGGCTCGACGACATCCGATGAGTCATGGCGGAGGTCATGATTGTTGTTCGAAAAAATAAACATCGTAATACTGGTTTAGGTGGACTTACGTTTTCTCCGGTCGCCAGAGGTCGAGTTGCTTACCACCCCTGAGATACTCTTCGAACGGATCGACTTCGCCGGTCAGTTCTTCCATGCGGATGCGCGTGCGCGCGGATGGCGTTAGGCCGAATTCGCTTTCGATCTGCGCCATCTGATTCATGCATCTGTTGGCCACCGCCAAAAACGGGTTCTGAATGGGAAAGTCGGCGTTGGTCTTGACTATTAGGCCGCGTTTCTTGATTTCGGCTTCGGCGTCGACCCATCGGCACCATGCAGTCGCGTAACGGGCAAGCGCACCGGCGTCGAGTTCGGTCATGACGCCGCGGCGCACAAGCATCTCCGCCATAGAGATGAACTTGGCTTTCTCCCGCTCTTCAAGATGCGGCGGCGGTTCCGGCACGGCAAGCGGCGGCTTTGGCTCGTTTGGATTCAACCGATGCGGCCTCGCAGTGCCTTGAACCAGTTTGATATGCGTCGGCAGTGGCGGTCGTCCCATCATGATCGTTACTCCTGAAAAAGTTTATCGGTGACTTCATCATTCTTGCGTCGATCGCATTCGTAGAAAACAGTCAATGCAACCGAATAGATTCCAAAATTCATATGACTCCCCCCTATCGACTTTTGGCCACGAATGCGTGAAACCCCAAACCGGTCGCACTATCGAATTGCCTTTACAATTAAACCCCCCGTGGGGTGGATGCGTTTTTGGTTCCCGACTCTTGCCAGATTATGCCCATACTCGCCAGGGCCCTAACAGCCTCCTGTCGCCTCAGTACCCGCCACGGTTCAAGGCAAGCATGATGCAGCCATACATGGCCACTGTCACCCGATAACGTCGGCACACAGGATGTCTCCGGTGGACCGTTAGGTTGCCGACAGTGAGGGCAGATAGTGTCATCGGTCTCCGAAGGCGGATGAGTATCGAGCCAGCGCGTGATGCATGATTCATAAGCCATCCACTCAGCCTTTTCACGGGGCTGCCTGCCATCATACTCGGCCACACCGGCATGCTCATCATAAAATTCCTGCCAGTCGACAGCTTCCCATGCGACATCTGCGACTTTTGCGACATCGCTTCGTAATGGCTTGTTTTCCGCGGGCTTTGCTGTCGCAAGGGTAATGCGACACGGTGCGACATCCCGCTTTCCCTCCGGTGTTGTCGCAGGTTGTCGCATAGCACTCGCGACAGGGGAGTTATCGGCTTTCTGCGGCGCCCCTGATGATGTCGCAGGTGTAGCAACTGTCGCAAGGCTATCAGGGCGAATAAAGGGGGTAATCCACTGGTCAAGGCTCGACATGCTTGCCTCCTGCGAGTTGCGGATGCAGCTTCCAAGTGGTGCCACCGGATTGATGGCTTTCAAAAAGATGATGTTTTTCCAGCAGTAATTTTGCCGCCGCGTCCCTGCGCTCTTTTTTTCGGAGGCGACTGACGCCCTTGTTGAGAATATCGCGAGGACTTACTTCGCTGCGGCCAGTCTGTTGCATCCAATGTATCAGCAACATGGCATCGGCAACCGCCTGCGGCACGGCGGTTGCGCCCAGTATGCGTTTGGCTTCGTTAAGGTGCCAGCTTGCTATTGCTGCACCAGCCTGCATGGTTTTAATGTCAATTTCACCCGTCGCACCGTATTGGAATGCCCATAGGATTCCGGCCAACCGTGAGGCATTTTCTGCTGTCTTGGCGGCAAAGTCGGATACGTCGCCAAATTCACCTAAGCAGCCAAGCTCTTTTTCGACGCTATCATGGAAGGCGATCCATTCTCTTTTGGCGGTATCGGAAAGAGAAATCACCGGCGGATTCAGCGCCATGTTTTCACCGTCCGTGGGCAGCGGTAACGATAAAAGTTCCGTGAGGCGACGATCCCATGATAACATTTCTTGGTCGTCGATATTGATGTCGCGGTAGAGACGGCTCCCCATAGTGGATTCCGGCCAGGCTAGTAAAAACCGTGCAAGAAATCCTAAACCACGCGAAGCGCCTCCGCTGGCGTCTAAGAGACGGCATAACACGACATGCTGCATCATAATGGAACAGGTAAGGCGACGACCTTTAATAACGAAACTTTTAGCCGTGGTGCGCCGCCGCTCGAACGGATTGCCATCCCACATGCGATTGAGTAATGCCAGGTAGCGCATCATTGAATCATCACCCATGCCGCGTCCGCCAATGACAAGCCCACCTTCGTCACTCCATAGTGACGATGACGGCCAGCCCGCCGCGATATACTGCGCCAACGCTTCCGGCGAGTTATCTTCATAGAAAAGAATGGGCATAATGGGTTCCACTGGCGCGTTTCTGTCGAGTGCCTCCAACATGGATTTTAATTCCGCTATATCAGGGAGCTTGCCTCTATCTTTTCCACCGGAAGCAGTTTTGATTTTCATCAGCAATCCGTCGCGTTCAGCCTCATAAGCTGCAATGTGTCCTTTGGCCGTTTTCACTTCACCGGCATGGTCAGCGAGGTATTGTTCGGTCCATTGCCGGATGGCGCGCGCCATACGCCGGTCGGCGGACGTTTTACGCTCACCGGATTCCGCAATGACAGCGATATTGAGAGATACGGGGCCGATTAGGTGACGATCACGGGCGATGTTTACCAATCCCTGCGTCGCCAGCGATGCGGCGGCCAGCGCCGAACATGCCACCAGCGATGGCGGTTGCTGGCCATATTGCTGATAAGTACATACGGCATCGCGCATAACCGGCGGCAAAGCATCCATAGGGTAAGGTTTTTGTATGTCATCGAGCGCAATCAACGGCTCAGGATCAGGTAACGCCGCATCGTGTGCGGCATCAATAAAAGTTTTTGCAGTTCTGGCGGTCATTATGCCACCTCCTGCAATATATCATTGAAATCTTGCCCGACATGCGGCGGCAGGGCGATACGAACGCGCCGACCATCGACCAGCCAGCGTTGCGCAGCATGTTCGGCGGCACGTTGACCGACGCCGTTTGCATCGTGGTCGGCGGCAATGATAATATCACCGGCGAGTGGCAGCGGCGGCAATGTCAACTCTTCAATTCCGCCAGCCGACCCCGCCGCCCAGGTTGGAATGCCGGTTGCTTGCTGCACGCTCAATGCGGTTTCCAACCCCTCACAAACGACCAACTTTTCGCTAACCGGCGCTAATCGTACTGCTCCGCCACTTACTTTGCCGAGCATCATTTTATCCGGCGACACCGCCGCCTTGTCACTACCGTCGCGGGCAAGGAACGTTCTGTGAATACCGATAGGCCGGTCATTAACGCCATGTTGCACCAGCGCCACCATCGCTGGCCAGTATCCACCATCGGGATGCTTCAATGCCGGATGATAACGAAGCGTCGACGGTGCAGATAATGTGATGCCGCGTCCGCGCAGATAGGTTATAATCGGGCTGCCAGCCACAGGCCGTGATGCCCGCCACAAACGCAACGCGGTTTCTATACGCGCCGCATCTTTTTTTGCATCTGTTTTAGTATTGTCCACCTGCTGGTAGCGCGTATGCGCCGCGGCAGAATTTCCCGCCAACAGTCCACGCTCTCGCAATGCCGCCAGAACGTCTCGGCTATCGCAACCCGCCCAGCATTTCACCAATAATTTTCCATTTTCACTATCGGCAAGACTACAGGAGGGATTATGGTCATCATGCGCCGGACAACGCACCAGCCAGCCTCGCCCTGACCGGCGGGCACCACCCAAAGCGGCAGCAATGGCGGCGGCGCTCATGCTGTTTCGCCTGTGTCGCTGGTACTATTTTTCAACGGCGATAATATGGATGCCGCCCATTTATCCAATTCCTCCTCCGGGTAAAGCGGGATGCGCCCATCAAGTTGGAATCGCGGACTTCCGCCGATGACGGCAAGTTTCGCAAGGGTGCCCGGCGTGCGGGAAATGCCCCATTTTTCTTTTAAGTACGCCGATGCCTCAGCTCGGCGATACCGGATTTGCGGAGTATTCATGGTGATTACCTTTCATGATTGGTAATCACACTTCATAATGAACCGAAACGAACCTGTGGCTAGCTCGCGTTCGTTTTTTTATAGAATCCGTTTTTCTTTAAAATTTCATGTATGCCTTTATAGGTTTTGGGGAATGACGTGTCGGGATATTTTTTGCGTAATATATGCATGTTATTGACAATGATAGATGCAATCGTGTGACGAGGATTTTCTTTTTCTAACAAGTCATTTGCATAATTCAGGATTTTTTGATCTCTCTCGCCCGTTCTTTCCGGTTGAGTTTTTGCCCGTTGCTTTCCTCCGTCGCGCGCGCCCATCAAGATTTTTTCTCCCCGCAGATAATTGTCGCCTATCTCTGCATTTTTTAGATACGTAAACTGACATATAGCATTTATGGCTTCTCTGACTGCCATATTCAGAGTGTCGGCGCTTATAGTATGTTCCTGCATCCAATGCCGTGTTCGTTCTAAATGCGACAGCATCTGACAGGCATAATATGCCACTTCCGGCATTTTCTTTTGATCCGCGCCTGTGCAGGCCCGCCAATTATCCGAATAACCATATTCGACAAGAATCCGCTTCCCCAATTCCTCAAATTCTTTAATCAGTTCCTCGGCGCTTAAAGCGCCTATTATTTTTTTATGCATGGCCATAACGGGCCACTGATATAGGCACTATTTCCGCACTTTCCATTTTACCGTCGAGTGCATCGGCGATGTGAGTTGCCACACGGTCAGCGGCGGAGAGCAAAGCGGCATCGAGATGATGGATATAACGGCTTGTCACGCTGCCCGCCGCATGACCTATCAAGGCGGCGATGGTCGGCTCGGTATAGCCCAGGTCGGAGGCTATCGACGCGAACGCATGGCGCAATCCATGCGGCGTAAGTTCGGCGGGTAATTCTCCTTTTTCACCCTTTTCCGCTTTCTCCATAATACGAACCCATGCTTTTGGCAGACCAGAAAAAGACTTATCGTGGGCATGGCCGGGCAGGACATGAGGATTAGCTTTGGCTCCGGATTCTTTTTTCTCCTTCGCTTTAGACAAGCGTTTCAGAAGATCAACAGCTGCATTACCGAGCGGACGAATACTTTTTCCCTCTTTGCTGTCTGATAAACGCAGACAATGACCGGCAAGATCGACTTCCTCCCAGCGCAAGTTTTCGATTTCACCGCGCCTGCATCCGGTGAGCGCCAATAGGCGAAAGGCATCTATTGCGGTAGCGATTACTCCTTCTTCGCGCGCCTTATCCAGCGCCTTGCCGAGTGTCTTGTATTGTTCCAACGTTAGGCGCACCTCCCGGCGCTGATCACGCGGGCGTTTCACACCACGAGCAGGATTAGTGGCAATCACCCCCTCCGACACAGCAAAAGAAAGAATACCTCCCAATAATCCTACCGTGCGTGCCGCGGCACCGGTGCCACCCCGTACAATGGCGCGGCCTCTAAGGCCGGTTTTGATATCGGCGGCCGTTTCTCCTTTCGCCACATCACGCATAAAACGTGTAATATCCGGTAAGGTGAGGTCGCGCACTTTCTTTTTGCCCAGCAACGGCAGAATGTGGCGCTCGATGCGTCCTTTGTCCGTGTAAAGCGTGGATTGTTTCTTCGCTCGGCCGCCTTTGCCTAAGATCAGTCCCTTTTCGGCAGCATTCAAATAGGAGTCGCATAGTTCCTTCACCGTCATCGCTTTGCGCTGCTCGGTACGCACCTCCGCCGGATCGTTACCCTTCGCCACCGCCGCCAGTTTTTCTTTTGCCATCTTTCGGGCTTCATCCGGCGTTAATACGCCGATCTTACCAAGCGTCAGGCGGCGGCTGACACCGCTGGCATTGCGATATTGCAGCATGAAGGAGCGGACGCCGCTGGATTTTATCCGTATGCCGAAACCGGAAAGCTCGTCATCCCATGCGTATATATCGCGCTTCGGATCAACGGAAATTGCCTTGATAGTGTTGATGGTCAACTTCATATCATAAGCCTTTTTGTGCTTACCCAGGTAAGCATGGGGTAAGCACGGGCGAGCAAAAATGGGTCATTTCAGGTAACGACCATAACCTTAAAATAAAGCAATTGCTATTGGAAATACAGTGTGTTATCAATCATCGGTAATATCGGGTAAGCACCGGAAATTCGGCATGATCCACCCTCCGAAGGCAGAGGTTGGAAGTTCGAATCTTCTCGGGTCCGCCATCCAGCGCACCTTCGGGGCTTCGGATGGGATCGCAAGAAATGAGCTAACAGCGCGCTTAAGAAAATTTTAGAAAAAATTTAACGTAAGGATTCACACCCCGGGACATGGTGTTTAATGAACCCTAGTGCTGTACGAGCAGCTGTACCTAAGTCACGATCAGTATAAGTGGACGGTCGTGGTGGGGTGGCGAGCGCATTGTTGACTTCGGCCTCATGTAGAAGTTCAGACCTTATGGCATTACAATGCTTAGGATCTACAACATCAGTTACAAGGTATGGGGCAACAGTAATTGTTAACGGATCTTTTGCCCCGCTAACGGTAGCTTTCACTTCGGGGGCTAAGGGAGTATCGGGGGCCGGACACTGCGCGTTTCCAAACATAACCGTCACCCAGTGCTTTTGCTCGTCTTTTGCAGGGATACGGGTAATGCGTGTGCAATAAGAATCCTGATTTCTAAGGTCGTGTCCATCCGTATCGACCTGTACTCGAGCGACTACAGACGGTTCGTCTGCTTTTGCCGGAGTGGGGGCCGTGCCTACTAAAGTTGCACCTAACGCTGCACGGGAGAGAAGTTGGGTTATACTTTTCATAATAATACACTCCTTAATATAAAATCGTCTGAGACATAAAGTTATAATACCCTGTAATAATACTTTCACCTAGCTCGGCGATAACCGGGTTAATGCTCCGCAAGTATGCTTACTGGATATTAACCTTGATAAGCCACTTGTGTCCAGAACCGTCGTCCTTGGTCCGCCATTCACAAAACCGGTAAACCAATCAATATAACGGCCGCGATATTGGCGTTGGTTGGCTCCGGTAAATTACATTCACTTCGACTTTTCGATCTGCCTGCAAACAGGCGAGCAATTTGGCGCGCGGTAAATATTTCGGGCAATGTGTACTTGGCTCTGATTTTCCGACCCAGATGGTTTCAATGCCGCTCGGTTTGATGAGACCGCGATCGATCAGATAGGACTGCACTTTTAAGGCGCGTCTGCGCGAAAGCGTTTCGTTATAGGAGGCCGAACCGATACGATCGGCATAACCGACGATTTTCGTGCTTGTTACGTCATGAGACGACATAAGGCGGGTAGTCAGCGAGTTTAGTTTTTCTCGCTCTACCTTATTCAACCGATCCTTATTAAACCCAAAATAAACGGTACGATCTGCCTCATCGATAAGAGGATAAACGGTGACGGAGGGCAACGGTGGCGAAGGCTGTTGCACGGTTGCGGATCGTGCACATCCCGGGCATTCGCAAGGCTGCGGGGAAAGCTGTGCATGCTGCACCACTTGCACACGGCTCTGCTCCTGGTAGGGCTGCGTATAGGCTGAAGGCTGGGGAGATAAAGGATAATAAATGAAATCTGCCCGCGCATCAGGCGCAGCCAAAAGTAATGTGAGTATGAGAGCGGCAAAACCAGCTATTTTCATTGCATTTTCCTTAGTAATATTACCACGCTAAAATTCTCCAATAACATTTAGACGCTAAAACCCATAAAATCAAATCTTCAGCGGCAAGTCGGCTGTAGCAAGGTTAAGCCGATCCTTTGAAGAAAAACCGTTACTTCCCCACCGTCCTAATCACCGGCGTCCCCTCCAATGTCCTTTGCACCGGGCATTTACCAGCGACATCAATCAGCCTATCGCATTGCTCCTGAGTAAGACTGTCACCAACCAACGTGATGTCTTTAGTAAAAATATCCTGTCTGCCTTCTTTGTGATAAGTGAGGCTCACCGAAACTTTTTCCAACGGCCAATTCTGCTGTTTGGCGTACCAGCGCACGGTCATAGCCGTGCATTCGCCGAGCGCGGCCAACAGCGTATCGTAAGGTGCCGGGCCCAACCCACCACCGCCGGATGAAACCGGTTCATCCCCTTTCAGCCGGTAACCGGAAACTTCGATATCGACGGCATAGGCGCTCTCGCCGGTCTCGGTCACTTTTGCGGTGATTGTTTGCTCTTGAGCCATGGTCTACTCCGGCAGCGGGATAAATTCTTTTTCGTCTCCGGGAATAAGGCCGAAACGTCCCGTTTTCCAATCGGCCTTCGCTTGCACAATACGCTCTTCCGAGGATGAGACAAAATTCCACCAGATAAAGCGCTGCTCAGGAAGCGGATCGCCGCCCAACAACATGACATGCGAGGGGATTTCGGCCTCAATGATTACATCGCCCTCCTCTGCAAACACAAGCATGCTGAGCGGCTCAACCGTGGTATCTCCAATGCGCAATTTCCCGCTTAAGAGATAAAGCGCGCGCTGTTTGTACTCGTTGGGCAACATAAGGCGGCTGCCTACCGGCATTTTGGCTTCCACGTAAAAGAGTGGGCTGTAAATTTTCACCGGCGCTTCGTTGCTATAGGCCCTGCCTGCGATAAGTTTGAGCCTAACGCCATTCAAGGTGAATTCAGGAAGCGCAGCCGAACGGTGATGATAAAATTCAGGCTGCGTTTCTTCGAATTCCTTTGGTAAGGCAACCCAGCTTTGCCGCCACAGCCATGCACGTTATGCGGCCTGGCCCGTTCATCGGCGCCTGTGCGTTCGGAATGCGCGATGCC
>Ga0207050_1029_pt1 | contig 27146 bp, 24 predicted proteins | sample Alteio_BWMinCont_64_FD_153291 | JGI IMG/M metagenome (GOLD analysis project Ga0207050, IMG submission 153291) | Enriched cells from forest soil in Barre Woods Harvard Forest LTER site, Petersham, Massachusetts, United States -... | ecosystem: Environmental > Terrestrial > Soil > Temperate forest >...
TTGGAATATTATAATGAAATTTACAACAAAGTTAAAGATTCACCATTTAAAAAGAATTTCTTAAAAAAACCTGCTGATTTGAATGATCAATTTATTAAAGCATTTGCTACTGTTATTAGGTTTGGGGAATTTTAATTAATAATCCGGGATCTATTATTTTTTTTTAAATATATTAAGATTAGTGTTAGTTCGATATAAAAATAACGCACCAAAATATAAATTATATTAAAGTCCGTTCGTCCCGATCCTTCGACAGGCTCCCAGCCGTCGTTAAAACTATGGCGGGCAAGCAGGATAAACTGCGCGAGTTGCCTGTCGCGCGAAGCTTTGTGCGAAGACGGAAGGGATACGAACACATAATAATAAGAAAAAAAATATGGCACAATTACCAAATATTAATGAAAATTTTGCAGAATGGTACAACGAAATTGTTTATCAATCTGAGCTTGCTGATTTGGCACCGGTCAAAGGGTGCATTGTTATTCGTCCTTATGGCTGGGCAATTTGGGAAAACATAAAAACTGTTCTTGATAAAAGAATTAAAGAGACCGGGCATCAAAATGCCGCTTTTCCATTATTAATTCCTGAATCATTTTTAAAAAAAGAAGCTAGCCATGTTGAGGGTTTTTCACCTGAGCTGGCTGTTGTAACTATTGCAGGCGGTAAAAAATTAGAAGAGCCACTTGTTGTCAGACCCACTTCTGAAACAATTATTCATTATATGTTTGCGCGTTGGCTTAAATCTTATCGCGATTTACCTATAAAAATAAATCAATGGTGCAGTGTGGTTCGCTGGGAAATGCGCACACGTCCATTTTTGCGTACAACTGAATTTTTCTGGCAAGAAGGGCATACTGCGCATGAAACATTAGAGCAAGCCGAAGCTGAAGCAAAAATGATGATGCAGGAGTTTGTTAATTTAGCTCATAACTATTTGGCAATACCCGTTATAACCGGTCAAAAATCAGAAACCGAAAAATTTGCAGGAGCCGATAAAACCTATACCTACGAAGCTATAATGCAAGATGGCAAAGCTTTGCAAATGGGAACTTCACATCTAATTTCACAGAATTTTGCTAAAGTATTTAATATGGTTTACCAGGACCGTGAAGGCAAAACTGCTTATCCGCATTTAACAAGTTGGTGCGGCGCTACAACCAGATTAATTGGCGCAGTTATAATGACACACGGTGATCAAAAAGGGCTTATCTTACCTCCAAAAATTGCCCCAATACAAGTAGTGATTGTTCCAATTTTTAAGAGTGAAAATAAAGAGCAAGTGCTTTCTGTTGCACAAAAAATTAAAAAGGATTTAATTAATTGCAATGTAAGTGTTGAGCTTGATGATGATGAAAATAAAACACCCGGTACAAAATTTTATCATTGGGAATTAAGAGGTGTTCCTGTAAGAATTGAAATCGGTCAACGTGATATTGAAAAAAACCAAGCCGTTATAGCTGACCGTTTAGGAACAAAAAATTCTGTTAATTTGGATCAAATTTGTGCTGAAATTCAAAAAACATTAGATGATGTTCAGCAAAAACTCTTTGAGCGCGCAAAAGCAAAATTGCAATCACATTGGTTTAAAAAAGCTAAACTAACTGAATTTGTAGCTGACCTTGATTCAAAAGGTGGCGCATATCAAACCGGCTGGTGCCAAAATAAAGAATGTGAAGCAAAATTAAAAGAATATAAAGCAACTATCAGATGCTTATTGCCTGAAAGAACATTTGATGTTTGTTTTAATTGTGATAAAAAAAGCATTACAGATATTATTGTGGCCAAGGCTTATTGAATTGGTTCTTCACCAAAAAAATCAATCCACCCTTTGGAAGTAACAATTATTAAATTGATTTTTCTATATTGGCCGCTGGGAATAAAGTCAATTTCAGGGTTTAAAGGATCTTTTGAAATTTCATTTGGATCCGGTTCTTCATCTCCATTATCATCTTCTTTGGCTTCTTCCATTTTATTTATAGCCTTCCAATCTCTTCTAAATCTTATTTTTTGAAATCCTTCTTTTTCTTTTGAAAGATTAATATTCACTTTAAAAGGTGCCTTTATAGTTTTATAATGTAATTCTTCTAACTTATTACCAACTTTAACGTCGATTTGTTTAAACCAGCTTATATCGTCCAATGCGAGTGGTCTATATTGTTCGAGCTCATCAGCATTGGTTATATTGAATTTTTTTAAAAGCCATTCTTCTGCTGTTGATTTTTCAAAAATTTCTTTTAAACCTGCTTTCCATATCCGATGATTTTTAATATTCAGAGATAATGTTTTCCAATTTCCTTTTAAATATGATCCATCAGCATGTAATGTCCAATATTCTAATGGCATAATGATATCAAAGTTAGCAAATCTCATAGAAGCAACGACGACAGTTTTGATTTCTTTTGCTTGCTTGTCTTTCTTATCTTCCTTTATAGATTTTGATTCTTTATCAGCGCAATATGTATAATTGAAGGATAAGGCCAAACAGCTTAAGATTAATATTTTTTTCATTTTTTTTCATTTTTTAATGTTATTAATCTATTGTATTTTAAAATGAAAAATTATCAACTTACTAAACAACTAAGACTTGGGTGCATAATTCTTGGGCTATTTTAATAAAAGCCCAAGAATTATCTCCATTTTCGATTTATATGCGAAGCATTAAAAATTAATGCTTTTTTATAGAGTTTTTAAACAACCCAATGCCCATCGCCTTTTTTTTGGCAACAATATTTTTTATCATCTTCACTTAATTTATTATTTCTTGTTTTTTCTTTCTTGCAATTACGATATGCAACTGGATCCCCTATTGCATAGCAATCGGCATGAATTCTAAAATTTAAAATACACATACTCGTAATTAATAACATTAAAATTAATTTTTTCATTTGAATTCTCCTAAAATTAGATTAATATTCTTCTTCCTCGTATTGAGGCTCAACCAAACGTTCTCGTTTATATTCACGTTCACGTCTAGGTTCTTTTTCAAAGCGCTCGTGTTTCCTACGGAACCATTCTCCGCCAAGTTTATGACAGCAATGACGTGCTGAATGATCACCCCTTTGGACACAACGTAAGTATCCAGCAGGCTTGCCATGCTTAAATCGACACATATTTGCGCTTAAATTACTTATTCCCAAAAGAATAAGACTTAAAACTAAGACTATTTTTTTCATAAGATCTCCTTTTTTATAATCCTTTTTTAAATTGTTCTCTTTCTTGTTTATTTTTTTCAAACCACTCTTTAAATTTTTCATCTTTTTGTTTGCAAAGATCAACCCATTCTTGGAGTTGTTTTTCATGTAATGCGATTTTTTTATCTAAAAATCTTTTATTTAATTCATCTGAATAACCACCGCTTTTTGCAGATATTCTAATGATTCAATATGAAGGTCTTTTTTTTCAAGACAGTGCTTTTTTTTCAATTCCAGTTTTTTTGATACAAAATCTTTTTTTATACCAAATAAATCTTCTTTGTGCTTTTTTTCCAATTTTGTAAATTCAATCACTTTATTTAAATATTTAAATTGATCATTAGCCATAATAAACTCCTTTTTTAAAAATTGATAAAATATTTAACTACACCTTACAACTATACGTTTTCAGTTGTTGATATAAGTCTATAAAAAACCACCACCCAAAAGCAAGAGTTATATTTGAAAAAATTTCTATCAGAAAAGAAAGTCTTTTGCTTTTATCATTCAATCTTGAATAATTATTAATTTCTTTAATTTTTTAAATATAAATTGTATTATCTGGTTTTTATATTGAAATTAACTTTAGCAGGGCTAATCAATGTTTGTTCCAATTGTCGTTGTTGTAACAATCTTTCTTTCATTTGACCTGCCTTTTTTTTATCAACAGTAAACTTATTAAGATTATGTTTAACTCTGGCAATTTCATCATCACTTAATTGATACATGCCGCAACTATTATTAAAAATTTAAATCTTGTATTTTTAAATGGAAAGTCATATTATTAATATTGACAATTTCAAGATTCAATAGCGAATTTGTCCAAAAATGAGGAAAAAAATGATAATTAAAAGAGATGCAATTGAAGATATTAAAAATGGGGCAAAACATTTTCCTATTGTTGCTATTTTAGGTCCAAGGCAATCTGGAAAGACAACTTTGGCTCAAATTATATTTAAAAATCATAATTATGTTTCTCTTGAGGATCTCGATTTGCGATCTAGCGCAGTTAATGATCCAAGAACTTTTTTAATGTCAAATGTAAATGAGCATGGAATTATATTAGATGAATTTCAGTTTGTGCCTGAGTTACTTTCATATATTAAAACAATAGTTGATAGAGAACAAAAAAATGGATTCTTTATCTTAACGGGATCTCAAAACTTCTTGATGAACCAAGCAATAACACAATCATTAGCCGGTCGAGTTTCTATACATACATTGTTGCCTCTTAGCATTGATGAATTAGAAAAAAATAATTTATTACCTCAAGAGATTGAAACTATGCTTTATAAGGGTTGTTATCCGGCAATTTATTCCAAAAATATCGAACCCGATTTATTGTATAAAAATTATTTGAAAACTTATATTGAACGGGATGTGCGCCAATTAACTAATATAGGCGATTTAGTTTTATTTCAAACTTTTATAACTTTGTGTGCGGCCCGAATAGGTCAATTATTGAATATAACTTCATTAAGCAATGAATGTGGCGTAAGTGATAATACTATTAAACGATGGTTAACTATTTTAGAAGCAAGTTATGTTGTTTTCAGATTATACCCTTATCATACAAGTTTTGGAAAACGTTTGGTTAAAACTCCAAAATTATATTTTTATGATACTGGCATAGCATGTAATTTATTAAAAATAAAAGAAGATGAATTAGCATTACATCCAAATAAAGGAAATTTATTCGAATCATTTATAATAAGCGATTTTTTAAAATGGCATTATAATCACGGACAAACACCAAATATTTATTTTTGGCGAGATAAAACCGGACATGAAATTGACTGTATTATTGTGGATGGTCAAAAATTAACTCCAATTGAAATAAAGGCGAGCAGAACATCCAATCCAAGATTTTTTGAAGGTATAAATTATTGGAAAGATAGTGTAGTAAAAAAAGAATTTAAAAATGGTTTTGTTATATATGGAGCTTCAGCAAAACAACCCAAAGCGCATACAAATATTTTAAGTTGGCAAGCGATTAATAAAATATTTAATAAATAAAATCATTTTTTTCATAAGACCTCCTCTTTTAAAGTTTTCAGTTATTAATATCAACTCATACAATCCTTGTCGTCAAAAGCAAGAGTTGTATTTTAAAAGATTTCTATCAGAAAAGAGCGCCGGCATATTTTTACAATTCAACCTTAAATAATTATTAATATCTTTAAATTTTTAAATATAAATTGTATTATCTGGTCCAAAATCCAATATTCATCTTATAAACGCAAAAAATGGGAGTTTAATTATGGATCAGATCATTTTACAATTTGAAGCTTATTTATTGGCCCAAAAAAGAGTTAGCAGCAACACTTTAACTTCTTATATGTGCGACATTCGTCAATTTGAAGATTTTATAAGATCAAAAGAAGTGCCTTGGCAATCATTGGAAATCAAACAAGTTAAAGAGTTTTTACGCTTTTTAAAAGAGGAGCAAAATTCAAGTGCCCGCAGTATGGCACGCAAAATTTCAACACTTAAAGTATTTTTTAAATTTTTAAATCAACAATATGGCACTCAAAACTTGGCCATAGATTTAACTTTTCCAAAAATTGAAAAAAGGTTGCCAAATTATTTATCAGAAGAGGATATCGAAAAATTATTAAACAATGCTTTGCAAGATAAAACCGATATAGGCGTGCGTAATAAATTGATGTTATATTTGCTTTATGTAACCGGCATGCGAATAACTGAACTTATTACTTTAACTATTTCTTCAATTCAGTTTGATACAGGTTTTATTTCAATAAATGGCAAAGGCGGAAAAGGGCGCATAGTGCCAATTGGGCAAAGTATGGTACAAGACATTAACCATTATTTAAATAATGTTCATAATAAGCTACTGGGTAAAAATAGAGAGTTTCGTTCAACTGATTTTTTGTTTCCTGTTTTATATGCTGGCAAAATTAGGCATATCACACGTCAGGCATTTTGGGGAATTTTAAAAAAAATGGCCATGCAAAGTGGTGTAAATAAAACCCTTTCTCCGCATAAGTTACGCCATTCTTTGGCAACGCATTTATTAAAAAATGGTGCTAATTTAAGATCATTACAACTTCTACTTGGTCACGAAAATCTCTCAACCGTTCAAATTTATACGCATATAGATACCGGGTATTTAAGAAAGATTTATGATAAATATCATCCAAGGTCATAATTAATCATCACATTTATGTTTGTGTAAAAAATTTTGAATTAAATCATATTTCATCTGATTTGCTAACCAACTGACTACTTTATAACGAGGGGAAAAAATCTCTTCATCACAAATGTTTATGTCTTTTGACAATTGTTCAACATCTTTTGAATTATGCAATAAGGCCTCGCAGGCTTCATCAAATTCTTCCAATTTTGACTCTTTTGACTTTAAAAATTCTATAAATGGTTTTATTTCCTCCGAATCCTTGTTTAGCTTTTGTAATTGATTGTCATATTCTTTTAAATTTCCGGAAGCTGCATTTTTAAATAACTCATAAATATCATTTTTTAATTTTTCATTTTTTATTTGTTTAAATTTATCTATTAAATAATTAAACTGTTCAACTCTATTCATTTTTATTAAATCAGCAGAATTTATATTCATAGACAAAAAGATCAGAAGCATAAAAAGTTTTTTTTGCATATTATCCTTAATGAATTATTTATGTATAAAAATAGAATAATCAATTAGGTAATAAAAACAAATATTTAGTGAATTAAATAAAGATATTTATTCACCTTTATTGCTGCAGCTTTGATGCGTCTAATCGGCGCAGGGTTCATAATAATAAAAAATTATAAAACTTAATAACACAAGACTTTATTTTAAATCATCATATTTATTATTGCCCCTCATGCCGGGCTGGCACCAAAGCCCGGCTTGTCCCGGTCTTTGGAATCTGGACACAGGGGTGCTGCTCGCCCCCCTTGACCCCTCTTGCAGCATGCAAACTAGCCATTCGCCTTTTTTATAATTTGTTTATCATTTTACATTTGTAAGTAAGGCTCAAGCTGTTTGAAATTCGCGAATGCAATTTTTATTTTATTAAAATTAGGTACCAGTGAAGCGAAGAGTGTCATTTGAGCCGCACTTACAAAATGAATTGAAGAGACATTTTCTGAATTAATAATGGCTATAAAAATTAAATATCTTTCCTGGCCCTTCGGTACAGGCTTACAGCCTTACTCAGGATGAATTGAATTTTAAATTTAATTTATTTTCTTATGATAAAGTCATTGTCATTCTGAGTGTGTTCCGAGGAAACGAGGAACCTATCGAAGAAAGGCGAACAGTGACCGTTCTTCGCGCAGAGAGTTTAAAAGAGATACCTCTCTTTTTGTCAGAGATCCAAGAGACCTGACAAGAGGTCTCTTGCCTGCCCGCCATAGCCTTGGCTGGCTGGGGCCCTGCCGCGGGCAGCGGCAAAATAAAACATTAAATTAAAATAAAAGATTATGGTGTTTAATAATATTAAATTAAAATAAGATATTTATGTAATATGAATTAAATATAAAATTATCGATCTTTTATAAGATCAAAAGAATTATTCACCTTTAATATAACTATTTATTGCTTCAACTAAAATTTTTATTAAAAACTCCAATTCTTGGTCCGTTAAACTTTCATTGAATTCAATCAGCACAGAAGGGATTCTATTAAAACTGGCTTCAAAAATGATGTCATTATAAACATTACCTTCAAATATTATTGAAGGGATGAAGAATTTTTTTAAATAATTAAATAAATAATCACCCAAGTTTTCATCATATAAAGATTTAATAAAAAATATTTTAGGCTGAACCTCAATAGTTTGTTCTTTTTCTTCTTGATATTTTCCTGATTGAACCTGTTCTTTTTTATCAAGATAAGTCCTATAATGTTTGACACAATCTCTTTTTATTGAAGTCAAATAAGTTTCTTTTGGAAATGAATGTACATCCAGCAATATGCAATTTTGCCTTTCTTGCCTGCATTTTTTTAATTCTTGACCGATTTCGATGCGAAATTGGGTAGGGCGCGATTCTTCACGATTTAAATCGGTTCCTTCACGATAATGGGTTGAAAATATTGTTGAAGTTTTTAATGCTTCTGCCAATAACTTTGCTGCTTTGCCCGCCAATTTATCGCAAACTCTATCTTCAGCTTTTGGCAAACAATGGCTATGTGGCGCAGTAATTATAATTTTACATATTGATATTTTTGAAAATAATAAAAAAATTATCAATAATTTTGAGTTTAAATAAATCATTTTTCTCCATTATTCAAAATGCTTCTTATTTAAAAATAGCAAAGATTGCAGATATAAGTAAATGATTATATTTCAATTTGTTAAATAAATCATTGAATTTAGGCTCTTGATTATATTAGACTTAATCTATGAAGAGATTTAAAGCCATAATTTAGGAGAAATAATGATGAAAAAGCTAATTGTTTTAAGTTTAATAATAATTTTATATTACTCGCTAACCAAAACCCAAGATCCACGCGAATTCATTCAAAGTAGGCTTAATCAAATTCCAAACATTGCGCAAGAGGTAGAAAGAGCCATACAAGAAACAAAAAATTCAGTTTTTAATCAATTAAAAAATCAAGAAAAATATGCAGACAAAAGAGAAGCAGCTGTGATTAAAACCGATGACAAAGACTTGTTTGCTGATGAAGCAAAGAATTTAAAAGCGCGAGAAGCGATAGTCAAAGAAAAATTAAAATCTTTCTTAGGCAAAAATGAAAATTTAAAAATTGCTTTTGCCGGAAGTGGCGGCGGTTATCGCGCAATGATTTATACTTTAGGAGCATTACAAGGTGCTCATGAAACAGGATTATTAGATACGGCACTTTATATGAGTGCACTTTCAGGTTCAACTTGGGCATTAAATGCATTTATGGAATCAGATGGGGATATTAAAGCACTAAGTAAAATAATTAGAGAGAATTTAGAAAAAAATAGAGTAATTTCTATTCCTGGGAAAAATATCGGAACGCCAGTTCCTGCTGATTTAAAAAAAGAAATCCATCAATTTAATGTAATGATTGAAAATTTCTTTAAAAAATATTTATTTAATCAACCACTTACCTCAATTGATATTTGGGGTGCAGCAATTGCAAATAACATTCTTGAAAAACAAGATTATTTATTAAGCAATCAACAAGATAAAGTAAAAGCCGGCTCGATATTGCCAATTAACACAGCTGCCAGTCCACAAAAAGCGCCTGATTATCATTGGTACGAATTTACGCCTTTTGATGTAAGAAACTTAAATACAAATCAGTTTGTTCCAACTTGGGCTTTTGGTAAAACTTTCAAAGATAATAAATCAACAGACAATGCTCCTGAACAAGCTTTAAGTTTTTATTTAGGGACATTTGGTTCGGCGTTTGCTGTAAACATAGAAGAAATTATAAGAATTGGCAATGTTTCTGAGGTTATATCTGAAGCACTTTCCCAAAAAATTGTCGACCTTATTTTTGATAACGTCCAAATGATTAGGAATAAATTAAAAGATTTCATTACAACTCAAAAATTACCGACACACACTCCAACAATTCCTGCAAAAGTTATAACTCCAGAACATACGGAAACTATTGTATTAACCCCAGAAATACCGGAAACAAGAACAAAAAAATGTATTCCATTCACAAAAATATGTAAAACAATAACAATACCGGCAGTGCCTGCAATAACTAAGACTATTACCATTCCGGCTGTAACAACACCAGAAATCCCTGGGGTAGAGATTCCTACTCAAGTGATTAATGAAGTGGTAAATGATTTTGTAAATAAATTAAACATTAAACAATATAAAGAACCAACAAAGCAAACAATAAAACAAGAAATCAAGGCTCAAATTGACAAAGCATTGGAAGTAATTCCAATGGAAGTAAAAGGCGCTAGATTCTTCCCTGCAAAATTACCCGGTTTTGATGGACAAGATGTTACATTAATCGATGCAGGTATAGATGCAAATATTCCATTAATGCCTTTGGTTAAACGGGGTGTTAATGCAGTTATTGTATTAGATGCTTCCGATCCGGTTAAAAATGCCCCGGAACTTGAAAAGGCTCTCAATGAAATGAAGAAAAATGGAATAATAGATCTTAACGATTATCCGGATCTGCTTCCATATTCAAAATATGGAACTAAATCAATAAACTTCATTACAAGTAAAGGCGACGCGCCGACTATAATTTATATTCCTATGGCAAAAGATGCAGATTTAAAAGAAACAGAATATTTAACTCCAAAAGAATTGGCAGATTTAAAAGAGTTTAATCCTGCAGAATGTACTCAAAAAAGCGATTGCAATACATTTAACTTTAAATACGCGCCTGAAAATTTCCAAAATTTATTTAATTTAGGCAAATACAATGTCGTTGCAAATATAGAAAAAATTAAGGATGCATTAAGGGGAAGATGATAATTAAAAAAATTATGAATTTTTATATTAGCCTGGAGCAACAGAATCAATATTTAAAAATAAAAATGTTTTTAAATATTGCAAAGTATTGTTTTTTGTAATTATATTCTGTTGCCATTGTACTAAATATATAAAAAAATGGAGAGTTAAATGAAAAATCAAAATGTCTTAATGAAAATAAAAATTTTTATTTTGGTAATGTTATTGCCTTTTTCAGTCGTACAGGAAACAAAGTCGATTGATGATAAAACTAAACTTACCTTGGAAATTGTCGGTCCAGTATTAGGCGCAGCTTTATTAGGAACAGGGATTTATTTGCTTATCAGATCTCGTCGCCCAAAATTAGAAGAACAACTTAAAAATTCAAAATCCCCACAGGAAACAAAAAGCATTTTAGAGGAAACAGCCAAGGCTGTTACTAAAGATGAAGGTGATATTTTAAAAGCACAAGAAGTTCAAACAGCCAAAGAGGAAGGAAGGGTGCCTGATGAAGCACAAATTTCTCAAGCCGTAGATAATTTAATGAAATCAGATTTAGTGCAAGATCAAGTAAGAGCTCAAGTAAATCAACAAGCTGAAATAGTAGGTAAAAAAGAAAATTTACCTTTTGAAGATGTGATGCAACCAATATTGCAGGATAAAGAAAATTTTGTAAATGAATTAAAGGGCAAATTGAATACAGCCTTAAAAAATGGTGATGCTTCACAGGCAACAATTGAATTATTAAATGATTTAAAAGATGCTGGTGTTGATATAGCTGATTTATTAATTAATTCCCCTGATTTTAAAAACTTAAAAGTAAAAGATATGTTGAATATGGTAAATTCTATTGATAAGAATAATCCCAACTATGAAAAATTAAGAAGAATTCCACAACAAATTAATGTAAAAAAAGACAGAGCAATTAAAACTGCAAAAAATTGGAGTAAAAGATTATATGAATCAAGTTTAGGTAAGGATAATCCCGAGGTGGGGAAAACAGAGGTAGCTACACGACTAGCAATTGATGATTTTAGATTAAGATATCTAAAAGATTTTTTAGCCGAGCAGGGATTAACAGAAGATCAAATTACGCAGGCTATAAAAGACACAAATATTGAAAAAACATTACAGACCTATAAAGATAAAATAAAAGCTTATCTCGAAGTGAACGGAATTGACACTAATAAATTAACTGACTTTGAAACAAATGTATCAAAAATTTATGGTGAAAAAGTTTCGCCACAAATTCAAGCAGAAAATGTAAAAGTTGAACAAGCAATAGAAACACAAAAAACTCCTGATGTAATAAAAGCGGAAGCCCAAATTATTCAAATTGACAAGGGTGCTGAACCAAAGGTCGGTTATAAACCTGAACCGGTTAAAGCTTTACTAGGACAAATTGAAAGTTTTGATAAAGCAGCATTGAAAGTTGCTCAAAAAATTGTTAAACCGGTTGATATTATGTCAAAAATTACAGCTCTGCGATCTAGTATGGAACATGACATAGATGATGATATAGATATAGAAGAATCATCAGGCAAAGCCCCTGATACAATAGTTAAAGTTGCAGTACAAAAGGGACCAGATCTTGTAGGAAAATTTTTAGAAGATTCGATTGCTTCTTTTGCTAAATTAAGCCCAAAAAGTGGCCCAGTAAGTTTTGATGCTGTAAGTTACCTAACAGATAAAGGAATCACGCCAGATAAAGCTAAAGCGTTAGCCTTAGGTGATTCTTACGCACAAATTGGTGATTACGCTTTTAAATTCGATAATCAAGGTAAATTTATTGATAGTATGCCGATGAAAAAATTTAATACGGATATGAAAGCTAAACCAGATACGTTTAAACTTGGTGGGACATGGGATGATTTTGAAGGAACTTTCAAACCATTGGATATTGGTGGGCTTTTGCCAGGTGGATTTGAACCCATTGGTGGGGGTGAACCATTTGGACAAACTTATTCGCAACCGCCAATAGAACCGCCTATGATAGCGCCACTATAAAAATTGAATTTAATAACTGAAAGATAAATTTAAATTGCAGAATGCAAAAACTATTGCAATTAGCAATAAAATAATAATATTATTAAATTAGATGCTAACTGTATGGGATAGTTGAATATTTTATCAATTTTTAAAAAAAGGAGTTTATTTATGAAAAAGTCTATTTTATTTTTAATTTCAATATTGTTGTGGGCAATCCCTTCTAAAGGCGATCAATGCGACTGGTTAAATTTATATGGTGGTGATGCAAATTCTAAATTTCCACAATATGGTGAAGTATATTTTAAAACTACATCAGGAAATTATATTCCCAGAAAACTTATTTATGTTGGCCAATGGGCTCAACTTTGGCAAAATAAATCTTGGATGTGCGTAGCTCCTAGTAATGGACCGCAATTAATAAAACAAGGTGATTGTAATGGAATAATACCGTTTGGGACCCATCCTTTTTCAAACGGTTATCAAGGACTTATACATTATGAAATATATCAATGCATTTAAATTGTAAAATTTGTCAACTTTCAATAAGAAAAGAGCTTTTCGAAAAATACAAAACATATTATTGCAATTTGAATATATATTTTATTAATCTATTAATATGTGAATTAATAAGAGATTTTATGGAGGTTTATTGTGTTAAAAAAAAACTTAAGTATTATTCTGATTATAAATTTGTTAGGTACCCAAATTTATGGTGATCCATTTACAGATATTGTCTCTAGTAAAGATACCATTATTAACAATATAGATGCTCTTCAAAAAAAATTGGATCCTGAGAAAAATCCAAATGGACCAATGAATCAAATCGATATTATTCAAAACACAATAAAAGCGTTTGTAGATTATATTCAAAAAACTATTTTGGTTGATTTTCCGGCAAAGGGCAAACAATTATATAGTGATGTTACTGATGAGATAAAAAATAATATTAATCTTATAATTACTGATGCCAAAAATACAGCAGATGCTCAGGCGCCAGTAGTAAGTAATGAAATTAATCAACTTCAAATTGCCTTGAATTCTATTGCAGATAAATTTGTTAATGATTCTCAAGATATTTTAACCTATATAACTTCTTTTACACCTGAAACAATTTTAAATTTTGTTATTGATCCGAATACAGGCACGCTAAAAGATGACACAACTTTAGCAAATGATATTGTCAATAGTGCGATCACTAAAGAAAAAGATCTTGAAACTAAAATTGAGAATTTTAATAATAAAGTGTTACAAGCTATTGATACTAATATAAAAACAAGTACCACTTTGGCTAATGAATTAAAAAATAAATATATTCAATTGGGTAAAAATGAGCTTGATAAAGCAACTCAGTTATTTGAATCAATAAAAAAATATTTAAATGAAATAGCAACAAGAGTCAAAAGTGATTTTGAAACTATTAATAATGCATTTGACCAAATCAGAGCCGATACAACTGCAATATTAACCAATTTAAGGGACACTTTTCAAGGTGTTAATACAATGTTAGGTGCTATAGAAACTTTTGTATTTGATGGTTATATAGAAAGTATAATAGATGATTTTAAAAGTGATGTTGCTTCAACCATAGATATTTTAAATGGGTTTATTAAAGGTGGTGTACCAAGCATTTCAGATGTATTTAATATAATTGTAAATTTATTTAAAGGTATATTTAATGATATAAAAACAAATAAGGGCCAGGGTATAGCAAATATTGTTGCAAGTATATTAACTGCAATAGACAGCAATAAACAAAAAATACAGGATTTGACCAATATTCCTACAAATTTTCAAAAAGATGTTGATGCTGTAATAGAAAACGCAAAAAATCAATCTAAAAACGGAACAATAAATTCATTTAAAAATTTATTTGGTGAAATAATTCAAACAATAACTGATGTTACACATATTTTAGGTAGCGGAATTGATGTTATTGAAAGTTTTAATAGGAATATACATGTTGAATTATTATCTTCTGCAACTTTATTGGCATTAAAGCAGTTGAATGATGAGTTAATCCCTGCTCTTCGTTATCAAATTAAAAAAATTAGCGATAATCAAGAAAAAATTGCAACACATATAGGTATAATGGTAGTTGGGTATATCGCTACAGGTATAGTTTTACTTGCACTTTTAAAATATGGTTATTCTGAAATTAAAGCAAAAGTAAAATATTCATTATTTGAAGATAAAGTTAAAGCTGAATTGAAAAAACGTGGCTTTTCTGATTCTCAGATAAGTGAAGCTTTTAAAAATATACCAGATGAGGAAACGTTTGATTCGTTACAGGATAAATTTTTAGAAGCAACAAAAGATACAACCAAGATTGATGATTTTGTTAGAGAAGCTGCAAAAGTCTTTAGAATGGATGTTAAAGAAGTGTTTGGTCTGTATCAGGAAGATTTAGGTAAAAGCTTTTTTGATAAATTAAAACCGGAAGAAGCTATTCAAACACTCAAGGAGTTAAGATCAGGCTTTGGAATTAGTGACAAAATTCCACAAATTGAAATAGAAAGAATAGTTGGCACTGAAAATATTAATCAATACGTTGATTTAGCGCCTGAATTTATTTCAAGGGCTCCATTTGAACAACAATTAACAATTGAAAACGAACCGATTTTTGAACAATTAAGACCAAGCTATGAAAGCTTCGATATTTTACCACCTGGCTTTACTCCAATAGAAAGTTTATAATATTATTATGCAAAATTCAATCTGAATTGATGTGTTTAAATAATAAAACCCTTGATTTTATAATAATATATCTAATATAATCATATTAGAATTAATTAATATATAAAAAAGAGGTTAATATGAAGAAATTATTAATTATTGTTGTTTCAGCTTTATTAATAAATGTAAAAACAACTTTAAGCATTGGTCAAGCAGAAATAGCTAAACTCAATGAAATACAGTCTCAAGTTCTTGATTATCATAAAAAACATGATACTAATCCATCAGATGAAAATTTCCAAAATTTAACACAAAAATTTAAAGAATTAAGATTAAAACATCATGAATTAATACAAAAAGCTGATGCGAAAATTAATGAATGTTTTGCTTCTAATCAAGGTAAGGCAAAAACTGATTTAATCAAAAGCTGTAAAAATGACTTAGATGAAGCAAAAGAATTACATAAATTTATAATACAACAAGTTAAATTAATAAAACCAATAATAAAAAAATAAAGGGTTAAAAATGAATATTTTAAAATATTTATCAATTGCAATAATATTTTGTTTAAATAGTGTGCAAGCAGGACGTGATCCACAATGGTTATATAATCAAATAGATCCAGGAAATCGGCGAGCAGTACCAGGACCGTCACAAATAATTGATTGTTCTTCGGGTGATCCATTTTATAAATTAGGTTGCCCGCAAGGCGAATACCCTAAAGACCATTGTCATGATTGTTTTGCCGTTACTGATTCAACAGGAACAAAATGGGGAGCTTATTGTGCAGGTTGTGGTAATAATGATACTCCAAATATTATAAATAATGTTGATCAATGCGTTGCTGATATGAATAATTATCAATGGAATAAAGACTATCAATATTATGGTGGTGGTGATCAAGGTGGTGTATTAATTTGCGCTCCTAATCATAGCGTAACCGATTCTGTTGCAACTCAAGGAGAATGTGATCATAAAGGAATATATCAATGTTTGTATCCTACTCTTACTACAACTGGAAATCTAATACCTCCGGATCAGCTTGCAAATATTGATCAATCCAATATTACTTATAAAACACAAAGTCTAAATACATGTAATTATTCGATGCTTAGGGGTTATGGTGAATCAGGTGGCTCTGCAGATGATTTTTGCAAAAATTTTTTAAATGGAGAAAATGCCCCTTAATTAATGACGATTAGATTTTTATAGCAAGATATCATTGTCATTGAATAATTTTTTAAAAAACTAGAGGAAAGATTATAAATTTGAAATTTTTATATTTACAGGTTTGAAAGCAAATAAAATTATCTTATTAGTAATAAATTAAGAAATTAAAATCAAAATTCTTGCTTATTTTGTTTTAACTTGAATATAATCGTATTAGAATTAATTAATATATAAAAAAGAGGTTAATATGAAGAAATTATTAATTATTATTTTTCCGGCACTATTAATAAGCCAAAATGGTTTAGGTGTTAGTCAAGCAGATCTAAATGATCTTAATCAATTGCATGCTCAGGTTTTGAATTTACATGCCAAACATGTTGCAAGCTCAACAAATGAAAATTTCGCAGCTTTAAGATTAAAAAATATAGAATTAAGAAAAAAACAACATGCATTATCACAAAAATCTGATGATGAAATTAGCCAATGTTATGCAAAAAATGCAAATAAAAAATACACGTTAAAGGATTTACATAGAGTTTGTGATGAAGAAATAAAAGCTTCAAATAATTTACATAAATTAATTGAAAAACAATTTAAAGCTATAAAATCAATTCCAAAAAAGAAAAAATAAAAGGAGAAACAATGACTAATATGAAAAAATTTATAATTTTAATAATAATTTTTTTATTAAATACAAAAATACTTGATGCATTTCAAACACCAAGTAGAAATCCTCAATGGTTATATAATCAAATAGATCCAGGAAATCGGCGTAAGGTTCCAGGACCCTCACAAATATTTAGCTGTTCTTCTGGTAATCCATTTTATCAATTAGGTTGTCCACAAGGTGAATATCCTTCAAAGCATTGCTGGGGTTGTTATGGAATAACTGATGCGAATCCGCCTTATGGTACAGGTGGCACAAAATGGGCAGCATATTGCGCCGGTTGTGGCGATAATGGAGTACCAAATGTTATAAATAATTTAGATCAATGTGTTGGAAATATGAGTAATTATCAATGGGATAAAGACTATCAATATTATGGTAGCGGTGGTAGAGATGATTCATGGTGTACAAATAATAGATGTGGTGGTGTTTTGACTTGCGCTCCTGCAGCTACAACTGAAAATGCTGCTAAAGTAGATGATTGTGATGCTACAACAACTAAATATTGCGAATTTTATATTGACAAAAATGGAAAACCAATACCTGGTTATTTAAATGACCAAGCAGTATTTCCTGCAACAGGCCTTCCAAAAGATGATAATAGTAATGTAATAGTTCCACCAGGATATAATGTAGATCCTACAATTGGACCAATATTAACAAGAAAATCATTCACTGTATGTGATTCTGGAGATGATGATCATCATTATGGTCAACAAGGCGGTACGGTTGCTGATTTATGTAATAATTTCCTTTATGGTGAAATGGCAGTTAGATAGTTAAATTAAGAAAGTTTTAAAATGAAATTGATCAAAGTTTTTTTTGTAATTTATATAATACAAAATTTATTTAACATTGTTCAAATTCAATGTGAAGATTGTAGTGCGGATGCAGGCGATAAGATTATGAATGTTTGCTGTCCTGAATTACAAAGAACACAGGTTGTTTGTGCAGACGTTAGTGATAAATTTAAAAAAACTGTTGATCAATTTCAACAAAGTGATGTTTTTAAAAAATTAAATGAAATTAAAGGAACTAAAGAAAATCCAGGATTAAAAGATACATATGAAAGTTTGCAGAAACAGGCGCAAGCCTGCAGGGATAAAGCAAGTGTTCAATGTCAAACAGTAGCCCAACAAGCTTTTGATTCATTAACACAAATGTATGCAACAATAGCAGAGTTAATGAATTTTTTACGAATTTATGCGATAAATAATCCTGATCAAATTCCTCTTTCACTGGTGCCAAAACCAATAATAGCAACTCAAGCTATCGAGAATTTTACCTATTCAGGAATCACAAATTATGATAAAAAAACTTTTTATCAGGCGGTTTCTAGTTATATTTCACAAGCAGATCAAATTGATGATTCATTTATGGATAAATTCCGCAAAATATCAAAACTTAGTAATGACTATCAAAACAAATATAATAATTTTAAAACATGTTTAGATACTGTAAGTGCAAATTGTCATCCTTTAACTCAATCGGCATATGATACATTAACCGCGCTTAATAAAGATATTTATGATATTATGAATGAATTACATACTGAATTCCCTACATTAATAGATGCTCCTATTGCACATACTGTTACATTACCTGAAGGTTATTCATATTATAATGTTGATAATTTTAACGGTAGTAATGCAAAGCAACAAGCTTTTTCAAATGCAATTTCTAAATTTAGAGATAATTTTAGATATCATTCCGGAACAATTAAATCATTATATGGACAAATGTCGGATTGCCAAGATCATTTAATAAACGCGCAAGAAGTTTGTACTGATAGAATAAAAGAAGTCACCGGCTTACAATTAAGTGAAGCCGACATTGAAAAATATCAAGCAGGGCCAAATGCCGCTCTTAATATGGGCGCAAATTTAGGAGAATTTGTTTTAATCGAATCATCTTTGGCAGAATTTGGTGTACCCGGGTTAGCAGCAGGTGCGATAGCCATAGGCATATCATTTATACCTGTTATTGGAGGTTGGACAGATACAGCAGTTAATTGGGTAACAAATGGTTTATTTAGTATATTTGGAATGGGACAGCAACCTTTGAGTATCAAGGTGGATCCAAGTGAAATTATTTTACATGATAAAATATTGCAGGAAATTAAATTAGGAGAAATAAAATTACAACAAAAGCAATTAGGACAAGTAACATTAGGACAAAGACATTTACAAGGATAATTATTAATTAGGAGGTTAAAATGAATATGTTAAATAAATTACTAATAATAAGTTTATTATTAGTAGCCAATTCAAGAATGTTTGGCGCAGCAACCTGTCCACAACCGGATGCAAGTAAAGGATGCGGTGTTTCAACAAAAACGTTTGATTGCGGATTAAACTTAAATGCGCTTCAAGCTTATATGGCTGACTACACAAAAGCAGGAAGTTTATTTGGTAATATTGGTGATTTAAGCACAGACTATAATCAAGCTTTGACGCAATTGAGTAGTTTGCATTATTCGCAAGGTGTAACGTTTGATCAAGGCGCAGGCGAATATCCATGTTCAAATTTTTTAACTGCGGCCCATATGTTAGATTTGCCGGCCGAATGTGAAACTATTATTAAAAATTTATCTGATAAAGCAGTAGCTTTAAGTGAAAAACAAACAGAGTTAATAGATTTTTTAAATACGAAAAATTGTATTAATTTAACTTCAGCCGGTCTTGCAAAAAAACAAATAGTTTTAGGCGATCAATCATATGAATTATATGATAAATACCCACTTTGTGCTATCAGGCAAGCATTATGGAAAATGGAAAATACAATAAATTCCTGGAGAACTGCTTGTAATACTCAATTACAACAAGCTCAAGAAGCTCAAACAAAAAAACAAATGGACGCTCAAATGGCTTCACAAGAAACATTACAACAACAAAGTTTTGCAAAACAAGATCAAATGTCAGCTAATCAACAAAAATTTGCTGAAGATCAAGCTAATAAAGGTCTAATTGCCTCTGGTGTTTCAAGTGGTGTAATGGGTGTTTTCTTTTTAATTCAAACGGTACCTGTAATCAAAAGCTTAATTTTGGGTGAGGGCAAAAGTCTTGAAAATATCGCTGCTGAAATTGCTAAAGCAGCTAAAATTTCGCCAGAAGCATTTGTACGTTCTATTAGTAAATTAAATAAAGATTTTGCAACTGGCTTAGAAAAATCATTTAATGTTGAAGGATTAACTGGAATTAAAGATATAGGTACAACATTAGCAAAATTTGAAAAACAAAACATTTCAGCCGAAGATATAGCGAGCGCATTTAAAGCTGATGAAACTGCAGGAGTTGCAGCAGGTGAAGAAGGATCTGCGGTAGGCAATTTGGAAAAAGTAGCTGGCTTAGAAGGCGATGAAATGAAAGCTGTTACAGAAATGGGTGAACATATTATTGTTTAATAAATAATTATCGAGCTGAGTTACAAAAGAACTCAGCTCGTTCTTGATTTTTTATTAATTAATGTTTTAAAATAATTATTAAGGGGATTAAATGAATAAATTAAAAATATGCAGATTATTAATGTTTACAATTATTTTTAATTTATTTAATGAACAATTTATTTATGTTCAAACAAATAATGATGAAACTGATATTGATTTGACTCAAATAATTCAAGAAACTCAAAAAGATATAGAAAAAGAGGAAAACGCTGAAAATAATGATGGGAATAAATCTGGTTCAACAATAACACCACCTACATCACCTTCACAATCGCAAACTACTTCAGATAATACTTCAGATAATAAAGATGTTAAAGATGAAGTAAAAGGTTGGCTCGGTACAATAATTTCTTCAGTAGAAGCATTAATTTACGTGATTACAGTAATTGCATTTCTTAAAGGTAAGATAACTAAGGATCAAGTTAATAAAATATTTTCAGGTGAAAAATTCGATAGACCGGAAATGTTGGCAAATGCTTTACGCGAGCAAGCAACGAAGCTTGAAAGTCAAGTGAAAAATCTTTTAAAACAAGGAAAAAAAGCAGCAAGTCAAGCGCTTCAAGAGAATGCTAATAAAATTAAATCATCAGCAAAAGCAATAGCTGATATCGCCACAGCAGTTAAACAAAAAGGAAATTCTGTTAATGAAGCTTATAAAAAATATGCACAGGCTTTAAAAGAGTCTGGTTTGCAAATCGAAAAAACAACTTTAAATAAAGTTGTGCAAATTATGGAAAAAGTAAATGACCCTGATGCTTTAGCTAAAGAACTCTCAAAACAAGGAATTATTATTTCCAAAGAAGCTCTTGGCAAAATTCAACAGTCTTTACAAAAAGGAATGGGTATTGAACCTGCTTTTAAGATTGAAGATATATATACACTAAAATCAGTTGTTGATGACTTAGGTTTGAAATTAGAAAATTTAAAAGGGTTAACCGCGCAAAAATTGGAAAATTTAGATATAAGTAAATCTGATATAGCTAATCTTCAAACAAAATTTAATTTATTAAATGATAAACTATCTACATTGCAAGAACAAGAATCTAAATCACTAGATCCTATGGAGTTCGATTCGGTGAACAATTTATATCAACAATTTCAAGAAAGCTATGAACCAATATCAGAAATGTTACCCGAACCTGAATTAATTCTTCCTCCTTAATTTCAAGAAAAAAATTATAATTTTTAGGAATATAAATAATATTTGGATTAAAAGCAAGATAAAAGATAATTAAAAAAGGGAATTATATGAAAAAAATACTAATTTTTATTTTAACCGGTTCAATATTTTGGTTAAATGTTTCAGAAATCAATGCCAAGAAAGCATTAACTAAAGGAGAAGTAACTGCTATTGCAGCTACTGCTGCAGTAGTAGGCTTGCTTCTTTTAACGATTGCTATGTATAAAATTACCCAAAGTACACCGGAAAGTAGATTAATGCGATTAAATATACGTGAAATACGTATATTTGTTAAAGAAAATTTCCAAAAGTTAAATTTTCAAAATGCAGATATAAAAAAAATAAATGCATTATTAACAGATCACGATATAGAAACATTCTTAGAAAAAATAACTCCAGTTATAGAAGAATATAATAAAAAAACTGGAAGTTTAAATGAGGTAATTTCAAAAATTAAAGGGATCTATGCAGAAGATTTTTCCTCCTGGGCTGGGCCTTTGCCAAAAGAAACTTTAAATTCCGGTATTTTTGAAGATTTAGCCTATAAATTAGGATTGAAGATAGTTCCTGAAAAAGAAAGTATGCCATTATCAGAACCATTGACTGTTCCAACAACTTTAGTGACAACCGATATTCCACAAATTGAATATTCACAATTGGTTGGATCCGATGAACCCATTACCCTCACCACCCCACAACCACTTGAGTCATTTTATCGCGAAGCTCCGCCCTTAACAACTTATACTGCAACCCTTGAAACAGGAACTGAGGTGCCATCAAGTGAAGAATTTTCTGATCTTCCATAAAAAAGATATTATTAACTTTTCAAAACGTTATATTTCACAAAAATTGAATTATTATTAATAATCTATCTTTTGGGAATTAATTTATGTTAGAATTTAAAATAATAATGTTTTAAAATGGAGTTTAGTATGAAAAATCAAAATTTCTTAAGAAAGTTTCAAATTTATATTTTAGTATTAATAACATCTTTTTTACATGTGGAAAAAGTAAAACCGATAAATGACAAAGATAAAACTATCTTAGCGATTGTAGGTTCAGTTTTAGGCGTTGCCGCAATAGGCACAGGAATTTATTTATTTTCCAGAGCAAGACGAGCAAAAGTAGCAGAAGAACTTAAAAATGCAAAAACACCGGCAGATACACAAAAAATACTGGATCAAACAAATAAGGATGTTGCAAAAGACTTAGGGTATTCCTTAAAAGCGCAGGAAATTCAAACGGTTAAAGAGGAAGGAAGAATCCCTAATGAAGCGCAAATTTCCACGGCGGTTGATAATTTAGTTAATTCAGATTTGGTACAGGATCAAATAAAAGCTCAAGTTAATAATCAGGCTGATATAGCAGCTAAAGCTGAAAATTTATCTCATGAAATTGTACAACAACCAATACAAAGAGATAATGCAAATATAATAGCTGATTTAAAAAGCAAATTGACCGCTTCATTAGAAAATTCAGGTGGAGGTAATGCTGAATGGCTTCCGGATGCTCTCAGTAAATTAGATGCTTTAAAAACAGAAGGCGTAGACGTAGTTGATTTTTTAGTAAAATCAAATGATTTTAGAAAATTAGCACCCAGTGATATGTGGAAAATTGTAAGCAGTATTGATAAAAAAAGTCCGAATCTTGATGCTTTAAGAAAAATTCCTCAAAATGTTGAAGCTAAAAAAAATAAAGCAATTAAGCTTGGTCTTGATGCCAGCAGAAGATTGTATGAGTCAAACTTGGGCAAAGGTAGTCCTGAAATACAAACCAGACTACAAATTGATGATTTTAGATTTAGATATCTTGAAAAATTTTTAAGCAGGCAGCGCTTAACTGAAAATCAAGTATTGGAAGCCTTAAAAGACAAAAATATTAATAAAACATTGCAGGATTATAAAGATAAGCTAAAGATTTCTCTAGACATTCCCCCTTCAGAATTAACTAATTTTGAAACAAATATATCAAAAATTTTTGGGGAAAATATTTCACCACAAGCTCAAGCAGAAAATGTTCAATTAGAGGCCCAAAAACCTCAAGATGTACAACAAGCCGAACAACAATTGGTTCAAATTGATATTGGTCCTGCACCAAAACCAGGCTATAAATCATTATCAAAAGCTTTAATTGAACAGATTAAAACTTTCAATAGAGATACCTTAAAAATTACTAAAACCGTGAAGAATAATCAGGGCATGAGTGATATGGAAGCAGCTATTGTTAAAAACAGAATTAATATGGAGCATGATTTTGACGAACAAATTAATTCAGCTGAAACAGCAGATGTCAAACCTGAAAAAATAGTCGAAAAAGCAAAACAAAGTGGATTGGTTCTATCAAGTGATTTTATAACAAGGCTTCAGGCTTCAATACCTGAAAGTGTTTTTAGCATTGACCCTGTAACTTATCTGAAAGACCAAGGTATAACTGCTGAGATAGGAAAAACTTTGGCCGGGCCACAGCCTACTAAAATAGGCGATTATATATTTAAATTCGATCCTACAACCGGAAAATTAATTGATTCAATGCCATTTGACCAATTTACTGAAGATAATTCAACTGCTCAAATTAATGAATATGACCCATTTGTAGGCGAAATTGGAACATTTAATATTGGTGGTTTTAGTGAGCCCATTGGAGGGATGCCTGAAACACCGTCATACATATGGCAATCCGGGTTAATTGAACCTCCAGCGCCGGTAATGGTATAGTTATTTTCTTAAAAATTATAACGCTTTAAATAACCACCGAAATACCACTTTCGATTAAATTTACAATGCAGGTAAGGATTTAATGAAATAAAATTCAAGTTTGAAATAATTTATAAAAACAAAAACTATTGACTTTTCAATTGCTGTTTTATTATTATTAAAATAATTAATAAATAAAAGGAGATTTATGAAAAGGAGATTTATGAAAAGGAGATTTATGAAAAGCAAATTAAAAAATAAGTTATTTCTTATTATATTTTCGGTTATTTTATCTATTTCTAATATATCAGAACTAAAATCTGAATCTAAAAAAACACCTACGGGTACCATTGTTGGAGCAGTAGTGGGCAGTGTGGTTTTTGCGTTAGTTGCAGCAATAGGTGGATATTTCATATATAAAAAAATTAAAATAGCACAGCAAACTGAACAGGAAAATATAAATAATATTAAACAATTTATAAGTAATATTAAACAATTTATAAGAGAAAATGCAAATTTTTTCAAGAGATATTTCACCTGAAGCTTTAAATGCTATTAAAGATAGCGATTTTAAAGATTTAATAGAAGAAATAGCTCCAGCAGTAGAAAAATATAATAATGGAGAAATAAAATTTAAAGATCTTTTAAAAACAATAACTGATGCATATAATTCAAAATTTGGTGCACAGTATGGGGAAATAACTGAAATTGATGCAAGAAAAATTGGTATAGATACATTAAATAAATTAGGAATTTCATTTACAACCGAGCAAAAATTAGAAATGATTTCAGAGTTATTGGATTCGCCACTTACAGATGTTCAATTGAAAGGAATTATTGAAACTATTGAAGGACCTTATTTTGAAATTGATGACCACGTTTTTGATAAAAAAACTTTGCTTGAAATTACTGATCCCGCAATAATTACTTCTATTAAAAGTAAGGGTGAACTACCAAATCTAGCTGATGTAGAAAAAATAAGAATTGAAAATTTAGATAAAATTGCTGACAGTCTTGGAATTGAAGGCAAAGCTGACAAAATAAGAGATTTGCAATCATTATTTGATACAATTTCAGAATTAAGGCCAAATGATCCTGTAGTTGTAGTTGAAATTGATAATGTAGCATACAATGTGAAAACTTTACAATCTGTCCCAGGTAAAGGAATAAATCTTGGTGATTTAGTTGATTTTAAGGCTGCAAAAGAAATTGAAAATACTGCATTAAAAACATTAAACAATCTAACGGATTCAGGAAAATTAAGAGTAAATATAAGTCAAATGGCAAGTATTATAGATACTTTAAAAAATAATCCTGATTGGAAAAATGCTGTTGAAAATATTGAAAATATATTAAATGATCCTACCGCTTTAGAAAAAATTAAAGATCTAATTAATAAAAAAGTGGGGACTAGTTTTGACGCTAAAGATATCCAAACATTATTAAACGAACCCGCTTTAAAAAATTTAGCAGAGGTGCCTGGATATGATCCAGCTATTGAGAGTGTAGATGTGGCACAAGGTTTACAAGCTCAAATTGAAAAAACAATATTAGGTCCTAAATTGTTAAACAATAAACAACAGTTTGATCAAGCAAAAAAAGCTTTGCAAGTTGAAGTTACATCTTTAAAAGTTCCTGAAGTTGCTACAGATGTAAATTATGTGAGAGTGGGTGATAATGTTTATAGATATGAAAATGGAAAACCAGTAGAAAAATTAAGTTTTGACACACTTACAAGAAGAATGGCTGCAGATTCAACACTTAAAGTAGTAGAATTGGATGCAAATGGAAAACTTAATGATTTTTCACTATTAAAACTTGAAGTTTCTAATATTAAAATACCTGCTATTGATCCTGCAATAAATTATGTAAAAGTCGGCACCGATGTTTATAGATATGAGAATGGTGTTCCTGTTGAAAAAATAGGAATAGATGAATTTAATAAACGTATAGCATTGGATCCTACCTTAAAAGTTATGGAATGGAACCCTCAAGAAAGTAAATTATCTCAATGGCAAGCTCCAAGTGTGCAACCAACTGAATTAACCGCGCAACAAAAAACATACTTAAGAGAAATTGGAATTACAGCCGGACAAGCCTTAAATTTAAAAGGAATTAAATCTATAATCAATCTAGCTGATCTTGTGGAATATAAATTATCTCCAGAAGGTTTCCCTATTGGAAGAACTAAAATTACTACATCACGAAATGCTGCTCAAATAGATGTAGATAAAGGTAATGCTATGGATTTCAGTAAAGTAAGAAAATATATCGATCCCAAAGTTTATGCATTAGCAAATGAGGTTGGTGTTGATCCTAAAGTTTTAGCTTCATTACCAAAAAATGTAAAATATTTAATAAGTCAGGATGGTAAAAGCTTAATTTTAATAGAAAATAATCGACCGGTTGCCAAGCTATCATTTAGTGATGCTTTAGCGCAAGGGTTTAAACCTGATCAAGCAATAACTTTTGATGCTTTGCAGCCTATAATACAACAAGTAAAACAACAAATGCAAGCACAATTGGAAGCATCTTCAGCCCCACTTTTAAATGAATTAAGATTAACTCCACAACAGGCAAATGTGGATTTAAAAGGTAATTCTTATGTCGTAAGTGATTTTAATCCTGAAACTAAAACTGGCACTGTTTATTTTTTAAATGAAGATGGAATTCCTACAAGTAAATCAACTTATCAAGACGCCGAAGAACATGGTAAATTGACAGGGACAGGAATAAATATTTCTGAAGTGAG
>Ga0207050_1031_pt1 | contig 26610 bp, 22 predicted proteins | sample Alteio_BWMinCont_64_FD_153291 | JGI IMG/M metagenome (GOLD analysis project Ga0207050, IMG submission 153291) | Enriched cells from forest soil in Barre Woods Harvard Forest LTER site, Petersham, Massachusetts, United States -... | ecosystem: Environmental > Terrestrial > Soil > Temperate forest >...
AAATTCTGCGCTTTGATTTTTTGTTTGAAGCAACTTTTCTTTTTCTCTTCCGCTGTCCCCTGTTCTTTCCCTTTTCCCTTCTCTTTCGCTCTCTCTTTTCTCTTCTTTTTCCCCTTCTCTTTCGCTTTCTCTTTCGCTTTCTCTTTCTCTTTCGCTTTCTCTTTCGCTTTCCTCCTTTTTCAGATTTAATTCCGGTTGTGCTAATTCCCGTTCTAGATTTAATTTACTTTGCAAATTCACTTCCCGTTGCAAATTTAATGCTTGTCTAAGCTCGGCCAAACCCTCGATATATTGCGACATCAAACCGTATATGGGCGAATTTAAACTAGGTTCCGCTAAACGCTTTATTTGATAAACATAATCTTCTGCCGTCAATTCCCGAGTACCCGTTTCTTTAAAATCCGCTAATTTACGATATCGATTGGCTTGTTCATCCGATAAATGTTGGTAGAGATAGTGACCTGTAGCATCTTTAGCAAAGGCTGGGTGGGCTTGATAAAAAATACCCGGTTTAATTCGAATCTGATATTCACTGTAGGCAACTTCATCTTTATCTGCAGTCTTTGGCAAAATTTGACCTGCCTGATTAAAATATTGGACTTCTGGCAATGTTGCTGCAGTTAATGGCTCTAATGTATAAGGTCTTTTTAAATAATGATATTGCAAAGGCGGTTCATAAATTTGAGAAAGAATTTGAGCCTCGTTAATAGAATAGGAAATAGCAGGATCTAAATGCTTGGGTCGTTCGGAAAAAGCAGTATAGAGTGTGAGAGATTGAGGATCTTCATAGGGATAGGGGTTATTCCAATCTTGTGCTTCACATCCAAAAAAAAGCAAAACAACTAACAAGTAAATTATTTTTATCCGTCTTGTCCCTTTCCTAATCACAGGCAACCCTTGTTTAGATTCATAACCGTTCACGCTCCATCCATGAACGCCCAGTGTTCGTAACCGTTCACGTACTGCCCTTGAACAATTACCAGTTTTCAAAAATGCAAACATTACACCTAACAGTTACTTAGCTTCTCTTGGATTGAAAAACATGAATCTTTACTGTGAACAATAATCCTTTTACCTTACTTTGACTATAACTTTAACTGAGCTTCAATATTTCTAGATATAAAACCTATATCTTTGATTTCTTTATCTGCTATTTCTTTCACCATCTTTCTTTTTAAGCGTAGTACAGCTATCGGTAAGTACTAAATTTTTTAGACAAATTAGCAAGCCAAACCTAGCTAGTTCAGCAGCTTTTGCTGCAGTTACACATATTAATGCCAGGGCATTGCTTAACGCGATTGCCCTGATATTAATGCAGGCCTGGATTGGAATCGTTATAAAAAACTGCTGTAATTTTATATGTCTATTGTTGGCATGAGGTTTATATGAGAGTCACATTCAAAAAAAGCATTACATTCAAAGTCTTAAAGCGAATTAAAAGGCTTTCAGGGGGGGTTATTTTGCGCTCAGATATTGCCGATATTGCTGATTCTCGCCAAATTAGCCGTTCTTTAAATCGCCTTGTACAAAGTGGGCTGCTTGCGAAATTAGGATATAGTGTATATGCAAAATTAGATACTTCTCAAATTGCTCAAACCACCTATCTTAAAGATGGTGTTCTCCCAACAATGAGAGCTGTTCTAAACAAACTTAATATTCGCTGGGAACCTTCTCTCGAAGAACAAGCTTATCAGGAAGGTCGTTCGACACAAATCCCAGTTAATCCCACCACAAAAATAAAAGATAGATTTCGTCGCCAATTACGTTATCGAAATATGGAATTAAAACGTGCCTAACCTTCTTAATCAAGATCAATTAAAAGAACTGGTTTCTATTGCCGCAGAAAAATTAGGCATTAGATATCCATCTATCCTTGAAAAAGATTATTATGTTACACGCATCATTCATGCTTTATCTGATATTCTCGCTTTAAATTTCTTTAAAAATTGCTCACATACTGGGAGTATGCTCCGCTTTTTAAAAAAAATTTTAAAGCGACCTTGCCTCAAAACTGGACGTTTTCGAAAATTCAGACGTTATACTTGAACGATTACTAAAAATTTAACAAAAAAGCGGAGTTTACACATAGTCAATGAGCAATTTTTGTTAAATTTTTAATGAGATTTTGCCAACATGTGGGCGTTCAAGGATAGTACGTGAACAGTTGTCAGGCCCTAGGCATCCTTCAATAGAGGTTGACGCCTCTCTATCCAAAGGGAAACTAAAGTCAATACAATAATACTGAGTACAAAGCAAACCATCCGATATTCTGGATTATAATCGGCATAACAGGCCAGAAATGCCAGCATAGTATTGATAACAATGACCCCACACAACAATTGTTGCTGCGAATAACCAGCCTGGAGCAGGCGATGAAAACCAGCATCTCGATGAGGTTCCATGATATTTTTTCTTAAGAAAAAACGTCGTAGTAGAGTCAAGGTCGCATCGAACCAAAACAACCCATATAGAATCAACCAGAAAACAATCGAAACTTCATACTGCCAATAACTCACGATAGCTAAAAGACTAATCAAACAACCCAAGCAATAACTACCGACATCCCCCATAAAAACTGAGGCCTTGGGCCAATTCCACACCAAGAATCCAGCGAGTGAGATCATCATAATGAAAGAAAGTAAACTTAATTCCACGGCCTCATGCTGATAACAAATAAAACCCCCTATCCCTAAAACAAATAAAGCTTCTATCGTAGCCAGCCCATCCATCCCATCCATAAAATTATATAAATTAGTAGACCAAACAATGCCCAACAGTCCTAAAATGGCATAGAATAATCCTAAAATGCTGAAAACTGGATTTTTTGCAGGGTCTAGGATCTCCAAGCCCATTAATACTAAGATAAACACAAATGCAAGGATGAATTGGATAGCCAAACGTTTAAAGACCGGCAGATCTAGATTATCATCCCAAAAACCCAGTAGTGTCATTCCAAGCATTGCGGGTAAAAATAATAGTAATGTTTCCCCTACAAAAAACTGGGTTTGATAACCAATAATCGCAGAAATTAACCAAAGTCCAAAAAACACAATACCTGCGCCTCTCGGGATAAAACCCTCATGGGATCGGCGATGATTTGGGATATCAATGATGCCCTGTTGAAGGGCATAGCTAATATAAAGACGTACGAACAAAGTAGAGACAAGAAAAAGCCCTATTGAAAACAAAAAAATTATGTTTTGGTTATTCAACTAATTACCCCCATTATTTGACAACCTGGAATGCGATTGTACCATTAATAGATGACCCATTTCACTGCCAAAAATTTTGTCCTTCTTCTTTTCCTCGTACTTCTTCACGGCTGCGGGAAGGATGATTACTATTCCGGGTATATTGAAGGCGAATATATCTATATTGCCAGCAGTCAGAATGGCCATCTCGCCGAATTATCGGTGTCTCGGGGGGACTGGGTGAAATCTGGCAGCCCTCTATTTCAATTAGATATTGACAGCGAAAATTATCAAGCCAATGAGGCTTTGCAAAACTTAAAAGCCGCTGAGTCACAACTTGAAAATATCAAAAAAGGTAAACGAGAAGTTGAAATTACTGCGCTAAGAGCTACCCTAGAACAAGCCAAAATTCTAGAACAAATCGCTGAAACACGTTTTAATAGAAATAGTAAATTGGCAAAAACGGGGGCTGTTAGCCAAGATCAATTCGATGAAAGTCAAAGCGTCTATCAACGTAGTAAATCCGACGTTATTGAACGTGAAGCAGAGCTAGAATTGGGTTTATTGGGAGGCCGATCCGATGAAATAGCCGCTGCAGAAGCAAATGTCAAAGCAAAAAAAGAAGAATTAGATTTGGCAAATTGGAAGCTGGCAGAAAAAAAATTATCTTCCCAAGTAGAGGCTTATGTGCAGGACACTTTATTTAGAGTCAGTGAATGGGTTCCAGCCGGCAGGCCAGTGATTGCCTTACTCCCCCCCGAAAATATCAAAGCTCGCTTTTTTGTACCAGAGAAAGCTTTGGCCAGAATGCAGGTAGGCCAAGCAGTGAATATTGCTTGCGATTCTTGTGATAATCCAATTCCTGCAAAAATTAATTATATCTCAAGTGAAGCAGAATTTACGCCACCGGTCATCTTTAGCCGAGAATCTAGGGAAAAACTTGTTTATATGATTGAAGCTCGCATTGGGCTAGAATATGCCAAGTTGCTTCATCCCGGTCAACCCATCGATATTCATATTAAAAAACCTTAATGATGAAAAAGACAGCAGAAAAATTCCAAGACAATGAAACATTTGCCATCGATGTTCAAGAAATTTCAAAACATTTTAATGGTTTTTGCGCAGTCGACAAATTAACGCTTCAAATAAAGCCTGGAGAAATTTTTGGTTTTCTAGGACCTAATGGCAGTGGAAAAACCACGGCAATTCGCATGCTTTGTGGTTTATTAACACCAGATAGCGGCAGAGGAACCTGTTTGGGGTTTAACATTATCAAAGACAGTTTGTCCATTAAGAAACGCATGGGCTATATGCCCCAAAAATTTAGTCTTTATGATGACCTGACCATACGCGAAAACTTAAATTTTATGGCTCAAATGTATGATATTGAGCATCGCCAACAAAAGGTGAAGGAAACTTTAACTCATTTAGGATTAACCACTCGACAGAATCAACTGGCAGGCACCTTATCTGGAGGATGGAAACAGCGTTTAGCCCTAGCAAGCTGTTTGATGCATGATCCTCGATTATTACTATTAGATGAACCTACCGCAGGTGTCGATCCCTTCGCCAGAAAATTATTTTGGGATGAAATTCAAACGCTTTCCACCGAACATAGCGTAACTGCTTTGGTCAGCACGCATTACACTGATGAAGCAGAACGTTGTCATCGTTTGGGCTATATTGTTTGGGGGAAACTAATCGTGACAGGCAGCCCTCAGGAATTAATAGAGAAATATCGACAAGATAATTTAGGAGATGTCTTTGTTCATTTAATGCGCGATATAGACAGTCACCAATCCATAAAAAATAAATCTATGACCTAACAAAGTGAGATATTGATGCGCAAAACTAAAGATACTAGCCAGAAGAATAATGGCAAAAACAACGGCGAAAGCAATGATGAAAGCATCGGCGAAAACAACGAGAGCAACGAGAGCAACGAGAACGGCAATCATAACGATAACCACAATGACAATGACAATCACAACAGTAATCACAATGGTAATCACAAGGATAATCACGATAGCAATCGCAAAGATAATCACGATGGCAATCACATTTTTTTGAACAATCATTTTTCATGGCAACGTTTTGTTGCGATTGTCATAAAAGAATTTATTCAAATGCATCGAGACAGACTCACTTTCGCTATGATGATAGTGATCCCGCTAGTCCAATTGGCTCTTTTTGGTTATGCCATTAACACCAACCCCAAAGCACTACCAACTGCCATTGTAACTGCAGACAACAGTATTTTTACACGTAGTATTATTCAAAGTTTAAAAAACAGCAGTTATTTTGACATACAAAAAACTCCAGTGAATGAGCAGGAAGCCAAGGAATTATTACAATTAGGACAAGTACAATTTGTCCTAACAATACCGGTTGATTTTTCCAGAAAATTGATGCGAGCTGAAAAACCTAATTTACTGATGGAAGCGGATGCAACAGATCCGGCAGCCACCAGCAATGCGGTAACCGCAATCACCACCCTCAATCAAATTGCATTGAATCATGATTTGAATAATGGTTTGCAATACCTCAAGCCCGAACGAAACACATCAGCATTTGGTGTGATTTTACATCGTAATTATAACCCGGAAATTATCACCCAATATAATATTGTGCCGGGCCTAATGGGAGTTATCTTAACCATGACCATGATTATGATGACGGGCTTGGCCATTGCCAGAGAACGAGAACGAGGGACCCTAGAAAATTTATTAGCCACGCCTGTCCATCCTTTAGAAGTCATGCTGGGGAAAATTATTCCCTATATCTTAGTGGGTTATGTGCAGGTTTTCATCGTGTTACTGGCTGCTTATTTTCTATTTCACGTCCCCATGGAAGGTAGTCTTTTACTATTATTATCTGCAGTCTTTGTTTTTGTAACAGCTAACCTATCGGTCGGTATTTTGTTTTCTACAATTGCCAAAAATCAAATGCAGGCCATGCAAATGACCTATTTTTTCTTTTTGCCTTCTCTATTACTTTCAGGATTTATGTTTCCTTTTCGTGGCATGCCAAACTGGGCGCAAAGCTTAGGAGAAATTCTTCCCTTAACACATTTTTTAAGAATTGTGCGGGGGATATTGCTCAAAGGCAATGGTTTGTTTGATATTTTTCCCCAAATTCTAGCGATGATACTTTTTATGGTGATTGTGATTCTAATAGGATTAAAAAGATATCGCAGAACCTTAGATTAGGAATCTGCAGGAAATAACTTTAACGGTAATTGTTCACTTGGGTATATAATTGAATCCACGAGTTCAGGGCAATCGCGCTAACCTATTACTAAATACTTGCATATAATCGCAATATGTCGGAGACTTAATCATAACCTAAGGTCATTAGCACTTGGCTTTTACCAAGAAGCCATATTTTTTTTTGGCCTTAATTTGATCTCATCTCACAACAAAGCCATCACAGTCATCCCTGCTTTCAAAATGAGTGCTGTGCACATTCTTTCAGGCATCCATTTTATACAACCATCATAATTTTATTTGTTCGTAATGTAACATTCATTGAAGAAAAGAAATACAAGATCGACGAAGCTGGGGTTGCCTATTGCTTTTTCAGGGCCGGGCATCCCTGCCCTCGGAAATGCCGGCAGCCTCCATGGCATTTACGCCCTTCAAAAGCAATAGGCAACCCCACTTCTGCGCTTTCGCAAGTCCACAATATCAGACCGCTTCTTTTCTTACCTAGAACAACCAAAATTCATTACCTCCTGTTGCCTTATAGAGCCAAAAATAATTTGGATATTGAAAAAAAATACTTGCTTTTTAAGAAGGAGTGATGGCCTATGCGGTGATTCAATCGATTGCACAGACCTGTCATCTGAGAAAATTATCATTTTTAGGTTTTTTAACTTCGAGCTTAATTCACTATATCCGTACTGGTTCACCGCTACTTTTGAGCCAATATGAAATTCAATCTTGTGATATCCAAAGGAAGGCAGCATGAAAAAGATTAAAAAGACTGTTAAATCATGTGAGGAATGTGGTGGTCAAAATTTAAAAATCCATCTGGCAACCTATCCCATAACGATGGGTTCTAAACAAATAAATGTCGAACGAGTATCGGTTCGAGAGTGCATGGATTGCCATATGCTCATCCCTACTAAAGCAGGGCAAGCAAAAGTTGACCGATGTAGCATGATGACGTTCATGCTGTTATTGGGCAACAAATAATACTGGCTCAAGGATTATGAAGCATTCAGCAAATAAAAAAGTTCAATTTATCACAGAAGAATTGAGTATTATGGATTTTGCGAAAGCGCAGAAGCGGGGTTGCCTATTGCTTTTGAAGGGCGTAAATGCCATGGAGGCTGCCGGCATTTCCGAGGGCATGGATGCCCGGCCCTGAAAAAGCAATAGGCAACCCCACTTCGTCGAGCTTGTATTTCTTTTTTTCAATGAATATTACATTGCAAAAAAATAAAATTATGATCGTTGTATAACATGGATTCCTGAAAGAATGTGCGCAGCACTCATTTTGGTAAAAGCCAAGTGCTAATGACCTTAGGTTATGATTAAGTCCCCGACATATTGCGATTATATGCAAGTATTTAGTAATAGGCTAGCGCGATTGCCCTGTCCACGAGTTCAGTGTTCCTGATTACTTTTTCAGGGACGCCGTGAATCCATCCCTGGAGGCTTTGTGCCCGCATCCATGCGGGCAAAACCCTGAAAAAGTAATCAGGAACCCTGGACTCTTATTTTAGTCTGCGCTAGTGGGGTAATCACAAAATACAACAAGAACTCTTTTTTGTAACTGGCGAATGACTCGAGCTTGAGCTTAAATTGGGACTTGTGAAATCATGATTATCGACGTGTTGCAATAATGGATTTCTCATTTGATTATAAACTATTGTTTGATTAAATTGAGGAGTTGAAGGAGCGCTGCTTGGTTTTTTAGTCGAACTCAAGGCATATTCCATACCTCTTATTTTGGCGTCCAAAACGGCGTTTTGCACATCCAGCAATAATATTCTTGAATTCTGCTGTTTGCTAACGCTTTCAACAATTTTGTCACCGACATTTGAATTTGGCAAAATTGAGTAAGGGACACCCAAATCTTGCGGATCCACTGGCCCCTTTCCTCCATAAAGTCCTGGAGGACTACCAGCAGAATAGTGCCTTGTAGCACCTGTTTTTACCTTCTCTACTTCACCTCGCTCTTGCAATTCTTTAGTACTCAACCTTGCCAAACTTGCTGGTGAGCACTGGTCCTGCAAGCCATCATCCATTAATTCTTTCTCAGATAATTCTTTGTAAGTATTGTCCTCAGGATGATTCTTGTAAAGAGTTTCTTTATAAATTTTCTTGGTTTTTTTACAAGTAAAATATAAGCCAAAAGCAACAAGCGCAAATAGAGACACAGCACGCAATATCAAAAGCCAAAAAGGAGGAGGTGTTTCTTGTATCGCATAATAAGTTTCTGCCCCAACACAACCTGCGGTGAGTATATCCGAACCAACCGCTATTATTTGTCTACCTTTCTTTTTTACACAATGCTCTGCCCCAGCAATCCCTAATCCAGCAACTACTGGTACTAATTGAGCTACCTTAAATTCCTTATCAGCATCTGCCAAATGGGTGGGAGTTTTTGGATTGTATAATTTAATCGGCGTATTCAAGATACTGGTAAACATTACCCATCGCCAGAGAAAATGCATGCCCTTTACTAAACCTAAACCAATTTTGCGCGCAATCTCTCGGGCTGTTTCCCCATCGCCACATTTATATTTAATCGATCTACCGTCACTGTTACAATATTCCAATAAACGTTTTTCTAATTTAAGCCAGGCCAAATATCCAATAAAAGCAAAGGCAAAAGGAGCTGCTGCAACTTCTAATATTTTACCATCGCTAACATTCTCTTGACCATCTACTGGGTTTAACAGCAGATCGGAATAGACAGCAACGCCCAATAGATATTGCGCCATCACCGTAGCAGAAAGTAATGCATTAATAGTTTGTTTATACCCTGATGTTTTAAAAGGACTCATCACGGATTCTACCCCTTTCCACATCCCATACGTGCCCGTTAACATTCCAATAAAGAAAAAATATGGCGCATAGTATGGTCTATAACCACTCGCATCTAATTTACTCACTTGATAAGCAATAAATTCTAGCGCATTATATTTAAGTCCATAAACCAATAAGTTCTCAGTCACAAGATTACGAGTTATCTTGATCTTATGATTATCCCGATTTCTCGGCCAGAAAGAATAATAGTGAACTATAGAACCAGCGGCAGGACTAGGCGCAAGCGATGTTGTGGTATTAGTAGTTGCGATGAAAGCATTTGTATCTGTTTTCATCTTATCTTTTGTATCCGACATTTCTAAAATCTCCAATAATCATTTATTTTGTAATTATTCAAAAAACTTCAATAGGTTTTTTTTCAATAATCCAAAAATATTAATAAAATTCTGTCAGACTCTTACAGGGAACATGAGTGAGAGTCCAGGGTTCCTGATTACTTTTTCAGGGTTTCGCCCGCATGGATGCGGGCGCAAAGCCTCCAGGGATGGATTCACGGCGTCCCTGAAAAAGTAATCAGGAACACGGGACTCGTGGATTCAATCTTACTTCCCAGGTGAATCTCCAAAATCCTTAGAATCCTTAGAATCCTTAGAATCCTCAGAATCCTCAGAATCCTCAGAATCCTCAGAATCCTCAGAATTCTTAGAATCCTCAGAATTCTTAGAATCCTCAGAATCCTCAGAATCCTCAGAATTCTTAGAATCCTTAGAATCCTCACGAACAATATGATCACAACAGTAATATCATCACGAACAATTGCTTTATTATAAAGAAAAAATTACAAAGAAAACATCATAATATTCATTAAAAAGTTTAACATCTAACTTAATTTTAATACTTCTTGTCTAAAAACTTCACCCCGATCTTCAAAATTAAGAAACATATCATAACTCGCACAGGCTGGCGATAATAACACTCCATCTCCCGGCATGGCGGTTTTTGCAGCCAATTCCACAGCCTCTTTCATACTTTTAGCCGATAAACATACAGTCCTTGTATTCGTATTAGAGAATAATTTTTCTAACTCCTCACTCGCCTCCCCTATTAATACAACAGCCCGGCAATGCTGATCTACTAAAGGTTTTAAAGGACTGAAATCCGCATTTTTCCCCAAACCACCCGCAATTAAAATCCATTGACCCGAAATATCATTCGCCAAACCTTCTATTGCAGCTTTGGTTGCACCTACATTCGTCCCTTTTGAATCATTAATCCAATGTACATCTTGACGAGTTCTCACCCATTCGCAACGATGTTTTAATCCGGTAAAATTTTTAAGAGTCTCTAAACAAGCTTCCCTAGGAATATTCACGACCTCTGCGAGTGCCAAAGCTGCCAAAGCGTTAGCAACATTATGACGCCCAAATAACTTTAATTCCGAAAGCGCCAATAAGGGGGTCTGACCCCGGCAAAGCAACAAAGGTGTTTGTTGCAGTGAAGGGGTCTGATCCCAAGCATGCAACATAGGCTTTTGTTGAATCAATCCATAAGATTCTACGCCGAGTTTATTGGCTTCATTGACTTCATTGGGTTTGTTGGGTTCCTTCGATTCGTTCTCTTTATTGGCTTTATTGGCTTCATTGGCTTCATTGGCTTCATTAACTTCATTAGATGTATTCACTTCATTAGGTGTATTCACTTCATTGGGTGCATTGGGTTCATTTAATCCAAAGGAAATAAAAGGAATGCCTTTTGGGAGATGATTGAATACATGAGCTTCTTCGCGATTAACCACAATTTTTTTACAATTTAAATAAATCCGTTCTTTTGCTGCAAAATAATCTTCAACACTAGCATATCGATCCATGTGATCAGGAGATAAATTTAAGATCGTGGCAACAGCAGGCGCTAAAGAAGATGTCGTTTCTAATTGAAAGCTGGAAAGTTCTAGCACATATAAATCTGGTTTTTCTTCTAATAAAGACAAAGCAGGTTTACCTAAGTTTCCTCCCACCGCCGTCTTAATGCCCGCCTGCTTGGCCATTGCAGCAACCAAACTGGTGACAGTGCTCTTACCATTCGAGCCCGTAATGGCAACCAAAGGCGCTTTTACTTCCTGCGCAAATAATTCTATATCTCCCACTATTTTCGCCGTTTTTTTGAGATATTTGACAATTTGGGGATCATTTTTAGCAATGCCCGGACTCACAACCAATAGATCGGTATCCGCTAAAATGTCTGGAACAAAACCAGCCGTATATACCTTCACTTTTGGATATTGTTCTTTTATTTCAGCTAACCTGGGTGGATCTTCTCGACTATCCATCACAATGACAGGAATATTTTTTTTCGCAAAATATTTGACGCAGGAAAACCCCGTCTCCCCTAGCCCAAGAATCACTATATTATTGCTCATTTCATTTTTTTCCGACTAACGCAATTTCATTAACACAACTTCACTAACATAATTTTATTAACACAATTTCACTAACGCAACAGGGCCTCCCGCTCTAAGAAAAACCCAGGTAGCAGTATGGATTTCAGGCATTATAAAAAATATTTTTCGCAATCGACCTATTTTCTAAAACCAGAAATCGTGGGCATTCCAAGGGGCTTAGAGCGGGAGGCCCTGCTAACGTAATTTCAATGTTGCCAAACCAAATAATACTAACACAACCGTAATAATCCAAAAACGTACAATCACTTTAGGCTCTGCCCAACCCTGTAACTCAAAGTGATGATGAATGGGTGCCATTCGAAATATTCGTTTGCCCGTCAATTTAAATGAAGCAACTTGTAAGATAACCGATAAAGTTTCGGCAACAAAAATGCCCCCCATAATAAATAACACTAATTCCTGTCTCACTAAAACCGCAATCAAACCTAATGCAGCCCCTAAACCCAAAGCGCCGACATCACCCATAAATACCTGTGCAGGATAAGTGTTAAACCAGAGAAATCCGAGTCCTGCACCGACTATTGCGCTAGAAAATATGGCAAGTTCACCAACACCCGCAATATAAGGAACAGATAAATATTCAGAAAACTTGATATTTCCAGTCACATAAGCAAAAATTCCAAAAGCTCCGCCAACTAAAACAATCGGCATAATCGCAAGACCATCCAAACCATCGGTTAGATTAACCGCATTACTGGTTCCCACTATTACTATATAGGTAAGAAAAATGTAGAAAACACCCAGCGGAATAGCGACATTTTTTAAAAAAGGAATCAGTAATTGAGTTTCTACTGGACTGCTGGCTTTTACATATAAAATAATAGCCACTATCAAGCCTATTAAAGACTGCCAAAAATATTTCCATCTGGGCGCTAAACCCTTCGAGTTTTTAAGCATCAATTTTTGATAATCATCCACCCAACCAATAGCACCAAATGCCAAGGTAACCGCCATCACCAGCCAAACATAAAAATTATTTAGATCACCCCATAAAAGAGTGGTAATGGTAATTGCGACTAACATTAAAGCCCCACCCATCGTAGGCGTTCCAGCTTTACTATAATGACTTTTAGGCCCATCATCTCGCACAACTTGTCCCACTTTGTAGTGTGCTAGTCGACGAATCATAATAGGACCAACCCAAAGCGCAATTAATAATGCCGTTAATACTGCCAATATGCTGCGTAAAGTAATATATTGAAAAACACCAAAGGCATGAAAATACTGTTGTAAATATTCTGAAAGCCAAATTAACATCGATAATTTTTCCTTGTTTTATCTACTTCTATTTTATACTCTTCGCCTATGAATTTTAGGCGTTGTTGCCTTCACCATCTCGCAATCCTCATTTACTTTAATGGGTACGAAGGTTGCGAGAGGCTCGGCGCCTAACCTACGAACTCATTCGCTTTGAGTATATCTGCTTCTGTTTTATCAATTTCCGTACTCCATCAGTGCCTGCACAATTTCCTCCATTTTCATCCCCCTGGAACCTTTTATCAAAATCATCCGCTCTTCATCTTGTCCCGCTTCTTCCGCTTCTAAGCTCTGAATTAAAGTAGCTTTATCAGGATAATGTTTAGCCTGCGACCCGAAAGCTTTAGTAGCCTCTGCGGTCCAGCGACCAAAACCATACATTTTATCTATACCCAGGCGCTGCGCTTCTTCACCAATTTCCCGATGCAATTCTACAGCATGACTCCCAAGCTCCAACATATCACCCATGACAAATATCTTCTTTCCCTTGCAGTTCGCTAGTACTGCTAAAGCTGCAAGGACTGAAACTGGATTGGCATTATAGGTATCATCCATTATTTTGATGCCTGATTTCCCTGCCTTAAACTGGAGTCTGCCGGATACAGGAAGAAATTTTTCTAAACCTAAAACAATGTTGTCTAAGGAAATACCCAGAACATAGGCCACAGCAGCAGCTGCCACTGCATTACTCACATTGTGTTCTCCGAAGGCTTTAAGCTGGATCCTCCTATTGCCTAGTGGTGTCAAGAAATCAAATTGACTGGTTTCTGCCGTTTGCTGTAAATTTGCAGCGCTAAAATCTAATGGGGTGCCCTTTGTATTCCCTTTGGCTTGCAATCCAAAATTCACAACAGCTTGAGTGCTTAATAAACTCCTCCAATAATCCGCATTAGGATCATCCGCATTAATAACGGCAGTTCCCTGCGGTTTTAAAGAAGAAAAAATTTCACCCTTGGCTTCTGCAATCCCGCGTTCGCTCCCAAAGATTTCTAAATGCGCCACCCCAGCATTGGTAATTAAAGTTACATCGGGCTCTACTAAATTCATCAAATAACGAATATCTCCTTTTTGTCTGGCACCCATTTCAATTACAGCATAACGTTGCTCGGGCGCTAAACATAATAAACTCAGTGGAACACCAATTTCTGTATTTAAATTGCCCTTGGACGCTAAAAAGGGACCTTCCATCGATAAAATAGACGCCAGCATTTCTTTTACGGTCGTTTTACCACAGCTCCCGGTTACTGCCGCCAAAGCTAAAGAAAAGCCTTGACGATAGCGTTTGGCTAAACGCCCTAAAGCCAAAATGCTATTATCTACTTGTAATTGCGGCAAAGAAATATTTTCTTGATAATGATCGACAACCGCAGCTGCGGCTCCATTCGTTTGTGCTTGTTCTAAAAAATCATGCGCATCGACATTGTCGCCTTTAATGGCAAAAAATAAATTGCCTTTCTGTACTGTCCGAGAATCAATGCTGACTCCTTGAAATAATTGATCTGCAGCAAAAAATTTTGCATCCATCCATTCTGCAGCGCTGCTTAATTTTAATTCTATCATAGAGAGTTCCTATTGAATGGTGGCTGCAGATTGCATGCTTGCATATTGAATTCCTGCATATTGAATTCTTGCAGGTTTAATGCCTGCATGACTTCAAGTTGATCACTAAATGGAATTTTTTCGACACCAATGATTTGATAGTCCTCATGTCCCTTACCGGCAATTAACACTATATCCTCTGCGGCGGCAGAACGAATAGCAAGTGCAATAGCCTCTCTGCGATCAGGTTCTATTATAATTTTTTCTGCCACTTTAAAACCTTGCATAATCTCATGCATAATAATGTTAGGATTTTCTGTTCTGGGATTGTCTTGTGTGACAATTATTTTATCACTCAGCGCTTCTGCAACTGCCGCCATTTCTGGACGTTTGCCACGATCTCTGTCGCCCCCACAACCAAAAACACACCAAAGCTTGCCCCCACAATGCAAGCGCAAAGCTTGTAATACTTGCGAAAGAGCATCTGGCGTATGGGCATAATCAATCACCACAGTTGGTTTTTGTGAATTACCCACAAAAGAAGTCATCCGTCCCGGAACAGTTTTGAGATTTTTCAATGAGGCTAACGCTTTTTGAAAAACATCAAAGGAGTCATTTTCTAAACAAACCGCGGTCAAAGCCGCCAAAATATTACTTAAATTAAAATGTCCTAGTAAGGGACAAATTAAATCACCTTTGCCCCACGGGGTTTCTAGGCTTGCTTTTATTCCTGCTTTAGTAAAACGCAAATCTTTTGCTAGGACAAATTCAACCCCTCTGCTTTGCAATTGAGTGATCATTTCAAGGGGAATTCCAGCAGAAGTACTAAGAGAAGTACCCGGAGAAACACCAGCGGAAGTCCCAGTGGAAACACCAATAGAAGCACCAGGAAAAACACCAGAAGCAATACCAGAAGAAATAGCAGGAGAAATGCCAGGAGAAACACCAGAAGAAATGTCAGCCAAAGTCCCGTAAGCAATCATCCTTGAAAATAATCTGCTCTGAATACCCTGTTCAGGGTTTACATGACTAGCATTTTCTTGAATATTATTATCAACTTTATCTTGAACTTTATCTTGAACTTTATCTTGAACTTTATCTTGACCATTATCCTGAGCATTATCTTGAATATCTTCCTGAGTATTATTCTGAATATTACCTTGAATATTATCTTGGGATAAATCTAGAACAGGACGATTATGTAAGTGTAAAACTTCTTCCAATAATAAGCGCCCATAAGCATCTTCTACATTAATAATGATATTTTTGGGCTTTAATTCAGTAAATAATCTTTTTTTCGCTGAAAAATAATTTTGCATATCCTGATGATAATCTAAATGATCGCGTGTTAAATTAGTAAAAATCGCTGTTTTCACTTGTAACCCTTCTACCCTCCCCTGTGTTAAAGCATGGGAGCTAACCTCCATTGCAACCACTTCGGCTCCCTCTTCTTTCAAAGATGCTAGTGCCTCTTGAACACTAATAGGATCGAGGGTTGTTAGATGAGTAGAAGGACAAGTTTGATGACTCGGGTTTAATTTGCCTAAAAAACCATTCCCTAAGGTTCCCATCACCGCGCAAGGACGATGAAAACAACCTAAAATCTGAGCAATAAAATGTGAAATTGAGGTTTTACCATTTGTCCCGGTAATCGCAATCAAATTTAATTGCTTAGAAGGATCCCCATAGAAACGTCCGGCAATGGCACTAATACTATTTCTCAAATTAGAAAAAGGGATAATGGGCACTTGTTTTTCTGGTTCATTGAGGGATTGGGATTGATCACTGTGAGAATCGGCCACATAGTGATCCGTCCCAAATTGATCGAGGGACCGATCATCGAGGGACCGATCACTATAGGAACCGGTCCCACGTAAAATATGAGAACCGATCCCAGATAATTGGGAACCAGTCCCATATAATATAGCTATCGCTCCCTTGGCTATCGCTTCTGAAATGTAGCGTTTTCCATCATCAACATGACCAGATAGGGCAATAAAACAATATCCTGGTTTGACACAACGGCTATCCAGACTCAAACCCTGTAATCTTAGTTCATTCAGGCATCGTGTTTTCACGAATAATTCATTCATGAAAACTGGTGCCATCTTCAAATTGCGCTACTCGTAAATCTTGTGAATTGACCACTTCAGGTGCGATATTGAAAATCCGCATGGCACCAGCGGCAATTTTAGAAAAAATCGGCGCGGCAATCTGGCTGCCATAATATATATTCTGATTATGCTTAGGATCATCGACGACGACGACAATCGCAAAACGAGGGTGACTAGCAGGCGCTAGCCCTGCAAAGACGGCTACATGGCTATCTTCTTGATAAACCCCAGAACTTATTTTACGCACAGTTCCTGTTTTTCCGGCCATTGGGTAACCCAAAACCTGTGCTTTTTTACCACTACCTTCTGAAACCACTTGAGCCAACATATCGACCACTTGTCGTGCAACCACCGGATCTAATACTTGCTCAGCATTCGGCTTTCCAGGTTGTTTTAGAAATGTCACCGGATGTTTATTACCCCCTGCACCTAATACTGCATAAGCTTGAGCAATTTGTAATGGGGTTACATTCATCCCATAACCAAAAGCCAGAGTTGCCAACATAAAAGAACTATTAGGTGGGCGAACTAAAGTTCCTGAAGCCTCCCCTGGAAAATTAGAACCTGTCGCGGCTCCAAAACCGACATTGCGATATGTTTGCCATAAAGTTTCTGAAGGAAGTGCCAAGGTTAATTTACTGACCCCAACATTACTGGATTTTTTAAGAATAGTGGCAACATCGATAACGCCAAAGTTTTTCTGATTATCTTCTCGTACGGGATGTCCCGCGACTTTCATCCAACCAGGAGAGGTATCGATCATAGTCGTGGGTTTCACTTGACCATTCTGAAGTGCAGATGCCACACTAAAAGTTTTAATAATGGATCCTGGCTCCATCAAATCCGTCACTGCTCGATTCCGAAAACGCCCATCTAAGGGTAATTTAAGACGAAGGTTTGGATTAAAAGAAGGTTGATTGACCATCGCCAAAATTTCACCGGTATGGACATCTAAAATAACGGCAGAGCCAGCCAGCGCCTGATGTTCTAATACGGCGGCTTTTAATTCCCGATAGGCTAAGTATTGTAAGCGCTGATCTAAACTTAGTACGACATCTTGCCCCGAGTGCATATCTTGAATACCTTCTAAAATTTGCACTTCACGGCCTCGTCTATCTTTAATCACTCGTTTGCTGCCTGGCATTCCCGAAAGCCAAGAATCAAAGGTTAATTCCAGACCTTCTTGCCCATGATCATCAATATCCGTAAAACCTAATACATGAGCCGTTACTTCAGCAGCAGGATAATAACGACGATATTCGGGCTTTAAATGAATGCCCGGCACCTCTAAAGCTTTCACCTGTTGAGCCAGTTGCGGAGGCGCATGACGTTGTAAGTAAACAAATTCGCGATTCGCATTGCGATTAATTTTTTCCATTAATTGATCAATAGAAAGATCCAATAAGGAAGCTAAAGATAATAACTGTGGATGTTCCGCCATAAATTCTTTAGGATTTACCCAAATAGAATCGACTGGTGTACTGATCGCCAAAGGTTCTCCATTACGATCGGTAATCATACCTCGATAGGGAGCCGTAGATACCACACGCAACGTTCGAGCTTCTCCTTGATGACGTAAAAAATCTTGTTCAAAAATATGTAAGGAAATCACGCGCCATCCCAGACCCAGTGCGACAGACAATAATAGAATCACTAAAAGGCTATAACGAAAAGAATATTTTAAAGAATATTTCATGGCCGCATCACCTGAATTTGGTTTGTTGCAGGCACTATCATTTTCAGTTGTTCTCTTGCAATTTGTTCCACCCGAGGATCAGAACCTAAAGTCCCTTGTTCTATAAGTAACCGAGACCATTCCACATGAAGATCATCACGTGTTTTTTGCAATTGTTGTAAACGAATATGGAGACTGCGATCTAAATGCTTACTCACCACGACTGCCATGGCAGATAGTAATAACCCAATCATTAAAAAACAAATACCCAATGCAGGAACAGAAAATAATGCCTCCAATGGCCCTCGTAATCCTTTTGATCCTTTTGCGGCAGGTTTAGGCGTAGGTTGTTTAAACATTATTCCGCCTCCTTTTCTGCAACCCGTAAGATGGCTGAACGGGATCGAGGATTCTCTGCTATTTCAGTGATGGAAGCCTTTGCTTTTTTTCCAATACGATGACATTTTTTACCCACATTGAGTATAGGTAAGGGTAAATAACTGGGAACCATATCCCCTTGTTCATTTTTTTGTATAAAACGTTTCACGATTCTATCTTCTAGTGAATGAAAACTAATCACAACCAAACGGCCCTTAGGCAGTAAGACCTCCAAGGCTTGTTCTAAGCCTAATGCCAAATCTTCTAATTCGCGATTAATATAAATACGAATAGCCTGAAAACTCCGGGTAGCAGGATTTTTATGCCTTTCCCAAGCAGGATTCGCCTTTGTAATGATCTCGGCTAGCTGAAGTGTTGTGGCAATTGGAGCTTGACTTCGGGCATTTATAATAGCACGAGCCATCCGCCGATGAAAACGTTCTTCCCCATATTCTTTTAATACCCTGGAAATTTCAGATTCTTCTGCAGTATTGAGCCATTCAGCGGCAGAAATGCCGCTAGAGGGATCCATTCGCATATCCAAGGGCCCATCTAGACGAAAACTAAAGCCCCGGGAGGCCTTTTCTAATTGAGGAGAAGAAACGCCCAGATCCATTAGGATTCCGGCAATTTTTCCTAGTAACCCTAATTCTTGACAAAATGCATATACCCCTGAAAAGGACCCTCTTTTAAAGGTAAAGCGAGAATCGTTGGCGCTGAGCTCTTTAGCCTTTGTCTCTGCTTCTGGATCTTTATCCATTGCCAAGACTCGTCCTTCTTGATTTAAGTGATCCAAAATGGCTTTGGAATGCCCCCCCCGACCAAAGGTGGCATCGATATAAATTCCTTGTTTCTGTATATTAAGTCCCGCTAGCACTTCACTCACCATCACAGATTGATGTTTATCTTCATATTTATCTTGATGTTGGCCTTCATGCTTATCTGCATGTTGGCCTTCATGTTTATCTTCATATTTACCTTCATGTTTACCTTCATCTTCATTTTTGTTCATATTTGTATTCATTTTTACATTCAATTTCATATTTAATTTCAATTTTTCATTCGGTTTCATATTCAATTTTGCATTCATGTCTTTTGAGATATTTTTCTACAATGATAAGGATTCTAAATCTCCAGGCAACTCACCACCAGATTCCATCCCTTCTTCTATCCAAATTTTCCTTGCTTCATTCCATGAATGTTCACTCCAAATTTCAAATTTTTTCCCTTGCCCCACTAAAACTATGGCTTTTTGCAGTTCGGCATAATCTCTTAAAGGTTGAGGGATTAGGATGCGTCCCTGACCATCCAATTCTACTTCTGTGGCATGACCGATTAACAAACGTTGTATTCGGCGTGCCTGACGATTAAAACTAGGAAGCATTTCAAGTTTTTGTTCGATGCTTTCCCATGCAGCCAAGGGGTACATTAATAAACAACGGACTTCGGTATCAATGGTGACAATCAGTTGCCCTGCCGCTTCGCTTTCTAAGCGCTGACGATAGCGAGCCGGGAAATTAATCCGACCCTTTTCATCTAGCTGAATGGCATTTACACCCCTAAACACAAATGCTCCTGTTCCTATAAAATTCTGCTACTACACAATTCTGTGACTATTCAATTCTACTACTACGTAATTTTGTGACTACTCAATTCTGCTACTCGCAATTTTGTGACTACTCGATTTCGTGACTAAAACTGTGACTAAAAAATCTGCTACTGCAAAATTTTGTGGCTACGAAATTTAATTAAAACCTCAATCGCCATAGGAGAACACAATTCACCACTTTTTTCCACTGCTACCCACTTTATTACACTATAGAAAGCTGACCATAGCCTGTCAAGGAAAGTTTACATACTAAAATCAACTTAATTATTTTAAACAATGACTTATAAAGTTTTATAAAAATAAACCAGACAAACATTCCATTAGTTACATGATATGTCGTTTTTATTTTTTTTTAATTGACCAAATAGCAAGCTATATGACAATGTATATCATGGAAACTCTCTAACAAAATGCCAGGCTTTCTTTTGCTGATAATTTAGAAGATGAACTTGATGCAAAAGTAGCCGGGATAGGCGCAGATCGTTGTAAACCTAAAATGATGCGAGTCAACTGATCTAAATCTTCTTTGACGGGATTTGTCCAAACAGATTCAAAAATGGACTCGGTTTGAAGCAAAGTTTTGGGTATGATGGGGGATAACCGGAGATAAGCCTCTAATATTTTATCTTGATAATCGGCATGTTGTTTTAACCAAGTGACTGTTTCTTTTGATTGACTATCTTCGGGATCAAATTTATTTAATACAATCTTAAAAGGAATTTCTACTCCAAATGCTGTTTGCAATTCTTCTATTGACTGATACGTCGCATTTAAACCTGATAGTGCAAATTTTTCCGGAATCACTGGCGCTATCATCCAATCTGCAGCTAAAGCTGCAGCAGCTACCGACTGGCCAAGGCTCGGTGGACAATCCATCACGATGAGATCATAAGTTTTTTTTAAAATTTGTAATGGATCGCGATAAACTTTGTTTAAAGCAAATTGTTTTGTACGAATGACTTCATCTAACAATGCATTTTCAATTCGACTGGGTAAGAGATCTAGACCTTCTTCAATACTTAAAAATGAATCTAGTAAAGAATACCCTTCAGCCAGGCTATCCACCATCACTGGAACTGTTTCAGCACTTTGGTTAAAGGCCTGTGTTAAATTGGCTTGTTGATCTAAATCAATACACAGCACCTTTGCCCCATATAAACTTGCGCGAACAGCCAATTCAAAAGCTAATGAAGTTTTTCCTGTACCGCCTTTTAATATTTGAAAAACAACCACCTTAGGTTTAAAAGAAAATTGAAAAAGTTTTTGACTGGTTTGATGACCAAAATAAAATAAATTATCCAGACTTGAAAAATTTAAATGTCGGCTTTTTAATTCTGCATAGATGGCGGCCTGGCTTTTCCCCAGTATATAAGCCGCATCTTCAACTGTCATTTTTGGCTTCATGTTAAATCGTTAAACCTAGTTTTATTGGATTGCTTTGGCTTTAGCTTTGGCTTTGGCTTTGGCTTTAGCCTTGGCTTTAGCTTTAGCTACAGTTTCATGCTTCAGTTTCGACTTCGGGTTCAGCTTCGGGTTCACGCTACTATTATCTATGCGTGTATATCTGTACCAAAGAGCTTATAACAGGTTATTGTAGCTGATAATCACTTATCTGTCCCTAACGAGGTTAAATAACTTAAATTTAGAGGATTAGGTTAAGGTTTAGTTTGGACCACTGCGGCGAGGGGTAGCTTCAGCCGACCTTTGTTGTTGCACTATCATCTGAATAGTTGCATCATTTTTGAGTCTTTCATCTGTCTTTATCAACTCTAGAGTCTCTTTATCAAATTGAATAGATTTACCTGTTTTAAGCGATGCATCTGCAAAATTTTTAATATCCGCTGCTGACTTGGATGAAGCTTCAATGGGTGGGGGGGTGTTAAAAGATTGTAAGGCAATTACAGCCATTGTAAAATTCACTTCTGCCTTAAATTTCATTTCTGCTTGATTATTTGTTTCGCTAACGGTGAATAATATTTTTGCGTCCTTACTAGCAGAATCCTTAACCGTGAATGTTTTATTATTTTTATCATCCGATGCTGGTTGAATATCCCAGCCGAGCTTTTGTGAAGCAACTGTTTTTTTCAGCCCTGCTTCGATTTCAACCAGGGAGGTTGCATTGACCAAAGATGAATCCGTTTCTTGCTCTTGTTGCTGTTGCGGTTGTTGTTGCTGTTGTTCTTGTTGCTGCTGTTGCTGGAATTGTTGCTCTTGCTGCTGCTGGAATTGTTGTCTCTGTTGTTGCTGAAATTGTTGTTGAGCCTGAGCTTGATGGGCATTATGAGCAGGTAATATATTTGGATTAGCACTGGGAGTTGCAGCAGGGGAAAAGTTGGGATTGAAGTTTTCTTGTTGTGCTGCTTGTTGTTGCCTTATCGATGCCCATTGCTGTGCCTGGTGAGGTTGTGGTTGATTTTGTTCTGGCTGTGCTTGAGCTTGTTGTGGTGGCTGCTGTGGCTGAGGTTGAGATGGATGTCTAGTATGAGTTGGGGCTTGAGTCTGTGCCTGAGCTTGAGTCTGTGCCCGAGCTTGAGTCTGTGCCCGAGCTTGAGATTGTTGTGATTGCTTAGCTGATTGTCCTTGCTTACCTGGCTGAGGTTGAGGTGGGGGTTCCGCATGGATTAGGGCTTTGGTTGTTTGAGCGACTGGTTGTTTTTGAGGGCTTGTTAAAGGTGGAAGAATGGGGTTAACAAGTTTGGGCATATCTAGTTGTGCTTTTCCGGTCCCAACCTTGTTTTGACTATGCAACACCTGCTCCTCAGTCACATATTTCCAAAGTTGACTATTTCCATATCCACGCTCTGCTGTAATATTACCGGCAGCGGTTGCTGCTGCAGCTTTAGCTTTCTGTAATGTAGCACCTGCTAGGTGCTTATCATATATGAGCTTATATTCATTATTTTTTACAGCGTTATCATAAGCTTCTTTTGGATCTGGAATAGGAACCTGTTTATTTGTATTATTATAACCTTCATCCTCCTTCAAGTATTTATTTCCTAATTTTAATAAGATTATTCCTAACCTATTATTGCCTTCTCCTGCATCACCCGAACCCCATTTAGGATCACGTCGACTAATTTCTATCGGCATGATACCATTTCTAGCCAAATTTTTAAGTTGCTCTTTTATTTTGGGATTATTCTCGGGTTTAAATTTCAATTCAACAACATTTTCCATATATTGTTCAGCTCTGTCCATATGACACCTAGCATGAAACCCTTCCCAGGTATAACCGTGTTTCTTAAGGAGCCATTCAAAAGTTTGAATATTCGGGTTCGGCGAGCTAGGTAAAAATACAATCGCTGGCGGCTGAGGTAAGGATTGTAATTCTTTAAGCATCAGATCAATTTGTTGGATTTCTTTTAGATTTTCTTGATTCGTTTCCTTTCCAAAATTATCCTCAAGATCTTGTTTAAGCGCTAACAACTTTTGCGCGTGATAAGCATGTTCAGAGGAAGGCCAAATAATATTTTGCTTTTTTCCGTTTAATGTAATGGATTGTGGTACTATATATTCCCCTGGAAATTGTACTCCACCCGATATATTTGAAGTGTTTACACGGGTTGTATTAGCAAAATGACCATAAGGGGGAATATTCTCTTTAAATGGAGCCAAACCTCTAATGCCATTCTGTCTAAATTTATCCTGATCGTCCGGCTTAGGAAGAACAATGGGTATCTCTGTTATTTCACCCGGTGTCGACATCGTTCACCTCTATGATTCATTAATTATTATCCAGCCCAAGGATGGCTAATTGGATACTACACGTAAAAATAGAAATCCAAAAACTGTCAAAACCTAATATAAGTATAGAATAAAATTCCATACTCGTTACTCACCACTCTCAGTCTAATTATCAGCATCCACCGTAAAACTTTCTCCACAACCACATTCACCCTTTACATTGGGGTTATTGAATTTTAGATATCGATTCAAGCCATCCTGAATACAATCTATTTCCATTCCTTGCAAATAACGAAGACTTTGACTATCTATTAGCACTCGTATTCCATCCAGAGTTAATTCCAAATCGTCAGGACGCTCGTCTTTGATAAAATCCAAAATATAAGATAAGCCAGAACAACCTGAAGCTTTAACCCCTAGACGGATCCCTGAGGAAGAGACATAAGCGGTATTTTTATGCAGTTCACCTTGAGCTTGATCTTGTTCTTGTTCTTGTTCTTGATCTTGAAGCATATTTTTAATATGTATGACTGCATTTGGCGTCATGCGAATATTGGAATTTGGATTCATGGTTCACTCCTATGCATTTAATTTATTGAATCCGTTTGATGAGCTTAATGAGCTTAATGAGTTTGAAGAGATTGAAGGGCCTACAGAATTTAACGCATTTGGCGCATCTGACAAATCTAAGCCTGATGAGACTGAGTTTGAAGATCTTGATAAGTCCGATGATCTGGATGAATTTGATGAGCGGGATCCAATAGAAAGCATTTTTTGGATCCCTGCAATCGTTTTATCAATATCATTTTCTGTTGTAAATCGACCCATGGAAAAACGAATGGAACGATGTGCCATGATGGATTTTAAACCCATTGCCCTCAATACATGAGAAGGTTCGAGGCTAGTTGCCGCACAAGCAGAAGCAGAAGAAACCGCAATATCCGCAAGACTTGTCAATAAAACTTCTTTTTCAATATCGGCAAAACAAATATTCAAAATGCCTGGAACATGATGAGTATTATGACCATTTAAATATACGCCGGGCAAAGCAGATATTGCAGACCATAATTTTGCTCGATAAGTCTGGAGACGTTGCGACTCTGCTAACATTTCTGTTTTGGCAATAGCGAAAGCAGCGCCCATGCCCAAAATTTGATGTGTCGCCAAGGTGCCCGCTCTTAAACCCCGTTCTTGTCCTCCACCATGTATTTGTGCTTGCAAGCGTATTTTAGGATTATCCCCGATATATAAAGCCCCAATACCTTTAGGACCATAAACTTTATGAGCCGAAAAAGACATCAGATCAATTGGCAATTGCTGTAGATCGATGGGGATTTTTCCCACCGCCTGTGCCGCATCTACGTGAAAAATAATGCCTCGTTCTCGCGTTATAGCAGCCAGACTAGCAATATCCTGCAATACACCTGTTTCATTATTCACTAACATGATTGAAACCAAACGGGTTTCAGGCTTAAGCGTTGTTATCAATTGATTTAAATCAATTAAACCGTCTGGCCTTGTTTTTAAATAGCTTATTTCAAAACCTTCCCTTGCGAGCTGAGCACAAGTATCTAAGGTAGCACGATGTTCTGTTTGACAAGTAATAATATGATTGCCGAACCGTTTATAAAAAGTAGCGGCCCCCTTCAGAGCTAAATTAATTGATTCGGTTGCCCCTGAAGTAAATACCAGGGTTTTTGGGTCAACATTCAATAAAGAAGCCACTTGGTTTCTGGCTTCCTCAATCGCAGCAGCGACCCGTTTACCCAAAACATGGCTCTCGGAGGCCGCATTAGCATAATAGCCTGCCTCCGACCATAAAAAAGGCAGCATCTTTTCTACTACCCGTTTATCGATTGGAGTCGTTGCCGCGTAATCTAGGTAAATGGAGATTATCTGGTTTGATTTTAGGTCTGAATCGCAGTTAGTCATCTGCACATACTATGGTATCAAAGATTATACTGTCAAGTTTGAACGATACAGTGAGTTAAATTTCTAAAAATTGCGTCTGGGCGCTCCTTTAGGGGTCTCCTCAAGTTCTTCTAGTCCAGCAATATATTGCTTTAACTCGGTCAAGCTTGCCGGATCTAGAACCGGCCCTTTCGAATCAATTTCCTCAAAAATCTCTTTGATTGTTTTCACATTACCACCTGGAACTGTGCTTAAGCGCTGTTTTGCAAACTCACTATCCAAAATCCCTTGGAGTGTTGCCCCCTCAGGATAGGATGTTCTATCTTCTTTAAAGATTGGCTGAAGACCCAAACTTTTCCCAATTAAATACAACTTAAAAGCAATCTTGGGATTATCTTCACAATTTTCAATGGCAAATCGTTTCTTACCTAGCCTATCTGCAGCTTTTTTCGCTGTCAGCACCATAGAATAAAGAGCATCATCCATGGGGGGCTTATCAAGCGCTTCGAGTTCCAGCGTTTTACCTTTACGCGTAATGCTAAGAACGTCACGCTGAGTTTTAACTGAAGTCCCGCTATCGTCTTTTACATTGAATATTATCGGTGTTGAAGGTATCGTTCTGATAATTTTAACAGAACCACTATTGGGATCTCCCATTAGCTTTAAGCCTTCGAAGGAAGTTTGATCATCCCCTAAGCTTATTCCATTTTCCTTAGCTTGTTTTAAGTTTTGTTGAATTTCTGCTAAATCACTATACAAATCACTAATAACCTCGTTAAAAACTGCCGTAGAAAT
>Ga0207050_1032_pt1 | contig 26389 bp, 17 predicted proteins | sample Alteio_BWMinCont_64_FD_153291 | JGI IMG/M metagenome (GOLD analysis project Ga0207050, IMG submission 153291) | Enriched cells from forest soil in Barre Woods Harvard Forest LTER site, Petersham, Massachusetts, United States -... | ecosystem: Environmental > Terrestrial > Soil > Temperate forest >...
ATAGACAAGAAAATCATAAGGGGCACATGCAAATTCGAAGGATGCGGAGAGCAGTTCTGACGCTAGCTGTGGGTTGCGCACTTCTGGCTGCGGGAATCCCTGCCCAGGAAATTCGCGATGGCGAGACGCTCTTGCGCGCGATGCATGGGCGTTACCAAAACAATTGGTACGAAACCCTGACCTTCACACAAAAAAGCACGACGCACAACGACGACGGCACAGACAAGAGTGAAATCTGGCACGAGGCGATGCTACTGCCCGGAAAGCTACGTATCGACATTGGTGCACCTGCTGACGGCAATGGCACACTGGTAGCGAACGGCGCCCTGACTTCGTTCCAGAATGGCAAGGCGTTGGATCCGCATCCCTTCGTGCACATGCTCTTGGTCCTGGGTTTTGACGTGTATCGCCAGCCGACCCAAGCCACGGTCGACCAGGTAAAAGGCCAAGGGTTCGACTTGACCAAGCTCCGCGAGGACTCTTGGGATGGGGAGTCCGTATACGTCGTTGGCGCGGATAAGGGTGACCTGAAGTCGAAGCAATTCTGGGTAGAGAAAAAGCGCCTCCTGTTTGTCCGATTGATTGCGCCGGACCGGCGGGACGCGGGAAAAACGGCCGACTCACGATTTGCCGATTACCGCCAGCTTCTGGTTGGCTGGGTAGCTGCACGCGTGGAGTTCTTTGTGGCCGGGAAGAATGTGTTCAGCGAGGAATATTCCGAAATTCAGACGAATCCGAAGTTGAACCCCGCCCTATTCGACCCCAGACAATTCAGCTCCCAACATTGGGAGAAGTGAACATGCTGCCTGGCCGTCACTGCCGAACTCCGGCTGATGCTCCCTCTGTATGCTTGACCACGGTCACGGTCAGCTGAGAAGGATATTGTTTCGAGTGATGAACGGAGTTATGCGCGACGACGGCTTTTTCCTCGTCATAATTGTTGCCGCCGGTGTTCATGTTGCGATCAAAGCGCGGGAAGTTGCTGCTTGAGATTTCAATCCGCAACTGGTGACCGACATCAAAGTAGTTGCTCGTATTGAGAGGCTGCAGCGCGACCTTGTAGAATTTCCCCGGCTCCATCCAGACTAGCGGCTTATTGTAGCCGTCGCGATAGCGGAGGCGTTGAATCGATTCGTCGAGGTTGTAGGCCCGCCCATCCGGATAAACATCCAGCACTTTGATCGTAAAGTCCGTGTCCTTTGCGTCCGACGAGACATACAACGTGGGCTCGATCGGTCCAGTCACCTCTGTTCCTTCCTTGAAGGGCTCGGAGGTGTAGACAAGGATGTCGTTGCGCGCTTCCATTTTGCGCTGATCGAAGGCGCCAGCCTGAACGGCCGTACCGGTACAACAAACGTTTCCGCCGTAGGAAGGGACGGGATTCATCGGATCGTACGTGAATGTGTCTGGTTTATCCGCCGCGGGAGGGGACGCAACGAGCACACCATCCCCAGTGAGAGAGTTGGAGTGACCTGCGCTGGATAGGAACAGCGTCATCTTTTGCGCGCCAGCAGGTGGCCAGGTCTCCGATGTCTGCCACTTGTTGGCGCCCATCGTGAAGTAAGTGACCTTTGGCAGCGACTCAAGGCGCGGGCTCTTATCGCCTTTCAGAAAGCGGTCGAAAAAGCTGTACATAATTTCCTGGTACTCAAGCCGCGCATCGCCCAGGCTTCGCTCGCCGACGACGGTATCCTCTGTCGCGCGTGTATATCCGCAGTGTGTAACGGGCGCAATGATCGCCCACTGCTGCTGAGCAATCTCGGGTCTTGCCACCTTGCGTACGTGATTGTAAAGCGCAAGATTCGGCCCGACCGATACGTCGTACCAAGACATGAACCAAAGACCGGGGAGATTGAGCGGCATGTCATCGTGGTACAGCCCGCCCTTATACCAGGCTGGATCATTCGGCGTCCGCTGAATCATCCGCCCGCCGGTATCAATCGGCATGGCGTCCGCGTAAATCCCCCGCGGCGCGTCCACCGCTTTAAGAATGTCTTGCACGGGGAGATGCCAGAGTGCTTTTGACCAATCGACAGGAGGAAGTTGTTGGGCGAGATCGAATGCTCTTGAAGCGCGAATCAAATCTTCCTGCGAAGTATTCGGCGGAAACATGGGCCTGACCTGGTTCTGCTCGCCATAGAGCCACGTGATAAACAACATTTGAATCGCGCCGCCGCGATACCAGTTGCCTTGTTCGTAGTATGGCGCGACGCGCCCCACACCCGCGCCAAAACTCTGGACGTTCATCGCCGCATAGGCGGGATGACCGATCGCGGCGATGCCCATCTGATATTCCGCAGTGGAAGAGCACCCCGTCGTGCCCACTTTGCCGTTCGCCCAAGGTTGAGTCGAGAGCCAGGCGATGGCGTCGTAGCCATCGGTGCGCGGTGCGCCAAGAATGTCGTAGTTGCCTTCGGAAAAGAAATGGCCGCGCTCATTCTGCACAACGTACGCGTAGCCGCGCTTCACGGCGGTCAGCGCTGCCTTCATGTCCGCCGGCAGTCCATTCCGCACGTCCCAGAAATTAAAATTGTACGGCGTGCGAACCCAAATGATCGGCACCTTCCCAGTCTCATTCTTCGGCCTATAAATATCCGTCGCCAACCGAACGCCATCCCGCATCGGCACCATCACCTTCCGTTCGATGATGGCCACCGATTCGAGCTCCTTCTCCGCCTGGAAGCGCTGCTCTCGCTGTTCCGTCGTAAGAGGCGACCCCTGCTGCGCCTGCAACGCGCCAATCGAGATCGCACAGGCAAGACTACTTGTCAGAATCATCCGGCCAACTGATTTCTTCATAGGAGTGACCACTCCTCCCCGAAACTGCGGCGTGATTATGCCTCATGCCATCAACCGCGTGAAGCCTCCATAGGAGTCCGACAGCGCACGAAGTTTCTGGCCGAGCGTCGGCCGGGGGGAAATTCCTCTCGGCCCCGACTTCCTAGCGGTCACATGGACGTGTAGTCGCCTTACCCGACATTGAGGATCGGACCGATTTCACTTCTCAGGCTCAGAGTGCAGCCTCCGCGCGTTCCGTATCCGTGGTAACCTTCCGGCCGGCGCGCACGTCCCCCGATTCGTGATGTGCCCTATTTTGCTAAAACCTGAGTTGGCAATCCGTTCCGGCGAAGCGGAAGGACGCTATAGGCATTTCGTTAGGAAACCTATTTGGAGCGTACGGATTCACCGGAGGATGACGCTTATCTGGCTTTCGCAGACCAAGCAGTTGCAGACGCTGAGTTGAGGGCAACGGAGGCTTGGTTCGCACTAAATGAGCACATTGCCCTTTGCCGACTTTGCGCAATGGCTAACTCAAACTGATTGGCCTATTGTCACAGGTTTTGCTCTACTTCTTTGATTTACAACAGATCGCGGCCCTATCTCCTGTAGCTGTCGCTGAAGACGCCCTAGTGAATCTCGACTGCGCTGACTTTCGGCAGGTCGGCTGATCCAGAGGTGAATTGAATCGTGACCAAGCCAGTAGTCGAAGTGACGGGGAAGGTTTTGTCGATGGCAGTGAGTGCTGTCCCTGCCGCAGCAACGATGTCAAAGTTGGACAAGACTTGCGTGCCATTGATATAGACATTGAAGATGCGTTGTCCAGTCTTGGTCCAATAAATTTCCGCAAACTTGAGGACCACATTGTAGCTGCCATTCGGAACGTTGAACTGATAACTGAAATCGCCATAGCGTTCCGTCTGATAGAGCTTTGGATCGGCCGTGTTCGCAATGTTGGCGCTTGTACTCGCGCTGTTCCCACCAATGAACCCCGTGTCCGCGCTCCAGGCCTGCCCGAGAGTGTCTGTGTAGACTGCGCCGCCGGAATGAACGAGGATCGAGCTGAACGGAGGCACCAGCGAAACGATAGCCGTGGAAGCCTGCGTCGGGTCTGCAATGCTAGTAGCTGTCACGCGGACGGTTTGCGCCGTGGCGATAGACGCGGGCGCAGTGTAGAGACCCGCGGTCGCTCCTGAAGTGACAAGCGTCCCGATGGGCGGCGCGTAGGTCCAAATCGCGCCGGGGTTGCTCGTCCCCGTAACCGTCGCACCGAATTGCCGGCTCTGCGAGCCTAGCAGCGACGCGGTCGTCGGAGTCACCTGAATGGCGACGCCGGAAGCCGCTTTAATCTCGATGGCGCTGATCTTCGGTAAATCCGCAGAACCTGTCGTGAATTGTATGGTGATCGAACTGCCTGTTACCGTCACAGGAAAGGACTTATCGATCGCGGTGAAAGCTGCGCCTGCAGCGGACACGATATCAAAGTTTGTGAGGACCTGTGTTCCGTTGATCGACGTATTGAAAAGACGTTTTCCCGGCGAAGTCCAATAAATTTCGGCGAACTTGAGGATCACCGAGTAACTTCCAGGGGGCACGGCAAAGGTATAAATGGAATTACCATACCGCTCGGACTGATAAAGAGTAGGATCGGGGGTGTTGGCGATAGCCGTCGCGGTGGAGGAAACCTGTCCCCCTGTAAAATCTGCGTCCGCGCTCCAAGTGTTTCCAAGGGAGTCAGTATAGGAGCCACCACCGGAATGGACAAAAATTGGCGTAAACGAACCAGGAGGCGGCAAGAGAGTGACTGTGGCAACGGCCGATTTCGTGGTGTCCGCCTGACTGGTAGCGGTAACAGAAACAGTCTGCGGCGTGCTGATGGAGGCCGGGGCGGTATAGAGGCCATTGGCTGTTAGCGTGCCGATTTGGGGACTGTAGGTCCAGGTGACGGCAGTGTTGGTATTTCCTGTAACGCTGCCTGTGAACTGTTGTTGTTGAGATGCACGCAGGCTCGCCGTCGCGGGGCTAACTTGGACACTTACTCCTGCAATAGAACTGATCTCGATGGCGCTGATCTTGGGGAAATCGGCCGACCCGGAAGTGAATTGAATGGTGATCGCGCCTGTTGAAGTCGTCACGGAGAAAGTCTTGTCGATCGCGGTGTATTCCGCACCCACAGCTGCAAATATGTCAAAGTTTGCGAGCACGGGAGTTCCGTTGATCGCCACATTGAAGATGCGTTTTCCCGCCGAAGTCCAATAAATTTCGGCGAACTTCAGCGTGACATTGTAGCCGCCGTTCGGGACCGTAAATTGGTAAGTGAAGTTACCGTAACGCTCCGTCTGGTATAGCGTGGGATCCGAAGTATTCGCGATGTTATGCGTCGTGCTCGCCGGAGTACCGCCGGAGAAATTCTTGTCGGTGCTCCACGCTTGTGCCTGGCTATCCGTGTAAGCGGGGCCGCCGGCGTTGACGAGAATGGGAGAAAACGGGTTGGTGCTGGCGTTGATCGAAAAACCGGCAGCAAGAGCCGCAATCTGACCATCCGTGTCGGTGATCGAAATTGTGTTGGTTCCAACAGTGGCGTTGAGGGCAATGGAAATATTCACGGCAATCTGCGTGGCTGAATTATAGATACAAGAGTTGATGATAATTCCGGAGCCAAAGTTGCAGACCGGAGCGGGCAGAAAATTTGTACCTGTCAGAACCACGGAGAGATTCGATTGCGACTGCGTTCCGGAGTTTGGAGTAACGGACGTGAGAGTTGGCGGCATCGCCTGTGACACGATCGTGTAGGTGCTGCTGGCCACTGCGCTCTGAGACAGGCCATTCGCGATGGCAATGGCCTCGATGGTTTCTGTAGCCGAAACGCTGACGGTGCCGGTGTATACCGTCGAGGTGGTCGTCGGAGTGGTACCATTCGTGGTGTAATAGATCGTTGCGCCGCCCGTTATGTCACTGATGGTGATCACCTGTCCGGAACTATAGGTTCCACCTGCCGGGCTGAACGTCGGGATGGCCGCCTGTGTCGCCGTATTCAGGAGCCCGTAAACGTCAAGTTCGCCTGGAATAGTGCTCGAGGAAGTGACGCCCCCCGTGTTGTTCCCTCGTGTCCCGACATAGACTTTTCCGTTCGCGACCGTAGGCACGCTGAACTTTACGGCGTTTCCGGCCCAATTGCCTGCTCCCAGTGTGCTGTTCCACAATTCCGTCACAAGATTGGTACTGTCATAAGCATGCAGCACTGCAGGGCCGCAGCCCCCGGACTGATTCGTGCAGTAATTACCATCATCCAGTGCCCAAACGATTCCGTTCGTGGCGCCGGACGAAGAGATCGAGGGCGTGCTCCCAGGAAATCCGTAAATGGCTGAGGATTGGGAAGCGTTTGGCGTATTAAACATGCCCAAGGACGTATTAAAGCTAAAGGCTTGAAGGTGCCCGCGCACGCCCGCTAGGTAGAGGGTGTTGTTCCAGAAAGCGGCGGTGGCAAAAATCCCATTGCCAAAGTTGAAACGCTGCCTTGCGTTCGCGTCCCCGAGGCCGCCCATTGCATCCCGATTAAGTAAATAGAGAAATCCATCCTTGCCGCCACCGATCACGAGATGCGGAACGGGCCCAGATGGCTGATCCACCATAATGGCCGCCCCGCCAGCTCCAAAATCAAGGTCACTTGAATTGTCGTTCCCCTGGTCCGTAGGAGCGAAATATTGAGACACAGTAAGGCCGCTGGTGAGCTTGAGGAAAGAATCACCATAGTCATTATTGGGAGTCGTCGAGCTAGTTGCATCGAATGTTGCGTTGCCCGTAATGAGATACAAATTGTTGCTCGAATCCGCTGCCGGCGCTCCTCCGCCCATCCAGATGCCGCCGTATCCCACGTTCGGGCTGACGTTTAGCACGGCCGTTTGCGTCAGGTTGGATGCATTGTAACCCATCACCCAACCGTAGTACGGCGCAGTGTCTTCGTGCGAAGCCCAGGCGACATAGACGATGCCGTTCACAAGAGCAAGTCCTGAGCGCTGGTTCTGCTGGCGCGCATTAAAGGTATCTGTGGCTCCGCCATCATGCGTGCCCGGGTAGGTGCCCCCGATGGTCACCGGGCCGCTAAATTTTTCGTTGCCTGTCGTGATGTCGATGCCGTGCAGCCGCTGGTAAAAAGTTGGACCAGAGCCGATCACTGATTTAGAGACAAGATAAATCGTGTTCGTGGAAGGATCGATGACGGGCGTGCCGGTTACCCCGACTTCCGGCGAGATATCGCCAAAGCCGCTGCCAACGAGGTTGCCGCTCGTACCGGAAGGCACGGAAGTCTCTGAGCCGCTGCCTCCATGTGCGGCGTCAGTGAGGCTCGCGTGCCACAATGGCGTGCACGGAGAGGTGTTAGCGTCAGCGTCGAATGCGTACAAGCTATCGTGTTGTGTTGCCACAAGCACGACATTTCGTTTTACGCTGCCAACGGTCAGATTCGCCACCCACAGCGGCTGTGCATAAACCGCTCCATCGACCGTGCAAGAGAAAAGTTTGCCAAACGTTGTCGCGGTCACATTTGATGTTGTGAGAGCATATTCGTTCGGATTGCTGCCGTCTCGCGAGAGGTTGTTATGATAAGTATAGACTCCAGCCAAGTTGGTAACGCCTATGGTTATACTCGTGCTCTTTGTTACGTCGGCCACGCTCGTGACCGTGATCACGTAAACTCCGGCCGTGGTTGGCGCCGTATAGGTTGAAGCGGCGCCAGAGGCGGTGGCAGTCAGCGAAAACGAGCCGCCCGTCGAGCTCCAAGTTACCCCCTTGTTCTGCGAATCGTTGGCGACTGTGGCTGTAACCGAGAGCGTTTGTCCGACGGTCAGGCCACCGCGCTGGGGAGAGACGCTCACATTGATATTCGATTGTGCACGCGTCCCGACGGCCGCTAGCAGAAAGCAAGTTAGCGCCATGAAAAAACACCCCGACAGGTGGAAGCGAGGGAGAGATTCCAATTTCCTCCGTTCGCAAATCAGGTGATCTTGAAACTTAAGAGGATCATTCTGCTGGCCTTGCAAGTTCGCGGTTACTGTCGTCATCAAGTTCCTCGCTCGCACGTGTTCGTCTGGAGGGCAGATCAGAACTTTCATACGGTAGCAATAACGTTGGGCCAGGACTGTACAATTTAAAACACCAGGGGAGGTGACTGCACTTTAGTCCGGACGCTGCTGAATCATTAGACCCATTTGGCGTCCAGGAACCTCTCAGCACAATGGCTACAAGATTGCCAACTGCTTGCGTTGCGATTTTCTGCCAAAGTGCTAAACGGCCTAGACGTAGATTCGCGAACGTCGGGCGCAAGCTGCTGGTTCGGCGGACCGTGGATGAGTAACAAGATTTAGCTTAAAAACGATTGGCGAAACTCCTAGTCCACGATGAGCCTGCATGTGAGGGGCACCAGCATCATTCGGTTTGACCGCGAGAACACAAACACGCGCTTTGTGCAAGAATCTACGCGCAGCAGCTACAGTTATCGCGATGCACAGCCGCCGCACCTTAGATGAACTGCCCCTGATCGCAGCCACCAAGATAAATCAGAATGGTAACTATCCTTGTTGTATACATTCCATCGACTAGCCCTGCAGTAGATCTGTGTTTCTCTGAGGAAGGACAGGACGGCTCGGGACGGTTGAGATGTTGCGATGGCGAGTGTACTATATTGTACCCCGGCCAGAGTAGGAGAAGTTGGTATGGAACCCATTGGGAAATCTCACGTATGTCCTAATTGCCAAAGCACGCTATGCCACAGGTCCAGAAGGAGCGGGGCTGTGGAATTCATACTTCATAGTCTTTTCTTCATTACGCCGTACCGCTGTGAGGTCTGTGACCAGCGGTATTTCCGGCTGCGGGTATTCAAGGATGCGCCGAAGGCGGCGGTCGAGCAGTCGGGTGCGACGCGGGCGGCGCATGGCGCGTAGGCTCGGAACGTCGGAATTGATAAGAGTCGAAGAGTCACGCAGAGACATACTCGACGCAGACGGCGCATTGGGCCGCTGCTAGGGATTGCTGTACAATGAGCAGCCAAGCCAGGGTAGGAGAAGTGGTCATGCAGCTCGTCGAAAAGCATTCCGTCTGCCCGAACTGCAAAAGCGGGTCTGCGTACCGGTCGAGAAGGCGGGGGCGCCTCGAGTTTTTCCTCCATTATTTCCTCTTTACGAGCCCGTATCGGTGCAAGGAGTGCGAACAGCGGTACTTCCGGACGCGGAGGCGAAAGACAGCGGGGCCGGTGTAGTAGTTTTCGGTTCCCAGTTTTCCGTTTTCAGTAGGAGAGGAACTGGGATTAGTGTGTCTTGGTGGGGGGCGACACGTACGCCATCGCCGCGAAAGGCGCCCTGCTGCCCATTTCCTTCGATCAAGAATCCTACGACGCAAACCTGGTGGCCTTGCCGGTCGAACGCACGGCGGAATTCCTCAGCTTGCTCGGCCAAAAATAGCGAAATCTTGAAACGATATAGGTTGTCGACCGGGAATGTCAGGATTCGCCACTAAAGCTGTACCACGGACAAGCCCGGAACTTGCTTGAAGTGGCGGAGGTTGGCAGTCCCCACGCTATAGCCGAGTTCGAGTGCGGTTACTCCGATTAACAGATCGGACAGCGGAATCCGGACTCCTCGCGCTTGGTTTTCTCCGTCGACCTGGCCGGCGCGAAGGGCGAGCGATGCTGTGACGGGGTGAATGGGCATCGCGGTCAGAAGTTCTCCGATGAATTTCTGGCGCTTTTCCTTCCGTTCCGTGGTGTCGGCGCGTGCGGCGCCGTGTGCCAGCTCGACCAGCGTAACAACAGAGATTCCAATATCGGTCTCGCCGATTTTGCCAGCGACAGCGGTGAGCATCTGCCGAGCGTTCTTGCCCTGACGCTCCGTTGCTATCAGGACGCTGGAGTCAAGGATCAATCCCATGCAGGCGGGTCAAGAGGTGCGCGATGACTCTCGATCGCGGCCTCCACGTCCTTGGAGAAGTCCGGATCGATAGTCGCCGGGGAGTCCTCGGGAAGCAGTGCGATGCATTCGGAGATGGTGCGGCGAAGCGGTTCGGCGGAATGAAGAACAGCAATGGGCCGCGTGTCATCTTCGATGACGATTTCAGCGCCGGCGCGCACTCGTGCGAGGAGCGTCGCAACGTTGGTGGCAGCGGCCTCCGCTTCCGAGATGCGAATCACATTCTTGGCCATATAGCGATTGTACACCCGACAGGAAGCACGAGAATCTTGTCATTAGACAGCAATTTCGACAGTAGACAGGCACACGGAAACTTGGGGGATTTCTTCGCCGTCGGCTTGGCGGTCTTCGATGTGCAGCTTGACAGCATCCTTGATGTTCGCGAGAGCTTCTTCGTAAGTGTCGCCTTGGCTGTGACAGCCCTGCAGCGCAGGGCAGAAAGCGAAAAAGCCATCGGAATCGACCTCGATGACAATCGGAAGGATAATGGTCTTCATAGCTGAAGCCATTATAGGCCGTCTCGAACCGGACCGGAACGCGCACCCGTCCGGCCAAAATCGTCGGCGCGCGTTGCCCACCTGATAAGCCAACAATAGGTCGAAACGTCCTCTGTGCAGTATTGGTCAAGAGTGTTTTGCGCACCCCAAGCTATCCGTCGGGCGCATTTTAATAGTGGAATGAGAGCGGGCAGTCTATCCTGAGGCCATTCTGACGGAGGCAAAACGGATGAAACATGCGCAGAATCTGCAAAGGCGAAAGCGATATTTCGTCCAGACCGCGGCTACGATCTTGGCCATCCTTCTCCTCGCCTCGGCTTGTGGTGCACAGGCTAAGCCGCAAGGGCAAGCGCCTGCCGATCAATGGACTCAGGAATTGAACAAGAAGTATCCCGGACTTCTGGAAGAGTTCGGAAAGTTGATCAATAAGATCCAGCAGAATGTTCAATTTCCGGAAGGGCGCGGTGAAAGCCGTCTGTTGCCTCTACTGCAGGAAGAAACCATGTCCTATGGCGCGCTTCCCAACTATGGGGAAACCGCGAGCCAGGTATTGAAGGTTTTCCGGCAAGAACTCGTGGATAACGCGGTGCTGCGGAATTGGTGGCAGCACAGTGAAGCTGCCACGGTTGGGCCAAAGGTGGAGGATGCAGTGGAGAAGTTCTCGCAACTCAGCCAATACCTGGGAGGAGAAATCGTGTTCTCCGGCGCCATGGAGGGCCGCGACCCTAAATTTCTTATGGTTGCGGAAGCACGGAAGCCGGGCTTGAAGGAATTCCTGCAGGGAATGCTGGATGCGCTGCCCGACAAATCGAAAGCCGGTGTGCGCGTACTGGACTTGCAGGAACTGGCCGCAGCAAAAGAAACAAAGCCTTCGGAGGAACTCTTGATCCTGGTGCGCTCTGATTTCGTGGTGGGAGCGGTCGATGTGGCCACGCTGCGCAAATTCAACGCGCGGCTGGACGGAAAGAGCCGGGGCTTTGCGGGCACGCCCTTCGGGCAGCGGATTGTTCAGGAGTACAAAGGCGGTGTGACGGTTTTGGCAGCCGCGGACCTGCAGACGATTCTGAAGCAAGTGCCGCCCGGCCCTCCGCAGGAACAGATGACATTTCAGCGCAGCGGATTTGCGGACATGAAGTATTTGGTTTGGGTACACAAGAGTGTGGGTGGCCAGGAAGTGAGTCAAGCGGAATTGAGCTTCACCGGTCCCAGACACGGGGTGGCGGCCTGGATCGCCAAGCCCGCGCCGCTCGGCAGCCTGGATTTTGTCTCGCCCAAGGCGATGATGGCGGGCACGATGGTGCTTACGAGCCCGGCGCAGATCTTTGACGATGTCCGCGAAATCGCGACCGCCTCGAATCCAAACGCCTTCGCGGCGCTCACGCAGGCGGAGCAGGTATTAAAGCTCAACCTGAAGGAGGATTTGCTCCGGCAACTTGGGGGAGAGATCACGCTGGAGCTCGACAACATCGCTCCACCAAAGCCGGAATGGAAAGCGATCCTGAAGGTCAACAACGTCAACCGTTTGCAGCAATCACTGAATACGCTACTGACGGCAGTGCATTTCCAGACAGAGCAAGCCGACGATGGGGGTGTTACCTATCACGCGGTCAAGATTCCTTCCGCAAAGGGAGCTGTCGAAATCGAATACGCGTTCGTGGATGGGTATCTGGTGGTCGGTTCGAGCCGGGACGTCGTTGCCGATGCCGTTCGACTGCATAGGACGGACGAATCGCTGGGGAAGTCCAAGAAGCTCCAAGCGTCTTTGCCAGCGGGTCACGCGCCGGAGGCTTCCGGATTGTTGTACCAGGACCCGATCGCAATGGCGGCGTTGCAGCTGCGGCAGGCGGGATCTCAAATGATGCAATCGCTTGCGCAAATGGCGGGGAAAAATGCTCCGGCGGTGATGCGCTGGTATGGCGAGGAAACGGCCATTCGAGAGGCGAGCAAAGGCGGCGCTCTAGATGCCGGAGTGGTATTGGTGGTGGCGGCCATCGCGATTCCCAATCTGCTGCGGTCGCGAATGGCTGCGAATGAAGCGAGCGCCGTCGGCAGCGTACGCACGGTAAACGCCGCGGAAGTTATCTATGAGACGAAATATCCCAAGAGAGGCTTTGCGCCAAATCTTGCCTCGCTCGGGCCAGGTCCTCGAGGACCTAATGCGGAATCGCCGGAGCACGCAAGTCTCATCGACTCCGCTTTAGGAAATGCAAGTTGCACCGCAGGCGCCTGGTGTGTGAAGTCTGGTTACAATTTCCGCCTTACCGCTGAATGCACACAACAACCGTGCAAGGACTACGTGGTGGTTGCCACGCCCGTGGACAGCAACACCGGAACAAGAAGGTTCTGTTCAACATCGGATGGAGTAATTCACTTGAAACAGGGTCCACCGTTGACCACGCCTGTGAGCGCGGGGGATTGCCGAGCGTGGCTGCCGCTGCAATAGGGGCTCGTTCCTTGGCTGCGCGCCCACGTGGAAAAGCGGGCATAACGCTGAGGTTCCCTAGGTCGATGAAGCGCTTCTCAAGCTCAGCGTCTATCCCGCTCGTCTTTGTCCGAATTGCTAACAGTGCGGACGACGCCGTTGATGGCATGGGTTCCGAAATGCCCCGTCGCAGGCCCCGTCAACACCAGGGACACGTTCGAAAACGGGACATCCGCTCCTCCGGTGACACAGACCTGAAGCATGGAGGGCCCCTTGGTCTCAAAAGGCGCAGGGTTTCCATTGCCGGTAATGCTGACCGGGCCGGTGACAACAAAACCAGCGCTCGTGGTAGGAGGGTTGTTGGCAGGACAGACGCTCGTGTCGTAGCTGACCATAACATCCGTCATGGCGATGTGATGGGTATGAGGACTACGGGCGGGGGGATTGTCAACGACAGGCGGGGAGGGTGGGGTGGAAGGGTTCGCCAGAACCCAATAGTCGGAATGTTCCATAGTCATAAAGGCAGAGAAGTCCGCTTTACCGGATTCTCTGTTTATCTTCATCGACCACTTGCCATGCATTTCCCACGGGCCACTGACGCCCGTGGCGGGGGTATAGTCATTGATGATGCCGCTCAAGTGCTTGGGAGTTGGAGCTTGAGCCTGTGCGCCGGTACCGACCGTTAGAAGAAGGGCAGCGATTACGCGTAACATCGACGAGAGAGCTTTGTAGTTCATGAACGACCTCCGAATTTGAGATTATGTCTTTGCCGCCGATGGCCTCGGGACTTCCGGGCTTGCCCGGGGGAGTTGTTGCCCAAGAATTAGGGTCGGCGATTGCACACTCAAGACTTGAGGACACCATCGGACAAGTTGTGGTTGCCGTCAAACGGCAATACACAGGATTGCAGTCGTTTCTGTACATACCGTCGAATGCCGTGGTTTGCCGTCGTCCGGCGGGGCCGGTCGAGCTACAATCCGGGCCCGCAGGCTCGCGGTAGCCACGGACCAATCAGGAGAGCGCGATGGGTGAACCATCCTCTGGCACGCCAGCATCAGAAGGACCACCCGAGGACCGGCTGGATTCTTGGAAGGAAATCGCGGCATACCTCAACCGCGACGTCACGACCGTCCAACGATGGGAGAAGCGGGAGGGGATGCCCGTTCACCGTCATGTGCATGACAAGATTGGCTCGGTCTATGCGTTTCGGGCGGACTTGGACGCATGGTCGGTAGGCCGGAATCTTCGGGCGGTGCAGGGCAACAAGGATGGTGTCTCCTCGGCCGATCCGCCCGCACAGTTGCCGCGCTCGGTGATAGCGCCCTCCTTAAGAGGATGGAAGTTGGTTTTGCCGCTGGTAGCGGCCGGCGCTGTGCTGGTGATTGGCGCAATCCTCTGGCTTCAGCGGACGGAGTATTTCTGGCGAAACCCGATCACCAACGCGCGATTTCAGGTAGTGACGGACTCCGAAGGAGTGGAACAGGCCGCAGGAGTGTCACGCGATGGCCAGTTCGTGGCGTTCTTGTCGGATCGCGACGGGCCGATGGACGTCTGGGTCACGCAGGTTGGCTCGGGACAGTTCCACAATTTGACGCATGGGAGCGCCCCAGAACTTGTTAATCCATCGGTCCGCATGTTGGGGTTTTCGCCCGATGGCGCTTTTGTTACGTTTTGGGTTCGCAGGCAAGACGGCTCCGGCGGCGGCGACATCAGCATCTGGGCGGTGCCGACACTGGGCGGAGCACCGAAGCCGTATCTTGAGGGCGTGGCGGAGTACGACTGGTCGCATGACGGCTCCCGACTCGCGTATCACACGCCTGGACCGGGAGACCCTCTCTTCGTTACGAACGGCACGCGGCGAGCGGAAGATCGGCCCATATTCACGGCACCGGCCGGGCTTCACAGCCACTTTCCTTTGTGGTCGCCCGATGCGGCGTTTCTCTATTTCGTCCAGGGATCTCTCCCGGACAACTTGGACATCTGGCGCATCACTCCCAGCGGCGGAAGCCCCGAACGAATCACGTCGCACAATGGCCGCGTGACGCATCCTGTCCTATTGGATCGGCGCACGCTGTTATACCTCGCAAGCGATCCGGATGGTTCGGGGCCGTGGCTTTATAGCATGGACGTTCAGCGCCGTATTCCTCACCGGCTTACGTATGGTGTTGACAAGTACACGTCGCTGGCAGCCAGCGCGGATGGCCGCCGACTCGTTGTCACCGTTGCAAGTCCGAAGACATCACTCTGGCGCTTGAGTCTCGTTGATTCGCCCGTCGGGGCGGCGGCTCGAGTCGCGTTGACGAATAGCTCGGGATTCTCCCCACGACTGGGTCCAAATTATCTCCTGTATGTTTCTGCGACCGGAACGAGCAAGAGTATCTGGAAGCTCGCGAATGGAACGGGCACGGAGTTGTGGAGGAGTCCGGACGCTCACGTCTTTGGCGGCCCGGCAATCGCCACCGATGGACGGTCCATCGCATTTTCGGCCCGCCAGCGCGGGCGGACATTCTTGTATGTCATGCAGGCCGATGGTTCCAACGCGCGGGTGCTGACCGATTCGCTGGACCTGGAGGGTGCTCCGGCATGGGGGCCCGACGGCCAATCGATCCTCACGGGGGCCACCGATCACGGCGTTCCGCACCTCTACCGCGTGCCGCTCGACGGGGGCTCCCCAGTTCCTTTTGTGCAGGAATACTCAGTCGATCCTGCGTGGGCTCCAGATGGCCGGTTTGTTGTCTACTCCGGGCCCGACATTGGCACTACGTTTTCGGTGAAAGCCGTCACGGGCGAAGGCGCAACGCGTCCCCTGCCCGCCTTGACCTTGACGCGCGGGGCTCGACATCTGGCTTTCCTGCCTGGAGGGCGGACGCTCGTGTTCTTGCGAGGTGAAATTCAACACAAGAATCTCTGGCTCCTCGACTTGCAAACGGGCGCTGAACGCCAACTGACCAACGTCGCTCCTGATTTCAACATTCGCGATTTCGATATCTCTCCAGACGGCCATGAAGTTGTGCTCGAACGAATGCAAGAACACTCCGATGTGACGCTGCTCGACCTCCCCCGGTTGTAATCCGGCTTCGATACAAGACGGGTCCGATACAGCTTGATCCTTGAGCAGCGCGAATTACCACTTCGGAAAGCCGGATTGAACTTCAGGATAGAGTTGAGACAGTCTGTCGAGCGAGGCCGCGGGTGCGTCCTTGAGATGGACGTCGAAGAAAGTGTGCACGTAGTCGGTGGTAATGGCGAGGCCGCGGCGGCCTTCGAGGCGGCCGAATCGCAAGGTGCGCAGCAGGCCGATGAGTAGCTGGCTTTTCTGGAGCATCTGGTCGCTGAAGCTGAAGTGATTCGCGCCGCGAATGGTGATGAACAGGCGGCTGTTTGGAAGGCGGTCGTAAATGGAGTGGAAGTTCGCGAGGATTTGCGTTGTGGCTGGATCTGCCAGTTCGCCACTGTGATCGCTGAGGATGAACAGGAAGGGTTGTTTGAGGCTGTCCTGAACGACGCTGCCGTAGGGCGCGCCGTCAATATCAATGCCCGCTTTGCAGCGGGAATCGTCGTGACAGAATTGCAACGACGTTGCGCCGCCGAACGAATGCCCAAACATGCCGAGGCGCTGCAGATCCAGCCGGCCCGTAAACTTGCCGGACGGATCGGCGGCATTCAGGCGCTCCAGTTGGTCCACCACGAACGACGTATCGCTCGTCCACAGGAGTAGAAGTTTGTTGCTCAGGCGATCGGCCTGGCTGGCTTCCAGATTCTCGGGATTGTTCGCGGGAGGTCTGTTAACGATAGTGTTGTCAGAGCCAATATAGACGATGGTTCGATACGGCGCGTCGAAGCCCACGACGATGTAGCCATGGCTGGCCAGATCCTCGGCCAGCGTCGTGAAGTCCGTGGTGAATGCTCCGCCACCGGCGCGCAGGATCACAACGGGGTAGGAGGGCTGCTCTGGGGAAACCTCGGGGTCCGAGGTGCTGTGGGATTGGATCAAGGACAGATCCCGTGTGAGAAATTCATTCATCAGGATGCCGGAGCGTTGCCCGAGGGCTGAGCGCCAGGGCGCGGGGAGATACTCCGCGGGTTTGGCGGGGGTCGGTACGGCGGAGGGATACCACATCCACACTTTGACTTCGCGCTTCACGCCTGGAACAGGTGCCAATTCGTCGGTCAAAGCGGCGTTGATCCAATAAAAGGTCGTCCGGCCAACGGCGAAGTGGCCGGTGGGCTTGGGCAACTCGATGCTGGTGTTGTGCTCGTGCCAAAGAAAAGCGAAGAGTGCCGCCAGTCCGAGGACAGCCAATAGAGCCAGCAGCGCGATCGTCCGGAGGATGCGTTGAAAGAGGCGCTTGGCGAAGCCGGAAAATCCTGGGCCTGGATTTGACGAGGCGGAGATAGTCGGTGGCTGGGACATGGGTGGCATTCTATGTAAAGTACTTTTAGTTGTAAAGTTAGAATGCGGCGCGTCGTGCCGAGGAAAACGGGGTGTGAAGGGGTATATGCATAAGTCACAAGCCCCGCATCTTTTCGAAGCGCTTCCGTGCAGCGCGGGGCACACGGCCTGTTACATTTCTCCTTACGGCGACGTGTATCCGTGCGTGCAATTCCCCCTTCCCAGCGGAAATGTGCGGCACACTCCCTTCCTGGAGATCTGGCGGCATTCCGAAGCGCTGAATGAGGTGCGTTCGATCCGGCTGGGTGACCTGACGACTTGCTCTCATTGCGATCACCTCACCAGTTGTACGCGCTGCCCCGGGCTCGCGTACATGGAGGGAAATATGCGCGGACCCTCAGTGCAAGACTGCGAGAAGTCATTTGCAAGAATGGGCATAGCCTCGACGAACTTGCCGTCCAAGAAGTCTTCCAATCCCGCACTGGTGCAGATCCAAGGCCTCCGGACCCGCGCCAGCGCGGCGTAAGTTTGCATCAGTCCGCTTGCGGTTTCCGGACGACTGCAACCATCTCTATCCCATTTTTGCAGCGATAATGCTTTTGTAGTATTGACCCGCTCGCTATCCGGTCCTCTATAATGCGCCACCTTGAATTGGGGTGAATCAAGCATGAGTTATTGGTGCGCGCCGATTGCGTACCGTCCCTAGTCCACCCCAATTGTTGAGAAACCCGTCGAGAGAACAACGGAGAACTGCATGAGGAATTTCAGAAGCTTGGTGTGTGCCCTGACGATCGCTATTTGCTGTGTTTCGAACGCGCCGGCCCAGGAAATCGCCGGGAGCATTCGCGGCACGGTGCTGGACGCAAGTGGTGCGATTGTTTCGGGCGCTAAAGTGACGGCGATCCAGACCGAGACGGGCCTTGAACGCAGCGTATCGAGCGATTCGCAAGGCGGCTATGTTCTTGTCGAGCTGCCTGTGGGCCACTACCGGCTGGAGGCGGAAGCCAGGGGGTTCAAGAAATACGTGCGGGAAGGAATGTCGCTGGACGTAAACCAGACGGCGACGGTGACGATCCATCTGGTCGTCGGAATTCCGACGCAAGAGGTACGGGTGGAGGCGGACGCTTCGTTGGTGGAAACCACGGTCACCAGCCTGGGGAAAACGGTGGATGAACGAGAAGTATTGGATTTGCCGTTGAATGGACGGAATTTTTCGCAGCTTGGACTGTTGCAGCCGGGAGTCGTGCCGATCACGCCGGGGCTCGCCGAGGCGGGCGGATCGTTGAGGAACGGACAGGCCTACGCGGTGAACGGGCAGCGCCCCGAATCCAACAATTTCTTGATTGACGGCGCGAATAACTTCAACGCGGTGGACGGCGGGCTGGTGATTCAGCTGCCAATCGATTCGATTGCGGAGTTTCGCATCCTGACGCACACGGCCAACGCTGAGTTCGGACATAGCACGGGTTCGACGACGAACATCATCACGCGCACGGGGACAAACAGTTTTCACGGCGCGGCGTGGGAATTCCTGCGGAATGATGCGATGGATGCGAAGAGTTTTTTTGCCACCAGCGTCGAGCCCTTAAAGCGCAACCAGTTTGGCGGGACGTTCGGCGGGCCGGTCAAGCGCGACAAGACTTTCTTCTTTGGATATTACGAAGGATTGCGTAACCGGCAGGGCGAAACGGTGAGCGCAACCGTGCCGACGCAGCTCGAACAGCAGGGAAACTTCGGCCAGCTGTGCACTCAGGCGGGCGGGGCTTTTAACGCAGGTGGCATTTGCAGCGTTCCAAACGGACAGCTAATCAATGAGTTTTCCAATCAGCCGTTCCCGTTCAACAAGCTGCCCTTCATCGATTCGATTTCGCAGACGCTTCTGGCGTTCTTCCCGCTGCCGAACCAGCCGAGCCTGGGTCCAAACGCGTACAGCGCGACGCAAACGCTGATTCAAAACAACGATCAATTCGGAATGCGCGTGGACCACTATCTTACTTCGCGGGACGTCTTGAACTTCCGCTACATGTTCTCTCAAGGGAACACGACCGATCCGCTTTCCACTGCGGGCGCGAATGTCCCGGGATTTCCCGTGGGAGAAGCGCAGCGCGCGCAGAATTTTGTCGCGCAGGAGACGCATACGTTTTCGCCAACGTTAATTGGCGTGGCGCGGTTCTCATTCTTGCGGAACAAGTTTCTCTTCAATGAACAAATCGACCACACGACACCCGCCAGCCTTGGTTTCCAGTACGCGCCGTCACTGGAACAGGCGATTGGGCCTCCGTTCATCCAGGTGAGCGGCTATGCGTCCGTCGGTGATCCCATTACGGGGCCGCGGAATACGTATGAGAATGCCATTGATGTTTCTGGGTCGCTGACGTGGATTCATGGGCGGCACGAAGTGAAATTCGGCGGCGGGTACGGCCATGATCAGATCAACGTGCTCTTCGGAATCGCATCGAATGGCTTCTTTGTTTTTGCGCCGGCTCCCGTGAATGATGCCTTCGCAAGCTTCCTGTTCGGGCAACCGGTGTTCTTTTTGCAGGGCGGTGGAGATCCTTCGCGCGGACTGCGGGGGAACAATCTGAACGCCTACGGGCAGGACACCTACAAACTCACATCGCGGCTGACTCTGAATGCGGGCTTGCGCTATGAACTGCCTTTCCCTTACACGGAAATCAAAAACAGGCAGAATCTGTTTGAACCTGGCGTGCAATCGATCGTATTTCCGAACGCGCCCCCAGGGCTGGTCTATCCGGGAGATCCGGGCGTGCCGGCGGGATTAATTCCAACGGAAAAAACAGCATTTGCCCCGCGCGTCGGTCTCGCCTGGGACGTAAAGGGAAATGCACAGTGGGTGGTTACTTCGGCGTATGGCATCTTCTATGACCCTTATTACACGGGCCAGGGCGGACCGCTGCAGACACCGGTTAGCGCGCCGCCGTATCTGCAGACACCGCAGGTCAACTTCCCCAACTTTGCGGACCCCTTCAACGGGACGAATCCGTTTAACGGCGGCTTTGGGCCAGCGATGACGCTGCTAACACTGGACAAGAACTTGCGGCTGCCCTACGCGCAGGACTGGAACCTGAATATCCAGAAGTCTTTTGGCGGCAACTGGCTGCTCGAAGCCGGGTATATCGGGACGAAAGGAACGAAACTCCCGCGCTTCATTGAAGGAAACCCGGCGGTATTTGTTCCGGGCGAATCCACAGAAGATAACGTCAACAATCGGCGGCTCTATTCGGGATGCACGCTGGCGCCGTCCAGTCCACCTTGCAATTACGCATCAGTAGGTTTGATCGCAGGAATCGCGAATTCGACCTACAACGCGTTGCAGATGAGCCTGAAGAAGAGGTTCAGCCACGGACTTTCTTTGCTGACATCGTACACATTCTCTAAGACACTCGATGACGTCTCGTCGTTTAATATCACTGGTTCCGCATCGCAGAGCGTGGCGGGAGAGAATGACCTTGCGCAAGATCCGTTCGACCTTGCAGCGGAGCACGGCAGGTCCATGTTCGACGCGCGGCACCGCTTCGTTGCGAGCTACGAGTGGAACCTTCCCTTTTGGAAGCATGGGCAGAACTGGTACGAGCACATTCTGGGCAACTGGCAGTTGAACGGCATTACCACAACGATGAGCGGCACTCCGTTTACCGTATATGATTCGAACGACGTTGATTTGCAGGGAGGAGCGCCGGAAATCTCGGGCTTCTCCAGCAACCGGCCGAATCTGATCGGAAATCCGAATGCCGGGCCGCGCACGCCCCAAGAATGGTTCAACAAAGCCGCCTTTCAGCAGCTTAATCCGGCGACACAAGCGGGGCAATTTGGCAACGAAGGACGAAATGATGTGCAGGGGCCGGGGTACCAGGAGTGGGACTTCTCGGCATTCAAGAATATTCCGATCAAGGAGTCCAAGAGCCTGCAATTCCGGGCGGAGTTCTTCAACGTGTTCAATCACGCGAATTTCCGGCTTCCCAATAACGATATCAGCTCGCCGACGTTCGGGGAGATCTCGGAGGCGCTGCCGGGCCGGCAGGTGCAGCTGGCGCTGAAGCTCCTTTTTTGAACGGCGACAATCCGTAGCGGCGCAGCGAGGATCAATAGCGCGGGCGCAGCCTGTAGCAAAAAAACACGCGCGGTCCGCCAATGTCGATGGATTGAGGCTATTGCCATTTCACGTGGATTCGCGGCCGCCATCCACAATTTAGAACCCAATACGGCTCGTTCTAGTTAAAAAAGCAGTCGACTGCTGCTATCCTGCTATTGGGGAAGCCGCGCCTCTCGTCCCATCTACCAACCCAGTGAGGATTGCCGTGTGTGGCGCGTGCACGGCGTTTTCTTTGCGCGATGGGCCATGCGGAATGGAGCGGAGTTGAACGGATGAAAGTTCTTGTTACCGGCAGCAGCGGACTGATTGGTTCGGAAGCGGCCGAACACTTCGACCGGCAGGGGCACGAAGTTGTCGGCGTGGATAACAACATGCGGCGCATTTTCTTTGGCGCGGCGGGTGACACGCTTTGGAACCTCGAACGGCTGAAGGCGGCAACTAAACGGTTCCAGCACGCCGCATTGGATATTCGCGACCGTTCCGGGATTGAAGAACTGTTTCGAACTCACTGTTTTGACTTGATCGTGCATTGCGCGGCGCAGCCTTCGCACGACAAGGCGCGGGAAATTCCTCTGGTGGATTTTGAAGTCAACGCTCTGGGCACCATAAATCTTTTGGAAGCCACGCGGCAGCACAGTCCTGACGCGGTTTTCATATTTCTCAGCACGAACAAGGTGTATGGCGACGCGCCGAACGAGATTCCGTTGAAGGAACTCGAGAAACGGTATGATTACGCGCGTGCGGAGGATTTTGGAGGTGTGGACGAAACCTGCCGAATTGACCGTACAATGCATTCGCTGTTTGGGGCTTCGAAAGCGGCGGCGGATCTTGTCGCGCAGGAGTACGGACGATATTTCAAGATGAAGGTTGGTGTTTTTCGCGGCGGGTGCCTGACTGGGCCTTCGCATTCGGGCGTGGAACTGCATGGATTTCTATCGTATTTGGTGAAGGTCACGCTGACGGGTGGCGCGTATTCGGTGTTTGGGTACAAGGGCAAGCAGGTGCGCGACAATATTCACAGCCACGACGTGGTGCGCGCGATCGAGGAGTTTGCGGCGAATCCCCGGCCGGGCGAGGTTTATAACATGGGCGGGGGCCGCGAGAACAGCGTCTCCATGCTCGAAGCCATCGAGCGGATTGAACTAATGACGGGGCGGAAGCTGAACTGGCACTATGTTGAGGAAGCGCGCAAGGGCGATCACATCTGCTACATCTCGAATCTGGGGAAATTTCGCAGCCACTATCCCAATTGGAAGGTTACGCGGAGATTGGATGCAATTCTGGAAGAAATTATCGCGTCGCAACGAGCACAAACGGCCCAGTCGGCCGTGCGATGACTGAAATCAGGAAATCAAGGCGGACGTTCTTTACCACTGCAAAGCCCTTTCGAGAACACAACGAGATTATGACTTGCGTGTCAAAGGGCTGAACCGGATGGCATCGAAAAGCGCGACGACTCCAGAAATGATTCCGAATTCGAGGAATGGCGGGATGGGAAAAATCGCGGGGGCTTGCATCTGTCCTGCTTGCCAAGCGCCGTCGCGCGAGCTGGCCATTGAACGTTACGGGAAATACGAGCGCTTTGCGTGCGGCGTTTGCGGGCTGCAGTTTTGGGAGCCGCGAGAGATGCCGGATGCACGTTGGTACGAGCAGATGTATGGCGGAAGGGATCAAAACGTCCTGCCATTGGAACCAGGGCACAAGTATTTTTTAGCGGATTCTCTTGCTCCCGGCGGCGGGACCTTGCTGGACATTGGATGCGGGACGGGAAACTTTTTGGCGGCCGCGCGCACCGCGGGCTATCAGGTAACGGGGATTGAACTCGATCGCAACGCGGCGCGATTTGCGAAAGAAAACCTCGATTTGCAAAGAGTGCTTCCACTTACAATCGCGGATTTTTCGAAACAATATCCCGAAGAACGATTTGATGTGGTTACTTTTTTTGAGGTGCTTGAGCATCAGGCCGCGCCGATGGAATTTGTAGAGAGGATACGCTCGTGCGTGCGGTCACTGGGCTTGATTGCGCTGAGTGTGCCGAATCGCGAGCGGTGGACGACCGGGCCGGATGTTCTGGACTATCCGCCGAATCATTTTTTGCGGTGGAGCACCGGATCGCTCCGGAAATTTCTTAGCGCGCAGGGATTCGAGATCTTGACCATCCGCGAGGAACCGGCGAGTATCGCGTATGCTGCGCAGATGATTAACATGGCGCTGCGCACAGGAATGACGCAACCTGCGGCGGGCGAAGCATCAGCGAGTTTTCGAGACGTGATGCAAATGGCGCCGGATGAGGCGGAGGTCGTGCTGCAAGCGAGGCCGGCGTTAGGGCGGCGGACAATGCAGATGCTTGGTCGGATTAAGCACGCAGCGTGTTTTCCGCTGGCGGTGATGGCGGTGCCGTACGTGCGGGTGCGCGGGTACAAAGGAACGTACATGTATTGTCTGGCGCGCAGACGAGACTGAAAAGTTTCGCGGAGTGATACTTTGGCGAAGAGTTTTGCCAGCATATTGATTGACACGTGCAACCGCGGGGCGCTGGTTATCGGGAGTTTCCTCGCCGAAAAATGAGCAATCTAGCGTGAGCGGATACCGTGCCATCGCGTTGCTGGGGCGGCGCGACGAACCGACCGACGCCGTCGAAGAGTATTGCCGTTTCCTCGGCGATGCGTTGCAGGCGTACAACCATGATCTGAGAATTGAGCGCGTGGATTGGGCGGAGCGCGGATGGCGGCGTGCCTTGCGATCCCTGCGGCGGCGTGCAAGGGGGTGGCACCGCGCTTGGGTGCTGGTGCAATACACGGCGCTGGCGTGGTCGAAGCGCGGTTTTCCGCGGAGATTTCTGCACGTTCTCAAAACAGTGAAGGATGCGGGCGCGCACGTGGCGGTCGTGTATCACGATTCCGAGCCGTACCAGGGCGCGCGGGCGATCGATTGGCTCCGGCAGCGGGCGCAGTTACGCGTGATGCGCGGGGCGATCGAGATTGCGGATGCTGCGATATTTACCCTGCCGCTGGAAAATCTTTCCTGGATCAAAAACCTGCAGGGGAAGGCGGTCTTCCTTCCCGTCGGGGCAAACCTTGACGTTTCAGCGGCGAGCAGCGCCGAGAAATACGGTGCGAAAGATGGGAAATTAACGATCGCCGTGTTCGGCATTACTGGAGGCGAGGCGGGGCGGAGAGAAATCGAAAGCATTGTGGAGGCGGTGCGGTTTGCCGCAGCGCGCCTGAAAAAGCTTCGGCTAGTGGTCTTTGGCAGGAATTCGCAAACGGCGGAGGCGGAGTTGCGAATGGCGCTGCGCGATACCGAGGTTGAAATTAAGGTGCTGGGTGTTCTGCCGGTGACAGAGGTTGCGCAGACTCTTTTTTCCTCCGATGTGCTGCTGTTTGTGCGCGGACCCATTACCACGCAGCGGGGCAGCGCCATCGCCGGGATTGCCTGCGGGTTGCCGGTGATCGCCTTTGAAGGACCGCAGACTACGCCGCCCATCACGCAAGCAGGAATAGCATTTTATTCGCCGCGAAGGCAGGGTGATCTGGGCGATGTGCTGGTACGGGTTCTTGGCGATGAGCACTACCGGACTTCGCTGGCGCAACGAAGCTGGCTGGCGCAGGCGGAGTACTTTTCCTGGAGCGTGATTGCCGGGCGATACGCGGAGTTCATGCAGAAAAAAGAAACGACGCCTTGATTCTGGTTGGACAGAACAAATCAGGACGATGCGATCACCAGTTCTTTGCCAAGACTGCGACGATCCTGGCGAGGGCGTCGAGGTCGCGAGTGTCGATCACTTCGCCGGGCGAATGAGAATAGCGGAGCGGCCAGCCGAGAGGGATGTCGACGGAGCCGTAGCGCGTGAAGACGGCGCCGTCGTTGCCGCCGCCGGTGACGCCGTACTGAACGGGAATTTTATTTTCCCGCGCGAGCTTCGAGACGCGGTCGACGAACTCGCGGGGCGCGATGTTGGAATTGTCCACCGCGCGGATGACGAAGCCTTTGCCGATTTCGGCGTCGGCGAAGCGCTTGGATTCGAGCGGGGAATCCGAACTGACAAAGGTATCGATGGCAAAGACGAAGTCCGGGGTGTTGCCGTCCTTGGCGGCGCGTTCCGCGTAGGCCGCCGCACCCTTCAGGCCAACTTCTTCCTCGGTGGACCAGACGAAAGTGACGTCGCGCCCGGGCAAATTCGGCCCGATGGCTTTCACGGCCTCGAGCAGAGCGGCGTCGCCAACGCGATCATCAAAGCTGCGGCCGTTCGCGCGTGATCCCACGAGTGGGCGATATTCTTTCGGGATGGTCAGCCAGTCGCCTATTTTTATGCCGAGTTTTTGGGTTTCCTCCGCGGAGCGTGTGCCGACGTAGACGTGGCCGGGCTCATCGATTCCACGCGGGCTGTGGGTCCATTCGAATGCAGGTTGATCCCATCCTGAAGGCAACTCCAGCACGCCGGCGATGGGCGGGCCTTCGGGTTTGTGCAGCAGAACGGTGTGACCCAGAAAAAATTCGGTGTAGCCGCCGCCGAGCACATCCACGGCGAGGCGGCCGTCGGGCTCGATGGAGCGGACTTGATAACCAATCTCGTCCATGTGCGCGACAAAGACAATTTTGGGGGTCTTTACGCCCGGCTTGGCGTCTCCGAGATGCAGGATGAGATTTCCCGCGGCATCTGTCTCCGTTTTATTCCTGGCCCATTCTGGGAGCAGCTCCGCCACTTTTTTACGCACGGGTTCTTCGTGCCCGCTTGCACCGTACGTCTCCACGAGAATTCCAAGGAGAGACGGGCCACAATCACTGCAGCCCCATGAGTGGGCTCCGCCAGAGCCGCCCGCGGCACTGGTTCCCGCTACGTAGTGATAGAGCAAGTCCGTGAGGGAGCGTACGTCGGAAATACTGAGGGTCTCTGCGGGAGTGACCGGAAAGAGCGTGGCCACGCCTAGCTGCGCGAAGCGTGGCGGGAATGGAGTTGCTTTGACATAGCCCGCGATGCGCGGAGGCGCAGCAATTGCAGGAGTCAGTGACAAATGATTCTCATGGGCAAGCTTTTTTCAGATCCGCTGGGAGGCCGGAGAGAGCAACGGTCGGATCGGTTGCGCCCAGAAGAATGCCTTGTCCCGGCAAGGGACGCTTGTCACTGACGGGGGGAGAAGAAGCGCCAGGACCCCGCGAGGGTAGCAAGCGGCCAACATAAATCATCTCGTCCGGATGAACCTCGTTGAGGAGGCGGTCCAAGCC